>Ga0308161_1000240_pt1 | contig 116945 bp, 111 predicted proteins | sample PhyFR2_FD_201034 | JGI IMG/M metagenome (GOLD analysis project Ga0308161, IMG submission 201034) | Phyllosphere microbial communities from UC Gill Tract Community Farm, Albany, California, United States - DLSLF.R2 | ecosystem: Host-associated > Plants > Phyllosphere > Unclassified | place...
AGAAGCGACCACCTAAAAGACCGAAACCAATCGCAGTACCTAAAGCACCGAAAGCGATCAAGATAGCAGATGCAATTGCAACTAGACCTAAAGTGAGTTCCATGAAAAATTCCTCAGAGGTTAGGTTATTACCAAATTAAACTAAAATTTAAGCCCAACCATCAGGTGACAGTTAGGCAATACCATTAATGCTTTTCGCTTGCCATGCTCAAGTAAACGATGGTCAGCATCATAAAGATAAATGCTTGCAGCGTGATTACGAGAATGTGGAAGATAGCCCAAGGCACAGATAACGCCCACTGGATCCAGAACGGCAATAATGCGATCAAGATGAAGATCAACTCACCCGCATACATGTTACCGAACAGTCGTAGAGCCAACGAAACTGGACGAGCAAGGAAAGTTACTAATTCCAAAACTAAGTTCACTGGAATCAATAACGCTTTTGCAAATTTGTTACTTGGGTTGAATGGGTTAAGTGCCAATTCACCGACGAAACCGCCGATCCCTTTCTCACGAATACTGTAGAACAAGATCAAGGCAAATACTGACAAAGACATACCTAAAGTAATGTTAGGGTCAGTAGATGGAACAATCTTGAAATACACGTGGTGAGGGTCCATACCAAACACACTTGCACCAATTTGTTGAGCTAGATAAGGAACCCAGTCAACAGGGATTAAGTCCATTAAGTTCATGAGGAAAATCCACACGAAAATGGTTAATGCCAATGGCGCAATTAAGCGTGATTTGCCGTGGAAAGTATCACGAACACTTGAGTCAACAAACTCGATAATCATTTCGATTGCTGACTGGAATTTCGTTGGAACACCTGCGTTAGCAGCTTTCGCAACGATCCAGAACATCAAACAGAAAATCACACCAAGTCCGATAGACCAACCCATTGAATCCAAGTGAATTGCAGTGAACCCCATCGATTGAGCTTCTTCAGCAGTCTCAGCCAATTTCCATGTACCGTCAGGCATTTTGCCATAGGTCATATTGGTCAAGTGATGCTTGATATACTCGGTCGAAGTCAGGGCATGTTCTTCAGCAGCCATAAATCACACCTGGTCAATGTCAATCATTAAAAAGAAGAGAAACGAATCGTGCGGATGGCAATGATTCCGCTTCTACTTCCAAAAATCTTAAAATGTGTCTTAAACTCGTTTTTGTAGACGTGCCACCCAAAATGGCGCGACCCACGACATCGCTTGTACGAGAATAAATCCACAAAACAATGCAACCGGTGACAGCGGTTTAACATTGCTCAAAATTAATATAAAACCCACGATCACAATCGCAAACTTACCGAGCATCCCTCGGTACATATTCAGCATGACTTGTTTTGATGCTCTTGCGCCTGCCGTTCTAAACGACTGCCAAGCAAAATAACAATGTGCCAACCAACATACCAAAGCCCCAAGCGCAGCACTCAAAGCAGCAGTTGTGTCTTTCATTGCCCATGCCAGTAAAGCGGCAACGGGAATCATACATGCTTGTAAGAAGACCAAAGCTTTTGCTAATCGTCGGTCAATCATGCGACTAGTTTGGCTCATTTTTTACCCACTTACAGCAGAACTGCTTGACAAGTTTTAATCATGATCGTTTCGAATCGCAGGCATTATAGAGTTACACCCCTGAACATGCAATCTTTTCTCGACTTAAGTCTGGTTTTTTCGTTACCATATTTTTTGACGCTAGAGTCAATTGATTTTTATTTTTTTCATCAATTTTGTGCACTTATTACGCATTTATCGGTTTTTGAAGCCAATTTTTTCCAAGCTGTTACAAAATCGTCTTCACCACGCATGCTTTCATCGACGGGTTGGAAAACTACTGGGTTCATTTTTTGGTACTGACTCGAACTTGCTGTCGTTTCGGCCAATAAGCACATTTTATTCTGCGGACGATTGTCTCTTAAGTACTTAATTTGCGCTGCTGTCGGTGCAATATGTGGATCATCGGTCAAAGCGCCCGCAAATTTTAAATTTAACGCTCTTTCCAGATACTGATAGGCATCGTGATAAGACCAATAGTTTTTCGACTTGCTTGAGCTTTCATATTGTTGTGATGCCTGCAGCATTTGTTGTGAGAATGCTTTGGCATTGGCAAGATATTTGGCTTTATTTTCTGGATGTTGTTGTGAACGTAAAGTTGCAATAAAGAAGGCAATACGTACGGCATTATTTGGTTCTAACCAGACATGGCTATCCACTGTGTTCGCCAAAGATGCACCACGCAGGTTACGCTGTGGCAAGACGGTTAAAATACCAGAGTCTAATAGCGCAATTGCTTTACGGTTTTGGTTCAACATCTTTTCGAGGGGCGCTTCATGCGATTTGCCCAACCAGATAACGAGAGAGGCATCCTGAATCGCTTTACGGTGTGCAGGTGTCAGTTGTACATCATGACCACTTTGGTCTTTCAACAAAAGAACAGGTTCTTCCACCCCTTCCGTGACTTCTTTCGCAATCAGGTAAATTGGATGTGTTGAAACCACCAAGCTTTGTGTCCAGCCCCATGTGCTTAACATTGAAAACAAGACGAGAACAATTAGGCGGGACATCACAATATTACTCAATTTGGCGAAGCATGTTATAATATAACAAAAGTTGCAAAATACCTATGTCTATTTTCAGATTTGCCGCACTATCCGTCGTGCGCTTCACTTATATAGATAGTTATCATAAATTGCATGTTATGATAGCAGGGCTATTGAGACATCAGCGAGCCATTCTGTGCCAGTGAAAAATCAATAGACTCTACAAAAACAATGAGGTCAATCTATGAGTTCTTGTTCACATGAACATGACAATGCTTTACATGGTGTTCACGGTCATCACGATATTAAAGCGCGACTTGCCGAAGCAGAAATTTTATGTACTGCGACTGGCGCACGCCTAACACCTTTACGTAAAGAAGTCCTTGAACTCATTTTGAATGCCTCTGCACCAATGGGTGCTTATGACTTGCTGGCTAAAATAAAAGGTCAGGCAGACCGCCCTGCTGCGCCACCTACGGTGTACCGCACTTTAGACTTCTTATTAGAAAAAGGTCTGATTCACCGCTTAACCTCTATTAATGCCTATATTCCATGTTGTCACCCACGTGAAGGACATCAGGCTGCATTTTTGATTTGTACTGAATGTCATTCTGTAAAAGAAGCCTCCGCTCAGGGACTGATCCAACAACTTGATCAACTTGCTGCCTCAGACCAGTTTTCTGCTCAACATAGCATTATTGAAATTTCTGGAAAATGTCATCAGTGCAGCACACTTCAATAAGCACTCCACTTATTCAACTGGAGGGTATCTCGGTTCGACTTGATGAACGGGATATTTTGAGAAATGTCGATTTTTCGCTACAAGCAAAAGAGATTGTGACGCTGATCGGTCCCAATGGTGCAGGTAAATCAACTTTAATTAAAGTCCTGCTCGGGATCATGTCACCGACTAAAGGCAAAATACATTTCTCAAAAAAATTAAAGCTGGCTTACGTACCACAGAAGTTTAATCCTTCTGCTAGTCTACCCTTGCGTGTACAGGACTTACTGGATCTGGAAGTTTGCGAAGCATCGCTTCGTGCAGAAATCATTCGCGATACGGGCATCCAGAAGTTACAGTCATCTAAAGTACAGCAACTGTCTGGTGGCGAACGACAACGGGTTTTACTTGCGAGAGCCTTATTACGTCAGCCAGATATTCTGGTGCTGGATGAACCCATGCAAGGTCTGGACATCCAGTCCGAAGCAGAACTATACGAATATGTACGTAGCCTGCCAGAACGTTATGGCTGTGCCGTATTGATGGTCTCGCATGATTTGCAATGGGTCATGCAAGGAACTCATCGTGTCGTCTGTCTGAACAAACATATTTGCTGTAGTGGTTTACCGGAAAGTATCCAGCAGCATCCTGAATATCAGGCCATTTTTGGTACGCAACGGATGTTCTATCAGCATCATCATAACCACTGCGGTCACAGTGACCATGCTGAGCCTTGCACACATGATCCACGTCCACACATTCACCCTGAGCCGAAGGTCTAAGCCATGATGGAATGGTTACAACTCCTCTTACCTGCTTGGATCATGGGTTCACTGCTGGTTTTCCTGACCGCTCCCCTCGGCTGTCTGATGCTTTGGCGCAGAATGTCTTTCTTTGCCGATACCATGGCACATGGCACCCTGCTCGGCGTCGCAATTGCTGGAATCCTCAATTTACCGTTCTGGTTAGGCGTCGCCTGTCTGGCATTATTACTGGTGGCGATTCTCTGGGTATTACACGACTCACGCTTACCGAATGATGCACTACTGGCTTTAAGCTCTGCCACCCTGCTCTGTTCTGGCCTACTGTTGATTCAACAGGTACCAAGCTTGCGTCCAGAGTTGCTTAGCTATTTGTTTGGTGATCTGCTTAGCATTGAATGGACTGACTTGCCTATGTTTGCGGTCGTCATTGCGGCAGCATTGATCGTACTCTATCGTTCATGGTCAGCGCAGATCCAAATTGCCATTGATCCAGATATTGCCATGAGTGAAGGCGTCAGCGCCAACTGGCAACGTTTAATTTTCATGTTGTTACTGGCATTATTTACAGTACTGGCATTACGTGCGGTGGGTTCATTATTGATGGGTGCTTTGCTGGTGATTCCAGCGCTGAGCGCTCGCCTACTGGCTCATTCTCCAAAACAAATGGTGATCTGGGCCTTTGTACTGGCTCAATTCGGCGTGACGGTCGGTCTCTGGTCTAGTGCAGCGCTCAATATTTCGACGGGCTTAAGCATTGTTTTATGTATGGCACTCTGCTTTGCCACTATTTTCCTCGTACAAAAATTAAAAAGCCAAGCTCAATCTGCCTAACTGGCTATTAGCTTGACTGTTGAATCGCACTTAACAACAGTGCCGCGCCGCTAAACATCACAGCAAAACCACGATTTAAATACTTTTGCTGTGAGGGTGAGCGCAGTAGTCTAAGTACTTTCGATGCCAGTCCTGTATATCCCGCCATCACAATCAGATCAATGAACACCATCGTGATCGCCATGATCAGGTATTGCAGCCACTGTGGTCGGCTCAGATCCAGAAACTGAGGCAAAACAGCAAGCAAGAAGACAATCGCTTTCGGATTACTCATATTCACCACAAAGCCTTTCAAGATTAAGGCGAAAGCAGATTGATATTGTTCCTGCTGAATCTCAATCTTTTGAATGGGTGCAGTCCACTGTTTATATGCCAGATAAATCAGATAAGCGACACCAAACCATTTCACCGCCTGAAAAGCCCACGGCGTTGTCGCAAACAGCACCCCTACCCCTGCGGCCACGATCAAGAATTGAATCATCAATGCGATCTGTAAGCCAATCACATTCCAGTAACCATGCCGAAAACCATAATTGAGACCACTCGACATAGATGCAATTGCGCCTGCGCCCGGCGAGATGCTAATCACCCAACACGCCAACATAAAAGCAAACCAAACCTGCAAAGACATAACCACAGCATCAAAACAAAAAGGTGAATTATACTGTTTTATTGGCAAGTTGCGATGATTTTTTAGGCAACAAAATTGCATAAATAAGCTACTCAGCTCTCGTAACATCAGGCACAATAATTCTTTTTTTATCCCTTAAACACTAAGGAGATTTTAATGACTGCGCAATCTGTCATTCTTCCATTACCTTCTGATCATGCACGCTTTATTGTGTTACGTTTAAAAGACCTAAGCATTGCCGAATTAAAACAACAGATTGAAGCTCTACTTTCAACGCGCGATCGTTTAATCACTCAACATCCCAATGACCAGATCAAAACAGCAATCGCCTTTGGTCCTGAACTTTGGGCAAAACTTTATGCACAAACACCTGAAGGGTTTAAGCAACTTGACCCTCAAAGTGGGGCATTTAACATGCCAGTAGTGCCAGCTGATGTCTTTATCCATATTGCCAGTGCGCGTGCAGATATCTGCTTTGCCATGAGTCAGGCCTTTTTTACTGGCATTCAGGATAAAGTTGAAGTACTGGATGAGCGTGCCTGCTTCCGTTTCTTCGACGGTCGCGACATGACAGGCTTTATTGATGGAACAGAGAACCCACAATTCCCTGATGATCGTGCTGAGGCAGCCTTACTTCCTGAAGAAGCGGGTGCCTTTGCAGATGGCAGTTTTATCTTTGCTCAGCGCTATACGCATGACCTAGTCAAATGGCGCCAGCTCAAAGTGGATGCGCAAGAACATGTCTTTGGTCGTACCAAACTTGAATCGATTGAACTCGATGATGATGTAAAACCAGAAAACTCACATGTCGCGCGTACAGTCGTTGAAGATGATGAAGGCGAAGAAATGGAAATCTTGCGCCACAGCCTACCTTATGGAGATGGTAAAGGCGAACAAGGACTTTTCTTTGTGGCTTATACCAACAATTTAAGCATCATTGATGAAATGCTTAAGCGCATGTTTGGAACAGCTGGAGATGGCATCCATGACCGCTTATTGCATTTTACCACTGCAATCGACGGTGCTTATTATTTTGCGCCAAGCGATGAATTGCTGGAACAGATTTTAGAAGATTAAAAAATCGAAAGATGCTATGTTATTCAATTACATAGCATCTATTCTGCAACTACAAAAACAAGAACTGACAAAAGATTTACCGGAATATGTGAATTCCAGCTAAATCACTCTCCCCTTAAGCCTGCAAAGTTTGCTATATTTGACGTTTTTCCGCGACATTTATTTTCGGTAACTATGAATACGGCAATACAAGCAGCTCTTGATCATGCGGTACAAACCCTGCAACAGCAAGGTGTACTCCCTTCAGATTGGACCAACACGAGCCATTTAACCCGTACCAAAGACCGAAGTCACGGAGACTTTGCTTCAAATATTGCCATGATCGGTTCTAAAGCCGCAGGCATGAAACCACGTGATCTTGCTGAAAAAATTCTGGCTGCACTTCCAGAAGTGGCTGACATTACGAAAGCAGAAATTGCAGGTCCTGGTTTTATTAACTTCTTTTTAAATGCAGACCAACGTTATGCAGTGCTGGACCAGATTCAGGCACAAAAAAATGAATATGGTCGCAGCCAAGCCAATGCGACTAAAAAAATTCAGGTCGAATTCGTTTCTGCAAACCCAACTTCTAGCCTGCATGTCGGTCATGGCCGTGGTGCAGCGTATGGCATGACCGTTGCGAACTTACTCGAAGCAACGGGTGCAAAAGTTGATCGTGAATACTATGTCAACGATGCTGGCCGTCAGATGGATATCTTGGCGACTTCAACTTATTTACGTTATTTAGAATTGACTGGGCAAACACTGGTTTTCCCTAAAAATGCTTATCAAGGCGACTACGTTAAAGAAATCGCACAAGAAATTATTGATAAAGATGGCGATGCACACGTTCGTGCCGTTGCTGACATCTATAAAGATGTACCAGAAGATGTGCAATATGCTGAAGAACTTGATGCTGAAGGCAATAAAGTTGTGCTTTCAGGCGATAAAGAAAAGCACATTGATGGTTTGATTGCGAACTCGCAACAACACTTGGGCGCAGCTTATCGCGTGTTCCATCAGGCAGCTTTACATGCCATTCTGGATGATATTAAAGATGATCTAGCTGACTTTGGTGTAACCTTCGACAAATGGTTCAGCGAAGATTCATTGACTGACAAGATTGATGAAGCACTTGAAACGCTAGATCAACGTGGTTACCTCTACGAAAAAGACGGCAACATCTGGTTTAAATCAACTGAATTTGGTGATGAAAAAGACCGTGTTGTAAAACGTCGTAACGGTCAAACCACTTACTTCGCATCTGACATTGCTTACCATCTGAATAAGTTACAACGTGGCTATACTGACCTGATTGATATCTGGGGTTCAGACCACCACGGTTATATTTCACGTGTAAAAGCGGCCATTGATGCAATGGGTTATGACTCGAAGAAACTAACTGTACTTTTGGTTCAGTTCGTCAGCTTATGGCGTGGCGGTGAGATGGTGCAAATGTCATCTCGTTCAGGTCAGTTCGTGACTTTACGTGACTTGCGTAAGGAAGTGGGTAACGATGCTGCCCGTTTCTACTATGTGATGCGTAAATCTGAACAGCACATCGACTTCGACCTTGATCTTGCAGTTTCACAAAGCAAAGACAATGCGGTGTATTACATCCAATATGCGCATGCTCGTGTCAACCGTATGGTAGATATTCGTGCACCAGAAAAGAATATTCCATTTGATCGTACTGCTCTCCAAAATTACGATGCAAAATTGCTAACTTTAGAAGCAGAATTTGAAATATTAGCTAAGCTCGCAGCTTATCCTGATATTTTAGTTCGTGCAGCAAATGTGTATGAACCACACCAGATTGGAAACTATCTGAAAGAATTAGCTGCGTTGTTCCACGGTTGGTATAACCTGGATAATGTTCGAATTCTCGATGAAACGAATATCCCATTGTCACAATCACGTTTATTGCTCTCAATCAACGTACAACAAGTGTTACGCAATGGCTTAGAATTGCTCGGTGTATCCGCGCCTGAGAACATGTAAACTTAAGCCACCATTGTTAAACAATATGGTAAACAAAGCATTATTTTTAAACATAATGCTTTGTTTTTAAGTAAATTCAAGTTACAAATAAACGAATAGGATCAAGAGGAATTTCCGGTGTTTGGAAAAACGCAACGTGGTGTATCTGAACGACCAAACAAGCCTAAAAAACCGCTCATTCCGAAGTGGTTAGGAATGCTTGTCGCTATTCTTGCGATCCTATGTGCAGCTGTCATGCTGATGCTTTGGCAGCCTTGGCAACCTGTCCCAACCAAAAATCAGGTTACTTCCGAGCATTACCAAGAAGAAAATACCAATAAAGACTACCGTTTCTATGATTTGCTCCCTCAGCAGCAAGTCACACCCATTCCTGAACAGGCGGTGCCTGAGACCAAGCAACAAGGTAATGTTGTAATTATTGAGTCACCAAAACCTGAAACCACCACAGCAGAAGATCCAGCGGGCCTCACCCCAAGTGAACCTGTTGCACCAGCACGCGCAACCTACATTTTACAAGTACGCAGCTATCCTGATCCTGATAGTGCCGATGCACGTCGTGCAGAAATCATCTTGAATGGCTTGTCTGCGGATGTGGTAAAAAGTGTTGAAAATGGTCAGACATGGTATCGCGTTTTCTCTGGCCCTTATGATAGCCAAGAGTCGGCGCTTGCAGCTCAACAAACATTACAACATAGTGGCATTGATTCAATCGTAATCAAACACTAACTGGATATCTAATAAAAAAGGGAGCGAGTTGCTCCCTTTTTTATTGTTCAGATTTAGGCACACTGCGAATGCAAGCTTTTCTGCTCTGCCTTTTGAAATGCGGAACGTTGCTGTACACGTTGTACAAAGGCCTGAATATTCGGATATTTGCCATGCAAACGGTTTTGAATCGCAATTAATGGAAATGCCATTTGAATATCTGCGAAGGAAAAATCTCCCGCAAAATAATCATGTTCTGATAAATATTGCTCAAGATACAGAATATGTTCTTTCACCCGTGGACGAACAAAACCTGCTTTTACGCCACCTGTAATTTTTTCGGCAATCGGACGAATCACCCAAGGTACATGTTTGCTGACACTATTCATCACCAAAGTCATAACCAATAAAGGCATTAAAGAGCCTTCTGCATAGTGCATCCAGTAAGCATATTGCCGCTGTTCTTTGGCTGATTGTGGTTTGAATTGCTGTTGAGAATCATATTCTTGCTGCAAATAATCCAAGATCACAGCAGACTCAACAATCACCTCTTCATCATCCACCAAAATCGGGGCTTTACCTAAAGGATGAATATTCTTGAGGCTCTCAGGTGCGCCATAACTCGGCAACCTTTGATAATACTCAACCTGATAATCAATCCCAAGTTCTTCTAATGCCCACAGGATGCGGAACGAACGTGAGCATTGTAGATAATGTAAGGTAATCATTTTTGTGCCTGCTTTTTTGCTGTGCAATTCCGATTTTAGGTCCCTCTCACAATTGCACTTAGAATTATGTTTTGCCTCAGCACAATAGCACTTTAGTCTTAAAGAATCATGGTGTGAATGTCTAAACTACGTAACAAAGTTTTAGTTACTGGTGTTTTGCTACAGACATTGAGAAGTTTTTCTTGCAAGTCTTGTGCAACAGTTTGCTTGAACACAACTCGACGCTCTATACGTTCCTGCTGCTCGCGATTGCTATGAAAATCAACCTCAACTGTAAATTCACCCAGATCGATTTGCTTATGCTGCGCATACATACGCAAGGTGATCATGGTACATGAGGCCAGACTCGCAGTCAGGAAATCATACGGCGCAGGGCCTGTATCATGTCCTCCAAACTGCTCAGGCTTATCGGTGAGGAACTGATGTGTACCGCTACTCACCTCACCTTTCCAAGGTTCAGCTAAGGTCAGGACTTTGCTGCTGGCAATGATGCTCATTTTGAAGCCCTCATCTGGTCTGGTAATACTGGAGCTTCTAAGCGCTTGCCTTGATAATCAGGAATTTCACCAAACCGCGCATCATGGTTAATCCAGTCTTCGCGTGCCTGCTGCAAGTCTTGCATGGTACGTCCAACAAAATTCCACCACAGCAGGATTGGAGACTCAAATGGCTCACCTCCAATTAACAGCAAACGATGACCTTGAGTTAACTCAACTTCAATTTCAGTCAATCCAGTTTCAAGCACCACCATGTTATCGGCTGTAAGTTCATGCCCATTCACACGCGCTGTCCCTTCCAAAGCCATAAAGGCATATTCAAATTTTGGATTCAATGGAATACGGGTTTTGGTATCGGCTTGTGCCGTTAAATCAACACCGACCAACGGTGTATGCACTTGGACAGGTGATGTTGTTTCTAAGAAATCGCCGACCAATACCGTAAATTCAACCTGATCTTTGCTGACCACAGGTAATTCTGGATAATGCTCAAACTTAGGGTCAATATTGAGCTTATCATCTGGCAAGGCAATCCAGAGCTGTGCCGCATGCATTTTAGTTTCACTATCAGGTGCCACTTCAGTATGCGAAATGCCTCGGCCCGCAGTCATCAAGTTGACTTGTTTTGGACGGATCAACTGTTTTGAACCCAGACTATCGGTATGCATCATGGTGCCTTCAATCATCCAGGTAAAGGTCTGTAAACCAATATGTGGATGTGGCCCAACATCAAGCCCATCGCCAGCAGGAAAGCTGGCAGGCCCTGCATGATCAAGGAAACACCATGCGCCAACTAGGCGCTTATGACGGCTGGGTAACGCACGTTTGATGACAGTTCCTTTGCCAATTTCCGCTGAGCGAATGGTAAATTCCTGAATAAATTGATTGATATACGTTTCGCAGTCTTTTGAGTCAGAAATATCGTAGTCATTATTATTGCTCATGATTTTGCTCTCTTTTACCTATGCTATTGCAATGAGTTGTTTTATTGATCTTAACAATACCCACCTCATTCAATATAGTCTTTTGGTAATACGCAGAGTGCTATTCATGAGACAATCCCACCGCCCTTTCATCCAAATGTTAATGAGGGGACATTTCCACAATCAGGCTGGTCAATCGTCTCACCAAAGGCAAGAAAATCAAAACCAGCGGATAGGCAATCACCCATGAAACCATCCATGTGCTCAGCCATTGATTGATCAATGCTGTTGAAAAACCGAGGTTCATCAACAGATTTACAAAGGATAATGTGCCACTCATCAGGCAAGACAAGAAGAGCGGAATAATCCATGCCGCATATTGAGCAGGTAATTTACGGAGGAATGGTTTGGACGTTTTCAATAGATCAGACTCAATTCAAAGCTGGAAATATTCATGCTGAATTTTTCACTTGCTGTTTTAGGTTCTTCATAAATTGACCAAAGTGCGGCCAAAAATCTTCAAATAGTGGATGATCTCGATGTTCTAGCATGACTTCACTAAACAGCTTTAAGCCAACTGCAAATGACTTGGTGGTTTGATCATCAAAAAACTCGCCCTTCTTTAAACGCTCAACAATCTCGAAAATGTCATCATGATTGCCTGTATAGAATTCCAGACGTTCGGTATAGGTTGAGGCTTGCCCTTTGTTATCTTTTAAGTGTTGAACTGTCACATGATATTGATGTTGTTTCATCGCTATGCTCCAGAATGCTTAAGCACTCTCTTTAATTCCGACCTGCATCAGGTCAACTTGATCTTGGTTAAATACAACTTCTAATGAATGCAGCAATTGCGCCCTTTTGATTTTCTGCTGTCGCACTAACAGCTTTCGCTCCCGCCTTATAACCGCCCAATGGCAATCGCGGCCTGATCAATGTGTTCTGCAATTTGATGAATCTGTTCAGGCTTTAAATCCGCAACATTCAGCTTTAAACGCAATGCGGTTTTAAGGTTCTCCATAGCACGATGGATATCAATCAGTTGATCATTGTTATGAATTTCACGTCTCAAGCGTAATTTTTGCAGAAGCGCCAGCAGCATCTCTTGCTGTTCTTTTAGATAAGTCTCGCCATATTCGGTGACTTGATATTGCTTACGTTCAGCATCGAGTAATGAGATGCAATTCATTTCCTCCAATGCAGTCAAGGTTGGATAAATCGTGCCTGCGCTGGGTGAATAACCATCGCCAACTAGATCACTAATTTCTTTAATAATTTCATAACCATGCTTTGGGTTTTGCTGAATGAGATGTAGCACCAACAGTTTCATTCTGCCAGATTCAAATAAGCGTCCACGACGACCAGAACGGTGATGTTCTCTATGCTGGAGGTCACGTTCGCTTTCGTGATGATCGGATGCCTGTTTCATCTTTATTTTTCTCGTATTGCTCAAATTATGAATATTAAGATATATCTTAATTTATCTTAAAACAAGTTAAGATATATCTTTAGATATTAAAATTTTGATATTGAATGAGTTATTTAATTATAAGTAAAAGGGTTAAGTAATAAAAAAGAGCGACTTGGCGCTCTTACACTTCTTTTAATCCTATAATTATCTCAAAATTTTTAGAGCTGATATGATTTGTACTGGAGCAGGTTCTTCTAAATTTAGTTGTGATAAAAACTCAACCATCACATCAAAACTACTTTCATTACCCAAAACAATTTCATCGATACCCAATAAATCACCATTAATACGTTTTCTTTCTAAGCGTGTGGCCTCTTCTTTATCCATCGTTACTAAAAAGCACCTAGCCTTACGATGTACATATTTTAGAGAAACTGATTCCAAATCAGCCTGCTTATATCGCTCCCTTAAAGAGGTTTTTGCAGATATGGAAATTGGACCAAACTCTTTACTATATACAATAAAATCAAAATTTACATTTGGCACAAAGACAACTTTGGCTTGAACAAAAATAGGAGACACCCCATTTTTCAACATTATTGTAGCTAAGATTGCTTCAAATAACTTTCCATTTAAATTATTTTCACGTTGTGAATAGTGTTGACAATAAACATTCCAAAGCTTAGATACTTGTTGACTAGGTAAAAGCCCTTCAAGACTTTCTGTTCTTTCCAGAACAAATTTATAAGCTTCTAAAACTTTTCCACTAGCAACAACTTTATATTGCTCAATCAAATGTGTAATGTTCTGCACTAAGTTTTTCCTTTATTTTTTTATAAAACGCCTCTATAGCATCCACTGAAACCGAGTTTCCTAATTGCTTCATCGCTTCAACTTCAGATACAGGAAATTTAAAGTCTTGAGGAAATCCTTGCATTAGCTTACCTTCTTGTGAGGTTATACGCCTAATTTCACCATCTACCTTGTAAAATTCCCAATTTCGCCTATCACCATAAATAGATCCTCGCCCCCCAACACGCAAGGTAAAACCAATATCCTTTTCACAATTACCACCAAGCACATCACTCATCGTGAATTTTAAAGCTTTTTTCTCTGGTTCCTCAATTTGAGTTACCCCATCTTTAAAACCAATCATAAATAAACGTGGTCGATGCTGAGGTAAACCATAATCACTTGATTTAACAATAAAACTCTGAAATGTATAGCCCAGACTTTCTAATTTTTCCTTAATAATACTAAAAGTACGTCCATTGTCATGCTTTAATAATCCACGAACATTCTCAAGAAAATACGCTTTCGGCTGTTTAACTTCTAAAATTTTTAGAATATTAAAAAAAAGTGTTCCCCGAACATCATCAAATCCTTTTTTTTGACCCGCCTGACTAAAAGGTTGGCAAGGAAAACCCGCACAAAGAATTTCATGATCAGGAATATCCTCTGGATCAACCAAAGTAATATCCCCATACATTTCTTCTGGTTTTATATGATGATTTGCTAAATATGTTTTAACAGCATTTTCATTAATTTCAGATGCAAAAACACATTTCGCACCTTGATTTGCAAGGGCTAGATGAAAGCCACCTATCCCTGCAAACAAGTCGATGAAACGAATTTGTTGCAGCTGTTCTAAAAGTTGCAACTGTTTCATTTCATTATTCCCACTCAATCGTTGCTGGTGGTTTAGATGACACGTCATATACAACACGAGAAACATCTTTAATTTCGTTCATGATACGGGTTGAGATTTTATCAACCAATTCGTATGGCAAGTGAGCAAAACGCGCTGTCATAAAGTCAACCGTTTCAACCGCACGAAGTGCAATCACCCATGCATAACGACGACCATCACCGACAACACCTACTGATTTCACAGGTTGGAATACTGCAAATGCTTGTGCAGTTTTGTCGTACCAGCCGCTGTCACGAAGTTCCTGCATAAAGATGTCATCAGCAAGACGAAGAATATCAGCATATTCTTTTTTCACTTCACCCAAGATACGCACGCCCAAACCTGGACCTGGGAATGGATGACGATAAATCATGCTGTGCGGTAAACCAAGTGTTGTACCTAGTTTCCGTACTTCATCTTTGAACAAGTCACGTAATGGCTCAACCAATTCAAATTCTAAATCATCAGGTAAACCGCCCACGTTATGGTGTGATTTGATCACGTGCGCCTTACCTTGTTTGCTTGCAGCAGATTCGATCACGTCTGGGTAAATCGTACCTTGCGCCAAGAATTTCACGCCATCAAGTTTACGTGCTTCTTCTGCAAATACTTCGATAAATTCACGACCAATGATTTTACGTTTTTTCTCAGGATCAACTTCACCAGCCAATGCAGACAAGAAGCGTTGTTCAGCATCTGCACGGATCACACGGATACCCATGTTGTCTGCAAACATTTGCATCACTTGATCACCTTCGTTTAAACGAAGTAAACCATTGTCTACAAATACGCAAGTTAACTGGTCGCCAATCGCTTTGTGTAATAACGCAGCAACGACTGATGAATCCACACCACCAGATAAACCTAATAGAACTTTTTCATCACCAATTTGTGCACGTAACTGTTCTACACGTAAATCGATGATGTGTTCAGGTGTCCACAGACCACGGCAACCACAAATCTTGTGTACAAAGTTAGACAGTAACTCAGCGCCTTTGGCAGTGTGTGTTACTTCTGGATGGAACTGTACGCCATAGAAACGACGAGTTTCATCACTCACCGCAGCAAATGGGCAGCTTGGGGTGCTTGCAGTAACTTGGAAACCTTCAGGAATCGCACTTACTTTATCGCCATGACTCATCCATACGTGAAGCTGGTTCTCGCGATCTTGCAAGTTACCAATCAGATTATCACGTACCAGAATATCAACTTCTGCATAACCAAACTCATGTACTGTACCTGGCTCTACTTTACCGCCAAGCTGTTCAGACATGGTTTGTAAACCATAGCAAATACCCAACACTGGTACACCAAGTTCAAATACAACTTGCGGTGCGCGTGGGCTTCCTTCTTCATGTACGCTCTCAGGGCCACCTGATAAAATAATCCCGTTCGGATTAAACGCACGAATGTCTTCTTCAGACATATCGAATGCATACATTTCAGAATAGACACCTGCTTCACGTACACGACGTGCAATGAGCTGGCTATATTGAGAGCCGAAATCCAGAATAAGGATACGATCTTCAGTAATTTGAGTATTGGTCGTCATGGTTCATCTTAAAGGCAAATGAATTAAGCGCCACATTCTAACATTTTTCACGCTTTGACGCACCGCAATTCATCATCTATCTTGCATTTTAATCCGGCCTTGCCATCAGCCCTGATATTTAAACTAAAATTTCTCCACAAGCCACTTATTTAAGCGATTTAAATCAACAAAACTCACCGATTCTGCTCAACACAAAACAAAAATTGGTGCTAAGATGATGGCTCGAAATAGGGATTACCATGGAAAGGTATTCAATCGACAGCATCGTTGCCTTTTTATGCGATTGTGATGTCCTTAATTAAAGGAAAAATAAAAAGGTAATACAGCATCTCAAGGTCTTGGTAGATCACCAATGTCCTAAAATATTTTACTATCATCTAGCGCTTGCCCGACCACGAGCAACAATTAGGACTTGAAGGACCAATAAAATAATGTTTCAAGAAATGATTGCGGATTTTCACCAAAATTTCTGGCTATATATTTCCATTCCATTTATCAGCGGCTTTATTGGTTATGTGACCAAAGTCATTGCGATTCAAATGATGTTTTCTCCCCTCGAATTTAAAGGGTTGAGATTATTTGGACTCCCACTCGGATGGCAAGGGATTGTGCCACGCAAAGCTGAAAAAATGGCGACCACAGCCGTTGAGCTAATGACCTCCAAGCTCATCAAACCTGAAGAAATCTTTGCCAGACTCGACCCCAAACGTATTGCACAGGAAATTGAAAAGCCGTTAATGGCGGCTGCCGAGGATATTACTCGTGAAGTCGCACAGCAATATCAGCCCGGTTTATGGGAAGGCATGCCAGAGTTTGCCCGTCAAAGACTGATTAAGCGGGTTCAGGCCAAAGCCCCTGAAATTGTTGAACATATTATGAGTGAAGTACAGAAGGATGTTGCCAAGTACTTCGATATCAAGCATATGGTGGTCAACAACCTACTCAAAGATAAGCGTCTCCTGAATGAAATCTTTAAAAAAGTCGGCAAACAGGAATTCAAATTCTTTAGTAATGTCGGTTTTGTATTTGGTTTCGCAATTGGTGTGGTGCAAATGCTGTGCTGGATCGTCACGCAAGGTAAATATCCGTGGATGTTGCCGATGTTTGGCGGCTTTGTTGGTTTCTTTAGTGACTGGATGGCCCTGCAAATGATGTTCCGCCCGTTATATCCGAAAAAGATCATGGGCTATACGTGGCAAGGTTTATTCATTAAACGTCAGAATGAAGTGGCGGCTGATTATGCTGCGTTGATTTCAAAACAGTTACTCACCTCCCGCAACATGATGGAAGAGCTATTCTCAGGTACACATTCAGACAAAGTCATCGAACTGGTGAGCCGTCAGGTCAAACAGGAAATTGATTTACAGGCAGGTATTGTTCGCCCACTGGTGGTCTATGCAATCGGTGGTGAGAAATATCAAAACCTGAAAGCTGATGTGGCTGAACGTATTTTAAAACAGCTTCCAGACACCATGCGCTACGTTGAATCTTATGCTGAAGACGCAATGAATGTACGCAATACCTTGGTTGAGCGCATGCAGAAACTAAGCCCTGAAGAATTCGAAGGAATGCTGCGTCCAGCCTTTAAAGAAGACGAATGGTCTTTGATTATTGTCGGTGCGGTGCTTGGTTTCCTTGTCGGGGAAATGCAGATTCACTTTATGCTTTAAAAAATATGATATCTAATAAAAAAGGAAGCTTCAGCTTCCTTTTTTTAATTAATGGGCATGTTTTTCAATTTTGACAACTTCGATATCAGTCGGCTTATAACGATGTGTATCAACTTCACCGACGAGACGCACATGGTCACCGACTTTTAGGTTTGCTTGACGCCAGATATCATCATCAATTTCGACACCAATCGTCCCGCTCTTGTCTTTAAACTCATAATGATCACCTTTCAGATGTTTAGTGATCTGACCTGTCAACGTAATACCCGTTTCATCAGCAAGTTTTGCCACCTGACTGACGGTTACGACATTCTTCGCCGCCTCCTGCACAATGACATGGTCATCTTTACCTGCCCAAGTCGCTGTTGATAATCCCGCTAAAACCACAATCCCACAACTCGCGATGATTTTTTTCATTTCATTTCCTGTTTTGTTCTAAAGTCTTATGATCTAAACAGAAATAGTCGCTCATGTCGGCTTAAGTTTGTAATCAAGCGTAATTCATGTAAGTCATACAGAGGCTTAGCCCCGCTGATGAAAGCAGGGCAATGTATTGCAATGTTATTTTTCAATTAGGTGATCAAGGCTAAAACGGCCTGCACCATACAACATGAGCGCGAAGAAACCACCTGCCATCGCAAAGTTCTTCATAAAGTTAATCGCATCTTCGGCACCATTATGAAAGATAAATGCAGTGAGAATGCTAAAGATACCTAAGCCCAGCGATGCAAAACGTGTCTGGAAGCCAAACAGTAGAGCCAGACCACCACCGAACTCAACCAGAATCACCAGCGGAAGTAACGCAGCTGATACGCCCATTGATTCCATATAGCCAGCAGTACCTGCATAACCTACAATCTTGCCCCAGCCCGCAACAAGAAAGATATAAGCCAGTAATAAACGTGCAACTAAAATGACACCATTTGCTACGCCAGATTGCGTTACGATATTTTTTACAACAACATTCGGATTAAACATGGTTGGTTCCACACTGTTTGTTTTTTAACATGTAGCCAGTTTATGTATCTTTGTTTATGCAATAAACACCATATTAGTTAACATATCGTTCTTTATTTGCAACAATAAAAAGATTAAATCAGCTTTCCTATCAAATGTTTCCCTTGCAAAGTTACTAATTAATTAGCTTTTTATACTGACATTCTAATGATGCACTGCTAGGATTTAGTCCACATTTATAGTGTTAACATTTTCATGGAACTCATTGATTTTATTCTGCACGTTGACGAACACCTTTTAGAATTTATTACCAATTATGGCGTGTGGATTTATGCCATTTTATTTTTAATTATTTTTGTTGAAACTGGTTTAGTGGTGATGCCATTTTTACCAGGTGACAGTCTGTTATTTGCAGCAGGTGCATTGGCTGCTTCAACAGGTGCAATGGATCCATGGGTTTTAGGTATTTTATTATTTATCGCAGCGGTACTCGGCGATACCGTAAATTACCACATTGGTCGCTACATTGGCCCGCGCGTTTTTGAAACCAATTCTCGTTTTATCAATAAACAACATCTGATCAAGACCCAGCATTTCTTTGAACGTCATGGCGGTAAAACGATTATTTTTGCCCGTTTTGTACCCTTTGCCCGTACTTTTGCGCCATTCGTTGCAGGTGCAGGCAGCATGAACTATAAGTATTTCCTGACCTATAACGTGATTGGCGCATTCTGCTGGATTGCATCGTTTATTACACTGGGTTATTTATTTGGCAACATGCCAATCGTGAAGGATAATTTCACTCACTTAATTTTCGGTATTATTATTATCAGTGTTTTACCGGGTGTGATTGGTTTTATTCGTCAAAAACTAAATAACCGCAAAGGCCAATAAATCAAATTTCGGTTTAAAACAAACGAAAGATCATTGGTAACATACAAATCAGCAATAACACAGCCGATCCTTTATATAAATGATCGGCTTTTATTCCAACCAAACTTCCTGCCAATAAAGCACGTCCAAAAAACATCCAGAAAATACTGACGGGCAAAAGCACCAGACTAAACACTGCAAAAACGATAGCTGCATTTTCGAGTGAGTTCCAGGTTTCGCTTGGGAAAATTCCTGATGCCAACAAAACCGTTTTCGGGTTCTTCAAGGTCGACAGAAACAGTTGTCTTTTACGGATATGCGGATGATGCTGATCGTGTTTTTGTAGATGTGAACTTTTCCAGAGATGAAAAGCCATCCAAAGTACATAGAGCAAACTTGCTGTATATAAAATTGCGCCTAAAGCAGGCCAGATCGGATCAAAAAGATGAATGAACAGCGCCCATAAACTAATGCCGTACAAATATCCCAACCATTCGATTGGAATAAATTTCATGGTTTTAGGTACACCTTGTTGGTGGGTTGCACTGGCAAGTAAAGCGTTGGTCGGACCTGGAATCAGTAACACTGCCAACATCGCCAAAACAAAAAACCAACTCTCAATCATACACATACCGAACGACTATACATGGGCGCCACCTTAAACGAATTTAGGGCAAAAATACAAATTTCGGTAATAAAAACAGCAGGTAAAATATAGGATTTCAGGATAGATAGATTTTTAAGCGATTAATTTTTATCATTATTTTTTGAAACATTTTGCGATAATTTAGTTACTTATCACCATAACGAATTATGGTGATAAGGAGGCAAAAATTATGATTTTGGACGTTGTTTTACGATAATCGGGCAGCCTTTAAACTTCGCTGCCTGCACGATCGCATCTTGCTGTCCCATCACTTTGGCAAGCTCGGTATTCTTGGTATTCATCGACTGGCCCATATTTACAGAGATAGATGGTCCAAAGCCCCAACCGCCTCGGCCCCAGCCACCACCGAGTCCGACACCCACACCCATACCGGTACGTTTTGGTGTTTCCACGCCATTTTCAATATAGAGCTGAATACGGTTGTATTCGGCTTGTAGTTGCTGACAGTTCAAGGTCTGATATTGCGTAGGTGAAACATAAGCTGGCTTGACCGTTGATGCACAAGCACCCAAGAGTATACTTGCAGCCAAAACAGGCATCCAATATAAGCGTTTCATAGTGTTCTCTTATTTCTTAGATTCAATCTCATTGAACAGCGTGACATAAGCAAGCGTCAATTTATGTTCAGATGCCAAATGAACCAGTGGTAAATTCTTTTGATGTGATTCTTTCATCAAGATCGAGGGCGGCAACATGCTATCGAGCACAGGCAAGCCTTCATCTTTTAATTGTTGAACCACTTCTCGAGGTAATTTTGCCTGAGACTGGAACTGATTGACCACAATTCCCTCAATCTCAAGGCGGTCATTATGATCATCTTGGGTTTCGAGGACATTTTCAATCAAAGTTTGTAACGCACGTTTTGAGAACACATCACAATCAAATGGAATCAACACACGATCTGCTGAAATCAACGCAGATAAAGTAAAGAAGTTAAAGGCAGGTGGTGTATCAATAAAGATACGGTCATAACGTGCGCTGAGTGACTGAATTGAATCACGTAATTTATAAATTTTATGTTTACTTTCCAGTGCATGCTCTAGACTGCCCAGACTTGGACTGGCAGGAATGACATCCAGATTTTCAAATGACGAGCGGTGAACAAAACTATCTAGACCTTTGCCACGAGGTGCTTTTAAAATCGAACCAATGGCATTACCAATCAGGCCTTTTTGCTGTGTAGTGCCTAAAACATCATCAAAGAAATTTTCAATATTGGGTTCTAACGCTGCTTTGTCCGCAGAATAGGTTGCATCTTCACCTAACAGGTACTGACTCGAATTTGCTTGTGGATCAAGATCAATGACCAGTGTTCTCAGACCCTGTTTTGCACTAATTGCGGCCAGATTAACGGTAATACTTGATTTCCCCACACCACCTTTCTGGTTAAACACCACACGCGTTAACATGATTTCCCTCTACCCTATTTTTTTAAACTGCACGCAGTTTAACCTAGTGCAAAAACAATTTCTAAAACAATGTCCAACAATCAGGCAAAAACCGGTTTAATCATCACAAGACCGAGAATCCCGACCATAGCCACTGTACCGATCAACAAACCTGCACGGCGTTGTTCCAATAAGATACTGCTGTCTTGCTTATAGGTTTTGATCAATGACGACCACAATACAAAGAACAAGATGACTTTGGCATAGAACCACGGCTGTACATCAAAGTTCTTCATCGCCAGCAAGATTACACCCGTAACAATAATCAGGGTTAAAGATAAATGCTGTAAGCCGACCATCGCTTTACGGGCCTTTAGATTAGGCTGCTGATCCTGTACACCCACAAATAATGTTGAACCGCGTAATACAAAAGCAATAATCAGCAAGCTCATTGCAATCATATGAATCATTTTAGTGATGAAATGTACGTCCATGATCCGTCCTTAACCTTTTGGTGCATGCGCACATTCAGGGCTAGCAGGTGCTTCACCTTGCCATTCATCTGGTACATAAGCATGAATTGCCAAAGCATGGATACGACCTGGGCTCATTAATTCCGCTGCAACGGCATAAATTTTTTGATGACGCTGTACCAGACGCAAGCCTTTAAATTCATCGCTCACCACAATCACTTTGAAATGTGATTCTTTACCTGGGAAATAACCGCCATGCCCCGCTGACTCATTGAGCACTTCGAGATGGGTGGGTGCCAGTGTTTGTAAACGTTCAATCAACTGTTGTTCTAAGTTCATGAGTCAGGCTGTCCGGTCAGATTGAGATAGCTCATTAGTATACATGACCTCACTTGAAGCGAAACTTTTATCCATTTTTTTGCTTTTAAGCTGTTTTTTTCATGAAAATGCTTTTATTTTATGCAATTAAACAATTTCTTTGCATAAAGTTGTTGACCCTCATTTTGCTTAATGTATTATAGCTGGCACGCGGGAATAGCTCAGTTGGTAGAGCATAACCTTGCCAAGGTTGGGGTCGCGAGTTCGAGTCTCGTTTCCCGCTCCAGATTGGTTTTTTTAAGTGTAAGTTTTAGTAAAAACTGCTCAATATGCGGGAATAGCTCAGTTGGTAGAGCATAACCTTGCCAAGGTTGGGGTCGCGAGTTCGAGTCTCGTTTCCCGCTCCAAATTTAAAAGGCCCTAGTCGAAAGATTAGGGCTTTTTTCTTTGTCTAAATATTATGCTCCACGTGGAACATCAAAAATAATGAAGCGCTAATATTGGATCTCTCTTCTTTGCATAAAAATCCTTAAAAAATAAAAAAAGTGTTCCTCAGCATCAAGAAACACCTTTTCATTTCATTTTGAATAAACAGCTATTCTGTCATCTTGGCTTGCAGTTTGGCGCCTTGCTTGGTGTTCTCCGTTGCCAATGCCTGCTGACTGTGATCTCGTGGCATAAATGAAGTGGCAATAATGGCAACAACTGCCATCGAACCGATATACAACATGATCAAGTAAGGATTGCCACCGCCAACGCTCAATAATTTTGTCGCAATCAACGGTGCAAGACCTCCACCGACCACACCTGCCAGTTGTACCGAAATCGAGATACCGCTATAGCGAATTTCTGCGGGAAACTGTCGGGCAAAAAGTTGTGCCTGAGGCGCATACATAATCGGAAAAACCACACCGATTGCCAATACAATTGCCGTCCAGACCAGCACAGGATCTTTGGTATTGAGCATACTAAAGAAGGGATAACAATACAGTGCCAGCACGCACAGACCAAACATGAACATATTGCGCTGTCCGACTTTATCAGACAAATGTCCACATAATGGTGTCATCACTAAAATCACGGCGGCACCGCAAATGGTGGCAAATAGAATTTCCTGTCTGGCGATGCCCAATTGTGTAGTGGTGTAGGCCAAAGTAAAGGTAGAGGCAATATAAAACCATGCATTCTCTGCCGCACGTGCCACAATAATGCTAATCAATTGCTTAGGGTGTTGCTTAAATACCTGTAAGGCAGGAACTTTAACTTCTTCAGCTTGTTGTTTCACTTTTTCAAAGTCTGGCGACTCTGGCACTTTCACCCGAATATACCAACCAACTGCCAGTAAAATAATGCTCGCTAGAAAGGGAATCCGCCAGCCCCAGCTAAACAGGGCCTGTTCAGGTAATAAAGACACCAGCCCAAGCGCGATAGAGGCCAACATTAAACCGCCACCGGTACTGGCTTGGGGAAGGCTGCCCCAGAAGCCTTTTTTGCCCTCTGGCGCGTGTTCAACCGCCATCAAAACTGCACCGCCCCACTCGCCACCCATCGCCATACCTTGGATAAATCGCAAGATCACCAAGCCAATTGCAGCCCAGTAGCCAATTGATTCATAGGTCGGTAACAGACCGATCAGCACTGTGGGTATTCCCATCAGCATCAAGGTCAGCAGTAACATCGATTTTCGGCCAATCTTGTCACCAAAATGCCCAAATACCAGACCACCCAGAGGTCGCCCAATGAATCCCACTGCATAGGTCGCAAAGGCAGCGAGTACGCCCGTCAGTGGATCAAGATTCGGGAAAAATAATTTATTGAAAATTAAAGCTGCTGCTGCACCGTAAATAAAAAAGTCATACCACTCAATGGTGGTCCCGACCATACTGGAGATACCTGCCAGTCGATGAGATGACTTGTTAGGAGATGAACCGTTTCCATGTGTTGTTTGCATCGTCATTTTCCTTTCTTGGATATTCTTGTTTTATATTTTTGTGCTGATGCTCAATCCTGATCACCAGCATGTTCAGATGGTTGATACTCCTTGATGTATATAGATAGAAGGGAGAGTGAATTTAGCTTAGTTTTTCCAGAATCTGTTCCAGCTCTGGATTCCGCTGTTGCCATTTTGGCTGTTTATCTTTATCGACAATTAAGGCGCGCACACCTTCAATAAAATCACCATGTTCAAACCAGATATCCTGTAAATCCCGTTCCAGTTGCATACACTGCTGTAAAGATAATCCACGCCCTAAATACTGTAATTTCAGGCTGGTTTGTTTGGCGATAAAGGAACGTTGCTGCAAAATATCCAGCATCTTGCTGGCCCAAGTTATGAACTTTTCCTCCTGTTCATGTTCAAGGCTATGCTCGATCTCATCCAGATGTTGAAAACCGAAATGTTTACGGATCGGTTCAATGAGTTGCTTGAGTTCACTTTCAGCAGGACGGGTAATGAAGCGGGCAATGATCTGTTCAATATTGGCTTTGCTCAGGTTCGATGCTGCAATCAATGCCTCTTGTAAGGAAGACAATTGCTCACTCGGCACATGGTAATCGATCAGATCAAGATAGAGCGCATCACTGCTGCTGATCTGCTCTCCCGTAATCGCCATATACACGCCGATATCATCCAGTCGAGACAGGAAATGGGTTGCACCCACATCAGGGAAAAAGCCAATCGCAGTTTCAGGCATAGCGAATCTGGACTTTTCACTACTCACCACAATATGACACGCTTGAGCCAAGCCAAAACCGCCACCCAGCACATAGCCATCAAGTATCACGATCACAGGCTTTTGATATTCGCGTAGCAGATTCAGCATTTTATATTCAGCGCTGAAATAGCCCTTATAATCAGCCGTTTCATTCTTATAGCTGTCATACAGATAACGGATATCACCACCTGCACAAAAGGCTTTGGGACTATTCGATTTGAACAAAACCGCCTGAATAGCAGCATCATTGCGCCACAGTTCCAGTTGTGTGCAGATGCCTTCAATCATATCGAGCGATAACGCATTTAAATGCTTTACCCGATCCAGACTGATGATGCCTAAGCTACCTTGTTGCTCAATCATTAAGTGATTTTCTGTATTCATTTTCTTGATCCCTTATTGATTTTTAAAGTTTGCCTGCCGTTTTTCCACAAAGGCCTGCATCCCTTCTTTCTGATCCGAAGTTGCAAAAATCGAATGGAACATACGGCGCTCAAAACGTAAGCCTTCGGTGAGATTGACCTCGAAGGCACGATTGATGGTTTCTTTCAGCATCATATTGGCAGTCAAAGAGCGCGCTGCAATTTTTTCTGCGGCTTGCAGGGTCTGTTCCAGTAATTCTTCTTTGCCAAACACACGCGCCACCAGACCACTTTGCTCTGCCTCTACTGCACCCATTTGCCGTGCGGTAAAGCACATTTCCATGGCTTTGGCTTTACCAATTGCGTGGGTTAAACGCTGTGTACCACCAATGCCCGGTATGACACCTAAAGTCACTTCGGGTAAACCAAACTTGGCATTGTCAGCACAATAGATAAAGTCACACATCAGTGCCAGTTCACAACCACCACCCAAAGCATAGCCACTCACCGCCGCAATCAAAGGTTTACGGCGTTGCGCGATACGATCTGCCAGATGGAAAAAGTCGTCGAAGTAGATATCTGGAAATGCCAGATCAGCCATTTCCTTAATATCTGCACCTGCAGCAAAAGCCTTTTCAGAACCTGCCAATACGATGCAGCCAATCTCACGATCTTTCTCTAACGCATCCAACGCCTGATTGATTTCACTAATCAATTCACTATTCAGCGCATTCAAGGCTTGCGGACGATTAAGGGTAATCAATCCAACGCCATTACGCTTTTCTAATAAAATACTGTTCCACTGCATGCTTCATTCCTTGCTTTGCTTTTATAGACTACGTGCGATCACTAAACGCTGGATATCGCTAGTGCCCTCATAAATCTGACAAATACGTGCATCACGGTAGATCCGCTCAATAGGAAAGTCTTTCAGATAGCCATAGCCACCAAATACCTGTAATGCGTTTGAACAGACGCGCTCTGTCATTTCTGAGGCAAATAGCTTGGCCATTGACGCTTCATTGAGACAGGGTTGCCCTGCTTCTTTGAGGCGTGCAGCGTAATGCACCAGTTGTCGGGCCGCTTCGATCTCGGTCGCCATACTGGCAAGACGGAACGCCAGTGCCTGATGCTCAAAGATCGGTTTACCAAAGGTCAGCCGTTCTTTGGCATAGCGCGTGGCTTCTTCCAGCGCCGCCCTTGCCAGACCGACTGCCTGTGCGGCAATACCAATACGCCCCCCTTCCAGATTGGCCAGCGCGATTTTTAAACCTTCACCTTCTTTACCCAGCATCAAGCTTTTATGAATACGTACATCTGTCAGGGCAATCTGGCAGGTATCCGAAGCATGTAAGCCAAGTTTTTCTTCCACCCGAATCACTTCATAACCCGCTGTCTCGCGTGGCACAAGGAAGGCACTGATGCCCTTTTTACCCGCACTTGGATCAGTCACGGCAAATACGATAATCACGCCCGCATTATCACCCGAGGTAATAAATTGTTTGGCGCCATTCAGAATGTAGTCATCGCCATCTTTCACCGCGCGGGTTTTAATGGCTGCCGCATCTGAACCTGTATGCGGTTCAGTTAAGGCAAAAGCACCGATCATTTCACCCTGTGCCAATGGTTTTAAAAAGCGTTCTTTTTGCTCATCGGTACCAAATTTTAAAATCGGCACACAGCCCACCGAGTTATGTACACTCATAACGGTTGAGGTCGCACCATCTGCCGCAGCGACTTCTTCAAGTGCCAACACATAGGCCAAATTACCTGTGTCAGAACCGCCCCATTGCTCAGGAATCAGCATGCCCATAAAACCCAGCTGCCCCATTTGTGCAAGCGCATCTTTTGGAAATGTGCCATGTCGATCCCAATCACTTGCATTGGGTTTAATCTGTTCTTGGGCGAAACTTTTCGCCATATCACGTATTAAGACTTGTTCTTCGGTCAATTGCATCTTGTGTTCCTTATCCTGCCTTTGCTTGCTGTTTCGCAATTTCCTGATTACGTAATAAAAAGCGCTGAATTTTGCCACTTGGTGTTTTCGGCAGTTCAGTCACGAACTCGACTAATCGTGGATAAGCATGTGCTGATAAGCGTTTTTTCACAAATTGGCTCAGCTCTTCCGCCAACTGTTCCAAAGGTTGAACACCCGCAGCCAAAATCACGAAAGCCTTCACTACTTCAGTACGGTCTGGATCAGGTACACCGATTACGGCTGCTTCAACCACAGCATCATGCTCCAGCAAAGCACTTTCCACATCAAAAGGTCCGATCCGATAACCCGAGGTCGTGATCACGTCATCACTACGACCAACAAAGCTCATGCTGCCATCCGCATGTAACTCGGCGGTATCACCTGTGAGATAGTAGTGCCCGACAAAAGGGGATTTACGGCTTTCCTTATAGCCACCAAACCACATCATAGGAGACTGGCTAATATCCACGGCTAGAATTCCGGGGGTATCCGCTGGAAGCTCCTCACCCTGTTCATTGACAACTGCAACGCGATAACCTGCACTCGCAAAACCAGCGGAACCTGCACGAATCTCATGACTTAAACCATGATGATTACACACCACCATGCCGACCTCAGTCTGTCCATAATGGTCATAAATCGGAGCATCCAGAACCTGCTTAAACCAGCGAATCACTTCAGGATTCAACGGTTCGCCCGCACTGCTCACCACACGGAACTGGCCTTTTAACGGCGCCATCTGAGCAGGATCAGCCGCCATCATCATGCGATAAGCCGTTGGCGCTCCCGCCAGATTGGTAATCTGATAATCCTTTACGATCTGACACAGGCTATCGGTACTAAAGCCCCCTTCATAGAACAAGGTGGCATGACCCAAGAATAGTGGCCCTGTAATGGCATAATACAAACCATAAGCCCAACCTGGATCGGCAATATTCCAAAACGAATCTTCTTCTCTCAAACCAATGGCATCTTGCATATAACGACCAAAAGCCAGCAAGGCTTTTAACGGCACTTCTAGCGGTTTGGCAGGCCCTGTGGTGCCCGAGGTAAACATGAGTAGAAAGGGATCTTGGATGCTTCGCATCACCAATTCACATTGATCAGACTGCTGATTCACTTCATCCCAAAAATTGAAATCACCTGACTTCAGCGGCGCACCTTGTGGATCAGCAACCGTGACAATCGCTGGACAATGTTCGATCTCATCCAATTTGCTGCGGTTCGCCACATCGGTTACCACCAGTTTACTTTGTGCCAGTTGCAGACGATGCTCAATTGCCTTGGGCCCAAAGGCTGTAAATAAGGGCTGATATACGGCACCAATACGCCAAGCCGCGAAAATCGTCACCAGCAGTTCAGGCGTTCTCGGCAATAGACCTGAAATACGGTCGCCTGCTTCCACACCTTGCGACTTTAAAAAGTTGGCAAATTGACTCGACCATTGCTGTAACTGGCGAAAAGTATATTGTTCCTTACGACCGTCTTTGCCTTGCCAATACAACGCGATTTTGTCGCCTTGCGCATGTCGATCACAACATTCATAACAGGCATTCAGTGCATCCATTGAACCGGATAACATGTGTTTTGCAGTACTTTCCAGATCGAAAGCCTGTACCGTCTCTTTATAATTCAACATCTGTGTTCCCTCAGTCTGGATTCATTGTTATTCATGACAGGGTTTAATTTCTGAATAAAAGCCATCCTTTGGCTTTAGTTTTTATGCCTCTGGCGGCAGGTATTGCTGAATAATGCTAGAAAAATCAAGGTGTGCATTACCACGCATGCACATTTGCTGATACAGCTGCTGCACCATTCCGCCTAATACCACAGGCTGCTTGACCTGCCCTGCGGCTTCAACTGCAAGACCCAAATCTTTCAGCATTAACTGCGTGGCAAAACCATCCTGATAACCACGAGAGGCTGGCGCATTTTCACTGATATGTGGCCACGGGTTACAGACTTCCGAACTCCAGCAACGACCACTTGAAGTGTTGATCACACCAGCCAACGCTTGTGGATCGATGCCAAGCTTGGCACCCAGTGCCATCCCTTCAGCCACCGCAGCCATGGAAATCCCGAGAATCAGGTTATTACAGATTTTGGCAATCTGCCCTGCACCGACATCGCCACAATGCACCACGTTTTTGCCCATGTGACTGAGTACTGGTTTCACTTCATCAAAGGTCTGATCATTTGCACCGACCATAAAGGTCAGCGTTCCCGCTTGTGCACCAATGGTGCCGCCTGAAACAGGCGCATCGCAAATATGAATATTTTTACTTTGGGCAATGGCAGCAATATCTTTAATGGTTTGAGGGTCAATGGTACTGCTATCAATGCATAAGCTGCCTGCTTTCAGCACTTCCAGCACGCCATCTTCGCCCAGATACACCTCTTTGACATGCTTTGCCGCAGGTAACATGCTAATTACCACGTCGGCTTGTTTCGCTGCTGCTTGCGGGCTGTCGCAAACCACACCACCCGCCTCGGCAAAGTGCTGAATTGCCACTTCGCTGAGGTCATAACCATATACTGTGAGTCCAGCTTTGAGCAGGTTTTGGGCCATTCTGCCGCCCATATTACCTAGACCGATAAAGGCGATATTCATCCGTGATCCCCTTAACGTAAACTAATGGTTGTGTTTACACTGCCCACTTCATGGCTGTCTTCAAACCAGCGACTGGTAATGGTTTTGGTTTGTGTATAGAACTGCACTGCCTGTTTGCCATAAGGTCCCAAATCACCAAGTTTTGAACCACGGGAACCGGTAAAGCTAAAGAATGGTACAGGCACTGGAATCGGAATGTTGATCCCCACCTGACCGATATCAATCAGGTTTTGGAAGGTACGCGCAATCGCACCGCTTTGCGTAAATAACCCCACGCCATTACCAAATGGATTGGCATTGATCAACGCAATCGCTTCTTCAAGCGTATCAACACAAATAATCGACAATACTGGGCCAAAGATTTCTTCTTTATAAATACGCATGTCGGTATTCACGCCACTAAAAATCGTCGCCCCGACAAAGTTGCCAGCTTCATAGCCTTGCACCTGAACATCACGACCATCAAGTAGCAGCTCAGCCCCTTGCTCGACACCGCTATCAATTAAGTCCAACACCCGCGCTTTCGCACGTTTTGAAATGACTGGGCCAATATCGGTATTTGGCTCATGCCCTGCATTCACTTTTAAAGTCTTGGCTTTTTCAACCAATTCTGGAATCCACTGTTTACTGTCACCGACCATCACCGCAACTGACAATGCCATACAGCGTTGCCCTGCTGCACCAAAAGCCGCACCCACCAAGGCATTCAGGGTCTGTTCCTTATTGGCATCTGGCATTACGGCGACATGGTTTTTGGCGCCCATCATCGACTGCACACGTTTGCCATGTTGCCCTGCAAGGTTATAGACATGTGTGCCGACCGCAGTCGAACCAACAAATGAAATCGCTTTAATATCAGTATGAGTACATAGGCGATCCACTACTTCTTTACCGCCATGCACGACATTGAGCACACCCGCTGGAATGCCTGCCTGAATCGCCAGCTCTACCAACATCATGGTTGAAAGCGGATCTTGTTCAGAGGGTTTTAAAACAAAGGTATTGCCACACACGATCGCCATCGGGAACATCCACAACGGAATCATGGCTGGGAAATTAAACGGCGTAATGCCCACGCACACGCCTAACGGCTGCTGCAAGGTATACGTATCAACACCACGAGCCACACCTTCGACGTATTCACCCATTTGCAAGGTGCCGACTGAACAAGCATGTTCAACCACCTCTAAACCGCGTTGAATATCACCTTCCGCATCCGCCAGCGTTTTACCTTGTTCGGCAGTCAGTACCTGTGCAATTTCTTTCATGTTGGCACGAATCAGTTCTTGCAGTTTGAGCATGATACGCATACGTGCCTGAATCGGGGTTTGACGCCATGAAGCAAAAGCGTCTTGTGCAGCCTGGATCGCAGCATCAACTTCCTGAGTCGTTGCAAAGGGTACACGACCAATCACTTCCTGAGTCGCAGGGTTGACAATGTCTTGCCATTGCTGTGTTTCAGACTCGATAAAATTGCCGTTAATGAGTAATTTGGCGGTTTCCAACTGGATGTTCTGGATTGTATTCATAACCTCTCCATAGGTCGTATTTTTATTGTGTTAAATCATCGGAAATACACTTTGGTGGTATTTTCCTGATTGGGCTTTTATCTGAGACTAACAAAGAAAGCTTTGACCACCAATGGAAATTCATGCACGATTATTGTGCAAATATGCACAGGGAATACAATAACAATGAAAGTGGATTGGGATCATCTACAATTTTTTCTGGTTTTGGCAAGAACCAAGACCTTGACCAATGCAGCACGCGTGATTGGGGTCGAACATAGTACTGTCGCCAGACGCATTCAGGCTTTGGAACAGGCTTTAGGCACCACTTTATTTAAACGTGAAGCAACGGGTTATGAGCTTACCCTCGAAGGTATGGCGCTGGTTCCACGTGTTGAACAAATGGAACAGGCCTTTTTACAGATTGATAAACCGCATCAGCCCTTACAGGGTCGTGTGCGAATTGGCACACCCGAAGGCTTTGGTACCGCATTTTTAGCCCGTTTGCTGGCGGAGTTTTCGATCCAATATCCATTGCTCACCATTGACCTGATTCCCGTACCGAAAATGATTAAGCTGTCGCATCGTGAAGCGGATATTGTGGTGTCGATTGAGCGTCCAACCTCGGGGCCTTATATCATTACCCGACTCTCTGATTATTGTTTAAAGATTTATGGCAGTCAGCACTATCTGGCACAAAACCCGCCAATTCGTGGTCTGGATGATTTAACCCAACATCGTTTCGTCAATTATATTGATGATCTGGTGTATAGCCCTGAGCTGTATTGTCTGGAACGTTTACCCTTGAAGCTAACCGCCAACTTCCGGAGCAGCAGTATTCTGGCACAACAAATTGCAGTGAGTGCAGGCGCGGGACTGGCCATCTTGCCCAAGTTTCTGGCCGATGATAAACCTGAGCTTGAAGCCGTGTTACAACAGCAAGTGCGCTTTACCCATACCTTCTGGATGCTAACTTTTGTGGATCTACAACACGATCCGCGCATTAAGTTGGTTTGGGATTATTTACGTAAACAGGCAGATCAATACCAACAGTTACTGGTGGATTAAACCCATTCAAGCAAAGCATAAAAAAGCCGATCTCTATAGATCGGCCTTTAATCAATTCGCTATGATTTATTGCACCAGTTCACGACCGAGTTTTTTCATTCTTGGCTTATACAGCAACTGATAGGTCACCGCCAACAAAATCACCCATAATGGACTGACATAGAGTGCTTTTAAAGTATCTGGTTCCAATGCCAAAATCACCAGTGCAAACAGCAAGAATGCAATCACGACATAGGACATGAATACACCACCTGGCATTTTAAACTTCGATTGAGCATGCAATTCTGGGCGTAACTTACGGTAGCGGATATAGCACACCATAATCAGACTCCAGACACTGATGAACAGGATCACACAAAGCGAACTTGCCAAAGTAAAGGCTTCAAGGGTATTCGGTACAAAGTATTGCAGTACTGCACCACCCATAATGAATACACATGAAAAGATCAGACCATTGGCAGGTACGGCACTTTTTGATAACCGCCCAAATGCATTCGGTGCCTGACCATCTTTAGATAGACCAAACAACATACGGCTGGTCGAGAATACCCCACTGTTCATGGAAGACATGACCGAAGATAGCACCACCAGATTCATGATAATGGCCGAGGTCACAATCCCCGCATTCATGAATAATTCCACAAATGGGCTCTTGTCGGCACGGATAATATTCCATGGCGTGACCGACATCACTACCAGTAAAGCCAGTACATAAAACAGAATAATACGGATCGGAATCGCATTAATCGCTTTTGGCAGGTTCTTATGCGGATCTTTGGTTTCAGCCGCGGTCGTTCCAATCAGTTCTACCCCGACAAAGGCAAAGACTGCGATCTGGAAGCCCGCCAAGAAACCATCCAGTCCTTTAGGGAACATTCCGCCATGAGACCAGACATTACTGAGCGATGCGACCGCTCCATGCGGTGCCTGAAAATGGCTAAAGATCATGTAGCCACCAACCCCAATTAAACCGAGGATCGCCAGAATCTTGATCAAGGCAAACCAGAATTCAACTTCACCAAACAAACGTACCGTCAGCAGGTTTAAGAACAGCACAAACAGGACACAGCCTGCACTGATCGCAGCCTGCCCGATCGGGGTAAACATGGTCCCTTCGGGCAGCCAGAAGGTTAAATAATTGATCACGGCGGCAAGATCGGCAATCCCGACCAGTACCCAGCCCAACCAGTAGGTCCAGCCTAGATAATAACCAGCCCAAGGCCCAATCAGGTCATGAGCCATGTCCACAAAAGATTTATAGTGTAAATTTGCCAGCAGCAACTCGCCGAGTGCACGCATCAAAAAGAAAAACATCCCGCCGATAATCATGTAAATAAACAGAATCGATGGGCCTGCAAGTGAAATGGTTTTTCCTGAGCCCATGAACAGGCCCGTACCGATGGCACCACCAATTGCAATCAGTTGCAAATGGCGGTTAGAGAGTTTGCGCTGCAAGTCATGGGGCGATTGTTCGCCTTCTGACTGTTGATGTGTAACCGTCATAACAAAAGTTCCTTTTTACGATTCCCTCATGAGCCAGCCTATTATTGTTGTGCTATTGCTAGCCGTCCATTCCTGCGGGCTGACTCATTTTTAATTGCAAGAAAATACGTATCTCACTACGTTTTATCTACTGCAAATACGTTACTTTTCTTCTTTTTTTATATTTTTTAAGCAAAAATAAAGCGGATCGCTTTATTTTTGTGCTGCAACAACCGCAATTTCGATCAACCACTTTGGATTCACCAGATCCGCCTGAATCGTTGCACGTGAAGGCGCAACATGACCTTTTAACCAGTCAATCCAGATAGTGTTGACTACAGGGAAATCTGAAAGATCTTTCAAAAACAGTTGCGCAGATAGCAAACGAGATTTATCTGTCCCTGCTGAAGCAAGTAACTGTTCGATGGTTGCAAGAACTTCACGGGTTTGTCCTTCAATATCCAGATCCGCATTTTTAGGCACCTGACCAGACAAATACACCACCTTATTGAATACGGTTACAGCACTCATCACTTCATTGGTGTTGATCTTTTGAATATCTGAATTTGACATGATTATTTCCTTATTCCTGATTGATAAAATTGACACGTGCCGTCACGCCGCACATCAGTTCATAACCGATCGTGCCTGAGGTCGCTGCGACATCGTCAATAGGTAAAATTGTTCCGGTGCTGGATTGACCCCATAGCACTACTTCACTGCCCACTTGCGCATCATTGATCGGGGTCAAGTCCACCGCTAACATATCCATGCTGACACGACCAATGGTTCGGGTCCGAATCCCATTGACTAGTACTGGCGTACCTGTCGCTGAAATGCGTTGGTAACCATCGGCATAGCCACACGCCACAATACCGATCCTGATTGGTTGTTCGGCCACATAGCTGGAACCATAACCAACACTTTCATTGGCATTGAGCTGCTGCACAGCAATGATTTCGCTACGCAAGCTCATGGTCGGTGCAAGGCCCCAGTCCTGAATACTGTGTTTGGGATAATCGGGAGAACTGCCATACAGCATGATGCCGCCACGCACGTAATCCGATTGCAATTGATTTTGATATCTTAAGATTGCAGCACTATTACTGACCGACCTTTCGCCCGGTAAATCCTGAATCGTGGCTTCAAATTCGCTGAGTTGATAGTCAATGCCCTTCTGGCCAAAACGCTCCCCATCCGCATCAGAAAAATGCATCATATGGGTCACAGAAGCCACTTGCTCAGATGAAGCCAACTGCTGCCAGATCTCACGATATTGCTGTGGCTTGAAACCTAAACGGTTCATGCCACTGTTCATTTTCAGGAAAATATCAAACTGCGCTGGATACGGATGGTGCTGCAACCAGACCATTTGCTGCTCGCTATGCACCGTAAAACTTAATTGGTACTGCGCACAATCAAACAGGTCTTGTGGAGAGAAAATTCCTTCAAGCAGTAAAATCGGGCCTGTCCAGCCTAAAGTACGCAGACGTTTTGCTTCCTCGATATCGAGTAAAGCAAAACCATCGGTACTTTTAAAAGATTCATAGACCCGTTCAATCCCATGCCCATAAGCATTGGCTTTGACCACAGCAAAGACTTTGCTGTCGGGTACAGACTGCCTGACCACTGCCATATTCTGGCGTAAGGCTTGGGCATGGATCACCGCAGTAATCGGACGAGGCATACTAAACTTCCTTGTAAACCGTATTTATGCGGCGTGTGAATAACGCTGAATAGATAAACCATCTGTACTGATATCTGGGCGATGATTCATCACCAGATCACTGATCAATTTGCCAGAACCACATGCCATGGTCCAACCTAATGTCCCGTGACCGGTATTCAGGAACAGATTCTTATATTTTGTTGCACCAATAATCGGGGTACTGTCTGGGGTCATCGGACGTAAGCCTGTCCAGAACGAGGCCTGAGTCAAGTCACCACCCGGGAACAAGTCCTGAGTCACCATTTCCAGCGTGGCACGACGATCTTCTTTCAGACCTAGGTTAAAACCACTCAGTTCTGCCATACCACCGACACGGATACGCTGGTCAAAACGGGTTAAGGCAACTTTATAGGTTTCATCCAGTACCGTTGATTGTGGTGCAAATTTTGGTTCCACAATTGGAATAGTCAGTGAATAACCTTTCACTGGATAAACAGGCAAATTCAGCTCAAGCGGCTTGAGGAAATCACGTGAATAACTACCAAAGGCCAAGACATAGCGATCGGCAGTCAGGACTTCACCATTGACCACAACACCTTTGATCTGATCGCCTTCAACAATCAGATTTTCGACATTTTGATCGAACTTGAAGTCCACGCCCAAGTCTTGCGCCAGCTTTGCTAAAGCATTGGTAAACAGGTAACAATCGCCTGTTTCATCATTCGGTAAATGTAAACCACCGACCAGTTTATCGGTAAAGGCTAAGGCCGGTTCGACAGCACCCAACTCTTGAGCGTTCAACAAATCGAAATCAACGCCACACTCTTTGAGTACTTCAATATCACGCTGCACCGCTTCAAGTTGTGCTTCGCTACGGAACACCTGTAGCGTACCCTTGGCACGGTTTTCATAGTTGATGCCTGTTTTCGCTCTTAAGTCACGTAAGCAGTCACGGCTATATTCTGCAACACGCATCATGCGTTCTTTATTCACCGCATAGCTTTGTGGATTACAGTTTTTCAGCATCTGTGCCATCCACTGCAACTGCCACATGCTGCCATCAATATTAATGGCTAACGGTGCATGATGCTGGAACATCCACTTGACGGCTTTAAAAGGAATGCCGGGAGCAGCCCACGGCGTTGAATATCCTGGGGAGATTTGGCCTGCGTTACCAAAGCTGGTTTCTTTTGCAGGTCCTGATTGACGGTCAAGCACCGTCACTTGCGCACCTTGTTGTGCAAGATAATAGGCACTTGCCACACCAATGACGCCACTTCCTAAAACGATTACGCGCATTGTCGTTCCCTCACGCACACACTAGTTTATTTAACTAGTATATTTTTGGATCAATAGTTTTTTTCACTGATTTTATGGGTATAATCTAGGTAATTTGATGTTTTCGTCACGGAAAAATTAAAATAAAAGGGAATATATGATGCGTAAATTAGACCGTATTGATCGCCTGATTTTAGATATTTTGCAACGTGAAGGACGTATTGCGATTAGTGAACTGGCTTCACGGGTCAACTTATCGACCACGCCTTGTTCAGAACGGGTCAAGCGTTTAGAACGTGAAGGTATCATCATGGGCTACTACGCCCGACTTAATCCAGAATATGTCGATCGTAACCTGTTAGTGTTTCTGGAAATTAAACTGTCAGCAAAATCAGGTGATGTATTTGATCAGGTCGCACGTGATTTGGTAGATATTCCAGAGGTATTGGAATGCCATCTGATTTCAGGGGAGTTTGATTATTTGGTGAAAGCGCGTCTCAAAGAAATGAGTGCCTACCGTCGTCTCTTAGGGGATTTACTGAAAAAACTGCCAGCCTCTGCTTCATCGCATAGCTATGTGGTGATGGAAGAAGTGAAAGAATCTTTGTATCTGGATATGGGTGTGTAGCATCCAACCATAAGCAATAAAAAAGCCCTTTTCAGGGCTTTTATTCAAACAGCAGTAAGACTACTCATCTTCTTCATCATAAATATAGCTCATACATCCCCAACCATCATATTCACCATTGAATTCTTTGGCGATCTTGGTCATCCATTCTTCCAGATCCGCAATATCTTCGTATTCCAGCGTCATGTTAACGTGAATATTCAGAACCCACAGATCAGAACCGTCCGAGTGCTGTTCTTCCTGAAACAGGGAAATTTTCTGTTCTTGATGCAAAAGGTGTAAAGCACATTTTTCAATTTGTTCCTGCTTCTCAAAAACAATCGAAAATTCAACTTCATGTGGCTCATTCAGGTCATTGCCATCTTCAACCATTTGCCACAGTACGTTGCCGTTATCATTATCTGGAAATTTGTCATAGTCACGTGTCATATGCATATCCTTTGTTGTGTTTTGGAGTTGATATTTGGCTATAGGTTAACCGATTTTTATTTCAATTTTTATACGTGTTAATAGGAATATTGTAGTCAAAAAAATGATCAATCCAAAATATCGTGGCTTACTGATTTTCAATACAGTCCAAGCACAACACCACCTGATCTAAACAACGAATCCCATTTTCATAAATCGGTGCTGGATAATCTCTAAACACATCACGTTCTATATGCGACATACGAAAGCCACATTTTTGATAAAGTGCCAACTGATCCAGACTGGAGTTGCCCGTCTTGACCCATAAAGTATGGATATGCATCTGTTTGGCAGATTCAATTGCATGTTGAATCAATCTTTTAGCCAAGCCCTGCCCTTGATAATTTTCGGCCACAGTCAGATTTTTAATTTCAGCTTGATCATTCGTTTCCAGTAAACACAACTGGGCAATGATCTGTGCCTGCTCATCCAGCATCAGGAATAGATTCGATTGAAACAGATAACTTGAAACTTGCGCCCAATCCGGATCGGCTTCGAGCAGCAAAGTCTTGAGTTGTGCTTGTTGCATAGACAGCAAGGTCTGCCAGAGCACCTGTTGAATCGAATACATCAGCCTGCCTATTTATTGTTGTCTTTTAGAATATTACCTCAGAATGAATTTCAACTTCATGCAACTTAAGTGGATGCTGAAATGCCAGATAGGCAGCATGCAGCGCCATGCGTTTTAAATGAAACTTGGCAGGCTCAGGATGATAGAGCTTATCGCCCATGATCGGATGACCAATGTGCATCATATGCACCCGCAGTTGATGTGAACGACCTGTCACTGGCTCCAAACGAACACGGCTTTGATCAGTTGCCGCATCATAGTGGATGCGTTGAAATAAGGTTTTGGCTTGCTTGCCCAGCTCAAAATGGACGATCTGACGTGGACGGTTTTCCCAATCAGTAATTAGCGGAACGTCAACACTCCCCTCGGCCTGGATCTCACCTTGTACCAGTGCTTCATAGTATTTTTTGACGGTTCGAGCCTGAAACATTTTACTGACCGCCACTTCTGCTTCCCGATGCTTGGCAAACATCAACAGCCCAGAGGTCGCCATATCCAGACGATGCGTCACTTTGGCAGCTGGATGCTGTTCTAAAACCCGTAAATAGGCACTGTCCTGATGCTCTGGTAAACGCCCCATGACTGACAATAGTCCCGCAGGCTTATTCACTACAATCAAGTCCTCATCTTCATAGATGATTTCTAAAGCGTGTTGCGGAGGAGCATAAATAAAGTTGTCGTTTAAAGGCATAAGAAAATAAGCAGGCAGACAAAGGGACAAAATGAGCAGCGATTATAGTGCTGCAAAACAGTTTCGCAACAGGCTTATTTTTTAGGCAAGGCAGTTGAATCATTAAGAATGGGCTTTAATGCCTTTGCTTAAGTTATCTTTATATTTCTGTTCCAGAATGGCAATGTCCCGATTTAAAAAGGCAATCAGGTAGTCTTTTGCCCGCGCCAGACTCAACTGTTTAAATGCAATGGTCTCTTTGGTTTTACGAGTCACCAATCCAAAGACATCTTTTTTAGGGACAATCACCACAAGATCACTATCCAGCTTAAATTCCAGTTGTTGTGATTTGGCATAGGCGTCCAGCGTAATTGCAAGGGTTTGATCGGTATCAAGATTAGTCACTATAAAACTGGTATCGGCACCATTGAGCTGTAACTGACGAACCAGTTGCTGACGCCAGCTCATCTCTTCAAATTTGCTTAAAATCGTGGTCAGGTCAAATGTCCCCATCGCATCAATTTCATTGCGATTCATCTGATGTGGATAGCGAATTTTAAGTTCAAACTGATTCATTCTTGTATTGACCTGTTCCTGTGATCATGTTTTGATTTTTAGGTATAGAAAAATTATATCATTTTGTTTTTTAATATAAAAATATCGATTTATCTTCATTTTGGCAGGATTACAGGATGGATGTCACATTCATTTTTGATTTTATTGATGCAGTTTTTATTATTTAGCGCTGATTATTATTTTCTATTTGGTTAAATTTTTTAGGGTATCAAGGGAAAACAGAGATTGTTTACTTCAACACCTATGACTTTGTAAGCCATAACCTTTGCCTATAAACTTTTGATCTATAGCGTCCTAAGCCGAATCGAGACCTTTTGGGTACGTACACACTTGCTTTGTAAGCGTCGGTGCATGCTACTCTTTTCGATCCCTTTCACACCCTTGAGACATAGTTTAGGCAGATCACGGTGGGATTGTTTTCCTAAAAACTGCTATTTTTAATTCTCAATGAAATAAATTTGCATACTAAAAGATAAATATTGAAATATTTCCCACTTCCAGTAAAAAACTACGATTTATATTTCGATAAATTCAAATTTACATGTGTATTTTTTCAAATAAGACCTCTAATTTAGGCCCAAATCACCATAATCGCGGCGACAATGACCAGCCACAAACCCAAATGATCAGTTTTGGCAAGCTTTTCTTTAAAGAAAAAGGCCGATATCAATAAACTAAATAAAATTTCCACCTGACCCAGTGTTTTGACAATCGCCACGGTTTGCATACTCATCGCACTAAACCAGCCCACTGAAGCCAGAAAACTACAGATACTCACCCTTAAGGTCAGCCCAACACGCTGCCACATTTTGTACAAGGTCGGTCGACTAAAAAATCCGAGATAGATCAACAGTACGATACATTGAAAGCTGATCAGACTACATAGCACCCAAGCCGCCCGATGCAAAAATGGCAACATGCTCAGTTCTAAACTGGCTTCACGGACCAATAAAGAAGTGATGGCAAAGCACAGCCCACTGCCCAATCCAATCATCAAGGTTTTTAGGGAAAGATCGGACTGCTGCTTACCTTTACTGAGTAAAAATACTGCCAATGCCCCAATCACTACCCCAACCCAGCCCCATGTGCTGAGATGCTCTTGTAAAAACAGTACACCGACCAAGGCAGCCAAAATGGCTTCACTTTTGGCGAGTCCCACGCCAATCGCATAGTTCTTTTGCTGGAATAGTTTCACCATCAAGGCAGTCGCATAGATCTGGCTAATACCTGCAATCACGATATAGAACCAGAATTTATCGGAAAAATGCACGGGTGCGGTGACAGGCTGATGTAGATAGAGAAAGGCCAGATAGCTAAAGGCAAAAATGGGTGAAAAGATGAATCGCGCTAGCGTAGTACCGTAAACATCTACGGTGGTACTGAGTTGTTTTTGAAATGCATTGCGCCAAGCCTGCATGAATGCAGCCATCAGGGTGAACAGAATCCAAGTGATCATCATAAGCTTGAACGCAATATCAAAAGTGAAGCTAATTTACGCTGTTCTGACTGGTTTTTCGATAGTCACCAGTGCTTAAAAACTTAAATCATCAAAGTCTTTCACTTTGGATAGATAGATCGGTGCCTGATTGATTTTGCTCCACGTCTCTTTAAACCTTGGCTCCGCTTCTTCATCTTCACTCATATTTTTCCGTATCACTTTTTTGCCTGTTAAAAAGTTAATACTGGTTTGGCTTTGAATCAGGGGGCCATGATTGCTTGAATCATCATAGCCAATCAGACGCAGATCATTGCCCTCTAAGCGAAACAGATAACGCCAATACCCATAACGTCCATGCGAATAATAGACACTCAATAGATTATTTTTAATTTCCATCCATAACTCAGGTGGGAAATAGACGCCACCATCTTCATTTTCTGAGCTAAAACAACTGAGGTTGCTGACAATAGCTTTGTATTTGCCTTTTTCATTCAGCAATACAATTACACCACGGCGGTTACGGTCTAAATGCCCATGATACTCATCATGTACAAAGGCTTTGGGATCAGTGGCTTTGACGATCAACACCACATCCTTCAAACCATCTTTATTGAGGTCGCCTTCAATGGCTTGAAATAATTGATATTTCGCAGGGACATAGGCTTTATAGGTGACTTTATCTTTGCGGAGTTTCAGTTCTTCTGCTGTTGGTTGTTGTTGAGCAAAGCTAACTTGTGGCAGTGCAGATAGGCTTGAACAAGCCAAGATAAGTGCAATACATTGTGTTCTTATCATCATTTTTAGTTCTTCATTCAGGTTGTTATTGCTGTTATGACATTTATATAGAATGACTGAGTTTCTCTTGTTTTTTCGAACGAATCCAGCGTACTGTGACGATCACTAAAATAATCACCAAAACCGTAATCACCACAGGCATGATAAAAGCCAGAATCGACAATAAGATCGAGCCAATCAGTTCACCTGTAGCTACTACAAAATTACCCAGCCCACCTGTGGTTGCCGTCGAAACCCCGCGTGCCGCTACGGTACTCATCTGCACTACACCTGCTGTACCGCCACCAACAATTAGTGCCGCTGCCCAAGTCGCAAACTGGGACATTTCACCACTGCTCACCGCCATCGTGGTCAGTGTGCCTGCCACCACAGCCGCAGGTGTGGCAATGGTATCTAATAGGTTATCTACCCAAGGCACATAGTAAGCTGCAATTTCACAGATTGTGGCAAAACCCAGTGCCATACAAACCGATGGAAGTGCCAACCATTCAAAGCCTTGGGCAGGTTGATACCATCCCATGAGGGTGGCAATGCTCATGGCCAAAAGCGGAACAAAGACACGAAAACCACAGGCTGCGCTGAGCCCAACGCCAATACAGAGTCCTAAAATTGTTTCCATCATGGATTACCTTTCTATGCCTATGACAGGTCTTGTTATTTACATCTTATTTTTAAGGTAACAAAAAGCCCTATCAAGGGATAGGGCTTTTATTCAAACAGTGGGTAACTGTTTGGTATTTTGCGGCTTAGGCATTCTTACTGTTGAATTGATTGCCAAGGCATTTGGTACACGGAGGTAAACGATCAGTACCAATTTCTAAATAGGTGCGGTGTCCGCATTGAACACAAAAATAGAAGCCTGTTCCAGGTTTTTCGCCAGCAGTTACCATCTTTGCTCTCCATAGATTTTAGAAATGGTACATATACTATAGCGTGATAGTTTTGATTATTTATTGACCTTTCCGACAGATGGTGGCGGCGTAAGAGCAAATCATAATGAACTAATTACATAATCAAAGAAAATTCAATCATCCCCAACATAATCAGGATCACGTCTACAATATGGACAAACTTTTTCAATATGTCCTTCATCTGTCCAATCAACACTTATAATATCTGATTCAGGCCACATGCTACCGCACATAGAACATGCTACCTCTATCTCATCAGATTCTTCATTACCACAAAATGTACATTTATAGCCCGTAGAACTCGATTCATCAAAAATCATTGTATCTAGACTGCATTCTGGACAATTAAGAACATCTGTCGGAAATTCAGCAATTCCTCCATTTCTATAAATTAGATAATTTATTTTACTTTGAAACTCTTTAACTTTGTCTAAGGCTATTTTTTTCTTTAATTTCTCAAAATTTAAATTTATTTCCTCTTTCTTTTTATCAATATTAGATTTTTTCATATCCTTATTATACATTTCAATTGTATCTTTAACCTCTTGAACAGAACTATCAGAGACTTCGACTTCTAAATAATCTGGAGCATAAATTAAAAATTTTTCAGAGTCATACATAATAAAATCATTTATTCCACCAATATAATGTGCTTCATCTATTAACTCAGGTCTAGGTTGATTGAATGTTTCACCTGATGCATCAAATTTCAACCACCAATCCTCTTTTAAATCATTTGTTATAAAAATTACTTTTGAAATATTATTAGTTTTTGTATGTTCTAGAAGTTGATTCCACACTAAAAAATCCCCAAATTTATTTTTATATATTACACCTGAGTCCGTACATAATTCTGGTTTCTCACTATCTAAATAACCTGGTGGTATTTTATTTTTATATCTAACCTCAGCCAATTTATAGAGTTCATCTATTTTTTTCTGATCTGATGGCGCTAATCCAACTTTTGTCTCAAACAAAGCTTCTAATCGTTCTTTTAAACTGTCTGGCTGAGATAAATGTTGCTGATTAGATTTCAATCCATCTAGCTCATCTTCAAATTTTTTAAATAACGCTTTAAACTCACTTGTAAAATCATCAACATTTATTAATGAATGTCTCTTATTAAGTTTTAACCTCTCTAATTCTGCATTTAAAGTTTTGGATGTAGTAGCTAAGGCTTTTTTTGTTTTTGAAAATAACTCCTTTTGATCACAAATAACATTTATTCTATTGCGCTGAAACTCTAGGGCAACATGATGTGGTATCCATATTCGGTCTGCTATAGTATCAAGAACTTTTAAAAATTCATTTTTCGTTTCTTCTTGATACCGATATAAATTTAATAAAGCATTTGTATCAAATACAAACAATGCATTCTCCCAAATATCCTTATATTGCTCAGGTGTATAAAAATAATTGTACTGCTTAAACATATTTTTCATAATAGAAATCAATAATATTAAAAAACCCCATCATCAAGATAGGGCTTTTATTAAACAAAATCAATTATTTTAAGATCAAAGTATCAAGCCACTTGACCTTCTAAAAAATCTTGAGCAAAACGCTGTAATACCCCACCCGCTTCATATACAGACACTTCTTCTTCAGTATCTAAGCGACATGTCACAGGCACTTCAACAATCTCTTCCTTACCATCTGCTGTGGCACGTTCAATCACTAAAGTTAAAGTTGAACGCGGTGCAATATTACCAATCACGCTATATAGCTCAGTCCCATCCAGCTTTAAGGTCTTACGGTTCACACCAGCTTTAAACTCAAGCGGTAACACACCCATACCCACTAAGTTAGTACGGTGAATACGCTCAAAACCTTCGGCAACAATCGCTTCAACCCCTGCAAGACGTACACCTTTCGCAGCCCAGTCACGACTTGAACCCTGACCATAGTCAGCACCTGCAACAATAATTAACGGCTGTTTACGGTTCATGTAGGTTTCAATCGCTTCCCACATACGCATCACTTCGCCTTCTGGTTCGACACGCGCTTTTGAACCTTGCTTAATGGTGCCGTCTGAACGAACCACCATTTCATTAAACAGTTTCGGATTCGCAAAGGTTGCACGTTGTGCCGTCAAATGATCACCACGATGGGTTGCATATGAGTTGAAGTCTTCTTCAGGTACGCCCATTTTATGTAGGTATTCACCCGCAGCCGAATCCATCAGGATCGCATTCGATGGTGACAGGTGATCGGTGGTGATGTTGTCACCCAAGATTGCTAATGGACGCATATTGGCTAAGGTACGTGGTGCAGCCAATGCCCCTTCCCAATATGGTGGACGGCGGATATAGGTACTTTGCGGACGCCAGTCATATAACGGACTTTCAGCTTGTTCAAATTCGCCCAAGTCAAACATTGGAATATAGACTTTACGGAACTGTTCAGGCTTCACCGCTTCTTTCACAAGTGCATCAATTTCAGCATCTGAAGGCCAGATATCTTTCAGGTAAATCGGGTTACCGTCTTTGTCTGTACCCAGTGCATCTTTTTCGATATCAAAACGAATGGTTCCTGCAATTGCATAGGCCACAACCAACGGTGGAGATGCAAGGAATGCCTGTTTTGCATATGGATGGATACGACCATCGAAGTTACGGTTACCCGAAAGTACCGCAGTGGCGTATAAGTCACGATCAATGATTTCTTGTTGAATCACTGGGTCAAGTGCGCCTGACATGCCGTTACAAGTGGTACATGCATAAGCCACGATACCAAAACCAAGTTTCTCAAGGTCTTTAAGTACGCCCGCTTCTTCAAGATACAGTGCAGCCGCTTTTGAACCTGGTGCAAATGATGATTTCACCCAAGGCTTACGCACTAAACCTAGCTCATTGGCCTTACGTGCCAACAGACCTGCGGCAACAGTGTTACGTGGGTTTGAAGTATTGGTACATGAGGTAATGGCAGCAATGATAATCGCGCCATCTGGCATTAAACCATCGGTACGATTCTCAACTACACCAGCAATACCTTTCTCTTTCAAGTCAGCCGTAGAAACACGTGCATGCGGATTTGATGGGCCTGCAATATTACGAGTCACCGTTGAAAGGTCAAAACGAAGTACACGTGGGTACTCAGCTTTGGTCATATCAGATGCCCAAAGACCAATTTCTTTGGCATATTGTTCAACCAAAGCCACTTGTGCATCTTCACGACCTGTCAGACGTAAATAATCAATCGTATTCTGATCGATATAGAACATTGCAGCAGTTGCGCCATATTCTGGGGTCATATTTGAGATGGTTGCACGGTCGCCCACAGACATGCTGTCAGCGCCTTCACCAAAGAACTCTAAATAAGCACCGACGACACGCTCTTTACGCAAGAACTCAGTCAATGCCAACACGATATCCGTTGCAGTGATACCTGCTTGACGCTGACCTACAAACTCAACCCCAATGATATCTGGTAGACGCATCCAAGATGCACGACCGAGCATTACATTTTCAGCTTCTAAGCCACCGACACCGACTGAAATCACGCCAAGCGCATCGGTATGCGGGGTATGAGAATCTGTACCAACACAGGTATCTGGGAATGCCAAGCCGTCACGGTTTTGAATCACTGGAGACATTTTCTCCAAGTTGATCTGATGCATGATGCCGTTACCCGCAGGGATCACATCGACATTTTTAAAGGCAGTTTTGGTCCACTCAATAAAATGGAAACGGTCTTCATTACGACGGTCTTCCACTGCACGGTTTTTCTCAAACGCATCAGGGTCAAAACCACCGTATTCCACTGCCAAAGAGTGATCGACAATCAGCTGGGTTGGCACCACAGGATTCACTTTAGAAGGATCACCGCCTTTATCGGCAATCGCATCACGCAAACCAGCAAGGTCTACCAGTGCTGTTTGACCCAAGATATCGTGACAGACGACGCGCGCTGGATACCAAGGGAAATCGGTATCTTGACGGCGTTCGATCAATTGCTTTAGGTATTCTGTTAAATTTTCTGCATCAGCTTTACGCACCAGCTGTTCAGCCAACACTTTCGATGTGTACGGCAAAGTCGCATATGCGCCTGGCTGAATATCTTCAACGGCTTGACGCACGTCATAGTATTCGAGCTGGGTACCCGCCAGCGGTTTACGATATTTTGTGTTCATTAACCACGCTCCGCCAATGGTTTAAATTCGAGGTTTTCAGGGCCAGTATAGTTAGCACTTGGACGAATGATTTTGCCGTCCTGACGTTGTTCAATCACGTGCGCAGACCAGCCCGCAGTACGTGCAATTACGAATAATGGGGTAAACATTGCCGTTGGTACGCCCATCAGGTGATAACTCACCGCACTGAACCAGTCGAGATTCGGGAACATGTTCTTCACTTCTTTCATCACGGCTTCTAGGCGCTCAGCAATCAAGTACATCTTGGTGTTGTCTTGTGCTTGCGCCAAGTCGTGTGCCACTTTCTTGATCACTTCGTTACGTGGATCAGAAACGGTATACACTGGGTGACCAAAACCAATCACCACTTCTTTTTTCTCAACGCGGCTACGAATGTCAGCTTCTGCTTCGTCTGCGTTGTCGTAACGTTGTTGAATCACAAACGCAACTTCGTTCGCGCCACCATGTTTAGGGCCACGTAACGCACCGATACCGCCTGTAATTGCCGAGTACATATCTGAACCTGTCCCTGCCACCACACGAGAGGTAAATGTAGATGCGTTAAACTCATGCTCTGCATACAGAATCAAAGAGGTGTGCATGGCTTGAATCCATTCTTCCGATGGCGCTTCGCCATGCAGTAAATGTAAGAAATGCGCAGCAATCGAATCATCATTGGTTTCAACTTCAATGCGACGACCGTTGTTGCTGAAGTGGTACCAATAAAGCAGCATTGAACCTAAGCTTGCCATTAATTTATCAGCAATGTCTTTTGCGCCTGCTTCGTTATGGTCTTCATGTTCTGGGGTTAAACAGCCCAATACAGATACGCCAGTACGCATCACATCCATTGGGTGTGCAGACGGCGGCAGTTGCTCAAGTGCTGTTTTCAATGCTGCTGGTAAGCCACGGAGTGCTTTTAATTTTGCTTTGTAAGCTTTGAGTTCTGCTTTGTTTGGCAATTTTCCGTGTACCAGCAAGTGTGCCACTTCTTCAAATTGGCTGCCGACAGCAAGATCGAGAATGTCATAGCCACGGTAGTGTAAGTCGTTGCCGCTGCGGCCTACAGTACAGAGTGCGGTGTTGCCTGCAACTTGTCCGCTGAGTGCAACTGATTTTTTTGGTTTGAAGCCTGTTGTTGTTTCATTACTGCTCATAAGATTGTCCTTTTTATATCCTTAGGTGAATTTCGTAGCGGTGTCTTACCGAACTCTCATCTTATTTGAGGATAAGCCTTCGGCTGGACTTACTTTTGACGGATCAAAAGTAAGCAAAAATCCTTTGTTGGCCTGACGGTACGTCCTGAGCAACTTCAAAGCACCGCTTTGAAAGCAGCGCAAGGCAGCCCAACGTGGCGGCATCCATGCCGCCTTCACGATCATTAATGCTTTCATAAAAGAAAGTCTTAAATTCGTGAAATCCCTCTCCCTCTGGGGGAGGTTAGGAGGGGGTAAAATTATTTATTCTTCGCAAAAGTTCCATCAAGATATTGTTCAAACGCGTGGTAGTTAATGCGTTCATACAATTCTTGACGGGTTTGCATAGTGTCGACCACATTCTTTTGCGTGCCTTCTTTACGCAAGGTCTCATAGACATTTTCTGCGGCCTTGTTCATAGCACGGAATGCAGAAAGTGGATACAGCGCAATGCTGACATCGGCAGAAGCCAGTTCTTCAGTGGTAAATAATGGCGTAGAACCAAATTCAGTGATATTGGCTAAAACAGGCACTTTGGTCGCATTTGCAAATTGCTTATACATTGCCAATTCAGTAATTGCCTCTGGGAACAGCATGTCTGCACCTGCTTCGATATAAGCACCCGCACGGTCAATTGCAGCCTGTAAGCCTTCAACTGCAAGTGCATCGGTACGTGCCATGATCACAAAGCTGTCGTCAGTACGCGCATCGACTGCGGCTTTGATACGGTCTACCATTTCTTGCTGGGTCACAATGGCTTTATTTGGGCGATGACCACAACGTTTAGCGCCAACTTGATCTTCGATATGCATCGCAGCCGCACCGAACTTGATCATCGACTTGGTAGTACGCGCGATATTAAACGCAGAAGCACCAAAACCTGTATCCACATCGACCAACAATGGCAGATCACACACATCGGTAATACGACGTACATCGGTCAATACATCATCAAGGTTACTGATACCCAAGTCAGGTAAACCCAAAGAACCTGCCGCAACACCACCACCAGACAAGTAGATCGCTTTATAACCTGCACGCTTTGCCAATAAAGCATGGTTGGCATTGATCGCACCCACCACTTGTAATGGTTTTTCATTTGCGACCGCGTCGCGGAATAGCTGACCAGCAGACTGTTTAGCCATGTTGTTGTTCTCCTTGATTTTGTAGCAATGTTTGCTCAACAATTTTGTAGGATGCATTGATGTGACGGTGCATCAGCATTTCAGCCAGCTCACCATCACCTTCGGCAATCGCATCTAAAATGCGGATATGTTCGTCCCAAGCTTTGCTCGGGCGATCTGGGGTATTTGAAAACTGGATGCGATACATACGAATGAGGTGATACAGCTCATCGCATAACATTTTTTCTAGGGTTTTATTGCCACTGCTTTTGATAATGCAGTAATGGAAATCGTCCTGACCTTCTTGCAGATAATAGCCTTTACCTGCTTTAAAATTTTCATCTTCAGCATGCATCCGCAGCACGTCACGCAAGGCCAAAATCTGTTTTTTATCAATATGCTGGGCCGCTAGTTTGCAGGCCAAGCCTTCTAATGATGCACGAATTTGATAGAGTTCCTGAAACTGTTGCAGTGACAGCGACACCACACGCGCACCAACATGGGCAGTACGCTCAACCAGTTTCTGCCCTTCCAGACGGTGAATGGCTTCACGTAACGGGCCACGGCTAATGCCATAAATACGTGCCAGCTCAGGTTCTGAAATCTTGCTGCCCGCAGGAATTTGTCCCAACACAATTGCCGACTGAATTTGCTTAAATACGTGTTCCGTCAGGGTCATTCCCTGACTGGTGCTGATGGCTTGAGGAACAAGGGTATCTTGCATATTGTCGACAATCTCTACAGTTTTGATGATTTTATAACGAGGTATAACAAAAAATGCAATAGGATTGTCGACAATAAATTAGACTGATGCTGTCAATCCAATGGCCTTGACACACGTATATTGTCTCTTGGCAGAATTATTAAAATAAAATATAAAACAATAACTTAAATTCAAAATACAGGATCGGATCTTAGGTCTTTTCACTGCCCTTTCAGAGCTGCTACTTTTTATCCTACGACCATGGTATGACAGCTTGATTGTAGACAATCCTTATAATTGAGCAATCCCGACAAATTTTGTAAGTAAATACTGCACCAAAATGTAAATAACAGCGTGCTTCATGCAGTCTTTATTGATACATTATTGGGCATCGAAGGTTCCGCTCATACAGCGCAACTTCCCCAGACATCTATGCACTTTGTTGAAGAAAAGGACATTGTTAATGTTTCAACATATCCCACCTTATGCAGGCGATCCGATCCTTTCATTAATGGAACAGTTCAATGCTGATTCGCGTGCTGAAAAGGTTAACCTTAGTATTGGTTTGTACTATAACGAAGACAGTATCGTTCCTCAGCTTGATACCATTATCGAAGCGCAAAAACGTATTGCTCCTAAAAACACGCAAACCAAGCTTTATTTACCAATGGAAGGTTTCAAGCCTTACCGTGATGCGATTCAAGCGTTATTGTTTGGTGCAAATAGCCCTGCAATTCAACAAGGTCGTGTTGCAACAATTCAAACGCTTGGTGGTTCTGGCGCGTTAAAAGTGGGTGCAGACTTCTTAAAAACCTACTTCCCGAATTCAGAAGTTTGGGTAAGCCAGCCAACTTGGGACAACCACGTTGCGATCTTCAATGGTGCAGGCATCAAGAGCAACTTCTACCCGTACTTCGATGCTGAAACACGTGGCGTTGATTTTGACGGTATGTTGTCTACTTTAAAAACCTTGCCAGAACAAAGCATTGTGTTATTACACCCATGCTGCCATAACCCAACAGGTGCAGACTTGAACCCAGCACAATGGGATCAAGTGATTGTGGTATTAAAAGAACGTAACCTCATTCCATTCCTCGACATCGCGTATCAAGGTTTCGGCGATGGTATGGAACAGGATGCCTATGCAATTCGTGCTTTAGACCAAGCAGGTCTGAACTTTATTGTCAGCAACTCGTTCTCTAAAATCTTCTCACTTTACGGTGAGCGTGTTGGTGGTTTGACGTTCGTATGTGACGATGCTGAAGCAGCAAAATGCACATTTGGTCAGTTGAAAGCAACAGTACGTCGTATCTACTCTAGCCCACCAACAACAGGTGCATGGTTGGTTGATCAAGTGTTAAATGATGCTGATCTCAATCAACAATGGCAAGGCGAAGTGAAAGAGATGCGTGAGCGTATTATCAAAATGCGTAGCATCTTGAAAGATGAATTGACTAAAGCCCTTCCTGACCGTGACTTTAGCTACCTTGTGAACCAAAAAGGCATGTTTAGCTACACCGGTTTAACGGCTGAGCAAGTGGACATTCTTCGTGAAGAATATGCAATCTACTTGGTACGCAGTGGTCGTATCTGTGTTGCGGGTCTGAACATGAATAACGTTTACAAAGTTGCAAAAGCAGTGGCTGAAGTTTTAGCAAAATCTGCTGCAACAGCTTAAGTTGTCACGCATAAAAAAGGCGCTTGAAGCGCCTTTTTTATTGCCTGTTTTATTTGAATTTAGGACTTGGCTCTGCCCCAATATTTCAATTTAGAGGTCTGTCCAATCCCGACATTAAAACAATTATTCGGATCAAGTTTCTGATAGAAATTGGCCAATGCTGGCTTGGCAATATACAGATGACCGACATTATGCTCGGCTGGATATTCAGCACGGCGTGCATCCAGCAAACGCCACATTTGATGTTCCATCGCTAACGGATCATTGCCTTTTTTAAGGATGTAATCCTGATGAAAGACATGGCAGAAAAAGTGCCCATAATAAAGCTTATGAATAATTTGCTGTTCCATCTCCTCAGGCAGCTGCTCGACCCATTCACGATCATTACGACGTAACGCAATGTCGAGCGCCACAATATCTTCAACCTCGTCCCGATGGGTATCACGATAACGGATCGCTGCACCTGCCACCGCAAAACGATGCAAAAAGGCTTTACGTCCTTCCTCAGCATCACAAAGGAAGAAATTGCCCGAGGGATGAACTTTAAAATAGTCTTGTAAAAATTGCTCGGTCTGGGCTTTGCAATTATTTTCAACGCGTAACATCAAATGATGCTCATAACGATCGCGATATTCCGTCATTCGTTTGGGTAAATGACTCGGTAACAAGGCTGTGATTGCTTGTAAAATATGATCGGTCAGCCCTTTAATTTTAAATCTTTCTAAAAAGCCATCGAACTTATCCTTGAGCGCGAAGGCTTTCGGCACATTGGCTGTGCCAAATTTCTCAATAAACAGAAAGGTATCTTTACCGTATTTTTCGCCAATATGGTAAGCATCGCGGTGAATGTATTCCCCTGCGATCGGCAAGCTTGGCAACGACGTGAGTAAATAACGACGGATCGCGGTTAGGTCGTCGGCATCATTTGTGCCAATGTAGAAAACGCTGCTTTCCACCTTCTCATAGGTATCCAGACGCACCGCAAATACGCAGACTTTTCCTGCCGAACCTGAGGCTTCAAACAAACGCGATGGATCAGCATTAAAACGAGCAGGACTATCGGCATCGACTTGGGTGACATCTTGCGCATAACGCTGATCGGATGCCTGTTTTTCTGCATCATCTAAAATATCTGTGGCTTGATATTGCTGCTGCTCTAAACGAGTCAGGATTTCTTCAGGACTCGAGCCTAAGCTCACGCCCAGATGATTCACCAATTCCAATTGACCTTGCGCATTAACCTGCGCATACAGCGCCAGTTCCGTATAAGCAGGCCCACGACGTACCAGTGCTCCACCCGAGTTATTACAGACCCCACCCAATACCGAAGCACCAATACAGGAAGAACCAATCACCGAATGTGGTTCACGATCATAGCCTTTGAGCAATTGTTCTAGATTGTCCAAAGTTGCCCCCGGTAAACAAATCACCTGCTTACCGTCATGGATCACCTGAATGCCCTTTAAACGACGCGTACTCATCACCAACACAGGACGATCATAATCATCGCCATACGGTGTTGAACCACCGGTCAATCCCGTATTGGCAGCTTGCATGATGACAATACAATCTGCATCAATCGCCGCTTGCAGCACCTGCCACTGTTCCAGCAAGGTACCCGGGATGACCACTGCAAAGACTTTACCTTCACCAAAACGACGGCCTTGACGATACTGGCGAGTACTTTGATCATCACTCAGTACATGCTGACGTCCAACAATCTGCTGTAAACGATCAATCACCGCTTTGGGGGAAAATGTTTGCATGATGGCTCCTTTGGATCATCCATATAAAATCTAGCTATATCTTATGCATGCTAATAAAACTAGATCAGCACGGCAGGGTCTTACGGTATATAAGTTATGATGAAAGTAACTCATTCTGTTACTTTGGTTTTGCCCTGAGTGGTGGCTAAAGCCACGCAAGGCCAAAGGCATTGTCACTTACAGAACCTGTTCACTGTATCCATTTTTCAAGTTACATTGCAAAAACAATATCTTACCAACACCACGCAGGCTGTAAGTGACGTTTAGCACCAGCAACTAATTTCTTAACCTAAGTGGCTACACGTCGGCGGCAAGGATGCCGCCTGTTCCGATGCGGTAGCAGGGAAGTACCGTCATCGGAATAGAGGATTTTTGGTTACTTTTGATCCTTCAAAAGTGACAAATGCCTCTACCTCAGACATAAGCATGTCACCAAATTTGGCGGCTGTGCCTACTACTAAACTTAGAAAATAATTCTTAAAAACCTTGTTTAATGGCTTGTACCAAACAATCTGCATTAATTTCTTGAATCGACTTGGCACCCGTCAACGTCATCGCCACACGCATTTCCTTATCAATCAGATCAAGTAAGTTCGACACCCCTTGCCCACCTGCCGCCGCCAGCGCATAAACAAAAGCACGACCTAATAACACGGTATCCGCACCCAAGGCCAACATCCGCACCACATCTAAACCATTACGAATGCCAGAATCAGCCAATATCGCCAGATCACCCTTCACCGCATCGGCAATCGCAGGCAAAGCCCGTGCAGAAGACATCACGCCATCCAGTTGACGCCCTCCATGATTTGATACCACAATGCCATCCGCACCAAAGCGCACTGCATCCTTGGCATCTTCAGGGTCCAGAATCCCTTTAATCACCATCGGGCCATCCCAAAACTCACGAATCCACTCCAGATCTTTCCAAGAAATTGACGGATCAAAGTTAGAGCCTAACCAGCCGATATAATCCTCAAGCCCAGTCGGTTTACCTAAGTATTTCGAGATATTACCCAAATCATGTGGACGGCCACACATCCCAACATTCCATGCCCAATGTGGATGCAACATCGATTGTAGATAACGACGCATCGCCGCATTTGGGCCACTCATTCCTGAATGCGCATCACGATAACGCGCACCTGGTACAGGCATATCTACGGTAAATACCAGTGTCGAACAACCTGCCGCTTTGGCACGTTCCAAAGCATTGCGCATAAAGCCACGGTCACGCAAAACATAGAGCTGGAACCACATTGGACGATTAATGGTAGGTGCAACTTCCTCGATCGGACAAACCGAAACCGTCGACAAAGTAAATGGAATTCCCTTTTTATCCGCTGCCACTGCCGCCTGAACTTCGCCGCGACGCGCATACATACCCGTTAAACCCACGGGTGCCAATGCCACAGGCATCGACAAGGTTTCATTAAACAGTTTGGTTTCCAAACTGAGTGCCGACATATCGTTCAACACCCGTTGACGTAAGGCAATTTCAGAAAGATCCTGTACATTGCGTTTTAAGGTATATTCCGAGTAGGCACCACCGTCGATATAGTGAAATAAGAATGGTGGTAAACGACGTTGTGCCGCAGCACGATAATCATTGCCAGAAGAAATAATCATTTTGAGTCAACTCTTTTTAAACGTGTTGCACGTTTCTGGCGAGCTTCATCTTCGTCCAGCGCACGTACATGATTAATCACAAATTCAATATGACCACACACCGCTTGGCGTGCAGCCTCCGGATCTTTACGATCAATCGCATCCATCACCTGAAAATGCTGCTCGCTGAGCAAATCACCATTCACAGGATCGTTATAAACTTTCTTGCGTCCCAGTAAGACGTTGTATTGCAGTAAATCAAACAAGCCACGCATCATCTGGATCAACACAATATTGTGTGAGGCCTCAGCAATCGCCAGATGGAATTCTGCATCTGCAACCGCAGCCTGAGCCGAATCCCCTGCATTTTGATGGCGGCTAATCTCATCAAAATAATGATGGATTTTGGCGCGATCTTCAGGCGTTGAACGCAATGCTGCATACCAAGCTGTTCCACCTTCCAGTAATAACCGGGCTTCTTGCACATCAAAACGGTACAGCGGATCTTCTTCAATCAGGTTACTAATCGGATTCACAATCAACTGTTGTGACCATTGTTCTGGCAATTGCTGAATATAGGTCCCATCACCACGGCGGCTACTGAGCACGCCCTGACTATTCAATTGCTGAATCGCTTCACGTAAGGACGGACGAGACACCCCCAAGCTGGTTGCAAGCTGACGCTCGGCTGGCAAACGATCACCTTTTTTCATCTGGCGCTGCTCAATGAGCGCCTGTAATTTCATGACCACTTGATCGGAGATTCTCATCACATTTCCTTGATTAGCGTTATGGAATCATCCACGGCACCAGATAAGCCTGAACCGTGACGATGATGCCAACAAAGACAGTAAATATGATGCTATGTTTTACCGTGAAACGGAACAAGTCAGATTCTTTTCCAACGAGACCTACCGCTGCACAGGCAATCGCAATCGATTGTGGTGAAATCATCTTGCCCGTCACGCCACCACTGGTATTGGCTGCCACCAGCAATACTTCTGGAATCCCAATTTGCTGTGCTGTGGTCGCTTGTAAAGCCGAAAACAAGGCATTCGATGAAGTATCTGAACCCGTCAGGAAAACACCCAGCCAACCCAAGAATGGCGAGAAGAAAGTAAAAGCATGACCTGTGTGTGATAATGCTAGAGCCAAAGTCGCAGAAAGACCTGAATAGTTAGCAATAAAAGCAAAAGCCAACACCATCCCAATCGAATAAATTGGCGTTTTTAATTCATTCAATGTTTCGCCAAAGGTAGTGACCGCCTCACGCGTTTTCATTTTCAGGAAAATGATGGTAATGATGGCTGCAATAAAAATCGCTGTACCTGTGGCAGAGAACCAGTCAAATTTATAGATCGCTTCATAAGCTATGGTTTCAGGCACAATCGGCGCCATTTTTTCTACCAGCTTATGCAGATACGGCACTTCAATTTTAAAAATCCAGTCCGCCAATGCCCCATCTTTGGCAAACAAAGCCTTAAAGGGTTGCACACTCCAGATGGTTACCATCACCGTTAAAATCATAAAGGGAGACCATGCTTTGGCAATCTGCGCAATGCTATAGCGTTGTGGCGTATGCTCTGCTGAGCTTGTACTTTGTGGTTCTACCCCTTCAAAACGGAAAATATGCTTTGGTTTCCAGACGCGGAACAACAAGGTGAGACTGACCAATGAGGCAATCGCAGCCGTAATATCAGGCAGTTCTGGCCCCAGAAAATTGGAGGTCAGATATTGTGCAATGGCGAAGGCACTGCCACCCACCAACACAGCAGGCCAAGTTTCTTTCACCCCACGCCAGCCATCCATGATCGCCATAATCCAGAACAGCACAATGATGGTTAAAAACGGCAACTGGCGCCCCACCATCTGGCTAATTTCCATGGTATCGACACCAGATACCTGCCCTGCCACAATAATCGGAATCCCCATTGCACCGAATGCCACTGGCGCCGTATTTACAATCAAACAAAGACCAGCGGCATAAAGCGGTTTAAAACCTAGTCCGACTAATAAGGCAGCGGTAATCGCAACTGGCGCACCAAAACCTGCCGCACCCTCAAGGAAAGTACCAAAGGCGAAACCCACCAATAGCATTTGTAAGCGCTGGTCTTCGGTAATCGATAAAATACTGGAGCGAATGACATCAAACTGCCCTGTTTTCACTGAAATTTTATACAGAAAAACGGCACCGATAATAATCCACGAAATCGGCCACAAACCGTAAATAAAACCATAAACAACAGAGGCAAATGCCATTTCAACGGGCATTTGATAAAAGAATAAAGCAATCAACATGGCAATAATCACGGTACAAGTTCCCGCCACACTGCCCTTCATACGAAATACGGCTAAAGCCAAAAAGAAGAAAATAATCGGGATCAACGCAACTGCGCTGGATAACCAAATATTATTTAAAGGGTCATAAATTTGTTGCCACACATTTAGCATTCTCATCTCCTTGAAATGCTGGGCGTCATTTTGTTTTCACTTCGATATTTAACGAATCTTCTCAATATTGGTATGACCAATATTTAATAAATAAGCAAATAGCACTCATTTTCAATCTTTATGCATCTTAATTATATGAATTATCAAGGTCAACCCACTCTAATGACAATAATTGGTATTACCAATAATAATTAAACTAAATCAACCCTTTTCTATTAATCTTCTTATTTCAGATTCGACTAAAGTCTTATAAAAATTAAATTTCTATTCAGGAATAAGGTGTATCAAACAGAAACAAAGAAGATAAGAACTATGAATATGACTTATTGGCGATATCTGTATAATGTATTTACAACTCAAATCACATCACTATGAATTGAACAATATGACTCAACTGACTTGCTTTAAAGCTTACGATATTCGCGGAAAACTCGGCACAGAACTGAATGAAGAGATTGCTTATAACATTGGTCGTGCCTATGGACAGATCTATCAACCTAAAACTGTAGTGATTGGTTGTGATATCCGTTTAAGTAGCGAAGGCTTAAAACAGGCAACCATTCGTGGTTTGAATGATGCAGGCATCAATGTGCTTGATTTGGGTATGACAGGCACAGAAGAAGTCTATTTCGCGGCCTTCCACTTAGATGTGCAAGGTGGTATTGAAGTGACGGCCAGCCACAATCCAATGGATTACAACGGCATGAAATTAGTGCGTGAAAATGCTCGTCCTATCAGTGCGGAAACAGGCTTAAAAGAAATTCAGGCACTAGCAGAATCAGGACAATTCACTGAAGTTACAAATAAAGGTACCACCCAAAACTACAATATTTTGCCTGAGTTCATCGAGCATCTGCTTACCTATATCGATCCACAAAAAATTCGTCCGCTCAAGCTAGTGGTCAATGCGGGCAATGGTGCCGCAGGCCATGTGATTGATGCCATTGAACAAAAATTCCAGCAACTCAACATTCCTGTGGAATTTATTAAAATTCATCATGAAGCTGATGGCAACTTCCCAAATGGTATTCCTAACCCAATTTTAATTGAAAACCGCGACAGTACCCGTGATGCTGTACTGCAACATCAAGCCGATATGGGCATTGCCTGGGATGGAGACTTTGACCGTTGCTTCCTGTTCGATGAAAAAGGTCAGTTTATCGAAGGCTATTACATCGTGGGATTATTGGCACAAGCCTTCCTGATCAAACAATCAGGCGAGAAAATCGTGCATGACCCACGTCTGGTCTGGAATACCTTTGATATCGTCGATCAATATCAAGGCATTGCGGTACAGTCAAAATCAGGACATGCCTTCATTAAAGATGTGATGCGTGAACACAATGCAGTTTACGGCGGTGAAATGAGCGCCCATCATTATTTCCGTGATTTTGCTTATTGTGACAGCGGTATGATTCCGTGGTTACTCACCATTGCGTTGCTTTCAGAAACAGGACAGTCGCTTTCAACACTGGTTGAGAACATGATTACCAAATTCCCATGCAGTGGCGAGATCAACTTTAAAGTGGCTGACACACAAGCCACAGTACAAAAAATCTTTGATCATTATGCCGACCAGAATCCTCAGGTAGACCGCACCGATGGCGTTAGTCTCGATTTTGGTGCTTGGCGCCTGAATGTACGTGCATCAAATACTGAGCCATTATTGCGCTTAAATATCGAAAGCCGTGCAGACAAAAATCCTCAACCGATGCAGCATTATGTTGATGAGTTGACTAGATTAATCCATGAATAAAACTGAGTAACTACTTCAAAATAAGTAGTTACTCCTATTACAGGAATAGTTTAATCAGCTTAACTTAAAAGATTTCTACCTATTATTTTAAGTTTTAGGAGTTTAAAAAAATTATGAAAATATTAACTTTAATTTTAGCTCTAGTTTCTATTCCTGTAACCACCCATAGTACTGACATATATCAGTTTATTATTTGGAATCAATATATTGACCAAAATAATAAACTTCATAATAACACAAAGGGATTTCAAAATTTTCTATCAGAAAATGGTCTAAAACAAATTAGAGTAATCTACCATAATAGATTTTTAACAAATGGGAAGCCAGATCCAGAAAAGATTAAAAAAATCGCAGATCTTTCAAAGCAAGACCCTCTTATTCCTATCTCATTTGATATAGAAATCGGCAATAAATTTAAATCCCAAACTATTTTGCCGACCGTAAACCAAGTACTTGATCTTTACCATCAATATGGTGGCGCTGCTCCTGTTGGTATCTATGGAATCTTACCACAGAATATATTTGGATTAGAAAAGATGAATAAAAATACTGAAAGACAATATACTCAGTTAAATAAACAATATGAGAGTATTGCAACTAAAGTTGATTTTATCAGCCCTGTTATTTACAACATTTGGTTTAGTGATTTTAATGAATGGAAACAGCGTACAGATTATCACTTATTAGAAGCAAAAAAATATGCCACGAAATATAATCTTAAAATTATTCCATATTTTTCCAGCTCATATTTAGATAAAAACTTCTCAAAAAACAGGATTATAAAGCCCTTATCTGAACAGGAAATGAAACAGCGTTTAGCATATATTAAATCGAAAGATGTAGATGGCATTATCATATGGGATACAAGTATCGGCATATTGAAAAACGGAGAAAAACCTGTATTTGATGCCAATCAAGGATTTGGTAAAGCTATTATAGAGTTTATCAAAGAGTAAGAAAGCTCATCTTCTTTAATAAACTCAAACTTACACACACCTCAATAGCCTTGCGGATTCTGTTTCTGCCAGTTCCAGCTATCTGCCAGCATATCTTCCAAAGTATATTGGGGTTGCCAACCAAGCTCGACTTTAGCTCGCGAAGCATCCGCATAAAATGCCGCTAAATCTCCAGCTCTCCGCTCCGCAAATTCTGTCGGAATCTTAATCCCATTCACTTTCTCAAAGGTTTCTTTAATTTGTAGAACTGAAATTGGAGCTCCGGTTCCAATATTCCAAGCTCGGCAACCTTTATTGTTGAGACGATTGGAAACAGCCAGCACATGAGCTTTCGCCAAATCAACCACATGAATAAAATCCCGCTCACAAGTGCCGTCTTGGGTTGGATAGTCATTGCCAAAAATAGACAGTTTTTCACGACGTCCTACCGCTACTTGTGTAACATAGGGCATTAAATTATTGGGAATACCCTGAGGATCTTCTCCAATCTGCCCACTTTTATGTGCACCGACTGGATTAAAATAACGTAGCAAGGCAATCGACCATCTTGAGTCTGCTAGCGCCATCTTTTCTAGCATTTGTTCAATAATCAGTTTGGTATAACCATAATTATTATTTGGCAAACTTAGAGGCATATCTTCTTGATAAGGTGAAGGATTTAGTTCCCCATAAACGGTTGCAGATGAACTAAATGCTAAGCTAAAAACACCTGCTTTTTCCATTGATTTGAAGAGTTGTATACTCCCCGCGATATTATGTTCAAAATAGGCTAAGGGGATTTGCTGACTTTCACCCACTGCTTTTAAGCCTGCAAAATGGATCACTGCGTCAATTTGATAGTTGCAAAAAACCTGATTTAGATCTTGCTGGTCACGGATATCACCCTTTACAAAAATCAGATTTTTATTTGCCAATTTTTCGACACGGCGCAAAGCTTCTTCCGAACTATTGGACAAATTATCAAATGCGATAACTTCATGGCCTGCATCCAGCAATTCTAAACAGGTATGCGAACCAATATAACCTGCACCACCTGTAACTAAAATCTTAGCCATCTGTTTTTCCTAATAATATTTTTAATAAACCTTGCGTTGATGCATCAAATGAAGATAAATCTTCTTGCTCACGATTTAAAATCGGTAACAGCTGATTGGCAATTTCTTTACCTTTTTCAACGCCCCATTGATCGAAGGGGTTGATATTCCAGAGTACAGATTGCACAAACACCTTGTGCTCATACATTGCAATCAACATCCCTAAACTATAAGGGTTGAGTTCTTTAAGTAAAATGGTTGAGCTCGGTTGATTACCTTCATATTGCTTATACGCAGGTAAAGCTTCAAGTTCGTCAGCGGCTAAAGCCTGATTTCCAAACGCCAGTAAACGTGATTGAGCCAGACAATTAGACAAAGCAAGATGATGTTGCTCAACCAGTGCCTCTGCGCTTTCCGCATAGGTAAACTGGTTTGCGTTATAACGTTTTACTGGGGCAATAAAATCACAGCTGACCGAGTGCGTGCCTTGATGTAACAGCTGATAGAAAGCATGCTGCGCATTCGGTCCCACTTCTCCCCAAACAATTGGGCAGGTGGCTGAATTGACCTTTTCCCCATTGCGTTGAATGGACTTACCATTCGACTCCATTTCAAGCTGCTGTAAATAAGCTGCGAAATACTTGAGTCGCCCATCGTAAGGCAATACCGCATGGGTTTGGATATCGAGAAAATTATTATTCCACGCCCCTAACAGCCCCATCAATACAGGGATGTTCTGTTCAAATGAAGCCGTCTGGAAATGGTGATCGATGGCATATGCCCCTGCCAACAGTTGTTTGAACCCTTCAACACCAATCGTTAACGCAATCGGTAAACCAATACATGACCACAGTGAATAGCGACCGCCAACCCAATCCCAAAGCAAAAGCTGCTTATCAGGTGCAATGCCCCATTCCGTCATCTTTTCTGGTTTAGTCGAAACACCAACAAAGTGATTCTTTAGAATCTTTTCATTGCTTCCTAACGCTTTTTCTAACCATTGTCGTACAGTTTGAGCATTCGAAAGTGTATCAATGGTACCAAATGACTTGGAAGAAATAATAAATAAGGTGGTTTCAGGGCGAAGCTGATGTAACAACTCGGAGAGCTGACTACCATCCATGGTTGAAACAAAATGAATATCTAAAGGCTTTGCTGTTTTGACTTTAAAGTCTGAAAGCGCATGGGTGACCATGAGGGGGCCCAGATCGGATCCACCGACCCCGATATTCACCACATCCTGAATCACTTCACCCGTTGCACCGCGGCATTGGCCTGCATGAATTTTTTCAACCAGCGCATACATTTGCTCCAGTTGATCTTGAACGGCTTGATTGACCTCTGGCAGCTTTGGACTTGATTTAGGCAGACGTAAGGCCCAATGCATCGCAGCCCGATGTTCGGTGTAGTTAATCTGCTCACATGAGAATAGTCGTTTAATCCATCCATTCAGATCCTGAGCATGGGCCAAATCCACCAATTGATTTAACACCTGCTGATCAATACGATGTTTACTAAAATCTAAAACGATCTGGTCATATTCGACTGAAAAATGCTTAAAGCGAGTAGGATCCTCTGCAAATAAAGCATTTAGATGAAGCGCCTTAAACTGCTTTTGTAAAACAGCCAACTCTTCCAAAACAGAGGACTGTGCTTTAACAGCAAAAGGATGAATCTGCTTAGTCATCATTAACGTCCCACTCCCATATAAGCAAAACCTTGGGCTTTTACATAGTGTGGGTCATAAATATTTCGACCGTCTAAAATCAAGGGATGTTCCATCAATTGTGTTAATTGTTTGAAATCCGGACTCCAGTATTGTTTCCAAGCTGTTAAAACGCATAAGCCATGCACATTTTTAACAGCATCATATTGATCATGATGCAAAATCAAATCACTGCGCTGCCCATACATCATTTCAATTTCATCTAAGGCCTGTGGATCATGCAGATGAACAGTTACACCTTGAGCCCATAAAGCGGCAAGCATTTGATGAATTGGAGATTGTTGAATACTTGAGGTATTTTCTTTAAAAGATGCACCCCAGATCGCAATGGATTTAGCTTGTAAATCACCGTGGTAATAATTCCAGAATTTGCGAAACAGGATTTCTTTCTGTTGCTCATTGATATCCCAAACTTGGGCAAGTAACTGACTTTTCACCCCAGTATGCGCAACCGTGTTAGCAAGGGTTAAAATATCATGAGAAAAGTTTTCACCACCGAAACCTGCACCTGGTGCCAGATAAGCTGATCCGATCCGGTTATCAGCAGCCATGCCCTGACGCACAGAGGCAATATCAATACCCAGCTTTTCCGCCACTACAGCCAAGTCATTGATATAACTAATGCGTGTCGCCAACATACCCGAAATACTCAGCTTGGTAAACTCGGCATCCAGAATCGGCATAAATAGATATTGTTGTTCTAGTGGAAAGAAAGGTCTTAATAACTCTTTGACCTTCACCTGTACTTCAGTTCGTGTACAGCCCACAATCAACTGTTTTGCCTGAGTTAAGCTCTGTAAGGCGTTCCCCTCTTGAATAGTATCTGGCAAATATATCCAGTCATCATCCGATAATATATCTTGGAACTTCTCTGTTCCTCGCAAACCAAAAGTTGAAGTATTAATCATCAGTTTTGGATGAATAATCGGACGTTGTTTCAAAGAGTGTAAGAGTTGAAAAACTTGCGGCTCTTGTGTCTGGTTAAAACTAAACAGATAAACATCAATATCTAAAGGAATACCCGCTAAATCACTATAGCGAAGAAACCCACTGCTCAACTGTTTTTTTAATAAATGGCTGACGTTTTCATCATGAAAAGAATACTGTTGTTCATCTATCGTACAATCAAGATGTGAACACCAATACACCAAATGCCCAGATTCAGATAATAATGCAGACATCACGCCTGCATATAATGTATTGCCAAAGATTGCAACTTTCATAATAATTTGCCCTAAATTACAGAGCTAATTCCTTAATTAAGCCCTTAAACTCTGCGCCCAGTTTTGGGTGCTCAATTCCATAGTGTAATACAGCTTTTAAATAGCCAAGTTTGCTACCGCAATCGAAGGTCTGCCCTTTCATACGATATGCTTCAACGGCTTGTGCTTGCTGTAAAGTCGCAATCGCATCCGTTAGCTGAATTTCGTTTCCAGCGCCACGCGGTGTATTTTCTAAAAGACCCATAATTTGTGCGGGTAAAATATAACGACCAACCACAGATAAATTTGAAGGTGCTGTTCCCACGGCAGGTTTTTCAACAATACCTTGCATAACGATACTCTCACCTTCATTCGGTGATACAGCAACGTCCACAATTCCATATTGATCAACCAAGTGGTCAGGCACTGCTTCCACCATAATTTGCGCAGCTTGAGATGCCTCAAAACGCTGAATCATTAATGACAAATCATTTTCAGCACTCTGGTTTTTGACCAGCACATCGGGTAATAACACAGCAAAGGCTTCATCACCTACAATATCTTTGGCACAGAGTACCGCATGCCCAAGCCCCAATGGCTGTGGCTGACGTACACTCACGACACTGACATGCTTTGGCAAAATATCAGTGATTTCTTTAAGAAGGTCAAATTTCTTCTTTTGTTCTAAAGTCGTTTCCAGCTCAAAATTACGATCAAAATAGTTTTCAATCGATGCTTTCGAAGAGTGAGTTACCAAAATGATTTGCTCAATTCCCGCTTCTACAGCTTCCCGCACTACATATTCAATCGCAGGGCGATCAACAACGGTCACCATTTCTTTAGGGATAGATTTACTTGCAGGTAAAAAACGTGTGCCTAGACCTGCTACAGGTAAAATTGCTTTTTTGATCATTCGTTTCACTCTCTTTTAATTTACTCTAACGTCATTACTGCGCTTATAACCATCTACATAATGTTCAAGTTGTGTTAATGCCCAGTCAATATCATGATCAATTGCTGTCATTTGATTGATTTTACTAAATACGCCCTGAATTTCTTCTAATGGAAAATGTTTTTCAAACGAACGTAAGATACGGGTATGTTCAGTATATTCTGTATTGTCCTGATCAATCAGCAATTCCTCATACAGTTTTTCACCTGGACGCAAACCACTATAGGCAATTTCAATATCACCATCCAGTGAACCACTTTCTCTCACTTTCAAACCACTGAGTTTGATCATTTGACGAGCAAGATCCTGAATTCTGACCGGCTCACCCATATCGAGCAAGAATACATCGCCGCCTGTGCCTAATGCACCCGCCTGAATGACAAGCTGAGATGCTTCAGGAATGGTCATAAAGTAACGGGTCACCTCAGGATCAGTCACCGTAATCGGACCACCTTTTGCAATCTGTTGCTTAAACAGTGGAACAACCGAACCAGAAGATCCCAAGACATTACCAAAACGAACAATACTGATTTGCGTATCAGGTTTGGTTTCAGCGACCGCCTGACAATAGAGCTCAGCCATACGTTTTGATGCACCCATCACATTGGTTGGTCGCACCGCCTTATCTGTTGAGATCAAAACAAAGGTTTCAACGCCTTTTTTCACGGCTGCATTCAAACTATTCGCAGTACCAATCGCATTGTTTTTTAAGCCAGCGATAGGATTACATTCAACCAGAGGAACATGCTTATAAGCTGCGGCATGATAAACCGTCTGAATATGATATTGTTCAATAATACGTTCAAGTTTTTGCTGATCTTGTACCGTCCCCAAAATCGGAACAATTTCACAAGTTGCTGTTTGTCTTAACTCTTTATCAATATCGTATAACGCAAATTCTGTTAGCTCATAAATGACCAACATTTTAGGCTTATTCTTAATAATTTGACGACACAGTTCAGAACCAATTGAACCGCCCGCGCCTGTCACCATGACCACTTTATTCTGGATATTTTTGGCAATCAGATGTGAAATCGGTGGAACTGGATCACGGCCCAATAAATCAATAATATCAACTTCCTGGATATCCGAAACTTGGATTTCGCCATCCACTAAACGGGTTAGACCAGGTAATTCCGTAATTTTTAAACGTGCGATTTCAAATTGCTGGATAATTTCAGCCTTACGCACCCGTCCAACAGAAGGAAGTGCCAGTAGAATTTCATCAATACGGTCTTTTTTAAAGCGTTGTAACGCTTTTTCAACCGAATAAACTTTTAAACCACCAACAGTTTGGCCTTGTAAAGAAGTATAGTCATCAATAAAGAAGACTGGTAGATGGTCATCTGAACGATGTAATGCCGCTGCGATTTGCTGCCCTGCGTCACCCGCTCCATAAATTGCGATTCGTTTACGACCAATCTCAGAATAAAAAGAAGCTTTGATAATAAAACGAATCACTGCACGACTGAGCCATACCCAGGCAAACATCATAAATCCATACATAAATGGAATCGACATTGGGATATAGGCTGGCGTAATCACATTCAGGATGTACAAGGTTGCCATGGTCAATGCCACGGAAATCGCCAATTTAACAATAAAGACTTCGTTAAATGTGCGTACAATAAAATGATAAACACCTGTAAGTGCCAGACTCAGAACCGTAATAAAACTGACCAGCATGATTCCATGAGGAATACCAGGAATAACATGAGCACCTAAGTCAAATAAACGGATCACATAGCACAACCATAAAATTATAGGGAAAGCTAGAGCATCCAAAAGAACAAGGAAAATTTGCTTAAAAAGCCTTGGTGCTGAGGCGAATTGATGAATAATCTTTTTCACAATGATCTTCTAATCATTCCATTTTACAGTTTGATCTTTATACGCATTTCTGACAGAACTAGAAATGACTTTTACATATTGATTACACAATCATAAGGGCAAGAGTTTGAAAGATTATTGCACTCTTCCCCTTACTTTTTTAACCTTATTGAATTTCGCGTATTACCTTGTCAATTGCGCTAATTGTTTTATCAATGCTCTCTGTGCTCAGTGTTGGATGTACCAAGAACATGAGACTTGTCTCACCGAGTTGCTGTGCATTTTGCAAACGCTGTTCTGGACGCCATGGCGTCCCATCAAATGCATGCTCCAGATAGACTTCTGAACACGAACCGCTAAAGCAAGGCACATCTTGTGCATTGATCTCTTGCATGATTCGATCACGCGACCAGCCCTCTGGTAATGCAGCTAAATTAACCTGTACATAACATTTATAATGCGCATGTACATAATCATTTGAAGGCAAGTGAACAGTAAAGTAAGGAGAACTTTCAAAAGCCTTTAAGATTTTCTCTGCATTTTCAGTACGTTTTTGTGTCCACTCAGTCATACGTGTTAACTGAATACGACCAATTACTGCCTGCATTTCCATCATACGCCAGTTTGTACCAAAGGAATCATGCAACCATCGGAAACCTGGCGGATGTTGCTTGTTATAAACACTATCATAGCTTTTACCATGATCTTTATAAGACCACATTTTCTTCCACAGCATTTCATCATTGGTGGTGACCATACCGCCTTCCCCACCCGTGCTCATGATCTTATCCTGACAGAAAGACCAAGCCGCAATATGTCCAATTGAACCTGCAGGTTTGCCTTTGTATTTTGCACCATGCGCTTGTGCACAGTCCTCAATCACATACAGCCCCTTTTCTTGAGCAAGCTGCATAATTGGGTCCATATCACACATCCAGCCCGCCAGATGCACACAAATAATGGCTTTGGTATTTGGTGTAAGAACAGCTTCGATGGTACGACGCGAAATATTCTGGGAATCTAACTCAACATCAGCAAACACAGGATTGGCACCAGCCGTAACAATCGAACTAGCTGATGCAAGGAAGGTACGTGAGGTCACGATAACATCATCACCAGTACCAATACCTAAAGCTTTTAAAGCCACATCTAAAGCAACAGTGCCATTGGTTAGCGCCACTGCATATTGAGTACCTGCAAATGTTGCGAACTCTTTTTCAAACTCACGACATTCTTGCCCTGTCCAATAATTTACTTTATTTGAAAGTAATATATTTTTAACTGCGTCTGCTTCTTCTGGGGTAAAACTTGGCCATGGTTCAAATGCAGTATTTAACATTATGATTTCCTATTAAAAATATGTCTTACTTTCTTTCTAAAATTCTTGCAGGGTTACCGACTACAGTGACTCCTGCAGGCACGCTTTTAGTCACAACTGCGCCCATACCAACGATAGCACCATTACCAATCACTAATGGCTTATCTGGTGTTCCCTGCTTGATCACAGCACCCGTCCCAATATAAGCATGGTCTTCAATATGAATATTACCGTTACATTTGACGCCAGGTGCAAAGGTAACATAGTCGCCAATCACACAGTCATGCTCAACATAACTATATAAATTAGCATGAAAGCATTTGCCGATTTTTATGTTTGATGTAATTGAAACAAAAGGGCTTAATGCTGCGCCTTTACCAATCTCAATATTATCCATCATGACCGTATTATCAGCTTGAACTGTCCATAACTGGATATCATCACTGGCGAGTTGATTTGCTATTTTCTCACGAATCTGGCTATTCGCGATCGCGATTAAAACGTATTTATCTATCGCATCTATTTTTTTAAATGTTTGATAATTTAAAGCTTTATGTCCATTTATGATTTTTTCTTCTTGTAGACTATCATCAATGAAGTAAATCTCAGCTGTAATGTTCAAACGTCGCAATTGCTGTCGAGCTACAGGCATCAGACTGCGACCACAACCTGATGCCCCATAGATCGCATAGATAGATTGGCTCATTCCTTCTCTTCCGATGGGGTGCCAGTAAATTTTGTCATTGTCGCTTCGCCAGCTTCATTAATATCATCTTTGGCAATGACTTTTTTCACTGTCTGTAGCATGATTTTAAAATCTAGCCAAAGCGATCGATTTTCAACGTACCAACTATCAAGCTTAAACTTTTGTTCCCAACTAATTGCATTACGCCCATTGACCTGAGCATGTCCTGTCATACCTGGACGTACGTCATGACGTTTTGCCTGTTCTTTATTATACAGGGGTAGGTATTCCATCAATAATGGACGTGGGCCTACAATACTCATATCACCTTTGATCACATTCCAGAGTTCAGGCATTTCATCCAGACTACTTGAACGTAACATCTTGCCAAAAGGCGTTAGACGCTCGCTATCTGGTAATGGATTGCCTCGCTCATCGATTGCATCTTTCATGGTGCGAAACTTGATCATTTCAAATGGCTTACCATGTAAACCTGGACGAACCTGCCGAAATAAAACTGGCGAACCTAAGTTCTTTTTTACTTTATAAGCAACATAGAAATATAAAGGTGAAAGTAAAATTAGGGCAGTTGATGCAATAATGATATCTAAAATACGTTTAAGCATAATAGTCTCGTGTTATATCTTCAGGTTGCAAACTTGACTGATCTAAAGTCAACTGAAGAACTTGGTTGAGTTGAGCTGCCAATTCATCACGATTAAACTGCGTCATAGCGAGCTTCTTCGCATTTAAAGCATACTCATTGAGCCTATTTTCATCAGCAATCAATGAAACAATTTCTTTCGCTGCTTGATCAGTTGATTTATTCCAAGTGACCAAGCCACATTGATTCCTTTCGATTAAGTCAACCATCCATCCACCATAATTGATTAAAATCGGTGTACTGGCAGCAAGCGCATCAAAAAACTTATTTGCAGAGTTTGCCCGCATTTCTGGTTTATCAATAAATAAAGCTGTGCATAGTGTCGCTGCATTTAATACAACAGGAATCTGTTTTTTCGGAATCTGTTTCATCATGAATAAATTGACATTCAAAACAGCTTTCTCTTTTGCGAGTAATTCCACCTTTTCAAATTCAACACCATCACCAACTAATAGTATCCGAATTTCTGGATTCAGTTGTTTTAACTGCTCAGCCAATTCAACTAAATATCCCACGCCATTGATATGCCCAAATGTACCTGTGTACACAATCAACGGTCTATCCTGAAGCCACTCATATTTTTCTCTAAATTTCTGAACTTTTTCAGGATCAATCGTAAAGAGCTCATTATCAGAGCTATTAGGTATGATAGCCACTCTCTCTTTGGGATATCCAGTTTTTACAATACCGTCCTTCATCCCTGGTGATAAAGCAACAATAGATGAGGAGTTTTTATAAGCCCAATCTTCTAATTGATAAGCCAGTTTCTGAGCGAGGCGATTATTTAAAGCCCCCATAGCAATGGGTAACTCTGGCCATAAGTCTCGAACCTCAAATACCATTGGAACTTTTAGAGCACGTGCTGTAAAAACAGCAGGGATTGCAATAGTTAAAGGAGTACTTGTAGCAAAGACCAAATCGGCTTTTAAGCTTTTTCCTTTTTTAGTAGCATGATAGGCAAATCTTAGAAAAGCTTTAATCCTTTCAGAATAGGACATCTTGTTGTTATAAAAGTTCGGGAACCAGTGAACTTGAATACCAGATTCAATCGTAGTAAACCAAGTTTGCTCATCCGTTTCTTTTAACCAAGAGGTAATAATATGTACTTCATGACCTGCTGCAACTAGTCGTCTGGCCATTTCATATGAACGTGTTCCACCAGACATATCAGGCGTATTAAAGTATTGGTGAAAATATAAGATTCTCATATGCACTCTATTATCAATGGTTTAATTACTATTGTTATCCAGATACACTATCACCTCTACCCATCCCATAATAAGCATATCCAAGATCTTTTAGTTTATGTGGATTGTATAAGTTCCGACCATCAAATATCGTTGCTTCTTTTAATGAGTTTTTGATTACATCAAAATCTGGTGCTTTAAAGACCTGCCACTCTGTACAAATAATTAATGCATCAGCCTCTTGCAAAGCCTCTTCTTTGGAGTTTACCAAGATTAAATCTTTACGTTGACCGTAAATTCGTAATGTTTCTTGCATTGCTTCTGGATCATATGCACGAACCTGCCCACCATTCGCCCATATGTACTCCATAACAACACGGCTTGGAGCTTCACGCATATCATCAGTATTCGGCTTAAAGGAAAGACCCCATAATGCAAAAGTTTTACCTGACAGATGGCCGTTAAAGTGTTTATCTAATAATGATGGTATTTTTTGTTTCTGATTAGAGTTTACTGTTTCTACTGACTGCAATAATTTTGCCTCAAAACCAATTTTGTCGGCTGTACGAATTAATGCTTGGACATCTTTTGGAAAACAAGATCCACCATAACCACATCCTGGATAAATAAAATGATATCCAATACGTTCGTCAGATCCTATTCCTTTTCGTACATTTTCAATATCTGCACCTAAAAGCTCAGCCAAGTTAGCAATTTCATTCATAAAGCTAATCTTAGTGGCCAGCATGCAATTGGCAGCATACTTTGTTAACTCTGCAGAACGAACATCCATAAAAATCATTTTGTCATGATTTCTATTAAATGGTTCATACAATTCTCTCATTTTGCTTTCTACAAAAGCACTCTTACTTCCAATAATAATGCGATTTGGACTCATGCAATCTTTAACCGCGCTTCCTTCTTTTAAGAATTCTGGATTAGATACAACATCATAATTAAGATTTGTGGCATTTCTTGCTAACAATATATCCTGAACAGCTTGATCAACCTTATCAGCAGTACCTACTGGTACAGTAGATTTATTAATAATAATTTTTCTTTCACTCATATGCTCAGCAATTGTTTTTGCAACACTAAGTACATATTTCAAATCAGCTGAACCATCTTCATCTGGTGGTGTACCCACAGCAATGAAAATAATATCACCATGAGCAACACCAGTAGCAGCATCAATCGTAAAATTTAACCGCCCATTTTTATAGTTTTTAACAACTAAGTCAGTTAGGCCTGGTTCATAAATTGGAATAATACCTTTCTTTAGATTCTCAATTTTTTTCTCATCTATATCTACACAAGAAATTTGGTGACCAACCTCTGCAAGAACTGCGGCCTGAACAAGACCAACATAACCGATTCCAAATACAGTAATCTTCACTATAACTATCCTTTAAATTTCATTAAAACAACTTTTAATACAGCCAAAATCCTACTAATGTAAAGTGCAAAACTATATTGTGTAAAATTCCGTATATATAAAGTGGTATACCGCCATTGCTGCTGTAGCCCAATACCTATTTCTTTAAATAATGAATATTTTGTACGTGAAGCAGAAAAGGGGCTTATTCGACGGAAGTAAATAACATCAGGATTTGTCGAAATAATACTTACAATTCGATGGGATAATGAGAACATAAATAAAGCATCCTCACCTTTAAATAATTTCAAATCAAACCTATTATCTTTAATAATTGCTCTAGGAATCAATTTACAGCAAGAATTTGACAAATATTTTCTATACTTTAGCAAATCTTTAGATTGAAAACATTGATTAAAACTCAAGTAATCTTTTATAGTGTCTTTAGTACTTTCAATGAAACCAAAAACATTAGACACAACTATAGAATTTGGTTTTGCACTCAAAATAAATTGTTCCAAATAGTTTTCTGACAAAACATCATCATCATCCAAAAAAACAATATAAGGAGAACTAGTTCTTTCTATACCTATATTTCTTGCATTTGATACACCCTTTTCTTCTGTATAAATTAAAGAAAAATTAAAAGAGAAGTCTCGCAGAATAGCTTGTATATGGGAGTAATAAGGCTCCTTATCTCCATTTAAAATAATAGAAACCTTAAAGCTACTAAAAGAAAGAGTCTGCCTCTCTATAGATGATAGACAGTCAATCAAAAAATTACCTGGTCGATAAGTTGGTATAATAACATCTATCACAATTAAATATTCCTACCCATACCTATAGATCGCATATAAATAAAAAATAAAAATAAAAATAAAACTTTATTATATGCAATTGAGAAAAGAACTACCTCACCCTTATAATGCAATGAAAAAGAAAACAACAACAATAAAAACAAAAACAAAAAATTCTTTTTATCTAATAAACTAATTTTCAAAACAAAATATGCAAAAAAAGAATATAAAAACAAAGAAAAAAAGAAGCCATAAAACAAAATAAATCGCATATAACCAGCATCTGTTGCCATATAGTAACTTTCACCATCCATATAACGACCATCGCCAATTAAATATTGTTTTTCTGTCAATGGAAAATACATATTTTGTAAAGCTTCAGTTGAAGTTGAAGAAAGCCCATCATTATTTATATAATTTAATATTGGCTCCATACTATACGAGTAAAAGTAACCCAAAGTATCATTTTGAATAGAACTTCGATCAATACCCAATAAAATAGCAACTGCAATAATAATAACTAAAAAGATAAAAATCAAAGTAAAAAATGATTTTATATTTTTAAAATTCAAAAACAAATAAACAACTCCAAAAATCAAGCCTAATATTGCAGTTCGACCAGCACTAATTGAGGCAACTCCTCCTAATAAAATTAAGATAGAAAAATATTTAAAATCTATAAAATTATTTTTATAAGCAAAAAAAGCTAATAAAATAAATAACCCCATAACAATAGCAAACCCAAAAGCACTACTATCAGCGATTCCTAACCCTCTCGCTCCTGCATAAGATTCTAATACACGTGTGCCTTGGTCACTACTTCGCGTAAATGAAGTAATGAATTGTGAAATATCAGAGTTGACTAACATCACAATAACTAAAACCACTTGTAACAAAAAAACAAAAAGTAATAAGTTAAAAAATTTCTTATCAGTAACATTAATATTAGATGAAAAAGATCTTGATATAATATAGGTGGCTAGTATAGAAGCAATAAAATTAACCTTAGTCTGAATAATTGAAAAATCATAAGTTCCAAACAAACAAGGTATAATTAAGCAAGCAATCAAATCAAAAATAAGAAATAAGAATAAATAAAAAATTTCCCTAGGAATAAATAAAAAATATTTTCTATAGTTAAATAATGCCCCCAACACTATAACTATTGTCAATAAAGGTGTTAAGGATCCTATAGGGGTTGGCAAACCAAAAATAAATAGAAACAAAAGAAACACTGTCCCTACAAATGAAATTAAGCCATTATTTCCTAGAAAAATAGTTCTCATCTAACTATGCGATCCTTTACAAATCCAAACCCACCACTAATAAACAAAGTGGGATTAATCTTTCTTACAAACCCTTTACTCGAAAGAACTTTCAATTTTTTTGTATAAATTAATGCAAAATAAACTCTCCCAACTTCTTCATTTATTACTTTTTGACTCACACCAGCGTCCCTTAGTGCAAAAACTATTTTTCGCAAAAAAGCATCAATATGGTTAAAATCAAATTGCTTCAAATCAAGTAATTTCATTCGAGTGATATTTGTTAAATAAAAATTGAGCTCTATTTCCTTTAAGTCTACTTGGATCTTTTGATCAAAGAAGTAACGTTTGTGAATGTTCCCTATAATTTCTTTGCGTTTTTCTACATTGGAATTACCAACAGCTGTTTGGCTAGTTTCAACCACCCGATAATAAAGTAATTTTTCTTTTAGATTAAAACCCTTCCCATACTTTAGAAGATCTATCCAAAAGAAGTAATCTTCTGCATATTTATAATCATAACTAAAGCGTAGATGATGTTTTCTAACAGCATCTGTGCGGAACATCACAGAAGGATGAATAAAAGCGCTATTAAAAAATAATCGAACTCGGATATTTTCATCATTTAGTGGTGGATTGAAGGCCTTTCCATCGGAGATATGATCATAAAAACGATAGGCTGCTGTTCCACAAATTATATACTCTTGATTCTTTTCAAGAAAATCAACCTGTTTTGCGAAACGCTGAGGAAAACAAATATCATCAGCATCCATGCGAGCAATATATTTTCCTTTCGCTAGATCCATCCCCTTGTTAAGAGTACCTATCAAACCTAGGTTCTGTTCATTTTTAATATAAACAATTCGCTCATCCTCATATGCAAGAATGATTTCTTCAGTTTTATCAGTAGAACCATCGTTAAGTACAATGAGTTCAAAATCAGTAAAAGTCTGAGCTAAAACACTATCAATAGCTTCGTTTAAATACAATTCTGCATTATATGCAGGTAAAATAACACTAATCAGCATGATTCCACCTTAATATTTTCGCTATCCTTTAACCATGCATCATAATATGCCTTGTTTTTACCATAGGAATTATCTAATAAAACAATTTTTTTATCGAGCAATAAAGACAAAATACAACCATGTAGTCGAGTAGTATATATCTCATCATAATCATTAATAAATTGAACACCTGTATTAATTAGTTTTTTACGGACACTATTCATTGCAAAATTATTGATATATCTAACTAAATAAGAAGATGATTTATTTCGAAAATCATTAGATACCTTTCTATTCAAAGCTAGTAAAAGTTTTAAATAGCTACAATAAATTGGACATTTTTCAAAAGTTGGCCAATCAGACTTTAAATCCACTTGATCAATGTATTTTTTATCGACAGGAACAGCCTCTACATCTATACGGCTCATTAATAGCTTATTCCCTGTTGGCTTTGCTTTAACAAGGATTTCATCTTTAATACAAAAAGCCATATCAGGAAGAAAAAGAACTTTATCCACCTCTAAGTATCTGCATGCTAAATCATAAGAAGTTTGATCACGAACACATAAATATAAATTTTTATGTTGAGCAAAGTATTGTAAATCTTTTTTTTCAACTTCCTTATCTTTAAAATAAATAGTTTGCGGTAAAATAATTACCTTATTATCAGGATATAACGCTATGACATCTTTTCTAAAGTTCTGGCTTGATCCATAAATATCACCAAAATTACCACCACCATGCAATAAAATTATTGTTTCTTTTGATAACTTTCCTAATGAAGCTGTTTGAGAATTCCCATAATCCAACATATTATATGGTTTATTTTGCAAAAAATCTAAAGTACCTTGCCAGATCAATGTATCACCAATATTTATATGATAAGGTAAATCCCAATACACATAATCACTATCAATGAGTGGTGATAATTTTGACTCAATTATAAATTTTAATTTCGCCTTTAAATCTTTTGCATTCATCAATCAAACCTTTCTTAAAAAACTATTTATAATATTAAACATTTTTTTATGCTCACTCCGACTCAGCAATACAAAAAATGCCACGATAACCAACAAAAAACTTATTATTAGTACATTTAATGCAAGTTCCAGAACACCTTGGCTTTTTGAGCTCATATACTCCCAAACAATGGGAGACATCAGCAAAAATAGCAAAAGCAACCTAAATACTAAGCCTTTAGCATAGTCTTTAATATTTAAGCAGCTTAGAGATTGAACCTTATATACTCGATATATATAAGCTAAAGATGCTGTAAGTATCTTTGCTAAAAAAGCAAAGATAGGTTGCTTCCAGACAGAAAAACAGAGGTAAGCAATTGGTAAATTTAATATTAAAATAATTGATATAATGATTTGATAACGCTGAATACTACCTGAAGCTTGAACAGTCAACCATAAAGGTGCGGACAGTACCTCAAAAAAAACCACCACCAATGTTAATCGAGCGAATAACACGGCATGTTCCGGCACGCCACCTAACCAAAGTTGTAGAATAAATTCAGCAAATGTGAACAAAGGTACAGCAACTATTAAATATAAGAACACAGAAAATTTAGAGAAAAAAATAATCATTTTCTTTAAACTTTCAAAGTCTCCTTGTGCATACATTTTCATCAAATATGGACTGTAAGCTGTCTGAAAGCTGTTTACAAACTGATATATTGCAGTATAAACCTGCTGCGAAACGCCATTTGCTGCATTAATTAATACACCAAAAAAATTGTTTAATGTAACAGAAAGACCTTGTTGTGATAATAAAGAAGCGCTACTTCCGAATAGCGTCCAACCTGAAAAAGAAAGAATTTCTTTATAGTACTGTTTATCTACCTTTCTATGAATTTTAGGCATACTCAGCTTTATATAACACATAGCAACATAGGTTAATGTAGTTATTAAGGTCGCCAAACTTAATATATAGCCATAAAGAACCAAACTAGATATATTTAATGATATACAACTTAATAATAAAACGCCTAAAAATTTTAAAATAGCATCAAATATTGAAACTGAAGCATATATGCCCATTTTTTCATTAGATATTAATAGCGAAATAAATGGTAATCTAAAAACAATGAATACTAAATTTACTATACATAACTTGAAAAAAACAACTGCATCAGAGATGTGATAAATAGGTATATTTAAATAGTCAACAATACTACTTGAAAAACTAAAACCAAGTATTAAGATAAATAGGCTAATAATAGAAAATATTTGTAAAGATACACTATAGATGCTAGATTGCTTGTAAGCATCACTCTGCGAAACATTATAAAAACGTTGCAGTGTTGTTGCCATTGAGCCACTTAGTATATTAAAAAGTATGACTACCCCAAAAATAAGGTCATAAATTCCATACCCTTCAAAACCAAGTGTCTTCAATAAAAGACGAGTAGAAAAAAGCGTTAAGAACATTACAAAGAACATTCTTAAAAACATATAAATAGTATTTTTTATTACAGTAGTTTTCTTACTCAAACTACAACCCTCAAATCCTACTTTACTACCAATAAATCCATATTACTATTAAGGATTTCTACATATTTTCAAAAATCATAATCTAATCAAAAACATGAATATCTCACTAAGAGCCATTCATGACTAGAGAAGTATCTCTATTCTTTATGCTTGATAACCTTATGTAGTATTCATGAATTGTGCCGTACTATAGCAGAATATTTAGAATCGTCGCATTTCTATTGTATGAATGTGTTTACAGGGTTTCAGAACCGATACACTTCACCATAATAATATGAAATACATCACACTTTTACCATCTAGGATTATATCTTTATTTATCACTTTAAAGTAGTTTGCCTTTCACAACATCCAAAATCTGCTGACAAGCTGTTCCGTCACCATAAGGGTTATGAGCCTCTGACATCACTTGATAGGTTGTTAGGTTTTCTAATAAATCACTTACAGCATTTTCTATAGCAACTACTTCCGTACCCACTAACAGCACCGTTCCTGCCTGAACTGCTTCTGGTCGTTCCGTTGTCTCCCGCATCACTAGAACTGGTTTACCCAAAGATGGGGCTTCTTCCTGTATTCCACCTGAGTCAGTAAGAATCAGGTAACTATGATTCATTAAATATACAAAAGGTAAATAGTCCTGTGGCGCAATTAGATAAATGTTAGAAATATCCGCTAAAAGTTCATTGACAGGTTGTTGTACATTTGGATTTAAATGCACAGGATAAACAATCTGAATATCAGGATATTTTTTAGCTAAATTAGCTAATGCCTGACAGATATTTAAAAAACCTTGACCAAAATTCTCACGACGGTGGCCTGTGACCAATATCATTTTTTTACCCATTTCAAGGAACGAGAACTGCTGTTGAAATTGTTCAACGATAGCTTGGTCTTGCTCAATCTTTTGCCTAACTTGTAGCAGTGCATCAATCACCGTATTACCAGTCACTACAATATTGGCAGGATTAACATTTTCTTTAATAAGATTGTCATAGGATGACTGTGTCGGAGCAAAATGATAATTTGCCAAAACACCTGTCAATTTACGATTGGCTTCTTCTGGCCAAGGAGAATACAAGTCTCCTGTCCGAAGGCCAGCCTCAACATGGCCAATTTTTACTTTATGGTAATAAGCGGCCAATGAAGCAGCAAAAGTCGTGGCCGTATCTCCATGTACCAAAACGAGATCAGGTTTCCATTGTTCAAATATCTGCTCCAGACCATTAAGGACTCCAGAAGTAATATCTGACAAAGTTTGTCCCGGTCTCATTAAATTCAAATCAAAATCAGGTACTAAATCAAAAAGCTCTAAAACTTGATCTAGCATTTGTCGATGTTGACCTGTCACACACACTTTCGTTTCAAAGCACAGCTTATCTTCTTGTAGTTTTAACGCCAAAGGTGCCATTTTAATTGCTTCTGGTCGAGTCCCGAATATGAGTAAAATTCTTTTTTTCATTTGTATGATCTCTTTCTTGTTACATTATAAAATGGTCATCATACCGTACCTTTGTCTAACATACATAGGTCACAACGTTTTTCTATAAATTACATACAATACAAACAATAAATCCAAACTCATATCAACTAAATTTATATTGTATTTGTATACAAGAGCCTCAGAGAAATTTTCCTGCAATACTAAGCATACAAAGCGGAGTAATTTTGCGCTGTTTTTTTAACTTTTTTCGGCTAGAATGAGAAAAATTCTAAGTCTAAACCCATATTAGCATTGGGCAACGGATCTTATTTTAGACATAAATATTAAGGGTTAAGTGTGAAGCATTATCAACTTTTTTCCATTCTTGCGATTAGTCTTAGCGCTACGGCCTGTGCTGTTACTTCTGGCTTACAAACCTATGATATTCCAAGTGAAGGTGTATATACCACTGATCAAGGAACCAATGTTAATGTTATAAAAATCACCCAAGATAACTTAATGGCCCTTCAACCAGCTCAAGTCAACTCTCAGAATAATTACACGGTCTTGTTTAAGCAACAACAACAAACTTACCGCCTCAGTTCAGGAGATATACTTTCTATTCAGCTTTGGGCTTATCCTGAGATTACGCCACCTACTACCACAATAAATAATGAACAAGCAATTCAAGCAAACGGTTATCCGATTGATTCGAGTGGTTATATACAACTACCCTTAGTTGGACGCTATAAAGCAGCAGGTAAAAGCTTAGCGCAACTCAATACTGAGTTACGTAAGCAATTTGCTCAATATCTTAAAAATCCAGATCTCATAGTACGTGTTCTTTCTTATCAAGGGCAGCGCTACTCAGTTCAGGGTAGCGTGCTCAGAGGCGGGCAATTCTATTTAAATGATCAACCTACCAGTATTTACACCGCTTTAGGTATGGCTGGTGGTATAAATGATAAAGGGGCAAATACCTATGTTCAACTGGTTCGCAAAGGTCAGACATATGACCTGAACACAATTGAACTTGAGAAAGCGGGTTATTCTTTACATAAATTATTAGTACAACCTAATGATACAATTTATGTCAGCACGAAAGAAAACCAGAAAATTTATGTGATGGGTGAATCTGGTAAAAATCAAGCGTTATCAATGCGAGATCAAGGTATGACCTTAAGTGACGCCTTAGGCGAAAGCTTAGGGATTAATCCTCTTTCTGCGAGTGCCAGCCGTATTTATGTACTCAGAACCAATCCAAATGATCATCATACAGAGCTTTATCATTTAAATTTGTTGAGTTTGGGTGATTTTGGTCTTGCCAATCAATTTAAACTACGTAGTAATGATATTGTCTATGTAGATGCGACGGGTTTAACCCGCTGGCAACGTATTGTCAACCAAATCATTCCATTCTCAAATGCTTTATATAATATAGATCGTTTGGGACAATAATTGAAATGGAGATTAAAAGCATTTTGGTAGTCTGTGTAGGTAATATTTGCCGTAGCCCTATGGCCGAATATTTCTTCAAACAGCAACATCCAGGTTTACAAGTCGAGTCTGCTGGAATTTCTGGGTTGATTGGCCATCCAGCAGATGATAAGGCTCAATTGTGTATGCAGCGTTTAGATATTGATATGAGCCCACATATTGCAAAAAAGCTAAATGCGGAACATCTAAAGCAGGCAGATCTAATTTTAGTGATGAGCCTTAATCAACAAAAGCATATTGAGCAAACATGGCCATTTGTAAAAGGGAAAGTTTTTCGGCTGGGACATTGGCAAAATAAAAATGTACCTGACCCTTATCAACACGATCAAATATTTTTTGATAATACCTGCCAGTTAATCCAACAGTGTGTAACTGACTGGAAAAATTATATTTAACTTTTTTAGATTAAGATTATGAGCCAAAATACCAATACTGAAGATACAATTGACCTGAAAGAGCTTTTCTTTGCTTTGATTGCACAGTGGAAGCTCATTGCATTGTGTATTATTCTAAGCTTAGTCTTTGCTTTACTCTACCTTCGTGTAACCCCAGATACCTATTCAGTTGATGCTTTAGTACAAGTGGAAGATAGTAAAGGGGCATCAGCAGCCCTTTTAGGTGATTTATCTACCATGATTGAGCAGAAATCACCCGCTCAAGCCGAAATCGAAATTCTGAAATCGCGTTTAGTTTTAGGATCTGTTATTAAAGACTTACATCTTAATATTCAGGTGTCCAGTACAGAGAATACAATTACACATCGTTTATTAAGTAAAGATGACTATAAAACTGATTATAGAAAAAATGCGGTTATTTTTAATGATGGCTTAAAGAGCTTTGAAATTCGTCAATTTGAAGTACCTCCTATCTATTTAGACAAGAACTTTCTACTTAGTTTTAATAAGCAATCTTTGCATTTAATTGATCCAGCAACAGAAGAAATTATATTAAATGTTCCCTTAAACCAACCAAATAAAGTTGTTGGTCCTAAAGGAACATGGAAAGTTGCTATCTTTACAAAGGATCAACTAGATACCACCTATAATATTAGGAATTTATCAATACCTTCCGCGGTAAATGCGCTAAGCGCTAACTATTCTGTTGCGGAAAAAGGAAAACTGACAGGAATTTTAGGTCTAAACTATCAAGGCCAAGATCAAGAACATATTACTAAAGTCTTAAATGCGATTTTGGTTACTTATAGTACACAGAATATTGAACGTCGTTCAGCAGAATCAGCTCAGACTTTAAAATTTTTAGATGAACAATTACCAGAGTTAAAAAAACAGCTCGACGATGCGGAACGTGTATTCAATAAATTTCGTCAGCAGTATAATACCGTTGATGTGACCAAAGAGTCTGAACTTTACTTAACCCAGAGTATTACCTTAGAAACCAAAAAGATTGAGTTACAACAACAACAAGCCGATCTAGCAGCCAAATATACGGCAGATCACCCAGCCATGCGTGAAATCAATGCCCAAATTGCAGCATTAAATAAACAAATTGCTGCGTTAAATGATACCTTAAAGCAGTTACCTGATATTCAGCGTCAATACCTGCAACTATATCGTGAAGTTGAAGTTAAAACCCAACTATATACAGCTCTATTAAACTCTTATCAACAATTGCGTATTGCCAAAGCAGGTGAAATTGGTAATGTTCGTATTGTAGATACTGCTATTTTACCTGTTGAGCCAATTAAGCCGAAAAAACTGCTTATTTTGATTATTGCAATTTTCTTTGGCGGCTTTATAGGCACTCTGATTGCACTATTACGAAATATGTTACGTACTGGTGTAAAAGATTCTGGACAAATCGAGAACGAATTTGATTTACCCGTGTATGCGACTGTACCACGTTCCCCTGTTCAAGAAACTCGTATGAGTATCTTGAAGAAAAAGAAATCGATTCCAATTTTGGCAGTAAAACATAATGATGATATTGCGGTTGAGAGCTTACGTAGTATCCGAACTGCGATTCATTTTGCCCTAGCTAACGCAAAAAATAATATCATCATGATTGCAGGTCCTTCGCCAGAAGTTGGTAAATCTTTTATCTCGACCAATCTGGCGACGATTTTGGCTCAAAGTAATAAAAAAGTATTGTTGGTTGATGCCGATATGCGTCGTGGCTATATGCATAAATACTTTAACTTAGATGTTAAACCTGGTTTAGCAGAATATTTAAGTAATCTTGCAGATTTAAACCAAGTCATCCATCAAACTAATGTTAGTGGTTTAAGTGTAATTACCCGAGGTAAAAATCCAGCTAATCCTTCTGAAATGCTCAGTTCTGAACAATTTAAAGCATTCATGGAACAGCTCAGCCAGCAATACGACCATATCATTATCGATACACCACCGATTCTGGCGGTGACCGATGGTATTATTATTTCGCAATATTCAGGTGTGAACTTACTAGTGGCGCGTTATGCCAAATCACAAATGAAAGAGCTTGAACTAAGTTTGAATCGTTTTGAACAGGCGAATGTGAAAGTGAATGGCTTCATTCTAAATGACATTCAACGTTCTAGTGCTGGTTACGGTTATGGTTATAATTATTCATACGCTTATAAAGCGAATAAAGATGACTAAGCAAACTTTAAATTGATTGTTAAAAAACCAGATCCCCTGATCTGGTTTTTTATTTAAACACATAAATCTTATAAAAAACCCACGCATTTTTGCGCTTAATTATTCAATGCTTAAGCGTAGACATGCTAAGATCATTACCATATTTTTTTATTCCAATCTCACTTTGGGACATCTCATGAGTAAAGCTTTACCTTTCGTTGTCGCAGCCGTATTAGGCGGTGCAGCACTCGTTCCTGTCTACTATGCAACTCAACACCCAGCGACTGAACTTGGGGCAAAAGCTGATAAAAATGCAGCACCTGTCGCAAAAATCAGCTACGCACTCGGCTACGAAGTTGCTAAGCAAACACCACCAGAATTAGAAACAAGTGCATTTATCACAGGTTTCCGTGATGCCCATGCACAAAAACCTGCTGCATATACAGAAGAAGAGTTACAGGCAGCTTATGTAGAATTCCAAAAGGAACTACAACAAAAGCAAATCGATGAAACCAAAAAAGTTGAAGCAACCAATAGCAGCTTCTTGACAGAAAATGCGAAAAAAGAAGGTGTGAAAACGACTGCTTCTGGTTTGCAATATAAAATCACCAAAGAAGGTACAGGTAAACAACCGACCGCAAGCTCTATCGTAAAAGTGCATTACAAAGGCCAGCTTCCAGATGGGAAAGTATTTGATAGCTCTTATGACCGTGGCGAACCAATTGAATTCCCACTGAATCAAGTGATTCCAGGTTGGACTGAAGGTCTACAGCTGATGAAAGAAGGCGGTAAGGCAACGCTTTATATTCCCGCAAATCTAGGTTACGGTGAACAAGGTGTCCCAGGTTCAATTCCACCAAATAGCCCACTAGTATTTGATGTAGAATTAATCGCTGTAAAATAAATGATTTAAGGAGGGCTAGAGTCCTCCTTTATTTTTTGGAAGATAGAATGAAAAGATTAGGCCTGATTTTAATTGCCTCAACCATCGGAACGGTTCAAGCAGCTCCCATTTCTACAAAAAGTCCACAGAAAGAGCAACTCGGCTATAGCTACGGTTATCTGATGGGTCGAGGGAATGCAGAAACACTCAAAGATTTGAATATCGAGACTTTTGTACAAGGCTTACAAGAAGCCATGCAAGGTAAGCCAGCCACTTTAACTGACGAAGAAATGGCCCATGTTCTGAATCAATATAAAAAGCGTCTAGAAGCCAAGCAACTGGTAGAGTTTCAGGAACAGGCCCAAAAAAATGATCAGGCAGGGAAAGCGTTCTTAGCTGAAAATGGTAAAAAAGCAGATATCGTAACGACTAAGTCAGGATTACAGTATCAAGTGCTACAACAAGGTCAAGGAAAGTCTCCCAAAGCCTCTTCTACGGTAAAAGTGAATTATGAAGGCCGACTATTAGATGGCACGGTGTTTGATAGCTCTATCGCCCGTAATCATCCTGTAGAATTTAAACTCAGCCAAGTCATTGCAGGCTGGACTGAAGGTGTCCAAACGATGAAAGTAGGTGGTAAGAGCCGCTTCTTTGTTCCTGCAAATCTCGCTTATGGCGATGTTGGTTCAGGCGATGCCATTGGGCCAAACAGCACTTTAATTTTTGATATCGAATTACTTGAAGTGAAATAATAAAAAAACCCTCCATTTGGAGGGTTTAATTTTACAACTGGCTTAAGCTTTTAAATGCCTTGGTCTAAATCCTGTCACCAGTAACCCAATCACATAAGCCACCACGCCAACCACACATAAGCCAGCCACTTCAGCAATGCGTAACCATTGTGAAATATCGCCTTGGTACCACGTTAAGCCATACCAAAGTGCAGCAATCATCGCGATATTGGCCACTGCATATTGAATTGCAAGTTTTTTCCAATGCGCACCAAAACGGAAAATATTACGTTTATGCAGATAGAAATACAGCATGCCCGCATTCACCAAAGCAGAACCAGAAGATGCCAAAGCTAAAGCCATATGTTCTGCATGCCAGTCGATCAACTTAAAGAAGCCAATAAAAATCACGTTTAAAATGGCATTGGCAGCAACCGCCATTAACCCCACACGAACAGGCGTTTTAGTATCTTGCTGGGCATAGAAACCAGGTGCAAAGACTTTAATCAACATAAAGGAGATTACACCTGCACTCATACATTGCAATGCCAGAGCCGTCATTCTGGTATCTTCTAAAGTAAATTCACCCCGTTGGAATAGCGCTTGAATGATCGGCGTCGACAACATAAATAAGGCAATACTCGCAGGAATTCCCACCAGCATAATAATCTTCGCAGCCCAATCAATCATGCCTCTAAATTTAGCTTGGTCTTGCTCTGCATGACGTGCAGAGAGCGAGGGTAAAATGACCGTACCAATCGCGACCCCAATTAGGCCCAATGGTAACTCAGTCATACGCTCGGCACTGTATAGCCATGACACCGAGCCATCCTGCATAAAGGAAGCCCAAATGGTGTTCAGCAACAAGTTAATCTGGGTAACGGATACGCCAAATAAGGCAGGCAGCATCAACTTTAAAATGCGATCCACACCTTCATGTTTAAAATCAACTTTAGGTGGAATCAGCAAATTCTTCTTCCATAATTCCGGAATCTGAATCGCCAACTGTAGAACACCCGCCGCAACCACAGCCCAACCCAAAGCCATGATCGGCTCCGCCATATACGGCGTCAACCACCACGCCCCAGCAATCATCGCAACATTCAGCAATACTGGAGAAAATGCAGGTGAGGCAAAAGAGCCATAACTGTTGAGAATACTGCTGGCAAAAGCCGTCAATGACATAAACATCAGATACGGAATGGTCAGGCGGAACATATCGACCGCAAGCTCAAACTTCTCTGGGTCGTTATGGAAACCAGGTGCGTAGAGATAAATAATCGCTGGTGCGGCAACCATCGCCACAAAGGTCAGTAATGACATAGCCGTAAGCAGGCAGCCAAATACCCGACTAATTAAAGTCTGGACTTCGGCATGGGCACGGCTGGTTTTATATTCGGTTAAAACAGGAATAAAGGCCTGAGAAAAAGCCCCTTCTGCAAATAAGCGCCTAAAAAAGTTGGGAATACGAAAGGCAGCAACAAAGGTATCGAAGTCCTTACCCGCACCAAATACATTGAGTAGTACCACATCACGTACCAAACCCAATACCCGAGATAACATTGTCATTGCACTGACAATTACAGTCGATCGCCACAATGCCATCGCATTCACCTACGGCTTATCTTTTAAAAAGCGTTATTGTAATGAAAGTCCCAACAGATTTCGTTGTGAAATTATAAATCTATCGATGTTTTTTCGGCTAACTTCTGTTGAGCGAGCAAATTTCGAAATAATTGCCAATCAAAATGTTCACCTGGATCGGTTTTACGTTTTGGCGCAATGTCAGAATGGCCTGCGATATGATTTTGAATTTTTGGATAGGCCTGTTGTAAGGTTTTCACAACCTCAACCAATGCTTGATACTGTGCTGGCTCAAAAGGCAAATCATCACTGCCCTCCAGCTCGATCCCGATCGAATAATCATTACATTCTTTCTGTGCAAGATAACTCGAACGTCCTGCATGCCACGAACGATCATTAAAATTCACAAACTGAATCACTTCGCCTGTCCGCAAAATCAACAGGTGTGCCGAGACCTGCATCCCTTCAATGGTCTGGAAATAAGGATGTAGCGACCAGTCTAATTGATTCTGAAAAAATTGCTGAATATAGCCCCCACCAAACTGGGAAGGCGGCAAACTGATATTGTGAATAACGATCAGTTGAATATCAGTTCCAGCAGGACGTGTATTGAAATTAGGCGACACAATCTGGGTCGCCCCCACCAAGACACCCTCTTGTACTTGAGCAAATCTAGCGTGTTGCATTGTGACTCGAATCAGCAATTTAATCTTTATAGATGCCATTCTGCCATGCTTTATCCAGAATAATCGAGATGAAATACTTATTTTTTACAGGGAGGGTATTAGGGCCTATTAACATTTCACCTTACGAGCTATAGCTCTCATTGCGACAGAGAATATTTTTAGACGATACAAGGCATGACTTGCGAAATTTAGTCATTCTAAATGAGTCAAGTTATAACGTAGGAGCGGCAAAAAATATTCCTGTCCCAGAGGGTTATGGCTAAACCCGCCATAAACAGCGTTATGAAACTTGACAAGGGTGGCGCCATTGCCTACATTTCATGCCTTGTTTATGTCGTTTTAGCCAATAACGCAATGCATGGTTGAAATGTCAATAGACCCTATTATATCGCACACGTTTTTTGGTCAAAAATATACTGGAACTGGTATGAGTATTCCTCAATCTTTGCTTGAACAATCTATTCAAATCAATATCCAACAAGCATTACAAGAAGATATTGGGGACGGCGATATTACCGCCATGCTTACACCAGTCGATGAGCAAGCCACTGCGACTATCATTAGTCGTGAAGAGATGGTGCTGGCAGGTCAACCATGGGTGAATGCCTTGATTCAAGCCTATGACAATACCGTGCAAGTGACATGGTTAAAGCAAGAAGGCGACGTGGTTGGTGCAAATGAAGCATTTTTAAAACTCGCGGGTTCAGCGCGCAGCTTACTCACAGTAGAACGTCCAGCTTTAAACTTTATCCAGACTTTGTCTGCGGTTGCGACTAAAACTGCTAGCTATGTCAAACAGTTCGAGGGTTTACATACCAAACTGCTCGATACCCGTAAAACCTTACCAGGACTACGTATCGCGCAAAAATATGCCGTAGCAATCGGTGGTGGTCAAAATCACCGCTTAGGTTTATTTGACGCTTTCCTGATTAAAGAAAATCATATTATGGCTGCTGGCGGTATTGCCCAAGCCATTACCAAAGCACACCAAATCGCCCCAGGCAAACCTGTCGAAGTTGAAGTTGAAACTTGGGATGAGTTAAATCAGGCACTTGAAGCTGGTGCTGATATTGTGATGCTGGATAACTTTAGTCAGCAACAAATGATTGATGCGGTTAAACATGTTGCAGGTCGCTGCAAGCTAGAAGCATCTGGCAATATTACCATCGAAAATTTACGTGAAGTGGCGACCACAGGGGTCGACTACATCTCAATGGGTGTATTGACCAAAGATGTAAGAGCGGTTGATTTATCCATGCGTTTTAACGCTTAAGCCTGATCTGTCTCTTTGTCTTGAGACTCATGCTTTTGTGAAGCTAAAAGTTCTGTTTTCTTAGAAACTTCAGTTGTTTCAACTTGCCACGCTGATTTGGCTTCGGTCGAATCAGTTGGTCGTGGATCTGCCGCCATTAAAACAAAAGTTACTGCGGTTAATAACACGAGAAAAACTTGTAACATCCTTACCCCGAAATATCTTACTTTCAATTTTTGCTCACTGTATCAAACGAACATGAGCCAAATCTGAGTGCTATGTAACAGCATGAAAACACTCAGTGAGATTCTGTTGAAGATGATAGCTATATGTTTGCTTTCATTTCGATCTGTGTAAGCTCATAATGCTCAGCAACACTATTGATTAAAATAATAACGATGGACAGCATATTTGAGGCTTTATTCCACTTACTTTTTAAGTTTTTCCGCTTTGTATTTATTAATGTAATCTTTGAAATTATTTTTGAAGGATTAATTCGTTGCATCGGTTATGGAGTAGTCCGCTGTTATCGGCTTGGGCAACGGGTGGATTTTGACAGTACAGAAGTATTTGTAGCTGGTTTTTTCAGTTTGCTGCTACTGATAATATTGTGTCTTTATTTTTTATTGCACTAATTTAATCTAAAAAGCAGCCTAAGTACCCACCTAGACTGCTTTTTCTCATCTAATCCTACAATTTATAGCTCAATAAAGCCCATATATGGATCAGAAATGGAGTCTTCATTGGTTTCAATACGTCCAGCAAAACGACGGCTATAACTTGGATCATTTTCAATGGTGACGGTAAAATCATACCAGCCGCCAAATTCGCTCATGTCCCAGCTAAGTTCTTTTTCAGTTGCCGCTGTTTCAATCTGCCAGAGCTTGTTCGGTAAATAAGCATTGGCTTTAATTACCAGTTTTGCAACCTGTGCTGCGTCATTACGTACTTTTAAGAACAGCTTAGGATCGCACTCTTCCATACAGACCCTAATCTCTGGTAATGCCTGAATCTGTGTCGCTTGAGCCAGATTGCCCGTAAAACTACGGTGGAAACCATTGGGCCCCAACACCCACAGATCATAGCGATTATCATAAGTCTGCCAGATGTCATCCAGTTGCTTGCCAGCCTCAACCATATAACGGCGCGGCACGGCATCCAGATTCAATTTATCGTAGACATGGAACACAGCTGCATGCGAACCCGTATTCGAGAACATCAGTTTGACGGTTTTCGCTGCAACGTCCACCTTAGCACTGGTGTGCAGAATATAAGGTAAGGCACGAGATGGACGGATACCCATGTCCTGCACAGGATAGGTCTGACTTTCTGGACGGCTCACCTGCCCCAAACGCTCCTGTGCTTTACGGATGGCATCTGCTTCAGCTTTGCTCTTCTTCCCCGCCAAATCTGGCATTGGGAGTAAATTCGGGGTCTTAAAGTTAAACGCTGACATTAAATCGCCACATACCGCACGTCGATATGGGCTGATATTTGGTTCCTGTACGCCAAAACATTGTTCTAGGAAGCGAATCACGGAAGAATGGTCAAACACTTGTGAATTGACCCAGCCACCACGACTCCACGGTGAAATGATATACATCGGAACACGAATCCCTGGCCCATAGACCCCAACCCCATTACTCACTTTTGGATCGGTAAAATTCGGTTGTCCATTGGATGCTTTGGCATGCGTCGCATACTCATAAGACATCTGTTCCTTGCTTAATGTCGATTTACCATAGACTTCACCTGAAATATCCATCGAAGGCGCACTTGGTGAAGGTACATGGTCAAAGAAACCATCATTTTCATCAAAGTTAATCAGGAAAACCGTCTGGCTCCACAGTTCTGGACGCTCCGTCAGCGCATTCAACACTTCCTGAATATACCATGCACCTTGCACAGGGCTTGAAGGCCCAGGATGCTCGCTATAGGTTGCAGGCGCCACCAGCCAGCTCACCTGTGGTAGCTGCCCTTTGGCAATATCTTCTTTAAATGAACCGAGAAAACCACCATCTGGCATGGTATTGGCAATGCCTTTATACAAAGGTTGTCTGGTATCAATGGCTGGATCATAAGCTGGGCAAATCGTACTGTTATTGACTGGCTTGCCTGATAATTCGTTGGCACGGCGGTACTTTTTAAATCCTGCCAATGGGTTATCGGTAAAGTTGTCTGGCATGTTTTGATAAACTTTCCAGCTCACGCCCGCTTCCTGTAAGCGCTCAGGATAAGTAGTCCAGTCATAACCTGTGAGAGAGGTTCCAATCGAGTCCAGATCATTGACCACACTGGCAACATTCGCCCCTGTTGGGCCATTGGTTCCCGTCCAGATAAACATACGGTTGGAGTTGGTTCCGGTATGCATCGCACAGTGGTAGGCGTCACACAACGTAAAAGCATTGGCTAAGGCAAACTGGAATTCAACTTCCTGTTGTTTGTAATAACCCATAGATTGCGGTTGCTTGTATTGCACCCAATTGCCCATACGACCATGATCCCACGCGTATTGCCCGTCAGTCCACGAGTGTGGTGTGCCACTGACACGCTGTGCATTGCCACGGCTGCTGTCCAGATGATAGGGATAGACTTTATTCTTATTGGCGTCGTATTGTTCCCATACTTTACGGCCTTGGCTCAGTGGAATCGTGAAACGGTCACCAAAACCACGTACACCTTTCAGGGTGCCAAAGTAATTATCAAAAGAACGGTTTTCCTGAGTCAAAATCACCACGTGCTTAACGTCTTTGATGGTGCCTGTTTCTACCTTGGCATCAATCGCAAGTGCTTTTTGAATACTCATTGGAAAACTGGTCAATGCAGCCGTACCAAACAATGCTTTGGTTGAATTTAATACAAAGTCACGACGATTCATCTTATTAACTTCCTTATTGTTATTCATTAGGGCGCGCAGTGAATTTTGCAGCTTGTGGTGGGCGGCTGTGGATTTGGCGTGGAATTATTGTTATCGCCTTGATCACTATCATTACAGGCACTGAGTAAAAAGCAGCTACTACTCAGTAACGCTAAAAAGAAATTTCGCATTTTACTATCCGTTAAAATATCAGTGCAGATAGTCAATACAATATAAATGACATTTAGATGATGATTTGATCGCAGTTTGATGACAGAAAAACAAGATAAAAAAAAGGCGGTCTAAACACACCAGACCGCCCGCACTATCAACTGGAACTTACCAACCGAGTGCCTGCTGTTGCTTTTGAATCAATTCCGCGATTCCTTTTTCTGCAAGCTCTAACATGGCATTGCACTGTTGACGGGTAAACGGTTTGTCTTCTGCCGTTCCCTGAATTTCAATAAATTCACCCGCTTGTGTCATCACCACATTCAAATCCGTTTGGCAATTTGAATCTTCTTCGTAGCATAGATCGAGGAGTACTTCGTCTTTATACATACCCACCGAAATTGCTGCCACTAAACTCTTTAATGGATCCTGTTTAATCTTTTTGTTGCTGAGCAATACATTCATTGCGTCAACCAAAGCCACCGCTGCACCCGTAATCGCCGCAGTACGGGTACCGCCATCTGCCTGAATCACATCACAGTCGATGGTAATGGTGTTCTCGCCCAACTTCTTCAAATCCACCATTGCACGTAAGCTACGGCCAATCAGACGCTGGATCTCTTGAGTACGACCAGTTTGCTTACCACGAGCCGCTTCACGATCGCTACGCGTATGCGTTGAGCGTGGCAACATGCCATATTCAGCTGTTACCCAGCCTTGACCCTGGCCTTTCAGGAAGCGTGGTACCGAGTTATCAATACTCGCAGTACACAACACTTTAGTATGACCAAACTCAACCAAAACTGAGCCTTCTGCGTAACGGGTATAGTTACGGGTAATTTTTACCTCACGTAATTGGTCTAATGCTCTTTGGTCAATACGCATAACGATTCCTTAAAACTATGGCTCAAATATCATTGCGCCATAGTATAGCTCAATTACACGTGCTTTCAGTTTTACTTATTCGTTACAATTCACCCAATTAAGCAAATCTAAACTTCGCTTTCAGATTGCTCCAGCCTTGTGCCAGTTGCGCGGATAAATCATTCGGCAATGAACATTTAGCCAAACGCACCCACACCGTCCAGAACTGCTTCATGAAGTTGGCTTCGTTATAGTTCACTCCATATTCGGCACATAATGCTCTGATTTGTGGTGCAACCTGTTCATAACGATTGGCAGGCATATCAGGGAATAAATGATGTTCGATCTGGTGGCTCAAGTTACCACTCATAAAATGCATCCATTTCCCACCTGTGAAGTTGCTTGAACCACGAATCTGACGAAGGTACCACTGTGCCTTGGTTTCGTTCTCGGTATTGTCCGCTTCAAAGGTTTCAGCATCTTCAGTAAAGTGACCATTAAAAATCACTGCTGACGACCATAAGTTACGCATGATGTTTGCGACTGCATTACCCGCCAATACGGGAATAAAGTTTACTGTGGCAATCGCCGGGAAGAACACATAATCTTTTAACACTTGGCGTTTGGCTTTTTTACGGAACTCCGCCGCATCTGCCCAAACCTGTTTCCATGTTTTGGTTTTATAAACCAATGCATCTTCCAGATGCAGGTTTTGTACACCCACATACCACTGAAAAAAGAACATGAGCTGAAGTGCCAATGGGATATTGGCCAAATGACGCACTTCCCATTTCTGGTCTTCTGTGACACGTAAAATGCCATAACCCACATCATGATCTTTACCAACAATATTGGTATAAGTATGGTGCATATAGTTATGGGTATATCGCCAGTCATTGCCCGAACAGGTATTGTCCCAATCGTAATCTTCACCACGTAAACTTGGATCATTCAACCAGTCAAACTGACCATGCATTACGTTATGGCCCAGTTCCATATTCTCGACGATTTTAGACACACCCAGCATGGCTGTCCCCAGCAACCATACGGGTGGAATCCAGCCACCGAACATCAACATACCACGGGATGCGATTTCGGTATAACGCACGAAATTACGTACTTTATAAATATATTTTGAATCCTGCTCACCAAGGTTTTGCATCACCTCTAGTCGAATTTGCTCGACACGGCGACCAAACTCCTCGACTTGTTCAGGGGTTAAATGGGCTGACTTTGATACGGTTTTAAATTCTAATGCCATATTCATTGTGTTGATCCTCAAATATCTTTGTTTTTATAGGTCAATCGTGACTGGGCTTAGCGCCTGGCTCACACATAACTTGATTGGACGGTTCGGTTGATCATCAATTTCGCCAGTGAGGACGTTCTGGGTCACACCGCTGACTTTGGTACAGCTACAGCGGTTACACACGCCCATGCGACAACCATGTTGTGGACGTAAACCTGCTTGCTCTGCACTACTCAGGAGATTGGTCGTTGCAATAAAATTTTGTTGCGCACGACGAAACGTAATCGGTTGAGCTTCATTGGAATACTCGACTTGTACGGGTTGGAAAAATTCTTGATGAAAGTTCTCCACGACCCCATGCTGCGTATAAATCTGTTGCGCCTGTTTCATCATGCTGTGGTGACCACAGGCATAGGCTTGAATATCTTTAAAATTAGGGACGAGTTTCTCTAATAATGCTGCATCTAAATGCTGTTTTTGCTGCGCTGTATTAAAGAAATGATAGTTCAGTTGTGGATATTGCTCAGCCAAGGCCAAGATGTCCTGATGCAATACTTCAGCACGGTTAAAATACACCACATGCACTTGTTCAAGCTGCTGTTGTAATGCTTGTTTTAATAAAGAATAAATTGCAGTAATACCAGAACCTGAAGCAATCAGTAATGCAGGTTGCTGACCTTGATGTAAGACGAAATCCCCTTGCGGCTGAGAAATCTCAAAGCTGTCTCCAACACGCAATTGTTGTGCTGCTTTAGACACCAAACCTTGAACTTTAATGCCTAGACGGATTTCACCTTGTGGCGTGACCTCAATAATGGAATAGCTACGTTGCTGATATACCCCATTAATCATTAGGGTGATTAAAACGCTTTGGCCTGCTTTAACTTGGCGAATATCAAAATTATGATTTGGCTTTAAGCTGAGTGAAACCATATCTTCGCTCAGCGGCTGCACAGCAGTGACTTGCGCAAGAATGCGTTTCCAGGCGAAGGTTGGCTTGATCTTTTGCAAGATAAAATCAACAAAATCTTCTCGAATCCAATGTGGCTGATAACTTAACTCTGCGTTCATACGTTCCTCGTTTTGTATCTGGCTATTTATTTTGAGTGAACAAATGTTCATGTAGTGAACATATGTACACTATATTTATTTGTGTTCACTGAGTCAACACTTGTTCACTAATTTTTTGAATATTTTTTATACTTGTTATAAGCCACTCAAAATACGGAGAAAATAAAACGCTTCTCTCAGATTCTGCTTATCATTTGCACATCTGTTGCGTGTGTAAAGATCAAAAACATCTGTATTTAGCAATGTACGAAGACTAAAAAGTTTCTGTTTTTTTTGCTAGACTCTTTGGTATGGTTTTAATGGATCTTATTCATGTCGATTAGAGATGAACGAAAACAACAGAGTCGACAGGCTTTACTGGATGCAGCCCTCCACCTGAGTACCGCAGGACGCTCATTTAGTAGCATTAGCTTGCGTGAAGTTGCACGTGAAGTTGGTTTGGTACCAACGGCGTTTTATCGTCATTTTCAAGACATGGATGCGCTCGGACAAGAGCTGGTCGATCAGGTTTCTTTGCATTTAAAAAGCCTGATTCATCAATTGGGGCAAAGCTACCTGTTACATAGTGGTTCAGCCAAAACCCGTACCAGCATTGAGTTATTCGTACAGGCGGTTAATCACAGCCCGCAGCAATGGCAATTTATGATTGCGGAACGCTGGGGTGGATCTGAAACCGTCCGCATTGCGATTGCACGGGAAATTGAGTTTCTGATCGAAGATCTAGCCATTGATCTGTGCAAGCTCGAAACCTTCAAACACATCAAGGAAGCCAAGCATTTACAGGTCCTTTCTACGATTTTGATTAATATGTCATTTACGTGGGCCATGACTTGGATCAATCTGCCAAAACAGTTCACGATTGATCATTTACTCGAACAACAAAACCTGTTTATTGACAATGCAGCGACCCAAGTGCGCTTATTATTCAGTGGGATTTCCAACTGGGAACCAGAAAACGCTTGACCATATCCAAACCAAAGTTTGATATATAAAAGCATTGCTTCGCGTTATGATGCATTGGACACTAATGCAAATGCAGTGTGGAACACTATGAGGAGCTTATAAGCATCATGAATCCAGATCGTCATACTCAGTTCTTAATTCGTAAAGAAAAAATCTTGCAGGTTGCAGAAAAGCTGTTATTAGAAAACAACCAAGAAATGACCTTAGATGAACTGGTTGCTGAACTGGATATTGCCAAAGGCACTTTATATAAACATTTCCGTAGCAAAAATGAATTATTGCTGGAACTGATTATCCAGAATGAAAAAGAAATCTTAAAAATTTCAGATAGATACAATACAGATGTCAAAGAATATGCGCCACGTTACATGCTCTATCATCTCACCTCACCAAGCCGTACCATTCTGCTGCATCAGTTAGAAGAACATTTGACCATGACTGAATCCAAGTTAAAGCATCTATTTGATGAGCTTTACTCGATCCGTCAACAACGTATTGTGTCTTTAAAAGACATGACTGAAAAATATTTAAAATCACAGAATTACGATATGTCGATTCGTGATTATCTTTCTTATATCTGGTCGCTGACCTACGGTGCGGCATTATTGTTGAATTCAAGCTATTACCAACGCTCGATTGGTTCACGTGAAAAGCTAATTAACCTGTATGTCAATCAGGCCTTATCTCTTCCGACGCAGAAAGTTCAGATTGATTTAAAAGACTTCCAGCTAGATCAAGACTAAATAAAAAAGGACTGTCGCGGCAGTCCTTTTTTTATTTGAAAATGCATCAATTATTTTGCTTTACGCTCTTTTTCTAACAAGTAATTCACCACTTGAGTGACTTTACCATCTTCACCCTGAACCACATATTTACCATTCACCACCACAGCAGGAACACCCGTCAACTGGTACTGTTGCGCCAGTTTATTTGACTCGGCAATTTTTGCAGTGATTGGGAAAGAGTTAAACATGCTGTTAAATTTTTGCTCAGGTACGCCGTAACGCGCAAAGAATTTTGCTTGAGAAGCCTGATCAAAGATTTGCTGACCACCTTCATGAATCGCATGGAAAAGTGGAATATGGGTCTTTTTACGCACACCTAATGCTTCAGAAACGTAATAACCACGGGCACCTTGTTCCCATACTTTATTCATTGCTGCTGGTGTACGAAGGAAATAAACGTCTTTTGGAATCTGCTTCAACCATGCTTGCATATGTGGTTCAAGCTTAAAGCAGTGCGGGCAGCCGTACCAGAAAAACTCACGCACTTCGAGCTGGCCTGCTGGCGCAACCGTTTTACCCGGATTTGCAATAACGGTATAGTCTTTACCAGCCACAAAATCTGCTGCCACCGCATTCATTGAAAATGCCAATGCAGCTACACTCAAACCACTTAATACTAACTTTTTCATTGACTTTGCTTTTCCTCTAAGCATTTTTCGTAAGTTTATATGCTTAATATAAAACAAACACGAGCAATTCGTTTTGCTTCTGTGAAGTTTTTTATTGGATTTATCGCTTTTTTTGCCAGAATCGCTACACTACCAACAGATTAAACCTAAATAATCATCCTTATATAGAGGTGACACTATGTCGCAATTGAATGTTGACCCGCAAGAAATCGCAAAATTTGAAGCATTGGCTGCCAAATGGTGGGATCAACATTCTGAATTCCGCCCGTTGCATCAAATCAACCCTTTACGCTTAAACTGGGTAGATGAACGTGTTGGCGGTCTGGCTGGCAAGAAAGTACTCGATGTTGGCTGTGGTGGCGGAATTCTGGCAGAAAGCATGGCGCGTCGTGGTGCGGATGTACTCGGCATTGATATGGGCGAAGCGCCACTTGCTGTTGCACGTTTGCATGCGCAGCAGGACAATGTTGAAAATATTGAATACCGTCAGATTCCAGTTGAGCAACTGGCACAACAACAGGCAGGTCAATATGATGTCGTGACCTGTATGGAAATGATGGAACATGTACCTGATCCTGCTTCAATCGTCAAAGCCTGTCAGGCTTTGGTCAAGCCAGGCGGTCATGTGTTCTTCTCAACGATTAACCGTAATCCAAAATCTTATTTATTTGCGATTATTGGTGCTGAATACGTGCTTCGCTTATTGCCAAAAGGAACGCATGACTATCATAAATTCATTCGTCCTTCAGAAATGGCACACGATATCCGCAATGCAGGACTCAGCCTGAAAGAAATGACAGGTTTACATTATAACCCGATCACCAAACATTACTGGTTAGCGCCAAATGTTGATGTGAATTATATGGTTCATACGACAAATACAGGTGCATGATGAAAGCTGTTTTATTTGATCTTGATGGTACGTTGATCGATACCGCTGCTGACTTTATCCGTATCATTCAACAAATGTGCCGTGATGAACAACGTCCTGTCGTAGATGCTGCAGCCATTCGCACTCAGGTGTCTGAAGGCGCACGTGCCATGGTGAAACTGGTTTACCCAGAATTAGAGATCACCGATGAGGTTTTCCTCGCACATCGTCAGCGCTTTTTAGATACCTATGGTGCCAATATTGTTGTTGATACCGAACTGTTTGAAGGCATGTACCCTTTACTGGAAGAACTCGAAGCACATCAGATTCCGTGGGGTATTGTGACCAATAAACCTCGTGGTTTAAGTGAACTGCTGCTCGCAGCATTAAACCTGACAGAACGTTGTGCGGTCTTGGTTTGCCCGGAAGACGTCAGCAAAACCAAACCCGATCCAGAACCGATGTATCTCGCTGCACAAAAGCTCAATCTTGATGCCAAAGACATCATTTATGTGGGTGATCATCCACGTGATATCGATGCAGGTCGCAATGCAGATATGTATACCATTCTGGCAGCCTATGGCTATTTACCCGTAGAATCACGTGATGATCTGGCGGCATGGCAGGCAGATGCCATTATTCACACCATCCCCGAATTACACCAACTGCTCAAACAGAAAATCACTGTTTTGTCAGAAAATCAGGGTATGATGGGTTAAATATTGATGATAAAAACAGGAGGCATAACAATGAAATATTCAGAATATCAACCTCGTCCAGATTTGCTGAAAGACCGTATTATCCTGATCACTGGTGCTGGTGACGGTATTGGACGTGCTGCTGCTATGAGTTATGCCCTTCATGGTGCAACCGTTGTGCTACACGGTCGTACCTTGAATAAACTTGAAGTGATTTATGACGAAATTGAAGGTTTGGGTGCGCCTCAACCTGCAATTTTACCTTTGCAGCTTTCAACAGCGTCAACGCATGATTACGAGCTTCTGGTCAATACGCTTGAACAGCAATTCGGTCGTCTTGATGGCATCTTGCATAACGCAGGCATGCTGGGTGATCGTGTTGAACTGGCAGAATATCCAGTCGATGTCTGGGATGATGTCATGGCCGTCAATTTACGTGCGCCTTTTGCCCTGACTCAAGCTTTATTGCCGTTGTTAGAGAAATCTGAACACGCCTCTGTGGTATTCACCAGCTCAAGTGTCGGTCGCGAAGCACGTGCATTGTGGGGCGCTTATTCAGTGTCTAAAGTTGCAACTGAAGCCATGAGCAAAATCTTTGCCGCAGAAAATACTTATCCAAATATTCGTTTTAACTGCATCAATCCAGGCGGCACACGTACAGCGATGCGTGCCAAGGCCTATCCGGAGGAAGATCCAAAAGTACTTCCAACACCAGATAGCATTATGCCAGCCTACCTGTACCTGATGGGTGACGATAGTCTGGAGATGAATGGTCAAAGCATTGATGCTCAAGCTTAATTCACACATTAAAATAATTCTAAATAACATTGGACACTGACGTTAAAACTGCTTTTTTCAGAGAAATGGGCGAAGAATCTTCATCTTTTTAATGGAACAATGAATTGATCTTCACAGTTTCTCTGCATTTTTAACGTACAGTAGTTCACATGAGAGACATCCGAAGTCAATAAGGTGCATCATGAAAAAATTTTTCATTATCTTGGTTTTAGGTTCGACGACCCTGTTCAGTAGCATGGGGAGTTTTGCAGGTCCGCATGATCGTGACGAAGACTCGCGTGGTGGCGGCTGGCAAAATGGTCGTGGCTTTGATCGTCCAGATGGTGAAAATCGTCAACGTGAACGCCGTATGCGCGAAGAACGTGGTGTGGAGCGCCTAAAACAACATCGCTGGCAGGCAGGTTATGTCATGCCACAACATTATCGTGGTAATGGTTATAAAGTCGATTATAAAGACAATAACCTTCCTCGACCGAGCCGTAACGAACAATGGTACAAGATCAACAACGACTATATTTTAGTCAACTCAGAGGATAACAGTATTATTCGTATCATGGGCTTCTAAGCACTTTTTAAAAGGCAAATGATATTAAAGTTGGGTTGTTGTTTTCAGAATAGATTTATCTTTTCATTTTTTTCGTTAAAATCAGATCAATTGGTACATCTCTGAGATTCACATGGCGACCCAAATGACTGAAACATTACATAGTACAACACAAGATTATGTACATTGGTTTCGCCATTCCGCACCTTATATTAATGCCCATCGTGATAAAACCTTTATCCTGATGTTTGCGGGCGAAGCGGTTCAGCACGAAAATTTCCAACATATTATTCATGATATTGCCCTGTTGCACTCGCTGGGCATCCGCTTGATTCTCGTTTACGGCGCACGTCCGCAAATCAATCAGAATCTGCTCGAACGTCATATTGAGACTCCATTTCACCAAAACCATCGCATTACCACTCGTGAGTCTTTACGTGGCGTCATGAATGCTGTGGGTTCGATCCGTTTAGAAATTGAAGCCCTGCTATCTATGGGATTGGCGAATTCACCTATGTATGGTGCGCGCATTGATGTGGTGTCTGGTAATTTTGTGACTGCCAAACCTTATGGTATTCGTGATGGGATCGACTTTCAGCTCACTGGTGAAGTCCGTTCTGTAGATACCGATGCCATTCAACGCCATCTCGATAATCACAACATCGTCCTGCTCGGACCCACTGGTTATTCAACCACTGGAGAAGTTTTTAATTTACTGGCAGAAGAAGTTGCGACCAAAACGGCTATAGCTTTAAAAGCGGATAAGCTGATTTTCCTAGGCGAAAAGCAAGGATTGATGAATAAACAGCAACAGCTATTACGTGAATTAAATCCGCATCAACTAGAACCGTATATTCAACAGAACCAACAACAATATCCAGAATTTGCCTTACATCTCAAACAGGCTCAACAAGCGTCCTTGTCAGGCGTACATCGCGTACATCTGATTTCTTATGCCTATGACGGCGCACTGATTGAGGAACTGTTCACCCGCGATGGTGTCGGCACCTTGATTACCGATGCACACTATGAAGAAGTCCGTATTGCCAATATCAATGACGTTGGTGGCTTGATTAATCTGTTACGCCCGCTTGAACAGGAAGGCATTCTGGTTTATCGCTCACGCGAACGCCTTGAAAGTGAAATTGAACATTTTGCGGTGATTGAGCGTGACGGTATGATTCTGGCTTGTGCAGCACTATACCCAATTCCTGCTGAAACTGATGAAATCCGCTCTGCTGAAATTGCCTGTGTGGCTGTCGATGCCAGTTACCGTAAATCAAATCGCGGTAGCCAGATTTTGCAATTCCTTGAAAGCAAAGCCAAGCAACAAGGAATACAACAGCTCTTCGTACTCACCACCCGAACCGCTCACTGGTTTCTGGAACAAGGCTTTAGCCCTGCCAGTGTGGATGATTTACCCAATGCTCGCCAAGAGTTATATAACTATCAGCGTAATTCACTGGTCTTTAAGAAAACCTTGCCTGCAAAATAAGGCCGTTGGAGATATTTTTATTTTTGATATGAATATCTCCTTATCATCATGATCTCTGCTTAAGACAATTGCGATAAAAATTTGAACAAACATTAAAATATATAAAATTTAATTAAAAAACATAATCTTAATGAAAAATAAATCACTTTCTTTTATTCAATCTACAGATAAGATTATTCGATCTTCTATTTTGCACTTTTCATCATAAGCAAAGCCCGATTAGTTATTTTTTATGCAATAAAAAAAGTTTTAGCTTAGTTGCTCATCTTATTTAAATCTTTTGATTTTTCGGGGAGCACAACCAACATGGCTGTTTCAATCAATCGCTCATGGGCAACATCTACTCTCATTGCGGCAAGTCTTGCCAGTCTAATGAGTGTGACAGGCTGTGCAAAAAAACCTGAGCAGCAAGGTACAACAAAACAAGAAACCACAACATTAAATATCGGCTTTCAAAAGTATGGCATCTTGCCGATCGTCAAAGCAAAAGGTGAATTAGAAAAAACCCTTGCTGCTCAAGGTGTACAAGTTAAATGGGTCGAATTTCCCGCTGGCCCGCAATTATTAGAAGGCTTGAATGTTGGCAGCGTCGTATTGGGTGAGGCTGGTGAAGCCCCACCTATCTTTGCGCAAGCCGCCAATCCGAATCTGATCTATGTTGCCAACCAGCCACCTGCACCAAGCGCAGAGGCCTTGATTGTACAAAAAGACTCTCCGATTCAATCCGTTCAGGATTTAAAAGGTAAACGTATTGCCCTGAATAAAGGCTCCAACGTGCACTACCTGTTACTCAAGTTGCTAGAAGAAAATAATCTCACCTTGAATGATATCCAGCCTGTTTATCTGCCGCCTTCGGATGCACGCGCTGCATTTGAAAAAGGTGCTGTCGATGCATGGGTGATCTGGGATCCATTCTTGGCTGCGGCTGAACATCAGATTCATGCACGTGTCATTGCCAATGGTGAGCACCTTGTAAGTAACCATCAATTCTATCTATCAGATCGCCAGTTCGCTGAAAGTCATCCGCAGGTATTAAATACGGTAGTGGCGACACTCAATCAAACAACGGACTGGGTGAAAGCCCACCCTGATGATGCTGCAAAACTGTTAGAAAAACCGACTGCACTTGAATTCGACATTTTAAAAACGTCAATTTCACGTATGGGTTTTGGGGTGCAACCTATTTCTGAAAAGGTCGCCAAAGAACAGCAATATGTAGCTGATGCATTTTTTGCCCAGAAACTGATTCCAAAGCAGCTTGTGATCCAAGATGCCTTATTGAAGAACGAAGTTAAATAATTGAGGATCACCATGAAGTTGTTATCTAAAGTTTCTGTTCTGGGTGTGCTGATCTCTACATTTTCGCTGAGTGGTTGCCAGAAACCCGAACAGCATACGGAGAAAGCAACTTCAACAACTGAAAATATAGCCGTAAAAACACTCTCGATCGGTTTCCAGAAATCTTCTCTCAGTTTGTTGGTTGCCAAACAACAAAAGCTATTTGAGCAAGAATTTCCGAATGCCAAAATTGAATGGCGTGAATTCCCTGCTGGCCCACAGATGCTTGAAGCACTTGCTGTCGGGGCAGTTGATTTTGGTTATGTCGGTAATACGCCACCGATCTTTGCTCAGGCCGCGGCTAAACCATTGAGCTATGTGGCTTATGAAGTTGTTGCGCCGACGGGACAGGCTATTTTGGTACATGCCAACGATAAAATCAGCACTTTGCAAGATTTAAAGGGCAAACGTATCGCGGTACAAAAAGGCTCAAGTGCACACGAATTGCTGGCTAAAACCCTGCAAAAAGCGGGTCTATCTTGGCAAGACATTCAGCCCATCTGGTTACCTCCTGCCGATGCACGTGCAGCATTTGACAAACAGGCTGTTGATGCATGGGCCATTTGGGAGCCCTACTTGGGTACAGCCGAACTTCAAGGTCATACCAAAACCTTGGTAGATGGCTCTGCTTTTCCAACCACGTATTCTTTTTATATTGGTAATCCTGACTATATTAAAAAGCATCCCGATTCTGCGCCAAAGCTCATTAAAAGCATCAACCTTGCTGATCAATGGATCGTGCAACATCAAGATCAGGCGCTACAGATTTACGCACAAAGTACGGGCTTGAGCTTTCCCGTAGCGCAACGTGTTTTAGACAAACGTCCAAAACCATCACCTGTACACATCCTCACACCAGAGGTCGTACAGAGTCAGCAACAAATCGCCGATTTATTTAAACAAGAGCAGCTTATCCCTGTGCAGATTGATATTCAGCATAGTGTTTGGTCTGCCCAATAAACATTGATTTCATTTTCATAAGGAACATCGACATGAATATTTTCTGGTTTATTCCCACTCATGGTGACAGTCGTTATCTAGGCACCAGCAAGGGTGCTCGTCAGGTCGATCATGCTTATATGAAACAAATTGCCGTTGCCGTGGATAATCTCGGTTATGCAGGGGTTCTGATTCCGACTGGACGTTCTTGTGAAGATCCGTGGATTACTGCTGCCAGTCTGATTGATGCCACCAAACAGCTTAAATTCCTCGTCGCACTGCGTCCCGGCATTACCACTCCAGCACTTGCTGCACGCATGGCTGCTACCTTTGACCGTCTTTCCAATGGCCGTATTTTGCTCAATCTGGTAACGGGTGGTGATGAACAGGAATTAAAGGGTGATGGTCTATATGAAGATCACAGTACCCGATACCAGACAGCCTATGAATACGTCAAAATCTGGCGTGAAATCTTGACGCGCTCACATACAGGTGAATCATTTACATTCCATGGCGAACGCCTCAGTGTCGATGACGCCAAACTGCTCTACCCACCTGTACAGCAGCCTTATCCACCCCTGTGGTTTGGTGGTTCATCAGAAGCGGCAACCGAACTGGCGGCAGAACAGGTCGATACTTATTTGACCTGGGGCGAGCCCCCTGCTGCGGTAAAAGAAAAAGTTGAACATTTACGTGCCAAAGCGGCTACAAAGGGTCGCACCCTTAATTATGGTATCCGCTTACATGTGATTGTCCGTGAAACCAACGAGCAGGCTTGGGCGGCGGCAGATGAACTGATTCAATATCTGGATGATGCCACCATTGCCGCGGCGCAGAAAAAATTTGCTCAAATGGATTCAGTCGGTCAGCAACGTATGGCTGCACTTCACGGCGGACGTAAAGACCAACTTGAAGTCTCACCTAACCTCTGGGCAGGCATTGGCCTTGTGCGCGGCGGTGCAGGAACCGCCTTGGTCGGCGATCCTGAAACTGTTGCGGCACGTATTCAGGAATATGCCGATTTAGGCATTGATACCTTTATCTTCTCAGGCTATCCGCATCTGGAAGAATCCATTCGTTTTGCTGAACTGGTGTTCCCATTATTACCACTTAAAACCCGAGAGAAACTGGCGCAACCACATTTAACAGGCCCATTTGGTGAAATCATTGCCAATAACTATGTGCCTGAAGTCAAGGAACCTAAGACCTTGGCTAAGGAGACTGTATGAGCACCAAAGTTTCCGTCAATAATGTTTCACGTGGAACACAAAAAATAGGCAGAAGTTTATTGCCTTGGTTATTTCCAATTTTACTGATTTTGATTTGGCAAGCTGCCTCAAGCGCAGGTTTACTACAAAATCGGGTGTTACCAGCCCCAACTGCTGTGGTGAGTGCTTTCTGGCACTTACTGCTCAGTGGAGAACTTTGGCTGCATGTTAAAGTCAGTGCTGGTCGTGCCCTACTCGGTTTACTCATTGGTGGGGGCTTGGGACTGATTTTAGGTCTATTAAATGGCTCATCACGGATTGCTTCAACCCTGCTCGATACCACATTGCAAATGATCCGTAATATCCCTGCATTGGCGCTGATTCCATTGGTCATTTTATGGTTCGGTATTGATGAAACTGCCAAACTGTTTCTGGTTGCTGTGGGTGTGTTTTTCCCGATCTATATCAATACCTATCACGGCATTCGTTCTGTCGATCCGCAACTGATTGAAATGGGGAAAAGCTACGGGCTAAGCCGTTGGCAGCTCTATAAAGAAATTATTTTACCGGGTGCAATGCCTTCCATTTTAGTCGGCCTACGTTTCTCTTTAGGGCTGGTCTGGGTACTTTTGATTGTGGCTGAAACGATCTCTGCACAATCAGGAATTGGTTATATGACCATGAATGCACGCGAATTTTTACAGACCGATATTGTTCTGGTCGGTATTTTACTCTACGCACTACTGGGCAAATTAGCAGATGTATTGGCTCAAGGTTTAGAACGTTATTTATTACGCTGGCATGCAGGCTACCAGAAATAAAAGGAAGATAAAGATGAGTAATTTAAATCTAAATTTCTATGACAATAATCTGGTTCAACCTGTGACTGAACCAGAAACAGCTCAGGCACCTGCCAATGGCGCAGATATTCTGATTGAGCAGCTTTATAAATTTTATGGTGAGGTCAAGGTTCTCGAAGATCTTGATTTGCATATTCAGGCAGGTGAATTTGTTGCCGTTGTCGGACGCAGTGGCTGTGGTAAAAGCACCCTGCTCCGTCTCATTGCCCAACTTGAAAAAGCCAGTTATGGTGAAATCAAATTCCAGTCTGCACGTCATTTTCGTGAAGGCATCACCAATGCAGACATTCGGGTAATGTTTCAGGATCCTCGCCTGTTGCCGTGGAAAAGTGTTCTGCAAAATGTTCAACTGGGTTTACCAAAAGACCAGCACCAACTCGCAGCGACCTTACTGGAAAAAGTCGGTTTAAAAGAAAAGGCAACGCAATGGCCTGCACAGCTTTCAGGCGGGCAACGTCAACGTGCAGCTCTGGCACGCGCCCTCTCGCATTCACCACGTATTTTGCTCTTGGATGAACCTTTAGGCGCCTTAGATGCCCTGACCCGTTTGGAAATGCAAAACCTAATTGAGCGTCTCTGGAAAGAACAAGGCTTTACCGCAATTCTGGTTACGCATGATGTCAGTGAAGCAGTACAGTTGGCTGATCGAATTATTCTTTTAGATCAAGGTCATATCGCGCATAGTTTTCAGGTGAATTTACCCCGTCCACGTAAAAAGAGTATTGCTTTTGCACAACTCGAACAGCAAGTCCTTGATGCGGTTTTAGCGACCTAAAACCGCATTATTTTTTTCTAAAAAAGGCGTCAAATCATTAAAAACTACAATTCAAATTGATGACCAACATATGAATTATTTACAAAATATGTATGGCCGTTTTTAGATTTCAATAATTATCAAATACATCCCCAACATTGGCCTAAAAAGTATATTTTTTTCGATAAAAAAATTGTGTTACTGTGCACAAATCCGACAATTTATCTTACAATGTCAATGACATTTTTTGAATCAAGCTCGCAGATGGAACAGAAAAAAAGTACACAAAAGCGCAATCAACTGCTGAATGCTGCCCTAGATGTTTTTTCCGTCTATGGGTTTAGTGGCGCAAGTCTGGATGAGATTGCACAGCTCGCAAATATGCATAAATCCAATATTTTCTACTACTATGAAAATAAAGAGTCACTGTATGTCGAAGTGCTCACCACCGTTCTGCAAAAATGGCTGGCGCCTTTACAGACGTTGGAATCAGAACTTGAGCCCACAGAAGCACTCACGCATTATTTAATTCAAAAAATCGAAAGCTCACGTGACCAGCCTAAAGCCTCACGTTTATTTGCACTTGAGATCATTCAAGGTGCACCACATATTTTGCCAATCTTAAAAGGCCCTTTGAAAAAGCTGTTTAAACGTAAAGCCAAAGTCATTCAAACCTGGCAAGAACAAGGCAAATTATCAGCAGATATTGATCCAGAACTGTTAATTCTGAATATTTGGGCCATCACACAGAATTATGCGGACTTCTCAACCCAGATTGAAATGGTGACAGGGAAAACCTTACGTAACCGTAGCATGTTCCAACGTACAATCGAACATACTGTGCATGTGATGTTATACGGCGTATTGCCACGTTAAATTTTCTTCATATGTCTTGTTTTAGCGATTGGAATAAACGAAAAAAGCGACGGTGTTAGTCGCTTTTTTTCTTGGCAAATGGTGAAGGCGATTATTCAACTGAGCTAATCAAAAATATGGAACATTGATTAATAAACATACGTGGAACGTGAAAGATCACGAAAAAGCCATTCTAGTGTGCTTAACACTGAAATATTATTGACTAAGATATTAATAATTAATATAAAAAATATTAATTTCCTATAAGGAGTATTATGTTAATTTTAGAAAAACTTTATAATGTATAGTAATTCCACTTGATAATAGGACATTTAAAAATAATGAGTTTTTTCACAGAATTACAAATTAGAAATACTGACTTTGATGAATTGGATCTTTCTTCAGAAAAGCAAAAAATTTTAGAAATATTGAAAAATGATGGAGTTCATGAAGATGTCTATAGCAATTTAGCCACAGCTTTTGCTAATGGTAAAGATGGTCTTAATGTTGATCCTATTTATTGTTTTAAGCTAATAGAAAAAATAATAAGGCTATTTCCTAATTCTAATTTCGAATGTCGTGGACTTGGCGAAGAGTATTTTTATACATGGATCATTTGTGTTGAAAATGGTCAAATTATTTTTAAGTATGAGCCATGGGAAAGTAAAAACCCTTTCATTTAATATAATGGTCTTTATATCAACCAAAACAAATATTTAATAATTAAAGAGTTTTCCCGTACACACTACAGCGTTAGATCTTTGCATTTAAAAATGCGCCTGATACAACGCCAGTAATTTTTGTGCCCCCAGCAACAAATTCTCTTCCCACTCTAAATGAGCGGTATCATTGGCACCATCAGTAATATATTTCACTGAAATTAAACGCACTCCCAGTTTTTGGCACACTTTGGCCAAAGCATAAGCCTCCATATCGACGAGGTTACAACTGACCTTTGGAACACCTGTTTCAAACGAATCACCCGTACCACAGATCCCTTTAGGCAAAAGCTCAAAATGGGCTTGGGTATGAATCTCCGCAGGAATCTCATCATCCATCGGTGTCACGCCTACGGCAAAACCTAAGGGAGACACATCCATATCACGCTGCACGAAAGTAATCACCTCAACCAGACTATGGGCATCGAAGTGTGAACTTCCTGCACTTCCTAAGTTGATGAGTGTCTTACAGCCCGTTTTTTGAATCACTTCAAATGCCTTGAATGCCGCATTAATTTTGCCGATGCCACTGTAATGAACATCAATACCAGCTTGCTCAAACAAGCCTTTAGATTCATTCGGCAAAGCCATAATCAGAGCAACATCAGCATTCATAAAAAGACTCGTTCAAATAAAATGAGAGACACAAAAAGGTGTGCTCAGGCACACCTTAAATATTATTGCATCTTCTGCTGTAAGGCGACTAAACAAGGAGAGAAAAATAACTGGCCGCTATACGCCCCTGCCACCGTTTTCTTCATGACCAATGCCCATAACCCAACCAACAACAGACTTAAAACCACAGCCGCATACTGTAAGAAATTGATATGTAATTGATGCGCTAAATTAAAGATCGCCAAGATAAATACACCGAATGGGAAAGTCAGTCCCCACCAACCTAAGTTAAATGGAATGCCTGTACGCATATGACGCAGTGTGGTCAAAATCGCAATACCGAACCACCACACACCAAAGCCTAATAGCACCAAACTTGCCACAATACCCAAGGCTGGAAGTAATGTCGCTAAGCCTTCAAAGCCCATCGCCTGCATAATACGTGGCGCTTGTTCACCCAGTAATAATAACGCTAACGCCCCTGTCCCAATCGGGCCCAAGCATAACCAGCTAGAAATCGCGACTTCTTTCTCGGGCAATTGATGCAAAGCCAGACGTAACATCAGAATGGTTAGGATCGCAAAAGCAGGTAACACAGAAATGCCCCACAACACATAGCCTGTGATCAAAATCGTCAAAGCATGTTGATCGGCTGCTAAATGTTGCAACAAAAGACCTGCTGAGCTGGCAGCAACTTCACATGCCACAATCGGCAGCAGCCATACGGCGGTCATGCGTTGTAATTGATGGTCCTGACAGCTAAACATGCAAAATGGCACCACCCAAGCGATTACAACGGCAAGAATTACATCGATATACCAAAGGTAAGTCGCAATCTGTATAGCAATATCACCATATAAATGTGTTCCGAAACTGAGAAAACCATTGGCAATTGTTGCTAAACCCATTGGTATCGCACCCAAAAACAGACTCATATTGGGATGGCTAAAAATCTGTTTCGCTTCATTTGGAAACAAGAGCCAGCGCAAGGCATACAGCACAGTAAAAGTTGTAAATAACAGAATATTGAATTGCCACAATTTAGTCGCAAGTGTGAACATAAGAGACGAAGCAAAAGGAAGCTGTGTTAAAATCATGGCCACAACACCCGTGCCCATGGTGGCAGTAAACCAGTTCGGGGTAAAATGACGAATCACATCTTTCGTCTGTTCCAGCTGATAAAACGGCTTTTTCATCTCGATCTCTATGTAAAGCAACTATAAAGCGATTTTAGTTGAGTCCTTAAATAAGAAAAATTGATTTATTTTTATTTAATAAATCAATTTTATTGATATAAAACTTCTAAATCCTGAAATTTTTCTGTGTAAAAACACAACAACAAGACGAAACGCTGAGAATATGGCAATATATAGCCTTTGCAAAAATCACTGTATTTAACGCCCATGAAGTTGCTTCGTCTCAACGCATTATCGCCAGATTTTCAGTTACCTCCGACTGCGGTAACGATCGGCAATTTTGATGGTGTCCATCTCGGCCATCAAGCGATGATTGCTCAACTCAAAACGTTGGCTTCTGCTCAAGGCTTAAAAACATTGGTAATGATTTTTGAGCCGCAACCGCTTGAATTTTTTAAAGGTTATGATGCTCCACCACGCATTAGCTCATTACGTGAAAAAGTAGAATATTTAACTGAGCTTGGTGTTGATTACATTGCGGTCGCGAAGTTCGATCAATATTTCAGAAGCTTAAATGCCACTGAATTTGCAGATTTACTCAAATTAAAACTCAATGCACAAAGTCTTGTATTGGGAGATGACTTCCATTTTGGTAAAGACCGCCAAGGTAACAGCGAATTTCTACGCAACTATGGCTTTGATGTTACTAATTTAAATACCATCGCATTGAATGGTGAACGGGTAAGTTCAACTCGTATTCGTCAGGTCCTACAAGCAGGTGATCTGGCTTTAGCTGCAAAATTACTAGGTCGTCCGTATAGCATTACTGGCCGTGTCCAATATGGTGATCAAATTGGTCGCACCCTTGATTTTCCAACGATTAATGTTCGTTTAAACCGTCATAAACCGTGTTTAAACGGGATTTATGCGGTCGATGTGGTGTGTGAAGACGCCTCTCTTACAGCAAAAATTAAACATGCAGATCCTGCTCTTAATGGCATCTCTGGCTATCAAGCCGACAGTTTATTTGGCGCAGGTCATGTGGGGACTCGCCCAGCCATCAAACAAGTCCAACCTGAATGGCGATTAGAGGTACATTTCCCCGATGTTTCTGCTAATCTGTATGGCTTATTGATGCGGGTAACCTTCCTTCACTATTTACATGGTGAGCTGAATTACCCTTCGCTTGAAGCCCTCAAAGCCGGAATTAATGATGATGTGCAAAAGTTACGAGATTATCGTAGCAGCACACCAGAATTTCCTTTTTAAATTTAATTTTCATTTGTAATACATGTCAGTTTACAAACTGATCAAACTGGAAGAAAACTTGCATGAGCGATAAGCAAACTCCTGAAAATGCAGTGGATTATAAAGCCACACTCAATTTGCCAGCGACTGAATTTGCCATGAAGGCAAACTTGGCTGTGCGTGAAGCCAAATGGTTAGAAGAGTGGTATGCCGACAACATTTATCAGCAGATTCGTGCATCGCGTATTGGCAAGAAAAAATATGTACTTCATGACGGCCCTCCGTATGCCAATGGTCAAATCCATTTAGGTCATGCTGTTAATAAGGTCTTAAAAGACATCATTATCAAAAGCCGCGTTTTAGATGGCTTTGACGCACCGTATGTACCAGGTTGGGACTGTCACGGTCTACCAATCGAACTTAAAGTAGAAGAAAAAGTCGGTAAAGTTGGCGTCAAAGTTGATGCATCTACCTTCCGTAAAGCATGCCGTGAATATGCATACACTCAAGTCGAATTACAGAAAAAAGACTTTGTACGTATGGGCGTGTTTGGTGACTGGGACAATCCATACCTCACCATGAACTTCAAACAAGAAGCAGATATTGTACGTGCACTCGGTGCTATTGCTAAAGCAGGTCATATTGAGCCAGGTTTAAAACCAGTAAACTGGTGTATGGACTGTGGTTCTTCACTGGCTGAAGCTGAAGTTGAATACGAAGATAAAAAATCAGATGCCATTGATGTTGGCTTCACAGTTGTTGATCTAAAAGATCTCAGCACACGTTTGAATGTCGAGGTTCAAGATGCGACTGATATCGTGATCTGGACCACGACACCGTGGACTTTGCCTGCAAACCAAGCCGTAGCATTACATGCTGAAATCGACTATCAACTGGTACAGGTTACGACTGACCGTGGTAAGCAAAACTTTATTCTTGCCAAAGATCTGGTGGAATCAGCAATCGAGCGTTATAAACTTGAAAATCCAGTTGTACTTGCTGATTTCAAAGGTGCTGCAATCGAAAATCTTCTCCTGCAACATCCGCTTTTAACTGATCGTCAAGTGCCTGTGATTTTAGGCGAGCACGTGATTGCAACCAGTGGTACAGGTGCAGTACATACCGCTCCAGGCCACGGTGTAGACGACTATAAAGTTGGTTTGCTCTATCAATTGAAAGTTGAAAATCCTGTAGGCGGCAATGGTGTTTATTTACCAACTGCGCCAATTTTTGCAGGTGAGCACATCTATAAAGCCAACCCACAAATCATTGAAGCATTGGGTGCAGTAGGCCGTTTATGGGCGCATCAGCCAATCAAGCATAGCTATCCGCATTGCTGGCGTCACAAAACACCAATTATCTTCCGTGCGACACCACAATGGTTTATCAGCATGGATGCCAATGGTCTACGCCAAAATGCATTAAACGCGATTGAAAATGACATCGAATTTGTGCCTGATTGGGGTCAAAGCCGTATTCAGTCCATGATTGAAGGTCGTCCTGACTGGTGTATCTCACGTCAACGTACATGGGGGGTACCAATCCCGTTCTTCGTTCATAAAGATACCAATGAATTGCATCCTCGCACGCCTGAACTGATTGAAGAAGTGGCTAAGCTGATCGAGCAAGAAGGGATCGATGGCTGGTATAACCGTGAAGCAAGTGACTTCATTGGTGCAGATGCCGAGAACTACAATGCAATCCGTGACACGCTTGATGTCTGGTTTGACTCTGGCACAACACACTATGCTGTGCTACGTGAACGTGAAGACCTGCAAGATCCTGCTGACTTGTACCTTGAAGGTTCAGATCAACACCGTGGCTGGTTCCAGTCTTCATTGCTGACGTCAATTGCAATCAATGAACGTGCGCCATATAAAGGCTTGCTCACCCACGGTTTCGTGGTCGATGAGAAAGGCCGTAAAATGTCTAAATCATTAGGTAATATCATTACCCCTCAAGACATTATTAAAGATATGGGTGCAGATGGTTTACGCTTCTGGATCGCTTCTGCGGACTACCGTTATGAAATGACGGCTGGTAAAGAAATCTTTAGCCGTGCTTCAGATGGTTATCGTCGTATCCGTAATACCTTGCGTTTCTTGCTGGCAAACCTAAATGGCTTCAAACCTTCTACAGATGCACTGCCAGTGGACCAGTTGATTGCATTGGATCAATACATCTTGCAACGTGCTGCTGAGGTTCAAAAAACCATTCAGCAAGCCTATGAAGAGATGAACTTCCATATTGTGACCAATGCCCTCACCAACTTCTGTATCAATGATTTGGGTGGTTTCTATCTCGATATCATCAAAGATCGTCAATACACCACCAAGGCAGATTCACAAGCACGTCATTCTGCACAAACAGCGCTGTATCATATCGTTCAAGCCTTTGTCCGCTGGATGGCACCAATTCTCAGCTTTACAGCGCAAGAAGCATGGCCATTAATTCCAGAACAAACTGAAAAATATGTGTTTACCGCTGAATGGTATGACATTCCAACCGCATCAACAGCAAACTTACTGTCTGAAGCAGATTGGCAAACATTGATTAGCGTAAAATCAGCAGTAAATAAACAGATTGAAGCAGCACGTAACGCTAAACTGATTGGTAGTAACTTATCTGCAAAAGTTGAACTTTGGGCAGATGAAGCATTACAGAAATTGTTGAACCAATTGGCTGATGAATTACGCTTTGTCTTGATCACCTCTCAAGTCATTGTGCATCCTTATGCTGAACAAGGTGAAAGCACTGACCTTGCAGGGTTACGTGTTCAGGTTTCAGCTGCGGATGGTGAAAAATGTGTACGCTGCTGGCATGTGCTGCCAGATGTAAATACACACGTTGGTCATGCTGGTTTATGCGCTCGTTGTATTATCAATGTCACTGGCAGTGGCGAAGTGAGAAAATATGCATAATTCTGTGCAAACAAGCCCCGCAAAAAAAGGCTTATTCCAGTTTTACCCGCACAACTTAATGTGGCTTGGACTTTCTGTCCTTGCCATTGTGCTGGATCAATGGACCAAATGGATTGCAAGTTCGCATTTAAATTATGCTGATCCTGTTCCAGTTCTGCCTTTTTTAAACTGGACATTACTTCACAATCATGGCGCAGCATTTAGCTTTTTATCTGATGCGGGTGGCTGGCAACGTTATCTTTTTACGTCTCTAGCAGGCATTGTGTCGGTTATTTTTGTGTTCTGGCTCATGCGCATGCCAAAGAAAATGATCGTTTTGCCTATGGCGATTGCGTTGATTCTCGGTGGAGCAATTGGCAACCTGATTGACCGTGTCAGTCTGGGTTATGTGGTCGATTTTATCCATGTCTATTACCAGAACAGCCATTTCCCAGCATTTAACCTTGCAGATAGTGCCATTACTTTGGGAACGATCTTGCTGCTGATCGATACTTTCTTCTTAGAGAAGAAACGTAACCAAAATGCGGATGTATAAGATGAACGAAATTATCCACCCAAACGAAGAAATTCGTATTCAGGACGGCTCAAAAGTCGACTTACACTTTTCGGTTTCAATCGAAAATGGTGTTGAAATTGATAATACGCGTAGTCGTGAAGAACCCGTAAGTCTGGTCATTGGCGATGGTAATCTGTTACCAGGCTTTGAAAAGGCTTTATTTGGTTTACGTGCAGGCGATCGTCGTACTGTACATTTACCACCTGAAGATGCTTTTGGGCCTTGGAATGCTGAAAATATCCAGATCTTCGATACGGTTAAGTTTGAACAACGCCCAATCGTTGGTCATATGATCGAATTTGAAGATAAAGCCAAAGCAACCTTATTTGGAATTGTAAAATCGGTTAATGATGACACCACTGAAATCGATTTTAATCATCCACTGGCAGGTAAAAATATTACCTTTGAAGTGGAAATCTTTAAGGTCACCCCTGCTGGACAGCAAGGCATTAAATTGATGTAACACAAAAGCTCTCAAATGAGAGCTTTTTTTAACCCTGAATAAAAGTATAAGATCATTAAAAGACATTCATTTTTGATTCAAAGCAATAATACATAGGAATACAAATATGCTCATTTATATTATCGTCGGCAGCATCCGTGAAGGTCGAACTGCAATTAAAATCGCCAATTGGGTCAATCAAGCCATCAATGAACTTTCATTAGCTGATATTCAAACAGAAATTGTCGATCTAAAAGAATGGGCATTACCTATATTTGCAGGCGCTCATCCGCCAGCGACAGGCGTTTACGACCAACCGAAGCAACAACAATGGGCTGATAAAATTGCGGCAGCCGATGCATTTATCTTTATTAGCCCTGAATATAATCATGGCTACAGCCCAGCACTCAAAAATGCATTGGATTACGTGGCTAAGGAATGGCAAGGCAAGCCTGCTGCTTACGTAGGCTATGGTGCCACCAATGGCTCTCGCTCAATTGATCAACTCCGTCAGGTCGCGACCTATATCGGCTTGGTTGACAGCAATGCTGTTCTTGAAATCCGTGATATTTTTAAACGTAATAAAGAAGAAACGTTTGAAGCCAATGAGTTTGAGGTCAAAGGCTTGGCAGCACTTATCAGCAAATTACAGAAATATAATGTTGTGTAGATGTAAGCCTAAACGTACATAGACAAGCTACATTCACCTCTATTCTCTACTCTGCTTTATCTTTAATATAAAAAGCATAGAGAGACAGGAAGTCTCATTGAGAATAATAAGACACACAGGAAGTGGTCGTTAATAGGATATTAACGACATAAGCTGAATACGAAGAAGCCCTATCAGGATGATGGGGCTTCTTTTTTGCCTATCTAAAGCATGTAACAGAACTTGACATCGTATCCCACAAGATACAATCTGCCCCAGAAAGCCCTACATTTTTCATGTTTTTAGCTTGTTAACCTAAAATAAAAATGATTTTGAGGTCGTAACAATGGTTAAAAAAGCATTGATCATCACATCAAATGTAGGTGTTGAACATGATGAATTGATTCAACCACTTGAGTTTTTAAAAGGAAAAGGCATTGAAGTCATCCATGCCGCAGAAACATTTGACGCTGTGCAAACGGTCAAAAGTGATAAGGCATTAGGGCCAAGTTACTCCCCCCAAGCCTCTTTAGATCAGGTTTCTGTAGAAGACTACGATATTTTGATTATTCCTGGTGGTACAGTAAATGCCGATACATTACGCCTAAATGAAAACGCGTATGCCATCATTCAATATTTCACTGATCAGAACAAGCCTATTGCTGCAATCTGTCATGCGCCTTGGACACTGATAAATGCAGAACGGATTAAGGATAAAAATCTGACTTCCTATAAAAGTATCCGTTTAGATCTAGAAAATGCAGGTGCACACTGGGTAGATGAAGCCGTACATCGCTGTAATACCAATGACTGGCCTCTTATCACCTCACGGTGTCCAGATGATATCCCGCAGTTTAATGAAGCTATTTTGAAAGAACTGAATCAAGAATAAAGCTTCCAGTCTTATTTTTAACGCCAATAAAAAACACCCCCTCTGCGTTAGCGGAGGGGGTGTTTAGAATTTAAAAGCTGGCGATGACTTACTCTCACATGGCAAGTGCCACACTACCATCAGCGCTAAGAGGTTTCACTTCTGAGTTCGG
>Ga0308161_1000241_pt1 | contig 115752 bp, 100 predicted proteins | sample PhyFR2_FD_201034 | JGI IMG/M metagenome (GOLD analysis project Ga0308161, IMG submission 201034) | Phyllosphere microbial communities from UC Gill Tract Community Farm, Albany, California, United States - DLSLF.R2 | ecosystem: Host-associated > Plants > Phyllosphere > Unclassified | place...
GATAGGCGATGGTCTCATAGCCCGGAAATGCCTGATGCTGGTCCGGCGCGTCGCACAGCACCAGCGTATGTTTGTCCGCCTCGTGGCGGAAGAAGTAGTACATCCCCTCCAGCTCCATCAGGCGGCTGATGAAGTCCAGGCTGCTCTCCTGATACTGCACGCAGTACTCCCACACCCGGTAGCTGCCCGCCAGGCGCGTCTCGACGTTCACGCCGTACTCCTTCAGCAGCGTCTGCACTATCTGCGGCACCGTCTGGCTCTGAAAGATGCGCAGGTTGCGGTCGCGCTGCATCGGCCACAGGTCCGGCTCCACCGTCAGCTCATAGAGCGCGTAGCGGGTGCCGCTCAGCTCCTGGCTGCGCACCGCGACACGGGTGATTTTACCGTTGAGGTAGCGCGGGTTCAGCGCACTCATCAGGCCGCCGGCCGGCAGCGTGAAGGTCACCGGCTGGCCCAGCAGGGCGTGACGGTCGATCCGCGCGTCGGTGGAGAGCAGTTCGGCGGTGAGCACAAACGGACGCGAAAGCGTCTCGGTGCCCCTGAGCGTGTGGAACAGCAGGCCGTCCGCCGGCAGCTGTGCAGTAATGCGTGAGAACATAAGTAATCCCTGACTTTTAACTGTGTGGATCGAGCAACCAGACGCCTTCTTCGCTGATGGTCAGCGTCTGCTGGCGGGTGCCGTTCTGGCCGCTGATGGCAAAGGTGTAGCTACCCGGTGGCAGTTGCAGCGTGGCAAAGCCGTTTACCGCTGGCACCAGCGCCTGCGGCTGACCGTTCACCTGAACACGCTCACCCTGCTGCAGGCGGATATAGACCTGCGCGACCGGCGCGGCTGGCGGTGCCGGTTGCGGCTCCGGTTCCGGTGTGGCTGTAGGGGTAGTCTCGGCACGCTGAACCGGGGTGCTGGCAACCGTCTCTGCGGGTTCGTCCGTCTGGGTTGGCGGTGCGGTAACCGCAGAGCTGGCCGGTGTCGTCGTGGCGGCAGGCGCATCGTTCTGCGCCGTTTCCGCCGGTGGCGTCGCCTGATGGCCGCCTGACATCAGCAGCCCCGCGCAGAGGCCCACCAGCACGCCCGCGGCAACCAGGCCCGGCAGCGCAAACCGGTGTCCCAGCAATGTTTTCAGCGGCGAGTCGGGTTTGCTGACCACCTCCTCTTCGACAGGCACCAGCATGGTGCCCGGCCCGCTGATTCTGGCGCTCAGCAGTGGTTCCGGTTCGCGTTCCGGCAGCGCCATCAGCGCCGCAAAATCATCGATGCTCTGTGGACGATCTTCTGGCTTCAGCGCCAGCGCGCGATCAACGGCGCTCAGCAGCGATGCGGAGTAACCCGCCAGACGGCGCTGCACCAGCGGCTGATAGTTATCTTCGATGCTGCGAACCACGCTCACCGGCGGCGGTGCCCCGGTAATCAGGGTATGCAGCACCGCGCCCAGCGCGTAGATATCGGTCCATGCGCCCTGCTCGCTCTCGTCGTTGTCGCTGTACTGTTCAATCGGCGCATAACCGGGACGCAGCATGGTCTCGCTCTCATCGGACAGGTTTCCGATGGTTTTCCGGGCCGACCCGAAATCCAGCAGGATCGGCTCGCCGCTGCTCTGGATCTGGATGTTATCCAGCGAGATATCGCGATGCAGATAACCCGCTTCATGGATGGTTTTGATCGCCCCCAGCAGCGGCGGCAGCAGGCGACGGATCCAGGTTTCATTGACCGACTGCGGATTGCGCTCGCGGAAGCTGGAGAGCGTGGTGCCGCTGTAGAACACGGTGCCCATATAGGCGGTATCGTTCTGCACCCAGAAACGCAGCACATGCAGCAGGTTCGGGTGGTTGAAGCGCGCCAGCAGTCGCGCCTCCTGAATGAAACTGTTCAGTCCTGCGTGAAAGGTTTTGCTGAAACGTTCGCTGCGCAGCACGAGGTTGAGGTCATCGCTGCGCACCGCCAGCGAGGCGGGCATAAACTCTTTAATCGCGATATCGCGTTCCAGCTGGTGATCCCAGGCGCGATAGACGATGCCGAAGCCGCCACCGCCGATGACCTCTTTGATTTCAAATTCATTGAAGCGGTAACCCAGCGGCAGGGCGTTGGGGACGTTCAGGGGTTGATCATGTTCCGACATATTCGAAAACTCTCTGATAGCTAACGGCTTTAAACAGCAAACTGGCAGACAAATTCGCCCTGCTCACAGCGCACATCTACGCGGCGATAGCGTTCATCGCGGGCGTGGGCGCTCAGCAGTATCTGGCTCATCTGCGGTAACAGCGTGTTGGTGAGGATGGCGTCAACCATGCGACCGCCCGACTCGACTTCGGTGCAGCGCTGGACGATCTGGCTGACCACAGACTCATCGATCTGCGCCTCAATGCCGTGGTTGTCGGCCAGACGCCGCACGATGCGCGCCAGCTGCAGCCGGACAATCTCCGCCAGCATCGCATCGCTGAGCGGGTAATAGGGCACCACCAGCAGACGGCCCAGCAGCGCAGGCGGGAAGACCTCCAGCAGCGGCTTACGCAGCGCGGTGCTGAGGGCATCGGGATCGGGCATCAGTTCCGGATCGGCGCACATGGCGCTGATCAACTGCGTGCCGACGTTCGAGGTCAGAATGATAATGGTGTTGCGGAAATCGATGTGGCGACCCTCGCCATCCTCCATCCAGCCTTTGTCGAACACCTGGAAGAACAGCTCGTGCACATCGGGATGCGCTTTCTCAATCTCATCCAGCAGCACCACGCTATAGGGGCGACGGCGCACCGCTTCGGTCAGGACGCCACCTTCCCCGTAGCCGACGTAGCCCGGCGGTGCGCCTTTCAGCGTGGACACGGTGTGCGCTTCCTGGAATTCACTCATGTTGATGGTGATGATGTTCTGTTCGCCGCCGTAGAGCGACTCCGCTAGCGCCAGCGCCGTTTCGGTTTTACCGACGCCGGACGGGCCGCACAGCATAAAGACGCCTGCAGGCTTGTCGGGATTATCGAGGCGCGCGCGCGTGGTGCGCACCCGCTTCGCAATCAGCTCCAGACCGTGACGCTGTCCGATGACGCGCTGGTTCAGCGTGTCCGCCAGATTCAGCACGGCGTCGATCTCATTCTTCACCATCCGGCCCAGCGGAATGCCGGTCCAGTCTGATACCACGGCAGCCACCACGCCTGCATCGACGGCGGCAAACAGCAGCGGCGCGTCACCCTGCAGCGCCGTAAGCTGCTGCTGCGTGGCGTCGCGCTGTTCGCGCAGCGCCGGGTCATCTTCGGTGACGCAGCGCGCGCGCAGCGCGATCAGCGTCTCAACCAGCTCACGCTCCTGCAGCCAGCGCTGTTCCAGCGCATCCCGTTCGGCCTCCAGCGTCTGGCGCTCATCTGCCATCGCCTGCTGGCGGGAAATATCGCCCAGGCCGACCCGGATTTCACGCGCGACGATCTCCGCTTCAATCTCCAGTGCGGCCAGACGATGCAGGCAATCCTCCAGCGCCGCCGGCTGTGCACCCTGACTGACCGCGACCCGGGCGCAGGCGGTATCCAGCAGCGCCACCGCTTTGTCGGGCAGCTGGCGCGCCGGAATGTAGCGATGCGACAGTTTTACCGCCGCCGTGACCGCGTCATCCAGCAGCAGCACCTGATGATGCTTCTCCAGTGCGCTGACGGTGCTGCGCAGCATCAGGATCGCTCTGGCCTCATCCGGCTCCTGCACCTGCACGGTCTGGAAGCGACGGGTCAGCGCCGGATCTTTCTCGATATACTTCTTATATTCCGCCCAGGTGGTGGCGCCGATGGTGCGCAGCTGGCCGCGCGCCAGGGCCGGTTTCAGCAGGTTGGCGGCATCGCCGGTGCCCTGCTGACCGCCCGCACCGACCAGGGTGTGGATCTCATCGACAAACAGCACAATCGGCGTCGGGCTGGACTGAACCTCATTAATCAGCGCCTGCAGTCGCGCCTCAAACTCCCCTTTCATCCCGGCACCGGCCTGCAGCAGGCCGATATCCAGCAGCCAGAGCTGCACGTCGCGCAGCGGCGCAGGCACGTCACCCGCCGCGATACGCAGCGCGAGGCCCTCGACCACGGCAGTTTTGCCGACACCCGCCTCGCCCGTCAGCAGCGGGTTGTTCTGGCGGCGGCGCATCAGGATATCCACCATCTGGCGGATCTCATCATCACGTCCGGCTACCGGATCGATCCTGCCGTCGCGGGCGCGGGCGGTCAGATCCTGCCCATACTGCGCCAGGATGCTGCCTCCTGCCGCAGGCGGCGCGCCTGCGCTCTCTGCCGGGGCGCTCAGCGCCTGCTGCGCCTCTTTGCTGCTGCTGAGTAGCGCATCAAAGTCCGCCAGCAGGGCATCGGCGTTGACGCGACTGAACTGGCCGGAGATACCTTTCAGCACGCTGGCCAGGTTAAAGGTTTTAAGGATGCCGACGAGAAGATGGCCGCCGCGAATGCGGGTCGCGCCATATTTCAGCGAGGCGTAAACCCACGCCCGTTCGACGGCGCTGTCGATATGCTCGGAGAGGTCTGAGACCGCACTGGCGCCGCGCGGCAGACGGTCAAGAGCGGCCACGATATCCTGGGTCAGCGCCTTTTCGTCCAGTGAAAAATGTGTGATGACCTGCTGTAAATCGCCATCCTGCTGCTGCATCAGCTGATGCAACCAGTGCACCAGTTCAACATAGGGATTGCCGCGCAGTTTGCAAAAGGCGGTGGCGCTTTCCAGCGAGGTAAATAACAGCGTATCCAGTTTGCCGAACAGTACGGCACGGCTGATTTCTGACATAGGGGGCTCTCTTCAATGAAAGACGCAGGCTGTGTAAGGGCAAAGCGGTTGAGTCAGCGCGGGGCGGCCTCAACCTCAAACATAAAATCTTCACGATCCTGTGGCTGCGGTGTCTGCCCCAGCCAGCTGGTGTAACCGAGTCGCGCGGTGCCGCCCAGCGCCACGCCCTGCACGTCGTCAGCGGCGAGGATCAGGCTGAGATCCCACTGCATTTCGATGCCGAGGTAGTGACGCACCCAGTCGCGCAGCTCCCGGGCACCGGGGGCATCCGGCAGAAAGTGGGCATACTGCGCGGCGCTGAGTGGCCCAAGGTGCAGGCGAAAACGATGCTGCACGTCGCGCACCGCCACACCGAGAAATGCCGAGGCACCCAGACGCGGCATGTGGCGGCCTGCGCCCAGCCGGGCCTGATCGCGGCTATCCAGCGTCAGCCAGTGCGGCAGGTTCTGGGTCAGCCTGACCGGTACCCCAAAGTAGTGGCGCAGGATGCGCACCAGCCCTTCCGCATCATGACCGTGACGGCTGAGATGTCCCACCAGCATCAGGCGGGCATGCAGGCTCAGCGAGCTGGCCTGCTGCTGGGCCGGTAATCCTATCCCCGCCAGGCAGGCGAGGTAGTTCAGGAAGCGCCGGTCGTCGGGGCGATCCAGCGACACGGTCGGCTGCGCATCCGCCCAGGCGCGGTAGAAGAGCAGCGTGGCGCGATGATGAAACAGGTCAGCGAACGCCGAGAGGCTGTGATCCTGATGATGCACGATGCGTTCGTGGACATATTCGGTCAGATGGGTCGGCAGCGGGCCGTTGGGGCCAAACAGACCAAAACTGTAGATCGACAGGTCGTGACGCCCCGCCTCGTCACGCGGGGCGGCGCTGGCGATGGCGGCGGGCGCAAACGCCAGCGAGGGCGTCTGGCCGATACGCACGGCCTCAAACTTCGGTAGCGGTGCCCGTCCCAGCGGATAGCGCTGTCCGCCCTGCGCATCCAGCCGCCGCAGCAGCTGGAACAGATCGTAGCGCCAGGGCGCGGCCATCAGCTGCTGCCAGAAATCCTCCGGCAGGCGGGTAAGCCGTGGTAGTGGCGTGACCTTTTCGTGACTCATATCAGCGCTTTCCGGCCCATGCGCGGTGGCCAGTAGCCCACCTCGCCGCGCTGCTGGCTGTTCAGCGTGAACTCGGTGAAGCTGTTCAGCGCCACCAGACGGCTGCAGACCCGTTCCAGCACGCTGCCGAGCAGCCACGGACTGGCCCCGGAAAACGCCTGCTCATCGACTTCCAGGCGGATGCTGACGCCGCGCGCAAACACCACCGGGCCCGGCTCCGGCACGCGGCGGTTAACCGCGCTGAGCGTACAGTGGCGGATGCCGTCGATCTGGCGGGCAACCGGCGCGTCGGCGAGGTTCGCATAGAGGCTCAGCAGCTGGCGCAGCGCCGCCGCGCCCTCACCCTCGCGGCTGTCCATCAGGCTGAGATAGTTCATCTGCAGATGGCTGATCAGCCGCCACGCGGAGAGCCCTTCGGCCAGCGCCGGGCGCGGTGGCGTCGGCCCTTTGCACAGCTTCAGCTCCGCCACCGGAATCGAGTCCGGCATGACGAAATTGCCCTGATCCTGCTGCAGCATCAGCGGCAGATCGCGGCTGGTGCACATCACTTCGGCCGAGAGGTAACGTACTCCGTCGCGCCACGGCGCATGGTGTTCATCCACCAGCGACAGAAAGACTTCTGAACCGATGTAGCCGGTGCGGGTGCCGTAGCGCTGCGCCTGATCTGACAGGGTGCGCTGTTCACGACGCAGCGAGAAGTAAGCGCCGTAGTCGCCCTCATCGCCGCTGAAGGTGCTCCAGAACGGACGGAAGACCTGCTCTTCACGCTGGCCCTCGACGGTGACGAACAGCCGCTGAACCGAATGCACCTCATAATCCAGTGGCCGGATGTTATCGACCACCAGATGGTATTCATGCTGGCTGTCGCTGACTTTCAGGCGCTCGGCGGTTTTGGGAAACAGATTGATGACCGGCGTGCAGTGCAGCGCCAGATGCGAGCTGTCCACCACGCTTTCAAGGGCGCTGTCGGCCTTGTCGAGCAGGATGATGATGTCGAACGCTGTGGCGCTGTCGCAGCGGCGCAGGAACGGCGCCAGCTCGCCCAGGCTGATGAACTGGAAGCGGGCCGGAAATGCAAAGTACTCCTGCAACAGACGGTAGCCGTCGAAGTTGCGCAGATCGTCAGGCAGCAGCGCCTGTTCGGGCACAAAGCCCTCCTGCTGCAGCGCCTCATCCGTCAGAATCTGACGCTGTGGGCGCTTTTCGACCGACTGCAGCACGATGCCGACCCGGTGCTGCATCAGCAGTTCCAGCAGCTTCAGCGCCTGAATATCCGGGCCGCTCAGGAACAGCATCAGGTCGCTGACGTTGAGCTGGCTCAGCGCCGAGATCCCGTCGCAGCTGATCCGGATACGCAGCGCGCTGGCCGCGCCCAGGCCGGAAAGTTTCAGTTCACCGGAGGGGAGATCCGCCGGCACGCCGCCGAGCGTGGCTTCGCTGATCCGCAGCGGATGCAGCACCACATCGTGCGCGGTGGTGTAGCTGCAGGTCACGCCGGTCTTTTTCAGGTTCTGGCTCTCCATCATGGTGCCGCGCGGCACGCGAAAACCCTGGGTGATATCCCCTTTGCGGCTGTCCGGCGTGAGCTGCGCAATCGCCATTGAGGGCGTGGGCGACAGATATGAAGGCGCGATCATCTCCAGCAGGCGCTGTGAGAAGCGCGGAAACTCCGCGTCCATCTTCAGCTGTACGCGCGACGTCAGGAAGGCAAAGCCCTCCATCAGGCGTTCGACATAGGGGTCGGCCACCTCGATTCCGTGCATACCAAGACGACCCGCCACTTTGGGGTAGCGCGTCGCGAACTCTGCCCCCATCTCGCGCAGGTAGGCCAGTTCGCGGTTGTAGTAGTCAAGCAGATTGCTGTCCATGATTATCCTGCATCCTGTAGTTCGAAGTGGCCGCTCTCCAGGTCAACCTGGGTGCGAAACAGAAACGCCAGTGGATAAGGCACGCACCAGAGCTGTCCTTTGATTTCAATCGACAGCACGTTGTGCAGGCTCAGGGAGCCGAGATCGCTGATGCAGCGCACCTGCAGCCCCTGCGGCAGGATCCGCGGTTCGAAGTGCAGAATGGCGTTGGTCATTTTGCGCTGCATATCCTGCCATTCGAGGTCGGAGACGTTCTGCCCGGCCAGGGGCGCCACACCGAAGTTCCAGACGGAGCGCTGCACCTGGTCAAAGCCGCTGAGATCCTGCTGTGCTTCATTGTTGATGGTGTTGAACAGCCACTGCAGATCGCGCAGGACGTGACGGCGCAGCGTGCTGTGGGTGATCAACATGCTGTTGTCCGCCTCCTGCGCCTTATCCGGCGCGTTGTCGGTCAGGCGGTCCAGCAGAGAGGATTGCAGCTTGTCGCGGGCGGTTAACGCATCACGCTTTTTGCGCGCGCGGAACCCGCCGTGCAGCTGAGCATAGCCGTCGTTATGCGCGCCTGAATCATGACTCATCGGCCGATCCGGCTTCATCGAATACTGCCTGCTGCAGGTTCAGCAATGAAAACTCAGCGCTATCGCTGAGCCACATCTTTTGTCCCTGGCCGATGAACTGATCGCTGCTGTCGCCCAGCGGCAGCCATTCGGTGGCGCTGGCGCGCAGGAAACGTTCGTCCGTTTCTGCCCGCAGCGGATAGCGCGCCGGGATCTGGCAGACCTGTTCGCTGCCATCGATCAGCTGTATCCGCGTATGCCGCCAGACCAGGTCGGTCACGCTGGCGGGGGCCTGAAACTGCATCTCACGGATCGCGGCAAACGGCAGCCAGTAGTAGCGCCCCTGATTTATGACTTCACAGACCGGCCCGAAGCGGCTGTCGCCATCCATCAGCCAGCTGAACGCCGTCGGCTGATCCTGCTGCGTGATCGTGCCGGGATTGGCGGCGGCCAGATCGAGCGCCTCGGCTCGCAATGCCTGACCCCGCGCGACCTCACCCGCCGCGTCCGCCTTCAGGGCGGCCAGCAGCGTGTCGCACCAGGTCCAGGCGCTGCCCGGCAGCACCGGCGCTGCATCGCCGCGCAGCACGGCCTCGCGCTGCTGCTCACCGGCAATCGCCTGCTGCAGCAGATTAACCGTCGGCTGAGCCTGCGGGCTTAACGCCAGCCAGGATTGCAGTTGCGTCTGCGCGCGCGACCAGTTTCCTGCCAGGCAGAGCAGTTGCACAAAGGCGGCCCGCAGATCGGCATCGGCCGGACTGGCCTGAATCTGACGCGTGACCTCAGCGAGCGTTTCGCCAATCGTGGCAGTGGCCAGTTGATGTTGCAGAGATTGCATGCAGACTCCTTTGCGTCAGTTAACGGTGCGATAGACCGCCGCGGCGGGATCTTTCAGTTCGGGATGCAGTTTTTCCACCAGCTGCACGCTCAGCGCGGTATCACCGCTGATCCACGGTGACCAGACCTTGCGGACTTCCTGCAGACGCGCCTGCAGCTCGCTCTGATCGGCCGCCTCGCTGGCTGGCATCTGTACCACCACCTGCCGTGTCGCCTGCCAGCCGTTAAAACGGGGACTGAACGGCAGGACCAGCCAGCTATCCGGAGACTTCTCGTTGCCCAGCACCATGCGCTCACTGTTGACCGTCGTGATATGCAGTTCAGCGGTGGGTAACTGCGTGCTCAGTCCCGAAATCGGGAAGCCCTGCAGGAAAGTGACGCCGGTTGCGGCTGACGCGCCGTTGCCCTGCTGGGTCAGGCTGCTGTGGCCGCTGAGCCAGCCATCGGCACCGCAGGTCACGCCCTGCTTCGCCGGGATAAACAGCGCGCTGCCCTGGGCCGGATGCTGCCACCAGGTCCGGAAATGGCAGCCATCCAGCAGGCTGAACTGCAGCCAGGGGGAGGTATCGGCCTGCGCGGCGTTGAGTAAGGGGTCAGCAGCGGCAGCGGGCTGTTGCGGGGTCTGCGGTGCGGCCGGAGTCACCACCGTTTTCCACTGCTGGGCGCGGGCGGCGCTGCCTGTGGCAATCTCAGTGCCCTGCTCGTCGTTCAGCTGCCAGTGCAGCGTCTGCAGCGGTTTACACTGGGAGGCCATCAGGCCGGCAACCCGTGGCAGAAACGCCTTCAGCACCCCGGCATCTTTTTCACCCAGGGTAACGATCCGCAGATTGACCGTGCCGTTACACCAGCTGGAGAGCTGATTGTTTTTAACATCATCGATCCAGACATCGAGCTTCTGTGCCGGGGACTGGACGATGCGATAGTTTTCAGCATAAACCTGCGTGCTGAGCAGCAACGCAGCCAGAGCCACTAATCCATATTTCATGTTGGCGTTCTCAATCTCGCAGAGGGAAAAACTGCGCCGCTTCAGAAAGCGAGTGCAGTAAAGTGGTGTCCTGAGGCGATCCAATCCAGACGGCCAGCGCACTGAAATTATCCTGCTGCCCCTGATCCGGCTGGTCGTTTTTAATGATCTGCTGCATCAGCGTCAGCCACTCTGCGGGCGTATTCACCATGTGCAGCGACTGCTGCATCTGCTCCAGCGTCACGCCGTGCCAGAAACCATCCGTGCAGAGTAAAAAGGCGTCGCCATCTTCAATGCCGACCACGTCGCTGTAACTGGCGTCGCGCTGCTCATCGCCCATCCCCAGGGCAAAATAGAGCAGATTGCTGTTGATGCCGTCGGTGCGATGTCCGGCATCCTTCATCTGCTGCACCAGGCTGTGGTCGGTGGTGACGAGATAGAGGTAGCCGCGGCGGAACAGATAGAGGCGGCTGTCACCGGCATGGGCCCAGCAGGCCAGATGGTAGTCGCGGTCGATAAACAGGCTGACCAGCGTGGTACCCATGCGGCTGTGTTCGCTGCTGACCTTTTGCTGCTGCCGGATAGCGTGATTCGCGTGATTAACGTAACGGCGAATCGACTGCGCATCCAGATGGGCATCCCCGTCAAACGCCTGCAGGAGGCTGCTGCGGGCTATCGATGCGGCGATCTCGCCACCGGGAAAGCCGGCCACCCCATCGCACACCACGAAGCAGGCGGAACGTTGACCGATGACATCACCGATCTGGTCCTGATTACTGGTGCGATCGCCCTGATTCGACGTCGAGGCAATAGTGATATTCATGCGTCATCCGTGTGGGTTTGTGAGTCTTTGTACTGATTGACTTCCAGGTCATAGGCGTGCAGAAACGCTTCGCCAAATAGGGTGTGGAAATCGTCTTCGATCTCACCCGCCGTCTCGCCGTAGCGCTGAACAAAATGCTCCCACAGCGCCGCTTTACGGCTGCCTGGCAGCCCGATACGGGATACCGAACCTGCCTGACGCGCCTCCTCCTCCAGCTGCTCCGGGTTAAAGGATTGCAGCATCGAGGCGATGATGGCGCGGATACCGGCGATCATCCCCAGCTGGTGCGCCTGCAGATCGATCAGCGCATCACGCACCGCCTGACGCGGCGGCATGAAGCCCGGCATCCGGCTGCCGAACATCTGCATTAACACGGTCTTGCCCGATGGCAGCAGTTTGAACGGGTTGTTGGCGTCGTCGAGGATCACCGTCATGTCGGCTTTGACGCCGCGCTTGAGGATCGAACGCGACGAGAGCAGCGCGACCGTGCCCTGGGAGAACATGCTGAGCATCTGACCAAACTGCAGCATCTGTTCGCGGTCGAACTGGGGGGTCGGCTGCAGATCTCGCAGGCCCATCCCCTCCAGCAGCGCATCCAGCAGTTCACCCTTGAGGGCATCGCCACTGCTCTGGCTCGGTGCCGATGGCGGCACGGCAGCGGCAGGCTGGTGACCGGACGCGACCGGGTCGATACGCAGACGCCCTTTCGGCGTCGGCGCTGGCGTGCGCTGCACCGCCTGCGGCGTGGGTAGCGTTATTCCGCCATAGTCGTTCTGCGGATTGATAGCCTCCGCCGGGACGGCGCGCTCTTCATCGATCGGCGGCAGCGGCTCCGGCGCCTGGGGCTGAGAAGAGTTATCCGCGTCAGATGGCGGATTGTGAGGTTCACTGAAGCTGAATAATGGCGATTCCATGTCGCTCAGGCTGTCAGGCGGCTGCTCTGCTGTACGTGCGGCAGACTGTTCGGGCGTCGCCGCTGGCTGAGGCGTCGCCGGTTTCGCTGCGGGTGGCTCGGGCTGAGCCAGCGGCACCGCGTTGCCCATCATCAGACCCAGGGGATCGTCCTGGTTACGCGCATCGGTGCTGCTTTCACCGTCGAACAGGCTTAACGGGTCCAGTTCAGCGGCGGGTTTGTCGGGCTGCTGCGCTGCGGTTTTCTGCTGAGCCGACAGTGCGCTGGGCGTCCGATCGTCGAAAATGCCCTGCTGCGCAAACAGCGCATCGCCTTCATCAAACAGGCTGCGATTTTTCGGCTGCTGCCCATAGTCCAGCGGCGCGTCGTTCACCAACTGGGCCAGCGGATCTTCGGGATTACGATCCGGCGAGGCTGGCGCGGTCAGGGGATTCCCCTCCGGCTTTTCGGGCACCGGTTTGCGTTTAGAGAGATCGTCCGAGATCGAAAACTCTTTTGCCAGGCTGTCCCAGATTTCACTCGGAATCGCGGCCGTGGCGGCTTTTTCCACGGGTGGCTCATCAGCCACTGTTGCGGGCCGGATCGCCTCGGGACGCGGAACTGCCCTTTCCACCTGCGGCTGCGACGCGCTGTTCAGGTCGCTGACCAGCAGCTGATAATCATCAATGCCCAGAATGTCCCCATCCTGCAGCTCAACCTGGCGGCCGCGCTCCAGCGGAATGTCGTTGAGCAGCACGCGGGTTACATTGCCACGGTTGGTCAGGCGGCACTCACCATTTGCGGTGATGTGCACAATCGCCTGAAGGCGGGAGAGTGTCCGGTCATCATCCGGCAGCACCAGATTGTTATCCACGCCGCGTCCAATCGTACCGCCGGGCGGAAAGAAGTCACAGTGAGTCTGCGGCGGCTGTTGGCCGGGTTTGGTCGTTATTATCGTAAAGCGCATAACGGATTCCTGCGGTTAGCGGTTCGGCATCTATACCGCGCACCTCTCGGGGAAAGGCGCGGGGTATAGGGAGCGCAGAGATATTGATGGGTAAACAGTTTTAACCGGGACATATTCAGGGCAGCACGGTTCTATCGGGCAGAAAATAAGTCGTCATTAATTCATCACATAAACAAACAGAGACGTCAGCGTCAGCCATATCAAGGTGATGGTGAAAGTTATCTGGTAAAGCACCCGAATCCTGCACATCCACGCTGTAACTTCAGCAGGCTGTTGCTGAACGAAGTCATACGCCTCACCCTGACATTTTCAGTGCGGGTAAAACGCATCGCCTTTCCTTTTTTGATACTCGTGAAAAAAAACCTTCTGACAATTAGTATAAAAACCAGAATAACTGGCTACCTTAGTCATTAAATTCAGCTGCAGTCCTCGTCGCAGATACTTCTGCAGGAAAAGACGATAAACGCCCTCATTTTTTAAAATACCAGGCAGCACAGAGGTGTAATAGCCCTGCCAGAATAAAAAGGAAAATAATTAAATACATCACGAAGTTGTAAAAGGTCATCCTTCCTGCTCATATCATTAATCGCATTATTTTAAAGCTGGCAATAAAACTGCACGTTCATCTATGAAGTCGCGGTTAGTTCTTACCCGGAATTAAAAAAATCATCAGTTTAAAAAATGGCGCCAGATAATAAAATCTATGCCGCCCCCTGTCATCATGACACCAGCAACCATATTCAGATGATGCAGACGGACTAACCAGATAATCTTGTTTTCAGGCAAAGACTGTATGAATTCATATGTTTCCCTGCTGACCCTCTGATGGCGTTTGTGGTCTAGTCTGACGCCTTTATACAACCGTGCAAACCAGGAAATTTTTAAGGGATGGAACGATGGACTGAAAAAGGAGCTAACCTGAGTGCTGAAATCAAGATCCAATCTTCTTTTGCGAAACTCGCTAATTAATGATTCATAGTTTTGAACATTTTTTCTGAATATTATGTAGCCTACAACTTGTAAAGCAATCGAACTCAGAAAAGACATAATTGAAATAGCAATCAAAATGCAAGGCCATGTCATAAAACCTTATCCATAACTTCAGTTAAATAAATAAACAAAAATAGCCATAAAAACAGCCCAGACAACTGTCAGAAAGTAAGTAAACTGGTAAAGAGAGAGCGTCTTTTCCATCCAAACCATTTTTTCTTTAGGTTGTTTTTGTACAAATTCATAAGCCTTTATGCTGACATTTTCAGATTTAGAAAAGCGCATTTTCCGCCCTTTCCTGAGATTCATGAAAAAGGCTAACTTCTGATAATTAGCATAGAACCCCAAATGATTTGCAACTTTCGTGGTTAAGTCTAATTGCAAGCCAGCATTTTGATAAAGATCGATAAAATCCTGATACGCTTTTCGATTAACTCTAAAAAGCCACGCAGCATAGACATGCAGAAGAATGACCAAAACAGATAAAATCGAACTGCCATACATAAAAAAATCATACGAACTCATAAAATCTTATCCATCAAAATACCTGCCCCTTTTTCACCCAGCTTAGCAGCACCAAAACCCCCTGCAGCGGATCCGACTATTCCACAAGCTAACGCACCTATGCCTCCGGTTGCAACACCCAGTGCTACGCAGGCGGAAGTTGCGATTGCCCCCGCCGCCGCGCCGCCCAGGATACCTGCAGTCGTGCCTGCTGCAAACTGAGAATACCCTTTCACCGCTACTTTAGAACATTCATCTTCTCTTTCAGTGGTACAGCTGTGATAAACCTCATTCGTTGTATTCACAGCACTAAATCCTATTGAAACCCATCCACCCATTTTCATAAATTTCGCTGCTCTGGCTGCACTATCTACATAGGTCGAATAACCGCGTATAACTCCTGTGCCAGCAGTTTGCCAGTCATGGATAATAGAGGAGCTGGAAAGGTTTAAAGCATGCTTAATCTTTTCATAGGGGCGCAAATTCAGCATAAATCGGGATAAACGATTCAGTAGTACTTCAAGTTCACCAAACAGGCGTTTCCGCTCGATAAAAAACTGCTGCCCGAACAATGTTCCTGACGTCAGATATTGGTTACGGTAGGCATTCTCAATAGCGACAAGTTTCTTGCCAATTTCATTGAAATAGCGTTCACCCGCATCGCCGATGATACCTGAAGCTTTATCCATAAAATTGGTAATAGCAGCAATTGCAGCATAATGGCGATTGAAGAAATCTGCCTCATCAACTGTCAGATGAGTAACACTATTGTTAGTTCTTTTTTTTGCTTCATCCAGCGTTTGCATCGCTGCTGGATGATTGTTTCCATTAGGATCGGCAACAACCAGAATCTGCCCCGGCTTAGCCCAGGTAACATCGGCATTTAATTGCAAAAAAAAATTCGCGGCAGGCATATTGCGAGTGCCGTAGAGCCACATAGCTTGTTCAGTCAATCTTCCCGGCCGCTGGACCACACAAAAACCTGGCTCAACAGAATTTTTTACTGTCATCACAATCTCCTTTTGCAATTAAATGTATGCGAAAAATAATTACTCAGATAACTCAAGATACGCCCCTGACAGGGGCGTATCAGATTACGCTTCTTTATTGCCTTTGATATCCCAGCCCGCGCTGCTCTCTGCGCCTTTGCCACCGGAAGAACTCTGCTCCCAGTACTGCTGTTTCACTTTAGAAGCCTGGAAGGAGTAAGTCATACCCAGGGTATCGCCGTTGTCGGAACCGTTATAGTTCACAGCGGTCACCAGCACATCTTCCAGAGTAATACGTGCGTACTCAACCTGAGAACCACCTGCTTTACAGATAGAGAGTTCGACTTTTGCCAGATGCTTACCGCTGGCGCAGTTCTTCAGCAGCGCCGTGGTGGATTTGTCGATCAGCGCGTTAACGTGCAGGTCGTTGAAGTTAACTTTACCGGCACCGCCGCCGCCGCCCACAGACATGTTGCCTGGCTGAGAAGCACCCCATGAGAAAGAGGTGATATCAGTCCAGCCGGTGTGGTTTGAATCTTTCGATTCGCCGGTGACTCCGTCAACCTTCATAAACATATCAATAGCCATTATCTTTCACTCTTTATTGGTTGCGATTATTGCTTTCAAAAAAGCAAGGATATGGCAAAAAGAAAAGCATGGGGCTGAATAAAACAGTCCATATTTTACCTTTGCCTTGCTTCTGAAATATCGTCATAAACCATATTTCAGAATTCGTATTGCCGGTCATTAACCGGACAAAATAGATATGCATTTATAGTGCGAAAACATCAATAACCGGATAACGCACTGTTTTACGCTTTGTAAGGTGCCCATTTTATGGACAGCGCCATGATCAATATTATATAGTCGCCCGGCACATTAAATATTCATGGAAGGAATAGAGATGAAAAAGGTCTTCTCAGTTTTCCTGATAACCCTGTTATCGCTGATCTCTCTTTATGCCATTGTTGATCTTGTAAGCTCAATCTATCTGGTTGCCCGTTATGGAAGCGTTAACGCCTGCTCTTCAGGCTTACTTGCGGGTAAAGCGCTCTTTATTGCTGCCTGCATAGCCTTTGTTGTTATGCTGAACAGGCTAATACGTAAAAAGATTCATTAATCTGTTTACGTTTATCTGCCATCGCCTGAATCTGTGGCCACGCCGTTCCTGAATGAATAGACAGAACGGCGTTTACAAGCTTTCTCATCGCAGAAACAACCCAGGCTGAATACAGAAAAACCCGCTTAGCATATTAAAATCAGATCAGGGTGACAGCTCAGCAAATGGCAGTGTGCAGAGCGTCACACCTTGCCATCCGCAGAGACTGCGTGATGCCCGGTCGCCCCGGACACCACGCATCCTGTTCAGCCCTTAAGCATTATCATTTTTCAGTGACGGCAGCTTGGAGACCAGACGCAGCGAAACGGTCAGGCCTTCCAGCTGGTAGTGCGGACGCAGGAAGAACTTCGCGGCGTAATAGCCCGGGTTATCCTCCTGCTCTTCCACATTGACCTCGGCAGCCGCCAGCGGCTTGCGTGACTTGGTCTCCTGCGAGGAGTTAGCCGGGTCGCCATCGACGTAATTCATTACCCAGTCGTTCAGCCAGCGTTCCATCTCATCCCGCTCGCGGAAGGAGCCGATCTTGTCACGCACGATGCACTTCAGGTAGTGCGCGAAGCGGCAGCAGGCGAACAGGTAAGGCAGGCGCGCGGCCAGACGGGCATTGGCGGTGGCATCGGCGTCGTGATACTCCATCGGCTTCTGCAGTGACTGCGCACCGATAAAGGCGGCGAAGTCGGAGTTCTTACGATGCACCAGCGGCATAAAGCCGTTTTTCGCCAGCTCGGCTTCACGGCGATCGCTGATGGCGATCTCCGTCGGACACTTCATGTCCACGCCACCGTCATCGCTCGGGAAGGTATGACACGGCAGATTTTCGACAGCCCCGCCCGACTCCACGCCGCGGATAGCGGTACACCAGCCATACTCTTTGAATGAGCGGTTGATGTTGGCGGCCATCGCGTACGCCGCATTGCTCCAGGCATAGTTACTGTGATCGGCGCCGTCTGTCTGCTCTTCAAAGTCGAAGCTGTCGACCGGGTTGGTGCGGATCCCGTAGGGCAGACGCGCCAGGAAGCGCGGCATCACCAGGCCCAGATAGCGTGCATCTTCCGACTCACGCAGGCTGCGCCAGGCGGCGTACTCGGTGTTCTGGAAGATCTTGGTCAGATCGCGCGGGTTCGCCAGCTCCTGCCAGGACTCCATCTGCATGACTTCAGGTGCCGTGCCGGTGATAAACGGACAGTGCGCGGCCGACCCGATGCGGGCCATCTCACCCAGCAGCTCGACATCCTGCGGGCTGTGATCGAAGTAGTAATCGCCGACCAGGCAGCCAAACGGCTCGCCACCGAACTGACCATACTCCTGCTCATAAATCTTCTTGAACAGCGGGCTTTGATCCCAGCTCGCACCTTTGTAGCGCTTCAGGCTGCGGCCCAGTTCCTGCTTGGAGATGCTCATAAAGCGGATTTTCAGCATCTCGTCGGTTTCGGTGTTGTTGACCAGGTAGCTCAGGCCACGCCAGGCGCTCTCCAGCGACTGAAACTCCGGATGATGAATGATCTGATTGACCTGCTGAGAGAGCTTTTCGTCGATCTCGGCAATCAGCGCCTGGATGGTGCGATACGCATCGCTGGACACCGTGACGGTGTTCTCCAGCGCCTGCTGCGCCAGGGTTTTCACCGCGCTTTCGACCGCCGCGCGCGCCTGATCGCTTTTTGGCCGGAACTCTTTGTTCAGCAGCGCGCTGAACTCATCCTGGCTGAAGCTGACCGCGTCCTGCGACTGCGACTGTTGTGAACTCTGCGTCATGCCTGCGGCTCCTTATCGTCAGTGGCGTTATTCTGCTTAGGCAGATGCGTCAGCGCCTGCAGCAGCGTCGGGTCCTGCAGAACCTTGCCAATCAGCTCCTCTGCCCCGTTTTTGCCGTCCATATAGGTCAGCAGGTTTGCCAGCTGGGTGCGTGCTTCCAGCAACGTGTTCAGCGGCTCGACGTTGCGGGCCACCGCATCCGGCGAAAAGTCATCCATGCTGTCAAACGTGAGATCGATGTTCAGCTTGCCTTCGCCGTTCAGGGTGTTGTCGACCTGAAACGCCGCGCGCGGCTTCAGCGCTTTCATGCGCTCATCGAAGTTGTCGATATCGATCTCCAGAAACTTACGCTCGTCGATGCCGGGCTGCGGCTCCAGCGGTTTCCCGACCAGGTCCGCCAGCACGCCCATCACAAACGGCAGCTGGATTTTGCGTTCCGCGCCATAAATTTCCACGTCATATTCAATCTGAACGCGGGGTGCGCGATTGCGGGCAATGAACTTCTGCCCACTGGATTTACTTGTTGCCATGGTTTTCTCCATCAATGATGCGCGGATAACGTGTCACAGCAGGCGCGCAGGTCCTGCTGTGTGAGTGGGTGACGCCTTAGTCGCGACGTCCGAAAAGCGTTTCGAGCTGGTGTACGCCATCAGGCGCGAGATCGCGGATGATCTCCATAAAGTCGCGCTCGATCAGGCGCTGAACGCGGTCGATCATCAGCGGTGCAGGATGGCTCGGCTCATGCTGGGTAAAATAGAGCTTCACTTTTTCCAGCATCAGCTGCGCATCGGCGCGGGAGCCAATCTGCACGCTGCGCCAGTCAGCGGCCGCGCGGGGCGCTGCCGGTGCTGTTGCGGGTGCGGTCTCTGCGGGCGGTTCCGCCGTCGCTGCGGGCAGTAGTGTGCTGAGGTCGGTGGCCTGACAGCGTTCGGCGATCAGGGCAATCTGTCGGCGCAGCAGCGCCAGTTCCGGCACCGCCGCGTCACCCAGCCGTTCAGCCACGGTTTCGCAGATGGTCTGCAGCCGCTCATGGATCTGCAGCACCGCCCCGATGCCCGGCTGATTGGCGCGCGCCAGTTCGTCGGTCAGACGTGGCAGGCCACCGGGATAATCGGTCACCTCCGTTTTACTGCCGTCGCACAGGGCGGCAGCATCGCGCAGCGTGATGCCGTCAGAAGGATAGCGCAGCAGCCAGCTCTGGCGCACCGCGCCGCTCAGGGCAGATTTGTCGCCCAGCAAGGCCAGGGCATTGATGCGGAAGAAGGGATCCGCTTCGCCCGCCTCTTCCAGCCGGGGCCACAGCGGTTCCCAGTAGAGCAGCAGCGCCTGTTCAATCAGTTTCAGGCCCTGGGCATAACCCGGTAATCCCTTTAGTTCGGTCCAGGCATGGGTCAGCGTCAGCATTACCCGCAAATCCTTGCTGCGGCCCAGCAGCGCGACCGCCAGCTTCTCGACTTTATTCCAGTCGGCCGGTTCTGCCGGAATGATCGTGTCACCAAACTGCTGTTCCGCTTTACCGGCGCTCGCCTGCTCCATCGCCTGAAAATCGGCATCGTATTCCAGGTTGTCGCCACCGGGATTGTCATCGCTGATCGGCGCCAGCAAAGTTTCCATATTCATCGTCACGCTCGTCGCCTCAGGATTCAAACATCGGGGGATAAAGTCCGTTACGGCCAGGTTTTGCTCCACCGGCCGGATCGAACAGCAGGGAAAAGAGCTGGGCAGTGAAGTTGCCGCTGTGGACCTGGGTATAGAGCGGAAAACCGTCGCTCTGATTGGTCCACCAGAAACTGGTGTAGAACTGCGGATCGAAATTCTCGCCCGGCAGCGTCCAGTTCAGGGTCGACGGGGTATCGCCATGCCCGATAACGTTGAGAATGTCTGAGGACTCACCGGTTTCCTCCGGCGGTTGCGGCTGCGGAATGCTGAGCAGTGCCTGGTCGAGCTGTTCCGGCGATCCGCCCCCCTGCACCACCCGCAGCAGTGTATTCCCCACCTGCTGATACCAGTCACCCGAACGGGCCAGCAGCGCGGGCGACCATTCTGCGGGGGTAAAATACCGCAGCGCGCAGAGCGGATAGTTACGTCCGACGCTGTCCCGCGCGGCGATCAGGCAGCCCATCTGGATCAGCTGGCTGCCCAGCATCGGGGGCACCACAAAATTCCAGACCGGCGCGTTGAGAAACGGGCGCGACGGCGCGTTATCGCTCTCCTGATTGCTCTGCCAGTGGTGCAGACCCACCTGAAACCAGCTGGACCACTGGCGATAGATCACGTCAGGAAAACGGCGCTTCACAAAGTCACCCGCACTGGGCAGTTTGCCGTACCAGCAGGGTGCAGCGTAATGAGTCATTGTCGGGTCCTGTTTCAGGGGCAGCTAAAGCCGGGAAGCTGGAACGGATTACGGATGCTGCCAGGGGTGAACGACAGCGTGACCTGATGGCCTTCCACGCTGAACGTGGCGTCGCGCGTCAGTCCTCCGGCGGTGGTGACGCGGGCGCGGTCAAAGAAGCGATTGAGCGCCCAGGGGCCGCTGGTGACCAGCGTGGAGGTGGTGCCGTTGGTCAGGCCAAGCTGCATCCGCACCTGGCTGGTGCCGCCCGGACCGGGCCAGCTGACCATCTGCACGGCCTGCGGCCCGTGGCTGTAACGCAGGATCTGACCGTCAACATCCAGCGTCAGGTTAAGGATCTCATTGTCCATCCTGACGGTGCGCAGCGTGACGCGGAAGCCCGGCGTGGTGGCGCCGTTGGCAAAGAAGGCATCCCGGATCGACTGCGCCTGCTGGAAGGGACGCAGCAGCGCTTCGCCGCCCGGCAGACTCTTGCCGTCGATACCCGGCGTAAAGCGCCACGCAGCATTGGTGGTATCCACTTTGCTGGCGAGGTTGTCACGGAAGAAACTGTCCATCATGCCGCTGCCCGGTGCAAACATCCGGGCCAGATCGTCCGGTGTCACTTCGCTGCGGGCGGAGCGAACCAGTGGATAGCGACCCGCGATCGCCTGGCGGCAGAAACTGCCCACTTCCATGGTGATGCGCTTGCGGACGTTATCCATGTCGCGGCGCTGGGCATCGCTGCTGGCCCCCACCGCCATGCTGGAAACCATATTCTGCAGAGAACCCGGCAGGCGACCGGCGCTGGCCTGCAGACGACTGATGGCATCGCTGGCCGGTGGCGGCATCCCGCTGTTCGCGGCATCCTGGACCGCCGTCAGATAGCGATAGAGATCATCGATCTGGTGCAGGAAATCATCCACCGCCAGCACCTTGCTGCCCTGCTGCAGCGGCTGGGCCAGCTCGATGACCGGTGCAAAGTGCACGGCCACGGCCTGCTCCGGCGCGGCCTGACTGGCGGCCTGTCCACGCGCGACAGCGGCGTCGGGTGAGGTGAACAGCGCTTCAAGCGTACGGGTGGCGCTGTTATCCGAAGGCTTTGCCGCCTGAGCGGTTTTCTCATCCGGCTGCGCCCGGTTCAGCGTCAGCAAGTGGCTGAGGTTGATCACCAGCTGGCGCAGCGGCGAGTGATTGCCGGACAGCAGACGTGCGGTGTTGATGCGCTGCGAGAGGTCGGCGCTGCTGTTAAGCTGAATGTCGCTCAGGAACTGCTCCCACTGACGGATGTAGTCCTGTACGTAGAGCTGGCGCACGGCCAGATCGGTCTGCTCGCTTTTCTGCGCAGGTGCCGCACCATCCAGTACCCAGAGATCGTCCTTGTAAAGGGCCTGCGTGACCGGCGCTATCTGCCTGTCCACATGCTGCCAGTACCCCTCCGGCGTATAGAGGCCCGCAACCCCGTCATTCACCGATTTACCGCTTTTGCGCGAAAAGACCAGCTCGCTCTGCGGCCCGCCCAGCGACGCCAGCGTGACGGTCTGCAGCGTATCGCTGCGCTGCAACAGGCGCTTCAGCCGGCCATAGACGCGCTGTGACAGCGGCATCTGATTAATCAGCGCCTGTTCGCGCTTAATCAGGGTCTCATCCTTCGCATAAGGTGAGGCGTGGATCTGCGTCTCCAGCAGCTGTTGCAGATGCCACGCCAGCTGCTTCACCTGCTGCTGGGTCACGTTCTGCGGCAGCTCACGCGACAGATTGAGCATCAGCCAGGCCTGCAGGAATTTGCCATCGTAGTGCTTAGGCTGATAGAGCATCTGATACGCCTTCAGCGCTTCATAGCTGTAGTCCGCGTCGCTGCCGTTGTCGGCCCGCAGCCAGCGGGTGATGTTCTGTGCCACCTGCGGCAGCAGGAGCTGCTTCAGGGCTTTCTCATAGAGGGCGCGGGTCGCATCGCTGACTTCCGTGCCGCGATACAGCCCCATCCGGCGCGTCAGCGGCGGTGAGTCCAGCGAGAAATCGGCACTCTCCGGCAGGTGCAGTAGCGTGTTGAGATAAGGCACCAGCGCAAAGAGATCGCCATTGACCTGCTGCTGGAGCTGGTCGCCCAGTTGCTCCACCTGCGGCGTTTTGGCCGCCATCTCCTGCAGATAGGATTTGTTCTTGCTGTAGCTGGTCAGCCAGAGCGCGCCCGCCACCAGTAACAGCACCAGCAGGGCAAGATAGCCTGACCACAGGCCCGCACGATTGCGCAGCTCCCACCAGCGGTTGCTGCCTGCCAGCCCGGACTCCTGGAAAATCACATTCTCCAGCACCCCTTTCAGGAAGAAGCTCTGTCCTTTGTTCTGCGGAATCGGGGACGTTTTATCGACCTGATCCCAGCTGCCCGATTCGCCCGCCTGCTGACCCGGCAGATTCAGCGCGCGGTTCAGCTCACCCATGACCCGGTCAAACGGCAGGCCTTCCTGCGTGCCGCTGGCAAAGTAGATCCCGCGCGGCGCAAACTGCGTTTCGAAATCGGAACGGGCAAACAGCGTGTCGAGCGCCTCGGCCAGCAGCGGTCGCAGCGCCGCGAACTCCTGCGGGAAGAGGTAGCTTTCGGCGCGGGCCTGGGGATCGCTCTCTACCAGCAGCCGATCGGCCAGTCCGGCATCGAGCCGCTGTTGCAGCAGCGAATACTCCTGCTGGAACTGGCTATTAAGCTCAAAGTCGGCGGCTGACGCCTGCGCCCACGGGAAAGTGAACCCCCAGATCTGCTCGCGCTGGGCTTTATCCAGCGAGGCGAAGTAACTGCGGAAGCCCTTGAGCAGGTCAGCCTTGGTGACCAGCACATAGACCGGGAAACGAATGCCGAGACGATCGTGAAGCTCCATCAGCCGCTGACGCAGCGCCAGCGCCTGGTTGCGCAGCGCCTCAGGCGACTGGCTCAGCAGGTCAGAGACGCTCAGCGTGACGATCACGCCGTTGATTGGCTGACGGCCGCGATATTTACGCAGCAGGTCGAGGAAATGGTGCCATTCGCTGGCATCCCGATCCTGCTGACTCTCCTGGGTGCTGTAGCGCCCGGCGGTATCCAGCAGCACGGCATCATTGGTGAACCACCAGTCGCAGTTGCGGGTGCCGCCGATGCCGCGCAGCGCCGATTTGCCGAACTTATCCGCCAGCGGAAACTGCAGGCCCGAGTTAACCAGCGCAGTGGTTTTACCGGCACCGGGTGCACCAATAATCATGTACCACGGCAGCTGATAGAGATACTGGCGACCAAAGCGCTGCGCCCAGAACGGGCGGCCTTTGCTGCTGTGGCGCTGTAAGTGCGCCTTTTTCAGCATCTCTGTGGCCTCCGAGAAGCGCCCTGCCAGTACCTGCTCTTCGCTGGTCAGCCGCTGACGGTCGGCGTCCGGCGCATCACTCTTGCCGGTTTCGAGGCTCGACATCAGCTTACGGTTGAGCCAGAAGTTATAGAGCCGCGGGATCGCCTGTCCCAGGCCCCACACCAGATAGAGCAGCGCGATACTGATCATGCGGTTCTGCTCCGGCTCCAGCGGGCGCGAATCGACGATCGAGAACACCGGGCCAATCACCCAGATAATAAAGGAGAGCGCAGTAATACCGACGAAGCCCCACGCCAGGCGGCTGGTCAGCACGGCAAACAGAATATTCAGCATGGATCAGTTCCCTCTCGCCGGGCTGTTGAGTTCAGCCTGCGTTGCATCCGGTGCCACCAGCAGCGTGATTTCCACACGACGGTTGCGCGCGCGATTTTCTGCGCTGGTGTTCGGTACCAGCGGATTGCTTTCGCCGCGCCCTTCCGCCCTGACCCGCGACGGCTGCGCCAGCTGCTGCTGCAGCAGGCTCTGCACCGACCGGGCGCGTGCCAGCGAAAGCTCAAAGTTAGAGGCAAAGCGGGCGCTGCGGATCGGCACGTTGTCGCTGTAGCCAATCACCTGAATCTGGCCGCTGACGTTGTTCATCGCCGCCGCAATACGCTGGATCACCTCGGTATAGCGACCGCGAACCTCGGTGGCGGCGGAGGCAAACAGCCCATCCCCTTTCAGCGTCACCACACTGCGGTCCGCCTCATCGCGTACGGCCACCAGCCCGGCATCAATTTCCGGTTTCAGGAAGGCCCGCAGGTTCAGCGTGGCTGGCGGTGGCGGCGCAGGATTACCAATCTTCACCTCCGGCAGCGCCGTCTGATAGATGCGGGCGAGCACCGGCGAGGTGTAATCGCCCAGACGCCAGTTCAGAACGATGTAGAAGAGACAGGCTGCCAGACCCGCCACGGCCGCACAGGCCCAGAGCGGGATCATCGGCCGCCAGAGTTTGCGTAGCACGGGCTGATCGGTGGGATGCGGTGACAGCGCCGCCGCATAATTGCCGCGCACGCCTTTGATCATCTGCAACAGACGCTGTTTGATGGTCTCCAGCTGCGAACGGCCGTTATCCAGTACGCGGTAGCGTCCTTCGAACCCCAGCAACAGGCAGAAGTAGATCAGCTCCAGCATCAGGATGTGGCGTCTGGGGTTCTGCGACAGCTTGGCCAGCAGCTGGAAAAACTTCTCGCCGCCCCAGGTTTCGTTGTGAAACGTCACCAGCAGACCGTTGCTGGTCCAGACACCACGGCTGCCCCACGGGGTCAGCGCCGCTGCCTCATCGAGTGCGGTACAGAGACAGTAACGCGCGCCGATGATCACTTCATAGCCCACGCCGGACTGCTGGCAGCTCAGCTCGAAGCGACGGATCTGATCGATCAGTTGCTGACGCAGCGCCGCCGGATCGTCATGAGAGAGCGAGTGACGGATCTGGGGAATGGCATTAATCAGAGGGTTGGCCGCCGCAACAAGCCCATTCTGGTGGCGGGTATCCGGCGCAAGATCGCTGTGTGACTGAGGTTGTTCCTGCATCATGCTGCGTGCTCGGTTTATTATTCTGACTGACTACGGATGGCCCAGAACTCCATGTTCAGGCCCGGAAACTCACCGGCAAGGTGCAGCGCGAAAGCGCCCGAGCGCTCCATCTCTTTCCAGAGTTCGCTGTTCTTATCCAGTTCGAAATAGCTGTACCCTGAATGCCAGGGGATCTGCGGCGGTGCGCCCGGCATCGCCCGCAGCGCCAGACCCGGCAGCTGAAGCTGAACCAGATCGCGGATTTTGCTGACCGGTGCGACCTTCATCTGCGCCGGGAAATGGGTGATGAGGGTATCGGCCGGCACGCTGGCTTTCACCGCCAGCACGAAGCCAAACTCATGCACCATGCTGCTTTCCGGCACGGTCGCCACGTTGAGCCCATGTGAACGCTGGGTCAGCGGCAGCTGGATAGCACTCTCTTCCATCACCTGTGAGAGTCCCTGACGCAGCAGCAGTGACAGACGGCTGAAACAGCTGTTCAGATCGTCATGATCGTAAAGCGGCAGCCCTTCAGGCGCGCGGGCTGGCGTCCAGGTGCTCAGTTCTGCGGCCAGCTGCAGCCAGTGGCTGAACAGGGTTTCAGGATGCAGCAGTGGCAAATGCTGAAGATGGCTGTGCAGGCCCAGCTGACGGTTGAGCAGCGCCAGCAGCATAAAATCGACCATGTCGGCGCTGTTGAAACGGCCGGTGCCCGGCGCGCGCTGGCTCAGTTGCTGGCTGCGCTGCTGGATCAGCCCGTGGAGATCGTTGAACATGTTCTGCAGCGGACGGCTGCTGTTCAGGGTCAGCATCGGGGGGATGTAGTCGCTGTCGAGCCGGATATGGTTGTCGCTGCGTTTTTCAATCACCTGCGCTACGCCCATTGCGGTCCATTCGGCGGTCAGATCCTGCTCCAGCATCAGGCGCAGGCGAAGCTTGCCAAACTGCACCGTGGCACTGCCCACCGCCTGCACGTTGTCATCCTCCACTTCCGCTTCCCAGGCCAGGTAGCGCGCCAGCGAGTCGTGCGACTCCTGAAACGCCACGGCCTCGCGGCCATTGCGACGGGTCGGAATCGCCAGCACCACTTTGCTGCGATCAACCGAAGCGGGCAGATCGAGTGGCGCCGGGCCATGCTGTGGCTGGCTGAAGGCAAAGAAGGTGCCGTCCGGCAGACAGCCGCTGGCGGCACTCAGTGCCAGTTTGCCCTGACGCAGCAGCGCCTCATCAAACTCAAGATCGTAAAAACCCCAGGTGTAGGCGCGCTGTGACTGCCCCCACTCGCGCAGGGTGCTGAGAAGGTAATTTTCTGATTGCTGGAAATGGTGAGGACGCAGAAACATCCCCTCCGTCCAGACGACTTTTTCGGCTCTGTTCATCGGCATCACTGTTTTTCCACGCGAAGGCCATTCGTTCCCGCCACAATGTGCGCATTCAGCTCGCCATCGTTACGTTTCCAGAACGCCCAGAATGAGGGGGATTCGCCTTCGGGAACCGGCAGCGAAAGTCGCCAGATCTTGCCATCCAGCATCTGATACTCCGCCATGATGCCGATAAAGCGCGCCTCGGGCAGGCTCCTGATGCGCAGGGTTTTGCTGCGCTGGTCTGAGGTCAGGAAGAACTGTTGGGTATTGAGCTGCGCGCCGCCCTGTGCGGCGGCAGACGGATTCTGCAGGGAGTAGAAATCGGCTGACATAAACTCGGCATCCGAACTCAGCAGCATGACCCGGACTTTCAGTGGCGCACCGCCGTTTAGCTGATTCTCTGCCCGTACCGTGAGGTTGTAGTAGCTCGCCGGTGGCTGACTGCTGCTACTGCTGCAGGCTGACAGCAGCCACACCAGCAGCACGACCAGCCCACTCCGTAGTGACATTTTTCTCGTCATGACGCCCTCCCTGCCCGATGCAATTAGTTAATGATCCAGGTTCCGTTGGTGCTGTTCTGACAGGCAGTGCTGTCTCCGTTAACCGCTACACAGGTTTTCTTCTTGCTGGTGCGAACGCGGCGTTTAGGCTGATCCGCTTTGACCGTCTGATCGTAAAGTTCGCTTTTCACTACGGCGCGGAACGGCACATAGCCGGTCAGCCTGACGGTCGCCTGCGGTGCCGCAGGTTTATCGGCCTCTTTCGCTGGCGGCGTGGCGGTTTCGGGTTGCGCATCGGCTGCGGTGTCGGCCGCTTCACCCAGCGCCAGCCAGTTGTTCTCCACCTGACCAATCACCGTATAGCTTTCGCCGGTTTTCAGCGTCTCCACGACTTTGCCGCCATAACCAGGATGATTCATGACCGAGGCGGGATAGAGCGCGCGATAGGTTTCATTGACCGGACTGAACTGCGCGGGCGGTTTAACCGCATAGCGGTGGCTGAGTACCACGCCATCCACCGTGCTGGTGACGAGCGTGTCATCCGTCATTTGTGGCGGCGCTTTACAGCCAGCGACAGAGAAAACAAACATCAGGCCTAACGCAATACGAAGCTTCACCATATTTTTCATGTTGTGTTCCATTCATACCTTGAAGAGTGGCCAGAGGCCGGGTGTCAGTGATGAAAATCGGGAATATCACGGGTAACAAAAGCCCTTAGTACCAGACTAAAAGCCAGCCCTGAATCAATTTGCCTGGAGGCTGCGGTCAGCAAAAACGCCAACTGATCAACAAAAATTAAGTATAAAAAAGCAACACAGAGGACGGAAACGGCAGGAGGACGAAATCAGGCTCGCGGCAAAACGATCAAAAACATGATCAAATTTTTCGGGTCGAATTTCGGAAGGCGGGGTAAACCCAAGTTTTCCTAATACCATCCCTGGTTATTTAACGATCACTTTTAATTAAAATGTTAATCGCAAGCGTGTTATCAATCTGCAAAAACCTGCACGGGAAATCTCGAATAATTTATAAAATCCTTTTAAATTCATATATTTAAAATAGCACCGCAGATCCATAGCTACCGCACGAGCCAGAGAGATCCTGCCCGTGAGTCTGCAATCGCAATCATATTGTAAATATAAGCGATAAGTTTACAGAAGATTGACAGAATTTCAACGGCGCGCTTTTCCCTGGATTTACATAAGAAAAATTTAATATAAACCGTTAATCCAAATATTATCAGATTTTGAACTGCCGACTAAGACGATTCCTAAAAACTTCCGAAATTATGAAGTATTTGCACACAAAAATGGGAAGAAGCCGAAAAGGCCATTAAGAACACTCATGTAAAATATGGTCCTTTTTGACACAGCTACGGCATAGCGGGGAGAAAGGCGAGAAGGGGCAGAGATAATCAACGTCACGCCCGGTTTTCAGACAGGGCCAGACAGATCAGAGGGTTACGTGAGTGCCGAGGTCAATCAAAGAGAGGTTCAGGAAAAATGCGGGCTTTCGGGATAAGCGAAACGGTAAATCCATCGGTTTAATTTCTCAACTAACTGATTAATTGTTCTTTACCGGCTCGTTTTTAATGCGTCCCCGTCAGAAATTGGCTGACTCTTCAGAGGCCCTTAACGTAAAAAAACCACGCCGGAGCGTGGTTCTGTCAGGGAGGCGGCGCGATGTCGCCACGGTAAGCACGCCGGTCAGAAGAAGCCCAGCGGTTCGATGCTGTAGCTGATCAGCAGATTCTTGGTCTGCTGATAGTGATCCAGCATCATTTTGTGGGTTTCACGCCCGATGCCCGATTTCTTATAGCCACCAAAGGCGGCATGGGCCGGATAGAGGTGATAGCAGTTGGTCCAGACGCGCCCCGCTTTGATCGCCCTGCCCACCCGGTAGGCGCGGTTAATATCGCGGGTCCAGACGCCGGCACCCAGACCATAAATGGAGTCGTTGGCAATCGCGATCGCTTCCGCTTCATCTTTAAAGGTGGTGATGCCGATGACCGGTCCGAAGATCTCTTCCTGGAACACCCGCATACTGTTGTTGCCTTTCAGCAGCGTCGGCTGAATGTAATAGCCGCTGTTGAGCGAGTCATCCAGCTTCTCGATGCCGCCGCCAGCCAGCACTTCCGCTCCCTCCTGACGCGCCACCTCCAGATAGGAGAGGATTTTGTCAAACTGCTGCTGCGACGCCTGCGCGCCGACCATGGTGTCGGTATCCAGCGGATCGCCCCGTTTGATGGTTTTTACCCGTTTCATCACGGCCGCCATAAAGGGTTCGTAGATCGACTCCTGCACCAGCGCGCGTGACGGACAGGTACAGACTTCGCCCTGATTCAAAAAGCCCAGCACCACGCCCTCTGCGGCTTTCTCGATAAAGCTCTCTTCCGCCTGCATGATATCTTCAAAGAAGATGTTAGGGGATTTACCGCCCAGCTCGACGGTTGACGGGATCAGGCTTTTGGCCGCCAGCTCCAGAATATGGCCGCCGGTAGCGGTAGAGCCGGTGAAGGCAACCTTGGCGATGCCGGGATGTGAAGCCAGCGCTTCTCCGGCCTCTTTACCAAACCCGTGCACCACGTTCAGCACACCCGGCGGCAGCAGATCTTTAATCAAATCCACAAAGACGGTAATGGACAGCGGCGTCTGTTCTGCCGGTTTCAGCACCACGCAGTTACCCGCGCCCAGCGCCGGTGCCAGCTTCCAGGCGGCCATTAATAGCGGGAAGTTCCACGGGATAATCTGCGCCACCACGCCCAGCGGTTCATGAAAATGGTAGGCTGCCGTGAACTCATCGATCTCGGCCGCACTGCCCTCCTGTGCCCGCAGACAGCCCGCAAAGTAGCGGAAATGGTCCACCGCCAGCGGCATATCGGCGGCCAGCGTTTCGCGCACTGGTTTACCGTTGTCCCAGGTTTCATACACCGCCATCGTTTCCAGATGCTGTTCCAGCCGATCGGCGATTTTCAGCAGCAGCAGCGAGCGCTGCTGCGGTGAGGTTTTACCCCAGGCGTCGGCGGCGGCCGCGGCGGCGGCCACCGCGTTATCCACATCGGCCGCATCCGAACGCGGGAACTCACCGGCCACCGATCCATTTACCGGCGAGGTATTGGTGAAGTAGTTTCCCTTCACCGGCGCGACGAATTCACCATTAATGAAGTTGCCATAATTCTTTTGTAGGGTAATCAGAGAACCCTGTTCTCCGGGAGCGGCGTAACGCATGGTCATTCTCCTGAAAGGTGACTGATGCAACAATAGTGAAACTTGTTATTAACATGATGCAACATCAAGAGAGTGTCAGGTCTTTCAGGCCGAAACTGTGACCGCCCCGAAGGATTAGGCGTTTCCGTGGTGCCTCAGGAATATTCTGACTTTTCCCTGTGGGGCGGCCTCGCAAGAAACTTGTGCGGCGCGGCGGGGTCAACATGAGGATGAACAGATTACGGAGATGAGTATGCTGGCTTCAGCTATGACCCTGATGCGCACCAAGGCCAGTTTCGTGCATCAGTTTATTCGTAACCCGCGCAAGATGGGCAGCATTACCCCATCATCAGAAACGCTGTGCCGGACGATGACCGCGTCGGTGCAGTGGCCTGAAACAGTCCGCATCGCCGAACTCGGCGCGGGCGATGGGGTACTGACGCGGCAGATACTGGCGCAGATGACTCCCGACGCCACGCTGGATGCCTTTGAGATCAGCACCGCTCTGGCGGATAAGCTGATCGCCCTCAACGACCCCCGCATGACCGTCCGCACCTGTTCGGCTGAGTATCTGAACGGCGAATATGATGCGATCTTCTCCGGCCTGCCGCTGTTATCCTTACCGCCCGACCTGCGCGAAGCCATTCTGCGGGCAGTATTCAACGCGCTGGGCCCGGACGGCGTCTTCGTGCAGTTCCAGTACACCTCGCTGACCCAGCCGGATCTCTCACGCTACTTCACCTGGGAGCGCCAGCGGGTGCTGAAGAATGTGCCACCCGCCTGGGTTTACCGCTGTACCCGTCATTATGCGCCCTGAGCCTGCCTGACGGCCGGGCGCGTCTGTTGCCAGAAGGAGACCAGCAGCTCCCGCGCCCAGTCTTTGCCCTCAACGTCCAGCCCGGCACTCTCTTCCGTCGCCTCCGGCGGCAGACAGGCGTTCATAATCGGCCGGGAAAATTCGGGATGAAACTGCACCGATAACGCCTGCGGCGAATAGCGCACAATCTGACAGCCATCACGCGCAGACGACGCCAGCACCTGTGCGTGAGGCGGCGCGGCGATCACCGACTGACGATGCGACAGCCAGACGCTGAATCCGGCGGGCAGCCTCTGCAGGAGAGGATCGCGCTGCGCCTGTTCCGTGCAGCGAATCGGTAACAGGCCGCGCTCCCAGCCCTGAGGATTGTCCGCCACCACACCGCCCAGCGCATAGGCCATCAGCTGATGGCCGTAACAGACGCCCAGCAGCGGCAGACGATGGTCAATCGCTGCCCGCACCCAGGCGGCGCTGCGTTCACTCCAGTCGGCGTGGTCGGTCACCATTGCCCAGGAGCCGCTGAGGATCGCGCCGGAGATCTGGTCAAAATCGGGCAACGCCTCGCCCAGATGCGGCCGGACAATCAGGTAATCATCAGGCTGCAGATCCAGTGCATCGATGAACCAGCGCGGCTGTTCTCCAATCTGCGCGACGACGTTTGCGGGCGGGACTTCAAGCTGAATTAACGCAAGGGGTAAGGCGGACGTAGGGGTCATACCGAATCAGATCCTCTCAGAAGTCGTTTCAAATCAGTCTGCCATCAATGCCATGAAAAGTCTCACCGGCTGGCGGCGCAGCTGCAGAAAATTTCTGCCGTCGATTGGCTGGATGACCGGAGTTCGTGCCATCATTAGCAGGCTATGCAAAAAACATTGAAAGGATATTATCGTGGCTGTGCGGCATTTTTTTCTGATTCTGATGGTGGTCTCAATCTGGGCCTTCAATAACGTCGCGGTGAAATGGGGCCTGCTGGAGTTGCCGCCGCTGTTTCTGACGTTTATGCGTTTTGTCGTGGTGGCGATCGTTCTGGTGCCCTTCTGCCGCATTACCCGCCAGCAATTACCCTGGCTGCTGCTGCTGGCCTTCACGTTCGGCTTTATGCACTTCTCGCTGCTGTTCGTTGGCCTGCGCTACACCGATGCCGGCACCGGCGCGATTGTCGTGCAACTGGGCACGCCGATTGCGATGCTGCTGGCGATGGCGGTGCTCAAAGAGAATCTGAAACTGGTGCAGCTGATGGGCATCATGATTTCGCTGAGCGGCGTGGTGGTGCTATCCGGCAGCCCGACAATTCCCTCATGGTGGGTACTCTGCCTGCTGCTGTGCAGCGCCACCGGCTGGGCGGTGAGTAATCTGATCGTCAAGAAGTCGCCGCCGATTAAACCGCTGACCATGACCGGATGGATTGCGTTTCTGGCGATACCGATCGTCGGCGGATCCAGTCTGGTGATGGAGTCCCATCAGCTCTATGCCCTGCAACATGCGGGCTGGCGCGGCTGGTTCGCCATTCTCTACAGCGCCATCGCCTCGTCGATTGTGGCCTACACGCTGTGGTATATGCTGCTGAAGAAGTACAACGTCAATCTGATCATGCCCTACTCGCTGCTGACGCCGGTTCTGTCCGTGCTGATGGGGATTGTGGTGCTGGGCGACAGCCTCAACAGTTTCAAAATTATCGGTGCTTCCCTGGTGGTGCTGGGCACCGCTATCGCGGTTCTGAACCTGCGTAATCTGCGAATGCACGCCCGCTTCCCGCGCCTGCGGCGGCGCTGATACCTGCTGCTATGCTTAAAACAAATCGCCTGTAAGGAAATCAGCATGGACTTATCGCTCGCTGGTGCGCTGTGGCAGCAGATGCAGCAGGGATTGCGGGGCCACAGCACCCCCGGGCCGCTTCCCGCCTTTACCGATCGCGCCACCTTCTCATCAGCCTTTGCCGTCAGTGAGCTGGCGGCCACCAGCACCGGACTCGCGACGCAGGCTGTCGCCGACCTGCTGGCTGCCTCCGGCCCTGAGGTGTTCTCACCGCCCGTTAGCGTTAACGTCCGGCTCGCGTCACGCTGGTTTCAGCAGAGCTTCTGTCCCCTGAACCGTGCAGCCCCCGCCCTGTGGGATGCCCTGGCGGGCGACTATCAGAGCCGGGATGGCTGGATCCGTCTGCACACGAACGCGGCGCATCATCGCCAGGCGATAGAGCGGGTGCTGGGCCGTCATGCCGATCGCCCGGCACTGGCGCGTCAGGTCCGGCAGTGGCAGGCCAGCGAACTGGAGCAGGCGATTATCGACGCAGGCGGCTGCGCCGCAGAGATGCGCAGCGCCGCCGCCTGGCAGCAACATCCGCAGGGCCTGGCGGTGCAGCGTGAACCGCTGTTCAGCTGGCAGAGCACGCTTCCGGCTCCGGCACCTGCGTGGCTGCTGCCCCGCGCCCGACCACTGCTGGGCATCAGAGTTCTGGATCTGACGCGGATAATAGCCGGGCCGGTTGCGACCCGCTTTCTTGCCAGTCTGGGCGCCCGCGTGCTGCGCATCGATCCGCCGGGCTGGCAGGAGCCGACGCTGGATGAGGAGATGAGCGGTGGCAAACGCCGCGCGGTGCTCGACCTGACCCAGCCTGCCGATCGTGCGCAGTTTGTTCGCCTGCTGCGCGAAGCCGACGTGCTGGTTCATGGCTATCGGGCCGATGCACTGGAGCGGCTCGGGTTTGATGCAGAAACGCTGCACTCCCTCTCACCGGGTCTGGTCGATGCGGGTCTCAATGCCTGGGGCTGGCAGGGGCCGTGGCGCAATCGTCGCGGCTTTGACAGTCTGGTCCAGATGGGCTGCGGGATTGCCGAACGGGGAATGCAGTGGCAGCAGAGCGATAAGCCGGTCCCGCTGCCGGTTCAGGCACTGGATCATGCCACCGGCTATCTGCTGGCGGCGGCGGTGCTGGAGGGATTACGGCGACGTCTGACAGGCGGACACGGCAGCCAGGTGCGGCTGTCGCTGGCGCGCACCGCCTGGCTGTTACAGCAGTATCCCACGGATCATCTCACGGGCACCGGCATTGCGCCGCAGGTAGAAGATAACCTGCCCTGTTATGAATTAACACCGTGGGGATTCGGGGTGAGGCTTAAAGCCGCCGCCCGACTACCCGGTACCCCACAGCTCTGCGCTACCGCCGGATCGCCGCCGGGCACGCACCCGGCAGAATGGTGAATCAGGCGTCGTCACCCGATTCGCGGCTTTCCAGCAGTTCATTGTACATCACCTGAATTGCTTCGCGGCTCAGCATCGCCAGCGTGCGGTAAAAGGCGGTACTGGCGTGGGCCTCGACTTTGCCCAGGAACGCGCCGCACCACGGCAGCAGATACTCTTCGAACAGCGCCAGTTGCGCGGCACTTTCATCATCTGCGGACTGGTCTTCCAGCCAGGAAGCCGCCAGCATCAGCACACCAAAATGGTCTGCAGGCGCATCGCTCAGTGGCATACCGCGGGAGGTTAAGAAGGCACGCACTTCCGGCTCGGTTTTCCCTTCCGGCCACTGTGAGGCGTAAGGCGGCACGTTGCAGTCGCTGCCAATAAACAGTGCATTGTAATCGGCGGCGAGGGCCTGAGGATCGCTGTTCTGCTGCAGACGCGTCAGCAGCTCATCCTGCTCCAGCGGCCACTGCGACTGCAGTTTGCCTTCACGCAGCAGTGTGAACAGCGGCACCAGCAGCGGATCCTGCGGCTGACGATTAAACAGTGAGCCGATCACGCGGCAGAGAACGGAAAACTCATTCATGAGTCAGATTTCCTTGAGGCAAAGTAAATGAAAAGTCAGCCAGTTCAGCAATACGTCTGCCGCTACGCATTTCCAGAAAATCGAGCAGGCGACGAGGCGTGACATTTAACACCCGATCCTCCGGAAAATCCACCTCGCGGGCGATACGCAGGCAGTGGTCGAAATGGCCGGGCGTAAAGGCAGTGTGAGAATCAGAGCCAAAAACCGCCCTCTGCCTGCATCGGCGCCCTTAACAACGGCGAAGGCCGGGAGTCAGAGCACGCGTTCCTGTTTCGGGCTATCTCTGTCAGAAAATGAGCTGAGCGTCTGAAAAGGCCTCAACGCAAGCCGACAGTTTTGCATGAGAAAATTCAGAACAGAGACTTCAGCAGCGACTGATTCTGAGGAGTGACTGGCCAGAGTGGAGGTATGGAACCACCGACCCGTCAGCCCCGTAGATTTATCGGCACCATCAAACAGAAAAGCAGACACCACTTTTTATACTGTCGCTTACCTGAACTAGTAAAACCGAAAATACTTTGCAGACAAATAAATGATGAAAATGATCCATATAAAAGCGAACAGCAGACCATAAGCAGGAAAGAAATTTATAAAGATGATGGCCCCGACCAGGCCGACAGCGGGTGGTATAAGTCCAAAAAAGGATTGGCTCAGCCAGGCATAGAGCCAGCGAAAGATCGTCTTCATTTAACTAATAGCTTATTCAGCAGATTCAGGATCGGCTCGTCATTGGTGGAGCCGGAATTTTTTAAATAGATTATTTCAGACATTTCCGGCTCAATCAGATAATAGAACATTTCTAAATTAGCATTGTAGAGGTCAAAATAATACTCGGCATCATCGAACCGTAGTTTTCTTGCTGCTTTTGTAGCAATGTCAAACTTACCATAAAATTTGAAAGCGGTTACGGCATACGAACTTGCAGCATTAATTATATTAATGCCTGACGCTTTAAAATCCCGGGATTGAGTAATAACGAGAGCAATTAATTGTGCTATTGCAAGTTTAGAGAATTTACCAGAAGCATAGTCAGACGCTTTTTTCAGTTAACAGCCTCTGTATGTTTTGAAGGCCTGTATTACTAATCCGGCTCAGTTTTTTTCTGAAGTATATTTCTATCATCTCTAAAATTACATCCTGCCGGGTAAATAGTATTCTGAGTTGCTTCAGGTACCGCAAATCTTCCTGTTTAAGTTGATTACAGACATCCTTGTAGTCATCAAAAAAGCATGAGCCATAGCCACTTGCACGCTGAGCGCCAGACACAACACTCCTGGATGTATCAAGCATTGTTTGATGTAACTCAGCAAGCGTCTTCTCAAATTTAATCGCGATGGTTCGTTCAGCCTGAAGTTTCAGCTTCAGATAAGACATACTCATCATCATCCCTTTGTGTAGAATTCCTTATACAACGATTGTATACTGATGAGAAAGGTATGCAAGGAAAGTGGTTTATGGAAAGGATCAAGTGGCTGTTTTTATACGCCATGTTCACCCTGTTTTATCTTGTAGTGATTCCGGAAATCATCTTCCGGACCCTCTCGGAGTATGCCTACATGAAGCTCGGTGAAATCGTTAATCCATTCCAGATTTTCCCTTCAACGGTGAATGCGTTATTCATAGCGATAGTAGTTTCTTCTTTGCTATTAGCATGGTTGACCGTTAAATTGATAAAGCGCGTAACTAAACGCGGTAATGCTACGCATTAATCCATCGCATTCAATAAAGAGCAAGGTAGGACTTAAATTTTCTGCTATTAGCAGCCCAAACGAACCGCCTCGTCGATATTAATAATCTGACAGAAAAAGACCATTTTTCGGTTGTCGAGTATCCTGCAGCTTTAATCCTAAACTTATGCCATAGCCTCTTTTCAGTATCCTAAGAAAATAGGTTAGCTTAAAACAGTAGCCCTAACCCTTTTCTCCCCGCAGATTAAAGCGGGGATTTTCATCATGACGAGCGTATTGATGACGTAACCTGGCGCTAAAAGTCAGCCAGTTCAGCAATCCGTCTGCCGCTACGCATTTCCAGAAAATCGAGCAGCCGACGAGGCGTGACATTCAGCACCCGATCCTCCGGAAAATCCACCTCACGGGCGATACGCAGGCAGTGGTCGAAATGGCCGAGCGTAAAGGCGGTGTGAGAATCGGAGCCAAACGCCAGCCGTCCACCGGCATCGCGTACTGCGGCGGCGATAGCCCGGCAGTTGGGTTCGCTGCCCGGCCGCGAATGGGTAAAGGAGGAGTTATTCAGCTCCAGCGCCACATCGTAATAGGCGGCGGCTTCGGCGATGGCCGGAATATCGACCGGGAACTTCGGGTTGCCCGGATGGCTGATGATATGAACCAGCCCGCCCGCCATCGCCGCGATCATGGCGTCAGTGTGATGCTTTCTGTCGCGCGGTGCATAGACCGGCTCGTGAAAACCGGCGACGATCAAATCCAGCGCATCGAGCATCGGGCCGGAACAGTCGATCTCGCCCTGCTGATTTTTAATATTGGCCTCAATACCCCGCAGGATTGCCACGCCGTCAATCACCCGCGGCCAGATGCGCATATTAATAAAGTGCCAGTAGTGCGGTGCGTCGGCCATGTCCGGACCGTGATCGGTAATGGCAAACAGTTTCAGGCCGGTTTGCTTCGCCTGAGCCACATAGTCATGCAGCGTGCTGTAAGCATGCGTACTCGCGATGGTGTGCATATGCAGATCTACCGGATACATCCTCTTCTCCTGCTGATTGCCCCTGACAGGGCCGATTGATTAATAGCCACGCTGACGGTCCACTCTGCCTTTTGGCTGCTCACCTGCCTGATCCTGCAGAATTGCGCGGGCGATAAAGTCGTTAGCTTCGTCGATCAAGGTTACCGCCGCATTATGGGGCGTGATCGTGACGCGCGGATGGGACCAGAGCGGATGCGCCTCGGGCAGAGGTTCAACCTGAAAGACATCCAGCGCCGCCGCTTTCAGCTGTCCGCTATCGAGCGCGGCCAGCAGGTCGGCTTCCACCACCTGCGCACCACGCGCGATATTGAGGAAGAAGGCGCCATGCGGGAGCTGCTGCAAAAAGGCGTGATCGACCAGGTTCACGGTTTCCGGCGTGCTCGGCAGCAGGTTGATGAGCACCCGCGTCTCGCGCAGGAACGCGGGCAGCGCCTCGCGGCCGGCAAAGCTGGTCACTCCGTCGATCGTTTTAGGTGATCGACTCCAGACGCGCAGCGGGAATCCCCAGGGTTTCAGGCTCTCTGCCACGCTCTGCCCCAGCACGCCCGCACCGAGGATGCCGACGGTGAACGTTTCGCGCGTGTAAGGCGGCAGCGGCTGCCAGCACGCCTGCTGCTGCTGGAGGCGGTAGTCATCAAACCGGCGGAACCAGTTCAGCACGCTATGAACCGCGTACTCCTGCATCTGTCGCGCCATCCCGGTATCCTCCAGCCGGTAAAGCGGTACGCTGTCGGGCAGCATGTCCGGATGCTGCTGCAGCTGTTTCAGGATCTCGTCCACGCCCGCGCCCAGCGCAAAGACCCCGCGCAGCGTGGCGCGGCCCTGCAGCATCTCAGCGGGCGGGGAACGGACCAGCGCGTAATCGGCTGGCCGATTGTCGCCGGGCTGCCAGGCACGAACCGTTGCCTGAGGCAGGCGCTGTTGTAAACCGTTAATCCAGGCCGCGGCAGACTGCGACGGGTGATACCAGATGATCTCCATCCTGCTCTCCTTTTTTCTTTCAGCGTCCAGGAAAAGCAGCATGAGAGCAAGAAAAAACCGGTGGGGAAAAGCGCTTTTTTGCCGGTCAATAATTCCTGTGGCTTCACATTTCCGGCTCGCTTCAGGGTGAAGTGGTCAGATAAGGTCTAAAGTTGGTCCTGTGGTCAATGCGTTACGCGCGGCCGCATTTCGGACAAGGAGAAAAACCGATGATAAAAATTGAGGTAAACGCCGCCGAACGGCGTCAGCGTTATGCACCTTATCTGCTCACGTTGCTGCTGAGCGTACCCGCCTTCGCGGCTCAGGCCGATGACAGCAGCCGCATGCTGAACAATCAGCCGCAGCCGCCGGATGTCCGCTTAGGCCCGCTGTTCAATGCCGTGCAGCAGGCGAAATTCTATCCGGATCAAAAAACCTTTGCTGATGCGGTGCCGAAGTTCGACCCCTCGTCGATTCTGGCCGACTGGCAGATGCAGAAAAAACAGCGCAATTTCGACCTCAAACGCTTCGTCGATGCCAACTTTACCCTGCCCGCCGCGGGCGACAAGTATGTGCCGCCCGCCGGACAGAATCTGCGTGAGCACATCGATGGTCTGTGGCCGGTGCTGACGCGCACGGCCAGCAGTGCCGGTCAGTATGACTCGCTGCTGCCGCTGCCCAAACCCTATGTGGTGCCGGGCGGACGCTTCCGCGAAATTTATTACTGGGACAGCTACTTCACCATGCTGGGCCTCGCCGAAAGCGGCCACTGGGATAAAGTGCAGGATATGACGGATAACTTCGCCTCCCTGCTCGACCGCTATGGCCACATCCCCAACGGCAACCGCAGCTATTACCTGAGCCGCTCACAGCCGCCGTTCTTCAGTCTGATGGTCGATCTGCTGGCGACGCACGATAACGGCCAGGCCTACACCCGCTACCTGCCGCAGCTGCAGAAAGAGTATGACTACTGGATGGCGGACAGCGACAACGTCGCGGCGGGTGCAGCCAGCAAGCGGGTGATTAAGCTGGCAGACGGCACGCTGCTCAACCGCTACTGGGATGCGCGTGACGTGCCGCGCACCGAGTCCTGGATGGATGACATCGCCACCGCGCAGAAAGCGCCTCAGCGCAATAAGGCGGAACTCTACCGCGAGCTGCGTTCCGGTGCCGCCTCGGGCTGGGATTTCAGTTCGCGCTGGTTTACCGATGCGCATAATCTCTCGACCATCCGGACCACGCAGCTGGCGCCGGTCGATCTCAACAGCCTGCTGTTCCATCTGGAGCAGACGCTGTCGAAAGCCTATCAGATGAACAAGCAGACCGATCGCGCGAAGCAGTTTGCCGACCGGGCAGAGAAGCGCCAGGCGGCCATCAACCGCTATCTCTGGGACAGCAAACAGAACTGGTATGCCGATTATGACTGGCAGAAAAAGCAGGTCCATCCGCAGCTGACCGCCGCGACGCTCTTTCCGCTCTATCTGCAGGTCGCCAGCGATAAGCAGGCTGAAAGCACCGCCCGTGCGGTGAAGAAACAGCTGCTGAAGCCGGGCGGTCTGGTGACCACGACCGTCAACAACGGCCAGCAATGGGATGCCCCGAACGGCTGGGCACCGCTGCAGTGGGTCGCCGTCGAGGGTCTGGAACACTACAACCAGCCGAAACTGGCAAAAGAGGTGGGCATCCGCTTCCTGCAGAACGTCCAGAACACCTATGACCGGGAGCATAAGCTGGTCGAAAAATATGTCGTCGAAGGCAAAAACCTTGGTGGTGGCGGTGGCGGCGAATACCCGCTGCAGGATGGTTTTGGCTGGACCAACGGCGTCACGCTGAAACTGCTTGATAAATACTGTCCGAAAGAGAAAACCTGCAACAGCGCCCACGATATTCCTCAGGCGTCGGCCTCACAGCCTTAGTGCTCTCCGGATACCTCTGGCCCTGCCGGAGGTATCCTCTCCCCCTTTCAGCGAATTTTACTTGAACTTTTTTCAGTCGCAGGCAAAATTGCAGCGAATTTTAAAAGGTAATAATTCTCATTATGATAATGAGATTAACTATCAAGACTACTGTCCACCTGCCTGATCGCTTTGCTAAGAAAGGAATTTCGATGAAACTGTCATTGCCGCTGAAAGGTTATGTTCCCCTCTGCACTCTGGCGCTGACCACGCCTGCTCTGAGTTTCGCTGCCGATATGGTAGTGACGGCTCAGCCGCTGGAAGATTCCGCCTCCCCTACCCAGGGATATCTGACGACCACCAGCGAGGGCGCGACCAAAAACGACCGTTCGCTGATCACCACGCCGCAGTCCATCTCCGTAGTGACCCGCCAGCAGATACAGGATCAGGGGGCGCTGACCCTGAATCAGGCGCTGGGTTACAGCTCAGGCGTCTTTACCAATTTCGGCGGTGCCGCCACCCGGTATGACACTATTGCACTGCGCGGTTTCCACGGCGGTGATGTCGATAACACTTTCCTCGACGGTATGCGGCTGATGAGCGACGGCGGCAGTTTTAACGTTCTGCAGGTTGATAACGCCTTCCTGGAGCGAGTCGACGTAATCAAAGGCCCCTCTTCTGCACTCTATGGGCAGACCGTGCCGGGCGGGCTGGTCAATATGGTGACCAAACGTCCTCAGTTCAGCGAAGAGGGTCACATCCAGCTGCAGGCCGGCAGCAATGCCACCACCGGCACGATGTTTGACTACACCAACGCCATTAGCGATCAGTGGGCCTTCCGCCTGACCGGCATCACGCGCAATGGCGATACCCAGTATGCGCACACCCGCGAAGAGAAATATGCGCTGATGCCGCAACTGATGTGGCAGCCGGATGAGGATACCCATCTGATCCTGAAAGCCTACCTGCAGAAGGATCCCTCAGGTGGCTATCACGGTTCCGTTCCCGGCGACGGCAGCCTCAACGAACACAACGGCTACAAGCTGAACAACGACTTCTATGAAGGCAACAGCGACCTCGACCAGTTCAAACGACGCGAACAGATTTACAGCTTCGATTTTGGTCACCGCTTCAACGACGTCTGGTCATTCGCCTCTACCGGCAGCTACAGCCACTCGAATGTCGATCTCGATCAGGTCTATCAGATTGGCTGGGATCGCACTAATCCCGACCTGCTGAACCGCTACTACTCCGGCGAACGATCCTCGCTGGCCGCCTGGTCTACCGATAACCGCCTGACGGCAGAGTTCAGCACCGGTGAGCTGGAGCATCGCGTCTCCCTCGGTGGCGAGTACCACCGTTACAAGAATGATATTATGGCCGCCAGCGGCTCAGCCTCGCAGCTGAATGCCCTGACCGGCGAGCTGGTGGGCGAGATGCCTGACTACCTCTGGACCAGTAAAACCCGTCGCTACTATCAGACCGGGCTCTACCTGCAGGATGAGATGAAGCTGGATCGCTGGCATCTGGATCTCTCCGGCCGTTATGACCGTATCGTGGCGAACAACAGCGGCAGCGCCCGTCGTCAGGATGATCACGTCAGCGGTCGCGCCGCACTGCTCTACGCCTTCGACAACGGCATTTCGCCTTATGTCAGCTGGAGCCAGTCGATCACGCCGACCGCCCTCACCGATCCCAACAATAACCTGCTGAAGCCGACCACCGCTGAGCAGTATGAAGCCGGGGTGAAATATCAGCCGGTGGGCAGCCGCGATCTCTACAGCGTGGCGGTTTATGATCTGACGCAGAAAGATGTGGCAAACCGTAATGTGCAGACGGCGACCTATTCGCCATCGGGCAAAGTGCATTCACAGGGGATTGAACTGGAAGCGCACAATCAGCTGACGCCGCGCCTCAGCACCGTAGCGAGCTACACGCTGAATCATCTGCGCTACAAAGATTCGGTGGATGGCAACGACGGTCACACGCCTTACGTAACACCCAACAGCATGGCGGCCCTCTGGGGTCACTATCAGTTTGATTACGGCCTGAGTGCGGGCGCGGGCGTGCGCTACATCGGCAAACAGTGGGCGGACAACGAAAATACCACCCGTGTTCCTTCTGTCACGCTGTTCGATGCCTCCGTGAAGGCCGATCTGGGCGTCTGGAACAGCAGCCTGAAAGGTGCCTGGCTGCAGGTTAACGCTAATAACCTGACCGACCGCAACTACGTGGCGGGCTGCTACGGCACGGGCTACTGCTACCGGGGTGCGGAACGCAGCGTGATGGCGACCGTGGGTTACGACTTCTGATGAGCATGTAACAGATAAAAAAAGGGGACGAATCGCTTCGTCCCCTTTTTTATTGAAACTGTACCGGTTAACTGCGTACTTTGCGGTAGATAAACAGCACCACGATGGCACCGATTACAGCCACGACAAAGCTGCCGAAGTTAAACCCGTCAACGCGGCCGAAGCCAAACAGTGTACTGATCCAGCCACCCACTACGGCACCGATGATACCCAGTACGACCGTCAGAATGAAACCGCCACCGTCTTTACCCGGCATAATCCACTTCGCCAGAATACCCGCGATTAAGCCAAAGACGATCCAGGAAATAATACCCATCTGTTGCTCCTTCCTTTTTATGATTAAATCGTGAACGCCTGATTAATCAAGCGGTTTACTGCGATAAGTATAGACAGCTTTTCAGGATATGCCTGTCTCTGCACACCTTTTTTCGGGCTGGCCTGGCTAAAGCTTTTTTTACCTGCGCCGATAACCGTGACGAGGCAGAAAAACAGCGCAGAATAATGACCCTCTTGTGGAGCAGGATGTGAAAGAAACCGACCAGGAACAATATCTCAAACGTGGCACGCTGGCGGTTCTGGGCGTGATGAAAGATCTGCTTCGGGCGCAGACGCCACTTCTGGTCAGTTTTCCGCGCGGACAGTTCATCAGCCGGATGCTGGCGGCCGATGAAACGCGCCTGGTATTTGATCTCGGCAGTAACAATCTGGATAACGATTACGCTCTTCACAGCGAAGATCTCAGCATCGTCGCCGAAACCTGTGGTGCGAAGGTGGAGTTCAGCCTTGCCGCGCTGCAAAAGGTGGAGTTCGAGGGCCTGCCCGCTTTCAGCGCGCCGCTGCCTGAGCTGCTCTGGCAGATTCAGCGCCGGGAATTTTTCCGCGTGACCGCCCCGCTTGAACCGCAGTTCTGGTGCCATACCGTCTGGCCGGATGGCACAAAAACGCGGCTGCGATTGCAGGATCTGTCTCTGGGCGGCATCGGCGTGCTGGTGGATGAGGCGCTGCCGGAAACGTTGCAGAACGGCGACAGCTTCAGCCAGTTCCGGGTTGAACTGGGCGAGTATGGCTATTTTGAGGTGCCGGTCAGGCTGCTGCACATTGGCGAACGCAGCATTGTGACCCGCAAAAATGAAACCCGCACCACGCCCCGGCTGAGCTTCCGCTTTGACACGCTGAATCCCGCGCAGGAGCGGCAGCTACAGCAGATTATCTTTGCGCTTGAGCGACTGGCTCGCGATAAATCGACCCGTTTTCAGTAACCGTTTCAGGGATGCGCCCCGCGAACGGCGCGCATCCAGGCTATGCTTCTTGCTCGTTTCTTTTAAACCGGAACCCAGCAAGGAGATTCTCCCCAATGGAAAACTGGCTCGCATCACGTCGTTTTCACTCCCTCTTTTTCAATCAGGACCTCTGGATTAACAGCGCCATTGTGGTGGTGTCGACCCTGGTGATCTACTGGGTACTGCGTACCCTGATTCGCTTTATCTCCAACCGGATTGCTCTCTACAGCGAACATCGTCACGTTCGCGCCACTGCGATTCTGGTGGAGATACTGCGCAGCACCAGCCAGACCCTGCTGCTGATTTTTTCACTGCTCATCGCCCTGAAGTTCGTCGATCTGCCCGCCTCCTGGAGCGTAACCATCTCGCATGGCTGGTTCCTGGCGCTGATCGTGCAGCTTGCGTTATGGATTGACGGCGGCATCCGGCTCTGGCTGAAGAGCCTGCTGCGCGATCCGCTGCATGTGCGTAACCCGGTCACTACGGTGATCCTGGGGATCCTGCTGCGGGTGGTGGTCTGGGTCATGATGCTGCTCGCCATTCTGTCGAATATGGGTATCGACATTACCGCGCTGGTCGCCAGTCTGGGCGTGGGCGGTATCGCGATTGCGCTGGCGATTCAGACTGTGCTGAGCGATGTCTTTGCCTCACTGGCGATAGGCTTTGATAAGCCGTTTGAGCATGGCGACTTTATTGTATTCGGTGACATTGCCGGGTCGATTGAGCATATCGGGCTGAAAACCACCCGGCTGCGCAGCCTGAGTGGTGAGCAGATCGTCTGTTCAAATACCATCCTGCTGCAGCAGACGATCCATAACTACAAGCGTATGCAGCAGCGCCGCATCGTCTTTAAGTTTGGCATCAGCTACGCGACGCCGTCAGAGCGGGTGCGTGAGATTAGCCCGCTGGTGAAATCGATTATCCAGGGCGTGGAAACCACCCGCTTTGACCGCGCCCACTTCCTGGCTTTCGAAGACTCGAAGCTGACCTTTGAAGTGGTCTATTACGTGCTGGATGCGGATTACAACAAATATATGGATATTCAGCAGGAGATTAACCTGCAGCTGATGGCGGCCCTGGAAGAACGCGATATTCGCTTCGCCTTCCCGATTCGCCAGGTGGAGTTCAGCGGCGGTAATCTGCCGCCGGTGGATCTGGTGGCGGTGGAGAATGATGAGGGCGACGTGCGCAGAATGGCGCGCTGATCCCCCTCTGCGGCAACGCAGGCCATGAAGCCGGTGCGGCACCCCGCGTGCCCGCACCGGCGGAACCTCTGACGTCTTGCTGGCCCCGGGAGCGCCACGGTTGCCCGCACTGCTGCCGGGGCTGAGGGCATGTTGCCACCGTCCGGCGGGATGGAGATCAATGCGGCTGATAACGGCAACGCGCAACGGCGTCGATCCAGCCCTTATAGGCCTCCTGCATCGGCTGCGCATACGCCTCACGCGGCATAATCACATTGCCGCCCTGAAGCGCCTGCATATCACTGCCCTGCTGCCACCACCCCAGCACTTTACCGGCCAGCAGCGCCGCCCCCAGCGCAGAAACCTCGGCGGTCGGCACCCGCTGCAGCGGCCGCTGCAGCACGTCGGCCTGCAGCTGCATCAGCCACTGATTTTCGGTGGCGCTGCCATCCACGCAGAGCGCGGGAAGATGCTGGCCGCTGGCCTGCTCCATAGCGAAAAAGACGTCGGCGATCTGCCAGACGATAGACTCCAGCGCTACCCGCGCCAGTACCGCCGGTGTGGCGGCATCCGTCAGACCGCACACCATGCCGCGCGCCTGTAAATCCCACCAGGGAGCGCCCAGCCCCGACAGCGCCGGAACAAAATAGATGCCCTGGTTCTCCTCGCAGCGCTGCGCCATCGCGGTGAGTTCGCGCGGGTCCTGCACGCCCAGCATTCTCCCCAGCCAGGCCGCGCCGGACCCGGTATGGGTGATATTACCTTCGAAGGCGTAGCGCAGCGTGCCGTCGTGCCAGGCGACGGTGGTGCTGAGGCCGTTTTCCGTCAGCAACGGCGTCGCCATTGACATCATCAGTGACGAACCGGTGCCGTAGGTGGCCTTGACCACTTCAGCCTCGCCCCGTCGCTGCGCCTGGAGTGCGGCATGGGAGTCGCCGATGCGTGCCAGTATCGGCGTTCCCGGCGCCAGGCCCGGAATATCGTTCACCGCCACTACGCCCTGCTGGCTGGCGGACGCGACAATACGTGGCAGCGCGGCGCGCGGCAGATGAAACAGCGCCAGCAGTTCGTCATCCCAGTCATTCAGATGCAGGCTGTAAAGCTGGGTGCGCGAAGCATTGGCGTGATCGGTCACAAAAACTTCACCGGCACTGAGCTGCCAGCTCAGCCAGCAATCCACCGTGCCGATGCAGAGTTCACCGGCCGCCGCCCGCGCCGGGCCATCGGGGATACCAGCCAGCATGTCGCCCAGCTTGGCGGCCGGAAACATCGGATCCACCGCCAGCCCGGTCAGACCGGTGATACGCGGCGCTTTGCCTGCCTGGCGCAGCTCACGGCAGCGTGCCTCAGAACGCCGATCCTGCCAGCTCACCAGCGGCGTCAGCGGCTGACCGTCGCGTCGCTGCCAGATCAGCACCGATTCGCGCTGATTGCTGATCGCTACCGCCGCCACCGGCGCGCCGTCACAGGCTGCCAGGCAGTGGGCGATCGCCGCTCTGACCGCCTGCCAGATCGCCAGCGGGTCCTGCTCAGCCAGCCCCGGCTGCGGATGTTGCAGGGTTAAACTCTGGCTGCCCCGCGCCACCACACGCCCCTCGCGATCAACCGCAATCGCCTTGGCGTTGGTGGTGCCTTCGTCTATCGCCAGAATCAGAGGTCCCGCCATAATTATTCTCCTGCGCAGAGGCGCACTGCGTGATTCACCACGCTGCTGGCATCAATGCCATGACGGGCGCGGGTAGCGGCGCGATCGCCTGCAATCGCATATTCACCATCCGCGATGCCTAGCCGTAACAGCCGGATGCCGCAGCCGCCCTCAGCCAGCACTTCGGCCACCAGGCTGCCGACACCGCCATTGACGTTATGCTCTTCCACGGTAATCACCGCTGGATAGTGATTTAGCAGGTTGCGTAGCTGTTGGGTATCACAGGGTCGGATTGATGGAACCGCGATCACACCGGCTGAAATCCCCTGTTCAGCCAGTTGCTCTGCGGCGTGAACCACCTCGTGAACCGTGGAGCCCATCGCCACCAGCGCGATGTCACGGCCTTCGCGAAGTTCGTCGATAGCACCCGGCCTGAAGCGGTAGTGTTCATCGTGCAGCTGCGGCAGCTCTTTGCCATCCAGACGGATGTAGACCGGGCCGACATGATCCAGGGCGTAATCGATAATCTGACGACACTCCAGCGGGCAGGACGGCGCATAGATCTCGATGTTGCCAAAGCCGCGCATCACGGCGATGTCATCAAGGCTGTGGTGGGTGCTGGCCAGCGGGCCATAGCTGGCACCGGCGTTGAGACCGAACAGTTTGACGTTGGTGTTGTTGTAGCAGACGTCCACTTTTACCTGCTCATTGGCGCGGGAAACCAGAAAAGGCGCGGCGTTACAGGTCACCGCGACCTTACCGCCCAGCGCCAGGCCTGCTGCCGTGCCGACCAGCGTCTGCTCGGCGATGCCGACGTTAATCAGCCGATCGGGAAAGGCCTTGATAAAGGGCGCGATTTTAGCGGTTGAGGTGGAGTCCGCGACCACCGGCACCAGATCCACCCCGCGATTCACGGCGTCGATAAATGCCGTGACCATGACGCTGGCTAAATGTTGTGCATTACTCATCTTTCAGTTCCTCCAGTGCCAGTGCAATCTCTTCGCCTTTCGGCACCCGGTGATGCCATTCGGCTTTACTCTGGATGAAGGAGACGCCAAAGCCTTTTTCGGTATGGGCGACGATCACCTGGGGTTTGCCGTTCTGCGGCAGGTTTTCCAGGGTGCTGACCACAGCGGCCATGTCGTTGCCGTTGCACTCCGTCACCTCCAGACCGAAGGCGCGCCATTTTTCCGGCAAAGGATCGGTATTCATGATGTCGCGGGTCGGCCCGGCCAGCTGCAGCTTGTTTTTATCGTTGATGATAATCAGGTTGTCGAGGCCGTAATGGGCAGCCACCAGCGCCGCTTCCCAGTTGCTGCCCTCAGCCAGCTCGCCGTCGCCGGTGACAACAAAGATGCGACGCGAACTGTTATCTTTTTTCGCCGCGATAGCGAGACCCACCGCCACCGGCAGGCCGTGTCCCAGCGCACCGGTGTTCAGCTCAACGCCTGGCGTTTTCTGTCGCACCGGATGCCCCGGCAGAGATGAGTCGGCGTGCTGATAGGTCGCCAGCCAGTCGGTGGGAAAGTAACCCGCTTCGGCCAGTACGCAGTAGTAGCCACCGACCGCGTGCCCTTTTGACTGGATGTAGATGTCGCGCCGGGCGTCATCGGTACGATGCGCTGCACAGTTCAGAATACGGAAATAGAGTGCGGTGAGGATCTCAACCTGCGAGAGATCGGCGCCGGTGTGGCCGCCCGCCGGGCTGCCCGCATTAAGCTGGATAATACGGCGGCGGATGGCGCGTGCCCGGCGCTCCAGGTCCGGAACCGGGAGATTGAAAGGATTCATACACTACCTCTGAATTTTAAGTCGGTTGTGAATATATATTCAACGTGGGTAAAAAAATCCGTCGCGAAAACAGGCCTGGTGACCTTACTCCTTCTCTTCATGTTGAGGCGGCGTCGCTGCTGAGCCTTCTGCCGTCTGCCTGACTCAGCACCTTGACGCTGCTACTTCCCCGGTTAACGCCTTTTGTTTACCGCCTTCATTGCCGCGGATCCGATCGGCGTAACGATCCTATGCCCGTTGTGGCAACCACCCGCGGCGAAAACGGGGGGTGCCAATAAGCGATTCCTGCCTGGCGGTTAAGTGCCCGGGGCAATCTGCCGGTACTGTTCAGTCAGCGCAATTCACTTTCTCTGCCTGAATATATATTCAAGTACGATTTTATATGCATAATGACTATGCGCCTGCGCAGCGGCGGCGTCCAATGGACGATCATCAAAAAGCGAAAACGATCACAAATTAGCCTGCATTGTGATTTTGATCATCCTGGTTAACAATACCGGGCAGAGTCAGAGAGGGAAAAAACGATGGCAAAACAGGACGAACAGCGACTGATGGTAAAGATTGCCACCCTTTACTATGTCGAAGGGCTGAAGCAGTCGGAGATTGCGCAGTCGCTCACCCTATCGCAGTCGTTTGTCTCACGCATACTTAACCGCAGCGTGAAAGAGGGGGTGGTCAAAATCAGCGTGGTGCCACCGGCGAATGTCTATCCGGAGCTGGAAAAAGCGATCGAGCAGACCTACACCCTGCCGCAGGCAATTGTGGTGGATGTGCCGGATCAGGCCTCGCCGCTGCAGATTAAGCAGGCGATTGGGTCGGCCGCCGCCCACTATCTGGAAACCCGGCTGCGCAACGATGAGCTGATTGGCATCTCCTCCTGGAGCGGCACGATCCGGGCGATGGTGGATGCGCTGCATCCGCTGAACAGCGCCTGTAAAGGGGTGATTCAGCTGCTGGGCGGCGTGGGCGCGAACGGCAACGTCCAGGCGACGATCCTGACGCAGAATCTGGCGGCACTGCTCAACTGCCCCGCCTGGCTGCTGCCCTCGCAGTCGATCGAGCATTCCGTCAGCGATCGCCAGCGGCTCTCGGCCAACGCCGAGGTGGCCGAGGTGCTGAGCAAGTTTGATCAGGTCGATCTGGCGATTGTTGGCATTGGCGATCTGGAGCCGTCGGCCCTGCTGCGGAATTCAGGCAACTACTACGACGGCGGGATGTTACAGACGCTGGCGGCGCGCGGCGCGGTGGGCGATATCTGCCTGCACTATTTCGACGCCTGCGGGCAGCCGGTGCTGAAAGATGAAGAAGATCCGGTGATCGGGATGGAGCTGGCGCAGGTGAAACGCTGTCCGCAGGTGGTCGGGCTGGCGGGCGGACGGGAAAAAGCCCAGGCCATCCGCGGGGCGCTGCTGGGCGGTTACATTAACGTGCTGATCGTCGATTATCCTACGGCGCGGCTGCTGCTCACGCCGCAGGCATAATGGCGATCAGATGGTGCGGTAGGCGGTCGTGACTTTCCACAGATAGCGCGGGGCCTGCGCCGCCGGATGCTTGTTCTGCACATGCTGATAGAACTCATCGGGGGACATCGCATTGATCATCGCAATCGCCCGATCGCGGTCGCGTGAAAAGGTCCGCAGCAGCGCACCGGCGCCATTCGCATAGGAGACGATGGTGGCGTAGCGCAGCGTCAGGGGATCGCGGATGCCCGAGAGCGCAGAGTCCTGCAGGATGCGGATATAGGCGGTGCCGATATCGATATTTTTAGCCGGATCGCGCAGCTCGGCATTGGAGGGCTGTCCGCGACGGCCCAGGGTGCGATAGACCTCGCGCCCGGCGGTTGAGGCTTTAATCTGCATCAGCCCTACCGCGTTGGAGCGGCTGACGACGCCCGGATTTCCACCTGATTCGACACTGATAATGGCGCTGATTAACTTCTCATCAACGCCATAATGACTGGCGGCATCTTCGGTAAACATGGCCCATGTACCATTGACGCTGGACGGCGGTGCCTGAGTTAACGGCGTGTTACGCTGCTTAACGATCTGATGCGGTGGCTCGCTGGAACAGCCGGTCAGGAGTAACGCTGAGAGTATAAGGTGTCGGATTTTCAGCAATTTTTCGTCTCTTCGCTGTGGTGGCGAATGCTATCATACCCAGACAGCCCGGGAGCAAAATTACCGTTTATCCTAAATGCACTAAAATCTGGCGCGTACCGTGACATCAGCGGCGCTTTTCGCCATCATCGCGGTAAATCAGGTGCTAACAGCAGGAAAGTATGATGATTTCACGTTCAGTCCGTCTTATCTCCCCCTCCGGTTACTGCCACAATCAACCTGCGGCGCTGCAGGGCATCGCGCGGCTGCGCGCGGCAGGCCATCAGGTTGAAAACGAGCAGGTGATCACCCGCCGCTTTCAGCGCTTTGCCGGAACGGATGCGGAGAGACTGGCGGATATTAACCAGCTTGCCAGCCTCGCGACGCTGCCCGACGTGGTGCTGGCCGTGCGCGGCGGCTATGGCGCCAGCCGGCTGCTGGCCGCGATTGACTACACGGGCCTGCAACGCCGTCTGCTGAATCAGCCGCTGGCGCTGTGCGGTCACAGCGACTTCACTGCGGTTCAGCTGGCGCTGCTGGCGCAGGTGGGCCTGATCACCTTCAGCGCCCCGATGCTGGCCGGTAATTTCGGTGCCGCGACCTTATCCGAATTTACCCTTCACCACTTCTGGCAGGCATTGACATCCCCGACATTTGAGGTGAAATGGCAAAGCGAAACGCCGGATGAAGGTGAATGGCAGGGCACGCTGTGGGGCGGCAATCTGGCGATGATCTGCTCCCTGATCGGCACCCCCTGGATGCCACAGTTCGATAATGGCATTCTGGTGATCGAAGATGTGAATGAGCATCCGTTCCGCATCGAACGTATGCTGATCCAGCTGGAGCAGAGCGGCATTCTGGCGCGTCAGCGGGCGATCGTCACCGGCAGTTTTACCAGCACGGCGCTGTCAGACTATGACAATGGCTTTGACTTCAGCACCGTCTGGCAGCGGCTGCGCGATACCACCGGTCTGCCGGTCATCTCCGATCTGGCTTTCGGTCATGACACGGATACCGTAACGCTGCCGCTGGGCGCACGCGCAGAGTTAGCCGTCCGTCACGGGCAGGCGCAGATTCAGGTAACCGGGCACCCCGTCCTGCGGGAATAGCGCACGTTTCAGGAGATCGACATTGAAGCCGTTGTATGACGATTTGTGGATCTCAACCCCGGAGTTTCCGGTGGAAGATGCCGTTAACGACCTGATGATGCATGGATTTATGCTGCGTCATCCACGCGGCAACCTGCTGATTGGCCGGGTTGAAAACCTGCTCGATCACGAGGTGCTGGCCGACAGCGGCGGCGTAATCCGTCACTATCTGACCCACTGGCACGAGTCGGCGCCGGGAACAGCGGTAATCCAGCAGCGCTTCAGCAGCGCGCTTTACTGCCACAGCCGGTCGCTGGGCCCGATCAGCCGTTTTGCTGAGCCGGACGACACCTTCACCCTGCCGGAGACGCACTTCGGGGATTTTCATCTGCTGCCGACACCCGGCCACACGCCGGGCAGCGCCAGCTATCTCTATACGTCGCCGCTGGGCATGACCTACCTGTTTGTGGGCGATACGGTGACGTGCGCGCATGACCAGTGGATCACCGTACTGGTGCCGGACAGCAATCCGGCGGAACTGAGCCAGACGCTGGAGTTCTACCGCTCGCTGCGGCCTGACGTCGTGCTGATGAGCACCACGCGCGGGCATCTCTCCTGGAAAACGGTCACGCTGCAGAGCTGGCTGGCGGCGATCGATGAAGCCGAGCAGCACCCGCTGGATCTGCGCCAGCAGCCGCTGTTCTGATCACAGCTCTTTGGTCAGATAGTGACGCTGATGATGCAGGATATAGTTTCCCAGCGTGAGCCGCAGGGTGTAGCCGAGCTTTTCATAAAAAGGGCGCGCCTGAAAACTGGCGGTATCCACCTGCGCATAGCGGCATCCCCGCCGCTGCGCCTCCTGCTCCGCCGCCTGCATCAGCTGACTGCCTACCCCCTGACCGCGTAACCTTTCACTGACCCAGAGCATATCAATCCGCAGCCAGCTACCGGTGGTGGAACCGGTCAGCCCGGCCAGCTTCCGGCCCTGCTCGTCCCGGATAAAGACGCCGATCGCGCGGATTTCATCGACGTCGAAGAAGTGGCTGTTATGCGCCTTGAGGCCCAGCCTGACCTCATCCAGATCCTGCGTGGTGACATTATCGGTAATCTCAGGTTGCATAACAGGCTCCCGGTTAAGAATCGGAACGCTGACGGTCGTCGTAACGCTCCAGGCTCAGCGCATCCACATCACGTTTTTCGCTGCGGTTGCAGGGCAGAAGTTTATCGCTGTCGCGATAGACGAAGAAGATCTCCTCGCTGCGCTGATTCACGATCAACTGGTCACCATTGCGAAAACGGGTAATCGCGACCGGGTCGCCCGCCTCCAGTTTTGTGCGCTGTTGACCGGCGGCAATCTGGAAATGGTTTTCCGGCCACATTACGGTGGTTAAGCCATATTCGGCGCGCGAAACGGTCATGGTCGCCCGGCCGGGACAGTGAAGCTGAAATTCGGTTTCGCTCCAGGCGGGGGCGCTGTGACAGGCCAGCAGGCCCAGGGCAATCAATGCTGCCTTCATACTGTGTCTCCGCTGATTTTACTGAGAATTTTTTAGCTTAACACATCAGGGAACAAGGGCGAGCGGCGGGATCGTCATCATTAAGACCACGGAAAGCTGGGTTCAGCCTGCGAAAAAGCTGAAAGTTGAGGAAATGTAAAGTATATCCGGCCAGCGCAACAGGCTGCCGCGCAGGCCGGATAGCGGTTATTCAGCTGCCACCTCTGCGGCCACTAACATCAGGGCCAGCCCGGCATTTTCGCCATCATAAGCCTGCATCGCGGCGCGGATATCGGCGGAACAAGCAATCACCTGTTGCTTCTTATCGGCTTCTAACTGATCAATCGCGTGACGAATAATCATTAGACTTGCTTCTTCTTCTTTCATCATTTATCCCTGGATTTGCCTAAGCGGTGCGCAAAGAAGCCAAGAATAACGTTTATTGCCAGGCAAAGTCACCCCTTTACATTCCTGTTGCTTAACGATTAAACAAATCACAAACAGGAAGCGTAACGGAAAATGCTATAATTGGGTAATAAGGGGCGCAGGCGCGTGACGGTGCGCCAGCCGACGCCCAGGGATTGAAGCAGGTAGAAAATCATGATGCGACTCAGCATGTTAATCCTCATCGCGATGCTTACTGGATGTTCATCTGGCCCGAAAGGGGTGGAATGTCCGGGTGAGGTTTCCACAATTTATGGACAGCCGATGGGGCAGACCCGCGCGGTGATTTTCGACCTGGTTAACGCCTTTACCGTCACCCGCGACAACGTCAGCGTGGAAAGTGGCCCGCTGCAGTCGCTGGATCGGTTTAAATATGTTCCCTCCGCCGTGACGCGTGAAGGCTATTATGCTCAGCGCCTGTCCGACCATCAGTTCCGCCTGATCAACCCCTGGCAGGACACCCAGATCACCTGGACCTGCCCATAAGGGATGAATCCTGCTGCCAGATCGTTTATTGTCAGGAAACGTCAAGCAGCAGGTCTCCCCGATGGAAAAGCGTCTCGATAACAACGGTTATATCGACTTCCCCTTCCCCGCTACCCGCAACGCGGATGGCTCTGTGAATCCCTGTGGTTTCGATCTGACCCTGGAAACGGACCGTCTTGAGGAGATTCGGGTGCTGAACCGGTCGGTGAATCTACGGCGACTGGTTGAGGAGATCAACCTGCAGGAGGGGCTGTTTATGACGCTGGCCTGCGACTGGCAGCAGCAGGCCGATGCGGTCTGTGGCTTTATCGATGTCGCTTTCCGGCCGGAATTGCCGCATCACGGTCACGAGGAGGCGTTACAGCTGGAAGCGCAGTTTAACCGCTATCTGGCCGGGCAGGAGAAACAGCATCAGATGCCCGCCGACGCCCTGGTGAACTATGCCCGTTCGGTTCTCGACTGGAGCTGGTCGCCGCTGCGCCAGCGTCAGCGCGACTATGAAAAGATCACCATCCAGTTCTACTGTCCACAGGCTGAGGATGCCGAATGGTGCTTCGACCATCTGCGTCACTTTCTGGTCAGCGTCTACCCGGCCTGCGTTGCCGCCCGATCACTCTGAACCCTTTTATCCCTGGAGTCGCCATGCGATCTGCTGCGCTGTCTGCCGTCATACTCTTCTGCTCACTGCTGTTTGCCACGACGGCCGAGGCCGATCGCTGCCAGCAGGTCCGCGCCGGTCTGGATATCGGCTCCGGCACCACCAAAATTGCGGTTGCGCGCGTTAACGTCTGTCAGCTACGCATCGAGAAAATACTCTATCAGGATCAGCGAGCCGTGGCCTGGAACGACGCCCTGGCCCATTCGCCCGATAACCAGCTCAGCCCGGCGATCGCGCAGGCAGGGGCGACGGCGCTCCGCCAGCTGCTGAGCGGCGCACAGCGTTTTCACCCTGAACGGATCAGCGGCGTCGCCACCGCGGTCTTCCGGAACGCCAGCAACGGAGAGGCCGTGATCGCGCAGCTGCAGCAGCAGACCGGAGCGGCGATCAGCATCATTTCGCAGCAACAGGAAGCGAAGCTGGGTTTCCTCTCCGCGAAAGCGGCGCTGGGCGATCCCGGCATCCGCGATGAGCAGCTGCTGGTCTGGGATATCGGCGGCGGTTCGATGCAGATGACCGCCTGGCGGCAGGCGGCAGGCAAACCGGTGGCCGACATCTATCAGGGCAGACTGGCCTCCGTAACGCTGAAAAACTTTATTCTGACCGTGCTGAAGAATCAACCGGATGCCGCATCGCCGAACCCGATCGGCTCCTGGCGGCCCTCAGTGCTGCGCTTTGTGCAGTTTTATGCGGCGAATGATGTCAGCCCGCAGATCAGACAGGATGTGGCGGGCCGGCGGGTGATCGGCATCGGCGGCGTTCACGGTTTCTCCATCCGCAATCAGCTACCCGGAAAACCCGGTCGCTATACGCTGGCGGCCCTTCAGCAGGTCTCCAGGCAGCAGGTCTGGAAAGGCGACAGTGAACTTTCGGGCGACTACCGGGCCACTGACGTCAGTAATCTGCTGCTGGTCGAAGGTTATATGCAGGCGCTGAAGATTAACGAGGTCACCATTGTTGAGGCCAGTCTGATTCAGGGTGTCCTGCTGCAGTAACGCCCTGGCGCCCGCCAGGCGGCGGAGGCGGGCGACGTCTTCTTTTCGCCCTGCGCGCCGCTGGCGGTGCCGTTCAGGGATTGCTGCGTCGTCAGGGGCCGCGTGCCCTCTTCCGCCCCGCCCGTTACCGGGCCGAACCCGCTCTCTTTACTGCCCTGTTATTCTTCCCGATCAGTGCCCCAGCGCCGCGAGAATCCCTGCCCGGACCGGAAATCTTTGGCCCGCAAACGAGGCGGGCTACACAGTCAGAAATGATTTTTCAGGCTCATCATCCCCTCAGCCAGAGCAGAATTCACTATCTTTGCTACGCTTTTAAGGTCTCACTCAAAACCAAGGAGCAATAAATGTCAGGAAAAATCGAAGATAAAGTAAAAGAAGCGGCTGGCGCAGTTCAGGAACAATGGGGTGCAGCAACCGGTTCATCCGAACATCAGGTAAAAGGCGCCGCTCGCCGTTACACCAACCAGGCAAGCTATGCAGCGCGCGATGCGGCTGAGTGCATCAAGGATCAGGTTCAGTCTAATCCTGCTGCCGGTCTGGCCATTGCGGCTGGCGTTGGCGTGTTCATCGGCTTCCTGCTGGGCCGCAAGTAATACGACCTGACGTCAACGGAACGGGAGCTGCGGCTTCCGTTTTTTTTGGCTTTCACGCCTGCCGGGAAGCGATCTCTGTAAGAGGTGCGTTCCGCGACGGGGGAAAGCGGTTGTGAAGTTCATTCTGTGCTCTTTCTGACAACATCAAGGTGACCTTATGAAAACGATTCCTGCCCTGCTGCTGGTTGCAGCGACCTTCGCCTCGCTTGCAGGCTGCTCGCAGCGAAGTGACGCGATTAAAGCCGACGGCCGTCCGCATGCGCCAAGTGGTCAGTCTTCGCCTGGCGGCACACTGGGTTCCGGCCCTGTCGGCCAGCCACAGTCGTAATTCCCCTGCCCCGGCAGACCTGCCGGGGTCTATCACCGCCATAATATTTCTGTCTGCTGATTAAAATATTCTCACTAATAATTAACCTGCTATTAGTTATGACGGGAATTAAAAAAAAGGGGGAATTCTCCCTGAAAAGTCAGAATTATCTAAGTTTCTTTCTAAAATGCCTTACTCCCTTTACACGATCCTGTATATATACCAGAAATAAACAACACAAAAATTATGGAAACAATTTAAACGATCCCTTTAGAAGCTAAAAAAATAGTCTTCCGCAATGAACTTAAATCGCCGTAATAATCTCTAATCACGCACAACCTCTTTTTGTTTACTGTTACGGCACCGCGAAGAGAATTCAGGCGTGAAGAAAAAAAAGATTTATCTGATCGATCGGCTGTTAACAGCCTATACCCGTTTGTCCGGCAGAAAGCCCTCACCGGGTCTGCAGGCCCTGACGCCGCAGACGGTGGTGGTCTACTCCACGACTGCACTGGGCGATTTCCTGATGAATACGCCGGCTATATGGAGCCTGAAAAATCGTTTCCCCACCAGCAAATTTGTTCTGGTTTCCAGTGAGAAAAATAAGGATCTGGTCAGCCGCTATAACTGGTTCGATAAGATTTATATCTGGGATAATAAAATTGCCAACTACCTGCCGCTGTTTTTCAAATTGCGTCGTCATAAACCCGATCTGTCGGTGATATTACACGCCCATTTTCCTTACGATATTATGAGTTCGGTACTCAGCGGCAGTAAGGCGATCGTGCGCGACCATTACGGCAGTGAGTCGCCGCTGCTGAATAAATATCTCGATCACTATTCCGGCTATTTCGACGACCACACCATTAAACGTAAGCTGAAACTGATTGAAGCGCTGGGCGCAGAGAGCGGGCAGACCCGTATGCATCTGCCCGAGCTGGATCTTCCTGCCACCGCCGCGCCGGGTCATCGCCGCATCGGGTTCCAGCTTGGGGCCTCTAAAGATATTCGCCGCTGGCCGCTGGAATCTTTCTGCCAGCTCGCGACCGCACTGCTTGCACGCTGGCCCGATGCAGAGATTATCGTGACCGGAACCGCCGCTGAGCAGCCTCTTGAGCGGGCATTTATCGAAGGCCTGCCTCCCCACTGCCGCAGCAACATCACGCCGATGGCGGGAAAAACCAACCTGAGCGGGCTGATTGGCCTGATTCGCACGCTGGATCTGCTGGTCACCGGCGACACCGGGCCGCTGCACATCGCCGTGGCAGCACAGACGCCGACCGTCAGCCTCTTCGCCACCGCCAATCCACGCTACACCGGCCCCTGCCAGGACAGCGATCGTCACATCATTATTCATCGTCCGGATAACACCGCATCGCAGCATCCGATGGCGGCAATCAAACCCGAAGAGGTCGGGCAGGCCGTGGCGAAACTGGTGGGATAATGAGCGAACTCTCTCAGGCCATCATCACGCTGATCGAATATCACAATCGGCCCACCGCCCTGGGGCACTTCCGCAGAGCTGACCGGGCCGGATTCTATCTGCAGCAACTCCCGCTGAACGAGGTGGAGTTTGCGATTCTGATGAGTGACTTCTTTGTCACCTTTGGCGTCAGTTCAGAACACTACGATGAAGCGCGTTATTTTCCGGCGCATAAAGCGCGGCGTTTCGCACCGGCTCGCGGGTTCAGAGCCGGTGCCGCAAAAGCCGGCTATCCGCTGACCGTCGCCCTGCTGTGTGAAGCAGCCCGCTCGGGCGTCTGGCCCGCCACGGACGACTGAATAATGGTGTGGATGAATGCGTCATAGACCTCACAACTGGTCAGCGCATTAACCTCTCGCGAGGCGGGTTGCAGCACCTGATACGCCACCTGCCACGGATGCCAGCAGGCCGGGTCGCTGTCACCAAACAGCGCAACGACCGGTAATCCCAGCGCGGCGCCCACATGCATTGCCCCGCCATCACTGCTGACCAGCCCCTGACACAACGACATTGCCGCAATCAGCTCCGACAGACTGCTGGTCGGCACCGCTTTGACCGGAAGATGGGGACAGAGCGCCATGATGTCGCGCGCCTTCTCATCATCGCCGGGATGACGCGGATTATCGCGGCTGCCGGGTGACCAGAGCAGCATAATCTGGCAGCGATGACGTGCGGCGATTTTCTCCGCCAGCCCGGCAAAGCGGGTGACTTCCCACTGCTGACTCGGCTTACGGGCGCTGATCTGCAAGGCATAAACCGGGATGGCGGGATCGATAGCGTATTTCTCCCGCAGGCGGGCCGCCAGGGGCGCATCCGGCCGCAGCGTCAGTCGGCCAGGCGTGGCAGCGTCGGGCTGCAATGGCCGTCCCAGGCGGAACAGAATTTCACTGATGTGAGCGGGTGACGGATCGGACGGTAACAGATCGGTAATCAGCGGGTGCGGCTGCTGACCCAGCGCGATCACCCGACCGGGCCGCACCGTTTTCACCCATTTCAGGCCATGCCGATCCCAGCGGCTTTTTGCCAGAATAACCACATCGTAGCGCTGCTTTTTCAGGCTCCGCATCAGCGTCAGCCGCTGGAGCAGGCAGGCGAGCCGCCCCTGCCCGGCCTCCCGGTGATGCAGTTTGGTGTAACGGAAGAGCTGCCGGATGTCGGGGTTATGCTCTAACACAGGTGCGGCGTAGTGGTTGGTCAGCACATCCACCTGAAGCTGACCCGACTGCGCGAGCGCACTGATTAACGGTGTGGTCAGTAAGGTGTCGCCAATGTTATCCCGACAAATAATTAAAACCCGCATATCTGACATCCTCTGCGCACAGGCTAAGCCATTCCGGCTGAATAAGGTGAGACTCGCCCGGTTAACGCTCTGGAAACGATAACGTAACGGTAATAGTCAGCAAATTAGTCAGCGCAGTGTCAGATTGGTTCCATAGTTAGTTTTTTGTTAAGTACCGGCGCGGCACCTTACAGTAAGGATTCTCTCCGGTGAGAGCCAGGATGGGATTCCGGCTGTGATAGTGCCAGCAAGGGATGTCAGGCGCGGCATAGCCACCGGTGTCGGCAACCGGTGCCTGGCAGAGTGCAGATTGTCAGTCGCTGCTTTTTGTCAGCAGGCTGATAGCCAGCTTCATAACGGGTTCTGAAGGGATACCGTTAAACATCCTCTCAATGTTTTCTGAAATCGCGTCGCGCGTAAGTGGCTTATCCTCGGCCAGGATCTCCAGCACAGCCTGGCCAAACAGCAGGCGGCATGCCGCAATAGCATCATCGACTGACTCATCGTCCATCCTATCCTCCCTGTATTTCTGCTGCAGACTACACCGCGGCGGCATCACGATCATGCTCAACGGCGCTTTTTGCGTGTCGGATTCCATAAACCCCCTGACCCGTTTTATGCCAGCCTGGCCCGGCAGAGTTCATGCCGGGCGCGTCCTTCAGCGGGCAGGCATTAGCAGAGCGTATCGTTTAACAGCTCAAGTGCCACACTGTAAACCAGCGCAGGCTGCGCATCGGGCAACATGCCCTTTATCTTTGCTTCCAGCGCGTAATTGGTCACTGGCTGATCTTCGGCTAATAATTCCAGTACCGCCTGACCAAACATCAGGCGGCAGAGATGAATCGCGTCTTTTGTATATTTCGTATCCATACATCCTCCATAGCGTGAGCATTTACAGTAACGCTATAGCGGCGCAGACAGAGACGCGAAGTGGCTTTTCACGCCGTTTTTACAGTGGCATCGGATAATATAATTTGCAGAAGTATTACAATTTACGTCTGAAGGAAATGTATTGTTACACCTGCGCGGGACATCGTTTTCCGGATGGGGCGCATGTTAAAGGGATGTTTCGTTTAGCGACAACGCTAAGCGGTGTCTGTTGAAGCCGAAGAAGTAACGATAAGAGAGGACAGAACCGGACGCGTGGGCAGTATAAAGCCAGCACAGAATTAAACGCTGTGCTGGCTCAGGCAGTGATTACATATTTTCGATGATCGCGTCACCAAACTCTGAACATTTCAGCAGTTTAGCGCCATCCATCAGGCGTTCGAAATCGTAAGTCACGGTCTTGTTAGCGATAGCGCCTTCAACACCTTTAACAATCAGGTCAGCCGCTTCGAACCACTCCAGATGACGCAGCATCATCTCTGCAGACAGGATGACAGAACCTGGGTTCACTTTATCCTGACCGGCATACTTCGGTGCGGTGCCGTGGGTGGCTTCGAACAGCGCACATTCGTCACCGATGTTAGCGCCTGGAGCGATACCGATACCGCCCACCTGCGCAGCCAGGGCGTCAGAGATGTAGTCACCGTTCAGGTTCATACAGGCGATCACGTCATATTCAGCCGGACGCAGCAGGATCTGCTGCAGGAACGCATCCGCGATCACATCTTTCACGATGATCTCTTTGCCGGTGTTCGGGTTTTTGAACTTCATCCACGGGCCGCCGTCGATCAGTTCGCCGCCGAACTCTTCTTTCACTAACTGGTATCCCCAGTCTTTGAAAGAGCCTTCGGTGAACTTCATGATGTTGCCTTTGTGAACCAGCGTCAGTGAATCACGATCGTTGGTGATGGTGTATTCCACTGCAGCGCGCACCAGACGCTTGGTGCCCTCTTCTGAACACGGCTTAACACCGATACCACACTGCTCAGGGAAGCGAATCTTCTTCACGCCCATCTCTTCACGCAGGAACTTGATCACTTTGTCCGCTTCGGCAGAGCCCGCTTTCCACTCGATACCCGCATAGATATCTTCGGAGTTCTCACGGAAGATCACCATGTCGGTCTCTTCAGGGCGTTTTACCGGGCTTGGGGTGCCTTTGTAGTAACGTACCGGACGCAGGCAGACGTAGAGGTCAAGCTCCTGACGCAGAGCCACGTTCAGTGAACGAATACCACCGCCGACCGGGGTAGTCAGTGGGCCTTTGATTGCCACGCGATATTCTTTGATTAAATCCAGCGTTTCCTGTGGCAGCCAGACATCCTGGCCGTAGAGTTCGACTGATTTCTCACCGGTGTAAATCTCCATCCAGGAGATCTTACGCTCGCCGTTGTAGGCTTTCTTCACCGCCGCGTCGACCACTTTCAGCATTACCGGGGAAACGTCAACACCGATACCGTCACCCTCAATGTAAGGAATGACCGGATTGTTTGGCACTGTCAGCTTGCCCTGATTCAGGGTGATTTTTTGACCTTCCGCCGGAACAACTACTTTGCTTTCCATTAACCTCTCCTGGGCGTTTGTTAATGATTTGTAAGATGCGGGTCAATACTACTTGAATATTTACGCCACGCCAATCATCGCAATTTCACGTTATAATGCGCCGAATGTTTCTGACTGCAAAGCCCATGCGAAAAACTTCTCAACGAATTCACCAGGATAAACGATTCAGCCGCCCGACGCGTGATACGCGGCGTGCGCCTGCCCGCCCGGCGGCCCCGCGCCGCGTCATTCTGTTTAACAAACCCTTCGACGTTCTGCCGCAGTTCACCGATGAAGCGGGCCGCCGCACGCTGAAAGATTTTGTCAGCGTGACAGAGGTCTATGCCGCCGGTCGCCTCGACCGTGACAGCGAAGGACTGATGGTGCTGACTAACGACGGCGCCCTGCAGGCCGCGCTGACACAACCCGGTAAGCGCACGGGCAAGGTCTATTATGTGCAGGTGGAGGGCGAGCCACAGGAGGCGGATCTGCAACCGCTGCGGGATGGGGTTAATCTGAAAGATGGCCTGACGCTGCCCGCCGGCATCGAAAAAGTGGCCGAACCGGCGTGGCTCTGGCCGCGTCAGCCGCTGATCCGCGAGCGCAAAAGCATTCCGACCCAGTGGCTGAAGGTGACGCTTTATGAAGGCCGCAACCGGCAGGTTCGCCGGATGACCGCCCATATCGGCTTTCCCACCCTGCGGTTGATCCGCTTTGCCATGGGGAGCTATACGCTCGACGATCTGGCCCCGGGCGCGTGGCGCGACATCAGCGACAGCCCGTGCTGAAAACCGTTTTTTTATAACCTCAGGTTAACAATTGCGGAGAAAGGATGTTTAAACCTCATGTTACTGTCGCCTGTCTGGTTCAGGCAGAAGGTGAACTGCTGGTGGTGGAGGAGACGATTAACGGTCGCGCCACCTGGAACCAGCCTGCCGGGCACCTTGAAGCCGACGAAACGCTGCAGGAAGCCGCCGCGCGCGAGCTTTATGAAGAGACCGGGATCGCGGCGCAGATGCACTATTTTCTCGGGATCCATCAGTGGATCGCCCCGGACAGTACACCTTTCGTGCGTTTTCTGTTTGGTGTCGATCTGGCGGAAAAAGCGCCTGCGCAGCCGCACGACAGTGACATCGATTGCTGCTGGTGGCTGCCGCCAGCGCAGATTCTCACGGCCTCTAACCTGCGTTCGCCGCTGGTGGCGGAGAGCGTACGCCTGTGGCAACAGGGTATCCGTTATCCGTTGCATCTGGTCAGCCCGTTCCACTGGCCGTTTCATGAGGGTGCGCGCCTGCCTTCAGCATGATAGAATGCGCCGCCTGTTTTTTTATCGTAATGCGAGCGTGTCATGTCTGACAACAGCCAGAAAAAAGTGATCGTCGGTATGTCCGGCGGCGTCGATTCTTCCGTTTCCGCCTGGTTACTGCAGCAGCAGGGTTACCAGGTTGAAGGCCTGTTCATGAAGAACTGGGAGGAGGACGATGGCGAGGAGTATTGTACCGCCGCGGACGATCTGGCCGATGCGCAAGCGGTCTGCGACAAGCTCGGGATTAAGCTGCACAAAGTTAACTTTGCTGCGGAATACTGGGATAACGTCTTTGAGCATTTCCTCGAAGAGTACAAGGCCGGTCGTACGCCTAATCCCGATATCCTCTGCAACAAAGAGATCAAATTCAAAGCGTTCCTAGAGTTCGCCGCAGAAGATCTTGGCGCCGATTTCATCGCGACCGGTCACTACGTGCGTCGCAAGGATGTGGCGGGCCAGAGCCAGCTGTTACGCGGGCTGGATGGCAACAAAGATCAGAGCTACTTCCTCTACACGCTGAGCCACCAGCAGATCGCCCAGAGCCTGTTCCCGGTCGGTGAGCTGGAAAAACCGGAAGTGCGCCGCATTGCTGAGCAGCTGGATCTGATCACCGCGAAGAAGAAAGACTCGACCGGCATCTGTTTTATCGGCGAGCGCAAATTCCGCGACTTCCTGGCGCGCTATCTCCCGGCACAGCCTGGCGAAATCGAAACTACCGAAGGCCAGATCGTCGGTGAGCATCAGGGGCTGATGTACCATACGCTGGGGCAGCGTAAAGGTCTGGGCATTGGCGGCCTGAAAGAGAGCAAAGATGACCCGTGGTATGTGGTCGATAAGGATGTGGCGCGTAACCGCCTGATTGTCGCCCAGGGTGGCGATCATCCACGACTGATGTCCGTTGGCCTGATTGCGCAGCAGCTGCACTGGGTCGATCGCAATCCGATCACCGCCCCGCTTCGCTGCACCGTGAAAACCCGCTATCGTCAGACCGACATTCCCTGTGAGATCCTTCCGCAGGGCGATGACCGGATTGAGGTGCGTTTCGACGAGCCGGTTGCCGCCGTTACGCCGGGCCAGTCCGCGGTGTTTTATCTTGGCGACATCTGCCTCGGTGGCGGTATTATTGAACAGCGTCTGCCGCTGGTGACAGAGTAAGCGGGCCTGGCCCGCATTGATGACGCGTAAACAGGAGTAACCGTGGCGAAAAATTATCAGGACATCACGCTGGCGCTGGCGGGCATCTGTCAGTCCGCGCACCTGGTGCAGCAGCTGGCTCAGCAGGGCCACTGCCAGCCGGACGCGCTGACCGTCTCGCTGCGCAGCGTGCTGGATCTCAATCCTGGCTCCACGCTGGCGGTGTTCGGCAACAGTGAAGCTAACCTGCGCCTCGGACTCGAAACCCTGATGGCGATGCTGAACAGCACCAGTCGCCAGGGCGCCGGAGCTGAACTGACCCGTTATACGCTGAGCATGATGGTGCTGGAGCGCAAGCTCAGCGGCAGCCAGTCCGCCATGAACACGCTGGCGCAGCGTATCAGCCAGCTGGATCGTCAGCTTGCCCACTATGAACTGGAGTCGGATACTATTCTCAGCGCGATGGCGGGCATCTACGTAGATGTGATCAGCCCGCTGGGCCCGCGCATCCAGGTCACCGGCTCTCCGGCGGTTCTGCAGAATACCCAGGTTCAGAGCAAGGTTCGCGCCACCCTGTTAGCCGGTATCCGTGCTGCCGTACTGTGGCAGCAGGTCGGTGGTGGCCGACTGCAACTGATGTTCTCGCGTCAGCGTTTGCTGCGTGAAGCGAAAACCCTCTTATCCCGGCTGCCACTGACTTACTAAGTCGGTGCGGCAAAACACTGCTTGCGATTTTCAGCGAATTTGGTTTGCTGAAATTCCGCGTTGAGGTTGAAGTTCGCTGGTTACAAAAACTGGCCGCGACCGCAGAGATCAAGGAAGTTCCTGCATTTGACGCTGACGCAAACGCTTTCCTTGATGCGATTGTCGCCGGTTTCTCCGAAGACGATGCCGCGCGTATCAAAACCATTGAGCGCACCACCAACCACGATGTGAAGGCGGTAGAGTATTTCCTGAAAGAGAAAGTCGCCGATCTCCCTGCCCTGCACGCCGTCTCGGAATTCATCCACTTCGCCTGCACCTCCGAAGATATCAACAACCTGTCGCACGCGCTGATGCTGGAAACGGCGCGCCGTGACGTGATCCTGCCTTACTGGCAGCAGCTGATTGGTGCCGTGAAAGGGCTGGCCAGCGAATACCGCGATATTCCGCTGCTCTCCCGTACCCACGGCCAGCCCGCGACCCCTTCCACCATGGGTAAAGAGATGGCGAACGTCGCCTACCGCATGGAGCGTCAGCTGCGTCAGCTGAACCAGGTCGAAGTGCTGGGTAAAATCAACGGCGCGGTTGGCAACTACAACGCCCACATTGCCGCCTATCCTGAAGTGGACTGGCACACGCTGAGCGAAGAATTTGTCACCTCGCTGGGCGTGACCTGGAACCCCTACACCACCCAGATTGAGCCGCACGACTACATCGCCGAGCTGTTTGACTGCATCGCCCGTTTCAACACCATCCTGATCGATTTCGATCGCGATATCTGGGGCTATGTGGCGCTGAACCACTTCAAACAGAAAACCATCGCCGGTGAGATTGGCTCCTCGACCATGCCACACAAGGTTAACCCGATCGACTTCGAAAACTCCGAAGGCAACCTGGGCCTGGCGAACGCCGTGCTGCAGCATCTGGCCAGCAAACTGCCGGTTTCCCGCTGGCAGCGTGACCTGACCGACTCCACCGTGCTGCGTAACCTCGGCGTGGGCGTGGGTTATGCGCTGATCGCCTATCAGGCCACGCTGAAAGGCATCTCCAAGCTGGAAGTGAACCGCGATCGCCTGCTGGACGAACTGGATCACAACTGGGAAGTACTGGCCGAGCCGATCCAGACCGTGATGCGCCGTTACGGCATCGAAAAGCCGTATGAGAAACTGAAAGAGCTGACGCGCGGCAAGCGCGTGGATGCCGCCGGTATGCAGGCCTTTATCGACAGCCTGGCGCTGCCGGAAGAGGAAAAAGTGCGTCTGAAGCAGATGACGCCGGCAAACTATCTTGGCCGTGCTATCCAGATGGTTGACGATCTGAAATAATGCCCGCCGCAGACCGGTTCTCTCCGGTCTGCGTTAACATCTTGTTTAATACATTTCGCGTATACTTTCTGCAGGTTGACTCAAACAGAGTGTAAGGAATTTCTATGCGTGTTCTGGTTGTTGAAGACAATGCCCTGCTGCGCCATCATCTCGCCGTCCAGTTACGTGACATGGGCCATCAGGTCGATGCCGCCGAAGACGCCAAAGAAGCCGACTATTTTCTGCGGGAACACCTGCCGGATATCGCGCTGGTGGATCTTGGCCTGCCGGATGAAGATGGCATGTCGCTGATTCGCCGCTGGCGCAGCGATGCCGTCCGTCAGCCGATCCTGGTGCTGACCGCCCGCGAAGGCTGGCAGGCGAAAGTCGAAGCGCTGGAAGCCGGTGCGGATGACTACGTGACCAAGCCGTTCCATATTGAAGAAGTGGCCGCACGTCTGCAGGCGCTGATGCGTCGCAACAGCGGGCACGCCTCGCAGATCATTGATATGCCGCCGTTCCAGGTGGATCTCTCCCGTCGCGAACTCACGGTGAATGAAGAGCCGGTGAAACTCACCGCCTTTGAGTACACCATTGTCGAGACGCTGATCCGCAACGCTGGCAAAGTGGTCAGCAAAGATTCGCTGATGCTGCAGCTCTATCCGGATGCAGAATTGCGCGAGAGTCACACCATCGACGTTCTGATGGGCCGTCTGCGCAAAAAGATTCTGGCGCTGCACCCGACTGACGTGATCGCCACCGTGCGTGGCCAGGGTTACCGCTTTGATCTCTGACCATGTCCTGGTTTAACCGCTATCGCCCTATCTCGCTGCGGGCCCGCTTTCTGCTGGCCTCTGCAGCCATCGTTCTCTTCCTCTCTCTCTCTTACGGTATGGTCGCGGTCATCGGCTATGTGGTGAGTTTCGACAAGAATACCTACCGCGTGATGCGCGGTGAGAGCAACCTGTTCTTTACGCTGGCGCAGTGGCATGACAACAAGCTCACCATCGCCCAGCCGGAGCGGATGACGCTTAACTTTCCGACGCTGGTGTTTATCTACGATGAGCAGGGCAAGCTGCTGTGGCAGCAGCGCAACGTGCCCGATATCCGGAAAAAGATCCGCCGGGAATGGCTGCTGAAGCCGGACTTCTACGAGATTGATACCAGCAACCACACCAGCATGATGGCAATGGGTAACAACATCAATGCGCAGCGGCGGCTCAACGACTGGGATACGGACAGCAACGACACTTTCACGCACTCGGTCGCCGTTAACCGTTACGATGCCACCACCAATCTGCCTGCGCTCACCATCGTGGTGGTGGACTCGATCCCGCAGGAGCTGCAGCACTCGGACGTCGTCTGGTCGTGGTTCAGCTATGTGCTGGCGGCGAACCTGATCCTGATTGTGCCGCTGCTGTGGCTGGCCGCGCACTGGAGCCTGCGGCCGATCGGCACCCTGACCCAGCAGGTGCGTGAACTGGAGACCAGCCAGCGCGAAAACCTGGCGGACAATCCGCCGCAGGAGCTGCGCAGCCTGGTGCGTAACCTCAACCTGCTGCTGACGAATGAGCGGCAGCGCTACACCCGTTATCGCACCACCCTCTCCGACCTGACCCACAGCCTGAAAACGCCGCTGGCCGTGCTGCAGAGCACGCTGCGGTCGCTGCGCAACGGAAAAGAGCTGACGGTGGAACAGGCAGAGCCGGTGATGCTGGAGCAGATCAGCCGCATCTCGCAGCAGGTGGGTTACTATCTCCATCGCGCCAGTATGCAGGCCGATCACAACCCGCTGCAGCGCGACCTGCACTCCGTTTCCGGCCTGCTCGACAGCCTCTGTTCGGCCCTGAACAAAGTCTATCAGCGCAAAGGCGTGGCGATTACGCTTGATATCTCGCCGGAGCTGACCTTCGTCGGCGATCAGAACGACTTTATGGAAGTGCTGGGCAACGTGCTCGATAACGCCTGCAAATATTGCCTGGAATTTATCGAAGTCAGCGCGTTTCAGAGTGAAAACGTGCTGCACCTCTACATCGACGATGATGGCCCCGGCATCCCCGAAAGCAAGCGCGATCTGGTGTTCGTCCGCGGCCAGCGCGTGGATACCCTGCGACCCGGTCAGGGATTAGGCCTGGCGGTGGTGCGCGATATTCTCGAACAGTATGAGGGTAACGTCATCGCCTCCAGCAGCGCACTGGGCGGCGCACGAATGGAAGTGATCTTTAAGCGCCAGGAAGTCGAACATCGCCGCGAGTAGAAACCTTCCGGGGCTGTTATACTTGCTGGCATTTGCAGCCCTAAGCGGAACCCTTGTATGGACTATCAGCTCGATCTTAACTGGCCCGATTTTATTCAGCGCTACTGGCAGAAACGCCCGGTGGTGCTGAAGCGTGGTTTTAAATACTTTGTGGATCCCCTTTCACCGGATGAACTGGCCGGACTGGCGATGGAAAACGAGGTGGATAGCCGCCTGGTCAGCCATCAGGATGGCAAATGGCAGGTCAGCCACGGCCCGTTTGAGAGCTACGATCATCTGGGCGAGAACAACTGGTCGCTGCTGGTTCAGGCAGTGAACCACTGGCATGAGCCTTCCGCGGCGCTGATGCGCCCTTTCCGTTTCCTGCCCGACTGGCGCGTTGACGACCTGATGGTGTCGTTTGCCGTGCCTGGCGGCGGTGTCGGCCCCCATTTCGATCAGTATGATGTCTTTATTATTCAGGGAATGGGCCGCCGTCGCTGGCGCGTCGGGGAAAAGGTGCCGCTGAAGCAGCACTGCCCGCACCCGGACCTGCTGCAGGTCGAACCTTTCGACGCCATCATTGATGAAGAGATGGAGCCGGGCGATATTCTCTATATTCCGCCGGGATTCCCGCACGAGGGCTACTCGCTGGAGAACGCGCTGAACTACTCCGTCGGCTTCCGCGCCCCCAGCGGCCGTGAGCTGATCAGCGGCTTTGCTGACTACGCGCTGGCCAATGAGCTGGGCAGCCTGCGCTTCAGCGATCCGGACGTACCGGCGCGTGACTGTCCGTCGCAGATCCTGCCGCAGGAGATTGAAGGGGTGCGTCAGCTGATGCTGGATGTGGTCAATCAGCCTGAACACTTTGAACGCTGGTTCGGCGAATTCATTTCGCAGTCACGCCATGAACTGGATGTCGCGCCGCCGGAACCGCCTTATCAGCCTGACGAGATCTACGATGCGCTGCAGCAGGGCGACGCCCTGAGCCGGTTAGGTGGCCTGCGTGTGCTGACGATTGGCAATGCGGTCTATGTGAACGGTGAGCAGGTTGAGTGTTCGCGTCCGGAGGTGATGGCAGTTCTGGCCCATCACAGTCGCATCACGCTCGACGATCTGGGTGATGCGCTGGACGATCCGGCGGTGCTGGCGCAGATTGCCGGTCTGGTGAATGCCGGTTACTGGTACTTCGGCGACGAATAAGCCGCGCGGCGCATCCGTGCGCGGCGGCTGAATCAGGCTCTCTGCGATGCTGGCAGAGAGCCTTTTTTTTAATCCTTCTTCTGCGCCGCCAGCTCTGACAGGCGGACAATCACCTCGACCGACTTCGCCATGATATTCAGTGAGGCGAACTCATGCTTGCCGTGGTAGTTGTAGCCGCCGGTAAAGATGTTCGGGCACGGCAGACCTTTCCATGACAGGGCCGACCCATCGGTTCCGCCGCGAATCGGCTTCACCACCGGCTCAATGTCGCAGTCGCGCATCGCCTGCAACGCCAGCTCGATGATGTGCGGGAACGGCTCAACTTTTTCACGCATGTTGCGGTAGCTGTTGGTGATCTCGACCGTGATCGAGCAGTCTTCATGCAGGGTCTTGTTGATCTCCGCAGCAATCTGCAGCAGCGTCTCTTTACGCTGCTCGAAACTCCCGGTTTCAAAATCACGGATGATGTAGAGCATCTCGGCGTGTTCAACAGTGCCCTTGATCTGATGCAGATGATAGAAACCCTGATAGCCGTCGGTGAACTGCGGTTTTTCGCTGGCCGGGACCGCCGCGTGGAACTGGTTAGCCAGGTCCAGCGCATTCACCATGACCCCTTTAGCCGAACCGGGATGCACGTTGTTGCCGACGATTTTCACGGTGGCCGAGGCCGCGTTGAAGTTCTCATACTCGAACTCGCCCAGATCGCTGCCGTCGATGGTGTAGGCCCAGTCTGCGGCAAAGGCTTCTACGTCAAAGTGCGAGGTGCCGCGGCCAATCTCCTCATCGGGCGTAAAGGCCACGCGGATAGCGCCGTGCGGCCTGTCGCTGGCGACCAGCTCCGCCATCGCCGTCATAATCTCGGCGATGCCCGCCTTGTCGTCCGCGCCCAGCAGGGTTTTACCATCGGTGGTGATTAGCGTGTGGCCGATCAGCTTGTGCAGCACCGGGAACATCACCGGCGACAGAATCTCGTTGCCGTTACCCAGCGCGATATCGCCGCCGCGATAGTTCTCGATGATCTGCGGATTCACATGCTTCGCCGTGAAATCGGGCGAGGTATCCATGTGGGAGATGAAACCGATGACCGGCGTCGGCCAGTCAACGTTGGCGGGCAGCGTACCCATCACGCAGCAGTGATCGCTCAGGGTGACATCCACAAAGCCCAGGGCCAGCAGCTCCTCCTGCAGCTGACGCGCCAGCGTCCACTGCCCTTCACTGCTGGGCACCTGGCGCGCCTGCGGCTTAGCCTGGGTCTCAACTGCCACATAACTCAAAAAGCGCTCAAGTAACTGTTCCATATCCCATCCTTTAAAAGTGCCGTCCGCTATTATTCACAGACCCGCCGAACGCAATGTTGCGTAAAATCATTCGCAGACAGGTTAGCGCTGTCGGGGACCTTTGGGAAAGCGGTAAGCCTGAAAAAAGCGACGCACCCGGCGAATGTTGCGGTAAATCCCGCAATCTTTTCCGTCATTGCGCCCATTAGCCCCGATCGGGCAGGCAAATCATGGCATTACCGTATTTTTCAGGTATCATCCGCCCTCTTTGCTGGCTGGCTGCGCGATGCGGCTACGCTGAAACCTGTCCGACCTCTAACAGACTGAGACTAAAATGACGCAAACACGCGCACAGCAGGCGCTGGTTACGCTTTCTGGCATCAGTAAAGCTTTCGACGGTAAAACCATCATTGATGATTTTAACCTGACCATTCATCACGGTGAGTTTATCACCCTGCTCGGCCCGTCGGGCTGCGGCAAAACGACGATCCTGCGCCTGATCGCCGGTCTCGAAGATGCCGACCGCGGCCAGATCACGCTCGATAATCAGGATATTACCGACACGCCCGCCGAGCATCGTCACGTCAATACCGTGTTCCAGAGCTATGCGCTGTTCCCGCACATGACGGTGTTTGAGAACGTGGCGTTTGGCCTGCGGATGCAGAAAACGCCGGCGGCGCAGATAAGCGAACGGGTTAACGAAGCGCTGGCAATGGTGCAGCTGGAGAGCTTCGCCGATCGGCGTCCGCATCAGCTCTCTGGCGGTCAGCAGCAGCGGGTGGCGATCGCCCGCGCCGTGGTCAACCGGCCCAGAGTGCTGCTGCTGGACGAATCACTCTCGGCGCTGGACTACAAGCTACGCCGTCAGATGCAGAATGAGCTGAAGGCGCTGCAGCGTAAGCTCGGCATCACCTTCGTCTTTGTCACGCACGATCAGGAAGAGGCGCTGACCATGTCCGACCGTATCGTGGTGATGCGCGATGGCAAGGTGGTGCAGGACGGCACGCCGCGCGAAGTCTACGAAGAGCCTGAAAACCTGTTTGTCGCCCGCTTCATCGGCGAAATCAACCTGTTTGACGCCGAGGTCATCGCCGCCGATGAGGCGCCTGCGGTGCGGGCGCGCGTTGAGGGGCGCGAGTGTCAGATTCACTGCCCCTTCCCGGTCAGCGCCGGTGACCGGCTGCATGTGATGCTGCGGCCGGAAGATCTGCGGGTCGACGAGGTCCATGATGAGCGCCCGGCAGATGGCCTGATTGGCTATGTGCGCGAACGGAACTATAAAGGCATGACGCTGGAGTCCGTCGTCGCGCTGGAGAATGGCAAGCTGATTACGGTCAGCGAATTCTTTAATGAAGACGATCCGGACTTCGACCACTCGCTGAATCAGAAAATGGTGGTGAACTGGGTGCCAGGCTGGGAGGTGGTACTGCCCTATGAAGCTGATGCGTAATGGTTTTCAGAAGTGCGTCATCGCGCTGATTGTCGGCTGGCTGACGCTGTTCGTCTTTATTCCTGATCTGATGATCTTCGTCACCAGCTTTCTGACGCGTGATGAAGCCCGTTTCGTCAGCACGACGCCGACGCTCAGCAACTATGGACGCCTGCTCGATCCGCTCTACGCCGGGGTGCTGCTGCACTCCCTGAATATGGCGCTGATCGCTACACTCGGCTGCCTGCTGCTGGGCTATCCCTTCGCCTGGTGCCTGACGAAACTGCCGCCGCGCCGGCGTCCGCTGATGCTGTTCCTGTTGATTGTGCCGTTCTGGACCAACTCGCTGATCCGCATCTATGGCCTGAAAATCTTCCTCAGCACCCGTGGCTGGCTGAACGACGGCCTGCTGTCGCTGGGGCTGATCGACAAGCCGTTTCGCATCATCTATACGCCGGAAGCGGTGATCCTGGGTCTGATTTATATCCTGCTGCCGTTTATGGTGCTGCCGCTCTACTCCAGCCTGGAGAAGCTGGACAGACCGCTGCTGGAAGCGGCGCGCGACCTGGGTGCCGGTAAACTGCAGACCTTTTTCCGGGTGATTCTGCCGCTGACCATGCCCGGCATCATCGCGGGCTGCCTGCTGGTGTTTATCCCGGCGATGGGGCTGTTCTATGTTGCCGATCTGATGGGCGGCGCCAGGAACCTGCTGATCGGCAATATTATCAAGAGCCAGTTCCTGAATATCCGTGACTGGCCACTGGGGGCCGCCACCAGCGTCGTCATGACCCTGATAATGGGGCTGCTGCTGCTGATCTACTGGCGCGTCGCGCGACTGCTGAATAACAGGGTGGATTTAGGATGATGGCTCGCCTGTTACGCGGCGCGTTTATGGCGCTGATTTACGCCTGGTTTTACATACCGATTGTGATTCTGATCGTCAATTCGTTTAACGCCTCCCGGTTCGGTATTAACTGGCAGGGCTTCACGACGACGTGGTATAGCCTGCTGGTGAACAACGACAGTCTGCTTCAGGCGGCACAGCATTCGTTAATCATGGGCGTGCTCTCTGCCAGCTGCGCCACGCTGATCGGTGCCCTCACCGCCGTGGCACTCTATCGCTATCGCTTTCGCGGCAAGCCGTTTGTCAGCGGCATGCTGTTTGTGGTGATGATGTCGCCGGACATCGTGATGGCGATCTCCCTGCTGGTGCTGTTTATGCTGCTGGGCATTTCGCTGGGCTTCTGGTCGCTGCTGATCTCCCATATCACCTTCTGCCTGCCGTTTGTGGTGATTACGGTCTACTCACGGCTGAAAGGGTTTGATGTGCGGATGCTGGAGGCGGCCAGAGATCTCGGTGCCAGCGAAACGACCATCCTGCGCCGGATTATCCTGCCGCTGGCGATGCCTGCGGTCGCGGCGGGCTGGCTGTTGAGCTTTACCCTCTCCATGGATGATGTGGTGGTCTCGTCGTTCGTCACCGGCCCGACATTTGAGATCTTACCGCTGAAGATCTACTCCATGGTCAAGGTTGGCGTCTCACCGGAGGTGAATGCGCTGGCCACCATTTTACTGCTGCTGTCGTTGCTGCTGGTTGCGGCCAGCCAGTGGTTACTGCGCGACAGAAATCGATAAGAGGAAAGATGATGAAAAAGCGATCTCACTGGCTGGCGGCAGGTGCGCTGCTGCTGGGCATGAACGTGGCTCAGGCCGACGACAGCAACACGCTCTACTTCTATAACTGGACGGAGTATGTGCCGCCAGGGCTGCTGGAGCAGTTCACCAAAGAGACCGGGATTAAGGTGATCTACTCCACCTATGAGTCCAACGAGAGCATGTACGCCAAGCTGAAAACCTGGAAAGAGGGCGCTTACGATCTGGTGGTGCCCTCGACCTACTTCGTGGCGAAGATGCGTAACGAGGGGATGCTGCAGAAGATCGATAAAAGCCAGCTCAGCAACTTCAGTAATCTCGATCCCGATCTGCTGAATAAGCCGTTCGATCCCAACAATGACTACTCGATCCCCTATATCTGGGGCGCCACGGCGATCGGCGTGAATACCGACGAGATCGACGCCAGCAAGGTGACCCGCTGGGCCGACCTCTGGAAGCCGGAATATAAGCAGAGCCTGCTGCTGACCGACGATGCGCGCGAAGTGTTCCAGATGGCGCTGCGCAAGCTGGGTTACTCCGGCAATACCCGCGATCCGGCGCAGATTAAAGCGGCGTATCTGGAGCTGAAAAAACTGATGCCTAACGTGCTGGCCTTCAACTCCGATAATCCGGGGAACCCTTATATGGAAGGCGAGGTGAATCTGGGGATGCTCTGGAATGGATCGGCCTTTGTCGCGCGTCAGGCGGGTACGCCGTTAGCGGTGGTCTGGCCTGAAGAGGGCGGCATCTTCTGGATGGATAACCTGGCGATCCCGGCCAATGCGAAAAACAGAGCCGGCGCCCTGAAGCTGATTAACTTCCTGCTGCGCCCGGACGTCGCCGCCAGAGTCGCGGAGACCATCGGTTATCCCACGCCAAACCTTGCCGCCAAAGCCCTGCTGCCACCGGCCGTGGCGAACGATCCCTCGCTCTATCCGCCCGCCGACGTGATTAAACATGGCGAATGGCAGGATGACGTGGGTGAGGCCAGCGTTCAGTACGAAACGCTGTTCCAGCAGCTGAAAGCCGGCCGCTAGCGCCGCCGTTTCTGAAGAGGACGTGGCTGAAGGGCGCGGATCAGGCGGGCCAGCCAGGGCCCGCCTGACGGCGTCGGAGCAGGGATTGATCTCAGACGCCGGAACTACGCCAGGCCAGCCTCACCTGCCCCGCTTACCGGAAGCAACCGCGCAGCAGGGTGTGAACAAACTCCGGCACCACCTCGCTTGCGAGGCCATAGTGCCGCTCGGCAAACTCATTGCCGACCTGGCTTGGTTCAAGATTGAGTTCAACCGTGTGCGCGCCCTGCAGTTTAGCCTCATGCACGAAACCCGCTGCCGGGTAGACGTGGCCCGAGGTGCCAATCGCGATAAAGTAATCGGCCTGCTCCAGCGCCTGATAAATCTCCTCCATACCCAGCGGCATCTCACCAAACCACACCACATGCGGCCGCAGCGCTGAGGGGAACTGGCAGCAGGTGCAGCGATCGTCCGGGGTAATATCCCCGGTCCATTCGATCACCTGACCGCTGGAGACGCAGCGCACTTTTAACAGCTCGCCGTGCATGTGCAGCACCCGGCTGTTACCGGCCCGTTCATGCAGGTTGTCGATGTTCTGCGTCACCAGCAGGAAATTATCGCCCAGCACCTGCTCCAGCTCCGCCAGAGCCAGATGGGCCGCGTTGGGCTGGATCTCTGCCTGCTGAAGCTGCTGGCGGCGCGCGTTGTAGAAGCGCTGCACCAGCGCCGGATCGCGCTGAAAGCCCTCGGGTGTCGCCACATCTTCAACGTGATGCTCTTCCCACAGGCCGTCAGCGGCGCGGAAGGTCCGGATGCCGGACTCCGCTGAGATGCCCGCGCCGGTCAGCACGACCACATGCGGCAGAGGATGGGCGGCCAGTTCGGCCTGACGGTCGCGCTCAAAAATGCGCTGACGGAAGCGCTGATGCACCTTTCTCCGGGTTTTCTTCAGGCGGGCAAGTCGCAGGCGGCGACGTGGTGTACGCATAAAATCTCCTGGCGTAGCGGCTGCGGCGAGCCGCTATAAACAGTTTCCGGGTAACTTCACCCGATAGTAACGGTTGCTGCGGGCCTGGCCCTACAGCAAAGGTCTTAAAACAGAGACGGCGCGAAATCACTCGCGCCGCCTTTTATTACTGACCGCTTAATACCCGAGCCGGGTCGATGCGGCTGGCGCGCCTCGCCGGATACCAGCTCGCTAACAGACTCAGCAGAATCGCGGTGATCAGTACTGAGAACACATCAATCCAGTGCAGTTCCGACGGCAGGAAATCGATAAAGTAGATATCGCCTGCCAGCAGATGATGGCCGGTCAACGACTCCAGCCCGCGCACCAGCGAGGTCAGATTCAGCGCCACCAGCACGCCCGCGATCACACCGCTGACGCTGCCCAGCAGCCCCGCCAGCAGACCGTACCAGATGAAGATGGCGCGGATCAGCCGGTCTTTCGCGCCGAGCGTGCGCAGCACCGCGATGTCACTGCTCTTATCCTTCACCGCCATGACCAGCGTAGAGACGATGTTAAAGCAGGCCACGCCGATCACCAGCACCATCGCCAGATACATGATGGCGCGGATCATCTGAATATCCCGGTACATGTAGCCGTAGGTGCCAATCCAGCTCTTAATATAGACGTAAGAACGGGTCGCTTCCCCGGCATCCCGCACCAGCTTAACCGCCTGGAAGGGATCGCTCATTTTCAGGGCGATGCCGGAAACGCTGTCACCCATCTCCAGATACTTCTGCGCGTCCGCCAGCGGCACCAGCGCCAGGCTGTGATCGAGCATACCGCTGAGTTGCAGGATGCCGCTGACCTGCAGCCGGATACGTTTGGGCTGCAGCAGTTTGTTGTCACCATCGTTGTTGGGGATCATGATGGTGATCCAGTCGCCCTGCTTCACATTCAGCGATTTCGCAATGCCGCCGCCGAGGATGATCTGCTGCTTACCCGCGGCAAAAGAGGACCAGGCGTTATCGGCCACAAACTGCGGCAGCGCGCTGAGACGCGGTTCCTGAGCCGGATCGACGCCCTTCACCTGCAGCGCCTCCAGCCGGGCGCCGCTCTCAATCAGGCCGGTGAAGTTCACATAGGGCGCGGCCGCCGCGATACCGGGTACCTTCTCTATCGGTGCGATCAGGGACTGCCACTGGCGGAACGGCTGATTGACCGCCTCGATCTCGCCGTGCGGCACGACCGCCAGAATACGGTTGTTCAGCTCGCGCTCAAATCCGTTCATGGCGCTCAGGCCGATAATCAGCACCGCCACGCCCAGCGCGATTCCCACGGTGGAGATGACCGAAATCAGCGACACCATGCCGCCACGACGGCGTCCGCGGCTGAAGCGCAGGCCCAGCAACAGGGATAACGATGAACCCATTACACCGCTCCTGCCAGAGTGAGCTGGTCGCTTAACTGGCCGTCGCGCATCTCCATCTGACGCGTCATCCGTTTTGCCAGCATCAGATCGTGGGTCACCACCAGAAACGCGGTGCCCTGACGGACATTCAGTTCGCCCAGCAGTTCAAAGATGGCATCGGCGTTGCGTGCATCCAGGTTACCGGTCGGCTCATCCGCCATCACCAGCCGCGGACGGTTCACCAGCGCGCGGGCAATTGCGACACGCTGACGCTCTCCGCCCGACAGTTCAGACGGCCGGTGGGCGGCGCGATGATCCAGCCCGACCGCAGCCAGCATCTCCCGCGCCCGCGCCTGCGCTTCCGCTTTCGCAATTTTGCCAATCAGCAGCGGCATCGCCACGTTCTCCAGCGCGCTGAAGTCCGGCAGCAGATGGTGGAACTGATAGATAAAGCCCAGCTCGCGGTTGCGCAGCTCCGCTTTGGCCGAGGAGGACATGGCATTGAGTGACTGACCATCAAACACCACATCGCCCGAGGTCGGCGCGTCCAGGCCGCCGAGCAGATGCAGCAGCGTACTTTTACCGGAGCCGGAGCTGCCGACGATCGCCGTCAGTTCGCCGGGCTGGAGGCTGAAAGCCACATTGCGCAGCACATCGGTCTGCACGCTGCCTTCCTGATAGCGTTTGCACAGGTCGCGGCACTGCAACAAAGGAGAGTTACTCATAACGTAAAGCCTCAGCAGGTTGAACGGCGGCAGCGCGCCACGAAGGATAGAGCGTAGACAACAGCGCAACGATCATCGCGCTGAGGGCGATGGTAATCACCTGCCACGGATTAATATCTACCGGCAGCGCGGCGCCATCGAGGAACAGGCCAATCACCGGCATTAAATTGTTGAGCTGGCTGGCCAGCAGCACGCCCAGCAGCGTGCCGAGCAGCGTGCCGATAATCCCGGCGCTGGCGCCCTGCACCATAAAGACAGCGACAATCTGCCGGCGCGTCAGGCCCTGCGTCTGCAGGATCGCCACTTCGCCCTGCTTCTCCATGATCAGCAGGCCCAGCGAGGTGATGATGTTAAACGCCGCCACCGCGATGATCAGGCTCAGCAGCAGGCCCATCATATTCTTCTCCATGCGCACCGCCTGGAAGAGATCGCCTTTGCGCTCACGCCAGTCTTTCCAGACCAGCCCCGCAGGCAGGCTCTGCTGACTCAGGCTGTCCACCGACAGCGGCTTGTCGAGCCAGAGACGCCAGCCGGTGATGTTTCCGGCCGGATAGCGCATCACGCGTGACGCATCCTGAAGATTGACCAGGATCTGATAACCATCGACTTCGCTGTTCGCCGCGTAGGTGCCCGCCACGGTAAACAGACGCTGGCTCGGCACGCGCCCCATCGGCGTAAACTGGCTGACCGACGGCACCATCAGACGCAGCTGATCGCCCCGTTTTACGCCCAGCTGCGACGCGAGCTGTTCGCCGAGGATCACGTTGTACTGTCCGGGCTGCAACACGCTCTGCCGGGTGTTCACCAGGAATGGCGTCAGCGGATCTTTTTCATCAGGATTGATACCCAGCATCACGCCCACGGCGACGCTGTGCGGACTTTGCAGCACCACGCTGGCGGTCGTCAGCGGTGCGGTACGGCTGACGCCCTGCAGGATCAGCGAGGCCGCGGGTTGCTGCTGCGGATTGAGGCTGCCTTTGTCGCTGGTGATCAGCGCCTGAGGCATCAGGCCAAGAATGTTGCCTTCGAGTTCACGCTCAAAACCGTTCATCACCGAGAGTACGGTCACCATCGCCAGCACGCCGAGCGTAATGCCAATCGTTGAGAGCCAGGAGACAAAGCGACCGAAGCGATCCGATGCTCGTCCGCGCATGTAACGCAGACCGATAAATAGCGCGACAGGTTGATACATGGAATTCAGTAAGCCGTTGCCTGAAAATAGGTAGTGGGATGATAAAGGAGCGGCTGGCTTTATGAAACCTCTAACCCTCTGAGTCGGCAGCAAAGTTGCATCAGAATGCGTCACCTTCAGCGTCAAAGCAGCGGAATAGCTGATAAAGCCGTCGCTTATTGACGGATTATTCCCCGCACCTGCGGCTAGACTACACTCAGTAACAGAGTAAAGGGTGAGTCATCACCGGGAGGGAGAGGGGTGCGATCATGTCGAAATTTTCCAAAGGCAGCATCGTCAAACATCGATCCGGCGAGATCAGAGGCGAGATTATCAACGTCTTTGAACTGCGGGATGCCCCCGTCGGGTACTACGTAAAATGGGACGACGGTAATCTCAGCTACCACCCTGAGCAGGAGTTATCCTGGGCCAATATCGACCGGCCACGCATGCATTACACACAGCAATCCATAAAATAATCTGCCCGTTTAACCCCGTCGCTGCATGGCGACGGTGGTTTTCTCTGTTTCCTTTCCAGTCTGCGTCTATCCTCTTCTTATCCGCTTCGTTACCGCCGACACCCGGTAAGGGCTGAACGCCCGGCTTCAGCGCGGTGCGGCAGGAAAATTGTGCCGCAAAGGTGATCCCCCTGACATAATATGGAATGATTACGTCCTGGAAAAATGGAGCAACCCCGAGATCCCATGTCCGAACAGACTCGTTATACCCTGCCCGTTAAATCCGGCGATCTCCGCCAGCTCGGCCAGCTCACAGGCGCTGCACATGCCCTAGAGTGTGCCAGCATTACCGAACGCCACGCCGGTCCGGTCCTGATGATTACCCCCGATACCCAGACTGCGCTGCGACTGCTGGATGAGATCCGCCAGTTTACCGATCTGCCGGTAGCCTACCTCGCCGACTGGGAAACGCTGCCGTATGACAGTTTTTCTCCGCATCAGGATATTATCTCGGCCCGTCTGTCGACCCTCTATCAGCTGCCTGTGATGCAGAACGGTATGCTGATCATGCCGGTCAATACGCTGATGCAGCGCGTCTGCCCGCACAGTTTCCTGCATGGCCATGCGCTGGTCATGAAGCAGGGGCAGAAACTGTCACGCGACCGGCTGCGCGACCAGCTGGAGCAGGCGGGCTACCGCCATGTGGATCAGGTGATGGAGCATGGGGAATATGCCACCCGCGGCGCCCTGCTCGACCTCTTCCCGATGGGCAGCGATCAGCCCTACCGTATCGACTTCTTTGATGATGAGATCGACAGCCTGCGCCTGTTTGACGTCGACACCCAGCGCACGCTGGAGGCGGTCGCCGAAATCAACCTGCTGCCCGCACATGAGTTTCCCAGCGACAAAGCCGCCATTGAGCTGTTCCGCAGCCGCTGGCGTGAAATGTTCGATGTGCGCCGTGAATCGGAGCATGTCTATCAGCAGGTCAGTAAAGGCACGCTGCCGGCAGGCATCGAATACTGGCAGCCGCTCTTTTTCGAGCAGCCATTGCCCAGCCTGTTCAGCTATTTACCCGATAACACCCTGATCGTGAACTGTGGCGATCTCGAAGGCAGCGCCAGCCGCTTCTGGCAGGATGCCGAAGCGCGCTATGAGAATCGGCGCGTCGACCCGATGCGTCCGCTGCTGGAGCCGGTGAACCTGTGGCTGCGCCCGGATGCGTTAATGGGCGAGCTGAAAGCCTGGCCGCGCATTCAGATGACCAGCGAGATGCTGCCCGCGAAGGCGGCCAATACCAACCTCGGCTACACCCCGCTGCCGGATCTTGCCATTCAGGCGCAGGCCAAAGCACCGCTCGACCATCTGCGTCAGTTTATCGAGACCTTCAGCGGTGCCGTTGTCTTCTCGGTAGAGAGCGAAGGCCGCCGTGAGAGCCTGCAGGAGCTGCTGGCGCGGATTAAGCTGCGTCCTCAGCCGGTGCATCGCTTCGATGAAAACGGTGACGACCGGTTCACGCTGATGATCGGGGCCAGCGAACGCGGTTTTATTGACACTCAGGGCAACCGGGCGTTGATTTGTGAGAGCGATCTGCTGGGCGAGCGCGTCAGCCGTCGCCGTCAGGATACCCGCCACACCATCAATCCGGACATTCTGATCCGCAACCTGGCGGAACTGCACCCCGGCCAGCCGGTGGTGCACCTGGAGCACGGCGTAGGACGATACATCGGCCTGACCACGCTGGAGGCGGGCGGCATTGAGGCGGAATACCTGATGCTCTCTTACGCCAATGACGCCAAACTCTATGTGCCGGTTTCCTCGCTGCACCTGATCAGCCGCTATGCGGGCGGTGCGGACGATAACGCGCCCCTGCACAAGCTGGGCAGCGACGCCTGGTCACGCGCACGGCAGAAAGCGGCAGAGAAAGTGCGCGATGTCGCGGCTGAGCTGCTGGATATTTATGCCCAGCGCGCCGCCAAAGCGGGCTTTGCCTTTAAGCACGACCGTGAGCAGTATCAGCTGTTCTGTGAGAGTTTCCCGTTTGAGACGACTCCAGACCAGGCGCAGGCAATCAATGCGGTACTGAGCGATATGTGCCAGCCGCTGGCGATGGACCGTCTGGTATGTGGCGACGTCGGTTTCGGTAAAACCGAAGTGGCGATGCGCGCGGCGTTTCTGGCGATCGAGAACCATAAGCAGGTCGCCGTGCTGGTGCCGACCACCCTGCTGGCCCAGCAGCATTACGACAACTTCCGCGATCGCTTCGCCAACTGGCCGGTTCGCATTGAGATGCTTTCCCGTTTCCGCACCGCCAAAGAGCAGGCGCAGGTGCTGGAACAGGCCAGCGAGGGCAAGATCGACATCCTGATCGGCACCCACAAGCTGCTGATGAGCGACCTGAAATGGCACGATCTCGGTCTGCTGATTGTCGATGAGGAGCACCGCTTCGGGGTCCGCCATAAAGAGCGGATCAAGGCGATGCGGGCCGATGTGGATATCCTGACGCTCACCGCCACGCCGATTCCGCGTACCCTGAATATGGCGATGAGCGGCATGCGCGATCTCTCCATTATCGCCACGCCGCCGGCCCGTCGTTTAGCGGTGAAGACCTTCGTCCGCGAATATGATGACCTGGTGATCCGCGAAGCGATCCTGCGTGAGGTGCTGCGTGGCGGCCAGGTTTACTACCTCTATAACGACGTTGAAAATATTGAGAAAGCGGCGCAGCGCCTGAGCGAGCTGGTGCCGGAAGCGCGGGTGGCGATCGGCCACGGCCAGATGCGTGAGCGCGAGCTGGAGCGGGTGATGAACGATTTCCATCATCAGCGTTTCAACGTGCTGGTCTGCACCACCATTATCGAAACCGGGATCGACATTCCGACCGCGAACACCATCATCATCGAACGGGCCGACCACTTTGGTCTGGCCCAGCTGCACCAGCTGCGCGGGCGCGTCGGGCGTTCGCATCATCAGGCCTATGCCTGGCTGTTAACGCCGCATCCAAAGGCGATGACCGCCGATGCGCATAAACGCCTTGAGGCGATCGCCTCGCTGGAAGATCTGGGCGCCGGTTTTGCGCTGGCGACCCATGATCTGGAGATTCGCGGCGCGGGCGAGCTGCTGGGTGATGAGCAGAGCGGCCAGATGGAGACGCTGGGCTTCACGCTCTACATGGAGCTGCTGGAGAATGCGGTCGAGGCGCTGAAAGCGGGACGCGAGCCGTCGCTGGAAGATCTTACCAGCAATCAGACCGAGGTGGAGCTGCGCATGCCTGCGCTGCTGCCGGAGAGCTTTATCCCCGATGTCAGCACCCGCCTTTCACTCTACAAACGCATTGCCAGCGCGGAAAGTGAAGAGGAGCTGCAGGAGCTGAAGGTCGAGATGATCGACCGCTTCGGCCTGCTGCCGGATGCGGCGCGCAACCTGCTGGATGTGGCGATTATCCGCCTGCAGGCGCAAACCGTGGGACTGCGTAAGATCGAAGCCAGCGACAAAGGCGGTTATTTCGATTTTGCGCCGCAGAACAAGGTGGATCCGGCCTGGCTGATCGGCCTGCTGCAGAAGGAACCGCAGCAGTGGAAGCTGGATGGCCCGACGCGACTGCGTTTCACCCGTGAACTGTCAGAAAGAAAGCTGCGGATGGAGTGGGTGCAGGGCTTTGTCTCACAACTGGCTGAGCATCAGGTCTGACACCCTGCCCGCCCGGTGCTGAGCGCCGGGCGGGCGAAACACCATGAAAAAGGCGCATCCGGAAGATGCGCCTTTTTCATTACGTCGTGCTGTGTGGCCGCGAGTGCGGCAAAGCTTTGCCCAATTACGCCTGGTCGCCGTTCAGAATCAGCTGACCATTGCGGTCCAGAGGAATACGCGTGCCGGGGTCATTTTCCATACGGATTTTGCCCTGCTGGTCGCCTATTTTATAGGTCACGTCATATCCCAGTTTTTTCTCTTGTTTATCATAAACTGTTTTGCAGCGCTGTTCGGTGGTGGTGTAAGTATCCCGATCCTGCAGTCCGGCCTGGACCTGATTACCGGCATAACCGCCCGCTACCGCACCCGCTACCGTCGCCACATCCCTGCCGCGACCGCCACCAAACTGGTGACCCAGCACACCCCCTGCCACTGCACCTAACACCGATCCGGCAAGACGGTTTTCGTCCTGTACGGCCCGGCGATGCGTCAGGGTGACATTACGGCACTCCTGGCGTGGCTGCCTGATGCTCTCTTTGATAGGCGTTGCAGAAAGTACCTGAGCGTATTGCGGGCCGCGATCAAACACGTTCATGCCTGCCACGGCGGCAACACCCAGCGCTGCTGCCACACCAATACCGATACCCGCTAACATTGATTTATTCACAGGAAGTTCCTCCTGAAAAGTGTTACCGCGCATTCCTGCCGTAAAGCATCCTCGTTGACGGAGGTCTAACCGGCGTGCGCGACGCGCCGTGTTTGTTGGGATGAAGTTTTACAGATGGACCGAAATTGCAACATCAGATAAATGGAAGAAATTGGTCACTTTGCTTTCAGGACCAGTTTTTAGGAGAGTTCTGAGGTGCAGAAAGTTTTTACTGTTATCGATTTAAGCCAGAAATTTAACCAATAAAATCAATATTATAAATCTTTGTTAAGTGCTATAAAGAAGCTGACTGCCTGTTCTGGCAACCGCATTTCCATCGCTACCTGTAACCAGGTTACTGACTATGCCGTAAAAGTGAAGATTCATTCCTGAAGCAACCAGGCTTCAGGAATGAAGGAAGAGGAAACTAATCAAAAATACTCTTTGACGGGCATTCCTTCACATCGCCCCAGCCCACTACGGCGCCATCCGGGGTGAGATTTTTGATGGACACGCTATCGCCTGCATATTCAGAGCCTCTGACCACAATATCGTAGTCATGGTTGGCCTGAGGAATAAATTCAGCAGTGGCAGATTTTTGAGTGTTCTGATAGTACCCAGTCTCAGTCCAGTAGTGGATGACCCGAATCATTTGTCCCGGTTTCAGGGTGAACTCATTGATGAAAGCACCATTATTATCAGATGAGGCTGGCATACCTATTCTTTTATTCCCTGTGACAGGGATACCCAGAATCGCAAAGCCAGAAGTAATACGGCGTTCCAGTACTTTTTGGTAATGCCTCTGAATGGTTGGATCTTATGATATCCTGCCGTTATTTGAGGTGTTTTCATGGCTACCGTAACAGTCCACTGCCCCCGCTGTAATTCAGATGAAGTTTACCGACATGGACTCAGCCCGACTAAACGTGAGAGATTCCGCTGCCAGTGTTGTCACCGTGTATTCCAGCTTTCTTATCGCTATGAAGCCAGAAAACCGGGAGTCAAAGAGCAAATCATTGATATGACTCATAACGGGTCAGGTATCCGAGATACCGCCAGAACACTAAAAATCGGTATCAACACAGTCATTCGGGCTTTAAAAAACTGACACCCCGCCGGATTACCTCTTCTCCGGTCGCTCATGCCGACGTAGCGCTTATCTGTGAACTCGATGAGCAGTGGGCCTTTGTTGGCAGTAAAGCCCTACAACACTGGCTATGGTACGCTTACAACACCAAAACAGGCGGCGTACTGGCCTACACCTTCGGTCCGCGTACAAATGAGACCTGCAGGGAGCTATTGGCTCTGTTAACACCGTTCAGCATTGGTATGATAACCAGTGACAACTGGGGAAGCTATGCCAGAGAAGTCCCGAAGGAGAAGCACCTGACGGGCAAGATTTTTACGCAACGCATTGAGCGTAACAACCTGGCACTCCGCACCCGGATTAAGCGTCTGGCCCGCAAAACGATTTGCTTCTCACGCTCCATCGAAATCCACGAAAAAGTCATCGGCTCATTCATCGAAAAGTATATGTTCTACTAATTGGAAGCATTACCATTTTTACCTGGCTGTAACTTACCACGGCGATCATAATTAGGAGTTACTCTATCCGGATGTTTTGATACAGGTATACCTGACTGCCTCTTCGCCTCATTAAAAGCACCTGAGCGACCAGCCCCTTCAGGAGAAAGATTTGCAGGCTTGTCCCCTTCAGCCAGATAAGCCAGATCGTCCTTATTCTGCTCAGGAAGCGGCGTAACCGTGGTATTGCCCGCCGTACCCGGCGCACCTCCGGTATATCCGGTATGGCCTGCTCCCTTCTCACCAGACCGATCCAGCGTAACCAGCGACGCTCCTTTCTTTTCATCCTAAGCCGGATTGACCAGCTTACCACCCGTCAGGTCATCATTAACCGGCACGGTTTCCTTTTACTGCCTGCTCCATTTGTATGCTGCTGGCTCTGCGCCGAAACGATTGCCATCAGCACGCTGCTGGGATTTGGCCGGCAGAACGAATCAAGTCCTTCCTTGACTGCTGTAAAAAAATTCCGGCTAAATTCGACCAGTTTTTTTGTTTATTCTGAATCTGATAGGTGGGATTTTCTGGCTTTTCGCTCATCTATTTTAGCGAAGATCCATGATCTAAGAGCCGCTGCTGTTCCTGCAATAACACTTACGACCACAACATGCTCAATATCTGATCGCTCAAAACTTACCTTATCGGTCATTATGAGTTCTACCATTACCTGAGCCAGAGAGAAAAAGATCAAACAGCAAAAAACCATGTATGAAATGCTTAAAATTAGTAAGCCTACTGTCGGCTTATTTTTTCTTCTCATTAACTCTATCCTTAACAGCATTGCTAATAAATTCTCCTCCTGCAGCCCCGATAATATCACCAACTGGAACTGAATGTGGGCCTAATACAGGACTATAGTCTTGCCACGTTGCAGAAGCGACCACTGGAGATCCCGGAAGGGATAATTGAGTGGCAGCCGCCTTAAGGTAACAAACTAGTTATAAAGTAAAAATCCCGACTCAGTGTGATACCGGTCAGGATTTTATCAGGATCAATCAGGATTGGATGGGGGAGATTTACGGGTTTTATGCTCACCAATTTTATTAAATACAAAAGCAGCGACTGTTATGGTTACTCCTGATATTGTACCAAAAAAAAATGTTCTTTTTATTTGTTCCAGTGGGTAGAAAAAATAATTCTTTGTCAGGTATATAAATAATGCCACCCCTCCGGTTAAAATAAAGTAGACAACACAGCAAAAAATACATGAGTAAATTAATAGTTTAATGTAACTTTTCATTTTTTTCAGCCCCTTGTTTACCTTGGCTATCTACCGGCGTTTTTAATGCTTCTTTAGTAAAACCATTGATAACTTCAGAGCCGCCAGATCCGATCACATCATATATAAAGTCAGGGATATTATTCCCACCAATTACTTTGTCTACTCCAATAGGAGCATATTTTCCAAAAAAGCCACCGGCTGCAGCTCCGACTACTGAGCCACTAACGGCAACCGCATCTGCTCCATCTGTGAATATTGTACCACCTGCGGCTATACCCACGTTCTGCCATACCCCGCGCCCCGGAGCCAATCCCCCCGTTACTGCCGCAGAAGCACTGCCCCAGTAATCCCAGTTTTTTTGCTGGTTTTCAGGCAAGCTCTGGTTCTTGACACTGTTTATATCAAACCACTGATATGTTCCGTTCGCTATTTCTGCGATTACTGCACCACCCACGACCTTACCTATCGACGCCGCCGGGCCTAAATACCACGCACCCGCAATCAACACACCATCTTTATAACCGTTTACGATAACTTTGGTTATATCTGCCCCTTCAGGCATATCACCTTTAACATTTTTACTCATTGCCGCGTTGATCTCTTTCGGTGTCGCTCCTGCACCTTCCATTGACGTCCCAAGCGTTGAGGCTGCACTACCATAACTGTTCAACCCTGACGGCAGATTGAACATGTCGTTGTTCTCAGAAGTATTTTTTCCTGCCTGAGCCCCTGCAACAGCTGAAGCTCCACTGTCTCCGGCAAGCCCGCCCGCCAGCCCACTTGCCAGCGTACTCAGAGTTGATATGGTCTGCTTTTGCGCCTCATCCAGTTTGCTATAGTCATCCGTACCGTACAGCGTTTTCGCTATCACGGAAGTTGCGGCGGAGGCGGTCGCGGCACCTGCCGCTCCGCCCAGCGCTGAGTTACCAGATGCCTGCGCCACTACTGCGCCAACTACAGCATGCGCCATCAGGTTGGCTTGCGGGTTGCCTTCCGTCAGCTTATGTATCTGTTCCGCCAGGTACGGCGCCGCCGCGCCGCTCAAGGCCTGCGCTACGTTTCCGCCCGCCAGCCCCTGTATCGCCGCCGTCGCCGCGCTGATACCCTGCTGTACTGCCCCGCCGGTTCCCATTCCGCTGTCCGGCATCGCCCGGTTGTACAGCGTCTGGTACACCTGACCGGTGATGTCGGCCGTGGTGGGTTCATGACCCGGATTCGCCTTCCGCCACTGCGCTTCGGCGTCCTTCCTCTGGTCCGGCGAGATGTTTTTCATCTTCTCAGTAGCGGCCTTTGTCGCCGCTATCTCACCCTGCGTCCGCGCGATGTCCCCCGCCTGGCTGCCGGTTTCCGCCAGCAGCTGCGCCGTCTCCATCCGCCGCTGCTCTTTATCCTTATCGAAGATTTTATCCAGCCCCGGATTCGCCCCCTCTGCGTCGCGGCTCAGCGCCGACACGTCCTGCGTCTGCTTCGCCTTATCACGGATAACAATCGTGCCGTCGCTCACCGCCGCCTTCGTCACCGACGAGGCGCTCCCGCTGCCGTTCAGCCCCGCCAGCAGGCCGTTCGCCATGTTGCCCCCGAACTGGCTGCCGATGCTGCCGCCGGTGCTCATCCCCGCGCTCTGGTGCTCGGTTTTGTAGTCCGCGTGGTTCTCAATGTTGCTGAAGCCCAGCGTGCCGGTGTCGAGCCGGTTTTTATCCGCGCTGGCGGTGGAGCTGATGACCGCACCGTTAAGCTGGGTGTGCTCACCGGCCGTCACGTCAAAGCCGCCCTGACCGGCAAAGATGCCGGTCTGTTCGGCCACGCTCTGCCAGTTGCTGTGCATTTTGTCCTGGCTGAGGTTCACGCTCGCCGACCCGGTCATCGAGCCGAAGGTGAAGCTGCCTCCCGCACTGGCGTTCTGCTGCTTGCTGTCGTAGCGGTCGCTGTCCTGCTCCGAGGTCAGCGTCAGGTTGCGGCCGGTGCCGACCTTCACGCTCTCGCCGCGCACCTGTGCCCCGGTCAGCGTGGTGTCACGGCCGGCGTTCAGGCTCAGCCCGTTGCCCGCCGTGAGCGTGGTCTCTGTGTGGGTCAGCCCGTTGCCGTTTGCGCGGCCTTTACCCGCGTTGACGCTGGCCGACACGCTGATGCCGTAGCCGCCCGATCCGGCAGTCAGCCCGATGCCGGCGCTGCCGCCCCTGCTGCTGTTGGTGCTGTCGGTGCGCTCGCTGTTCTGCGCAGAAAGCAGGCTGATGTCGTTTTTCGCCGTCAGCCCGAGGTCGCCGCCCGCCTGCAGCTGGCTGCCCTGCACGAGGATATCGCCCGCGCTGCCCGGCTGCGCGCCGGTGGCGGCGATGTTCAGATTACCGCCCGCACCCAGCGTACTGCCCTGCGCCTCGCGGCTTTCGGAGCGGGTCTCGCTTTTCGACGACTGGCTGCCGTACGAGAGGCTGATCCCGACCGAGCTGGTGGAGCCTTCGTCATAACCTTTATCACCCGGTTTGAGGTCCGAAGCGGTGTTTCTGGCGTTCGCCGCACCGGTCTGCGCGCCGTCCATCTGATAAGCCTGCGCGGCCTGCGCCGCCGTCAGCGCCGCTTTGGTTCCCTGCAGCGCCTTCAGCCGGCCATCATCGCTCTCATCGGCGGTGCGGGCGGTCTGCACCGCCGTGTTCAGCGCCGCGCCCACCGTCCCGGACAGCGCCAGCGTCAGGCCACTCTGTTTCTGCTCGGTCTTCGTCAGCGCGGTGTGGCTGTTTTCGGCTGCGCTGACGGTCACGTCGCTGCCGCTCAGGGAGAGATCCTGACCGGCGATCACGTCGCTGCCGTGCACGGTAAGCTGATTACCGGCGCTGAGGGTCACGCTGCCGTCGCTGCTGCCCACCGTGCTGCCGCGGTTAAGTGCACCGCTGGCGTCGGTGCTGCTCTTCTGCATGGCCTGACCCACGGTGAAACCGATGCCGCCGGTGCCCATCAGGCCCGATTTTTTCTCCTCGCGCTGATGCACTTCATTATTCGTTTCTGTGGCGGTCGTGATGCTGAGATCGCGGCCCGCCGTCAGCGCCACATCCTGCGTACCGGCGACGTTGCTGCCGGTCACGCCAATGTCGCGGCCCGCCTGAAGCCGGACGCTGTCGCCGCTCAGGGTGGTGCTGAGCGCCTGACTGCTGTGCAGCTCGTCGTGGGTCTCCAGGCTGCTGCCCGACAGCAGTCCTTTGCTGGTCTGTTTACTGTGTTCGGTGAGATCGGTGCGGCTGTTGCCCGCGCTGAGTACGATATCGCGTCCGGCACGGGCGGTCAGTGCACCGCCCGCCGTGACGTCCGCAGCGGTGGCGCGGATATCCTGTCCGGCACTCAGTTCCAGCGCACCACCGGCGGTGATGCGTGTCCCGGCGTCGCTCTGCTGTGACAGGCGACGGTAGTTGCTGCTGTTCCAGCTGTCGTCTTCACTGTGCTGCGTGCTGAGGGTGCCGAGCGTCAGGTCATTGCCCGCCTGAATCGTCGTGGTGCTCTTCTCTCCGGCGTTGCCGATATCGCTGGCGGCCAGAGTGATATTGTTCAGCGCACTCAGCGTCAGCGCACCGTCACTGCCCTGCACGTAGATACCGGCCGGACGATCGATCCAGCGGTCGGTGCCGTCGCCGCGCAGCGTGGACTGGCTGGTGATGTCGCGCCCCGCCAGCAGCGTAAGCTGACTGTCGCCACGCAGGGTGCCGCCGAGGTTAGTGATATCCTGACGGGCGGTAAGATTAACCGTGTTGCCGCTGATGTAACCGCTGTTAGTCAGCGACTGCGCCGTCAGCTGCGTCACGTCGCGGCCCTGAATGGTCCCGCTGTTGGTGATGTCGTTGCGGGCGTTCAGCGCCACGCTACCGCCCCCGATCAACGCGCCGTCGCCGGTTAAGTCACCCTGTTTTACCTTCGCATAAACCTGCGGCACCAGCACGGTCTGCTGTGTGCCATCCGGCAGCGTCACGGTCTGGTTCACCAGCCAGACGATGTCGCTGGTGAGCAGTGCCATCTGCGCCGGGGTCAGCGCCACGCCGAGTTCCAGGTTGTAGGCTTTGCCAAAGGCTACCCCATTATTCATCAGCCCGCGATACTGATCTTCATCGCTGCCATATCCGCTGATGTAGCGGCTGCCGGTCAGCTGAATAATCTGATCGCGCACCAGCCGCTGCTCGTAATAACCATCACCCAGCCGCTTCAGAATCAGGCTGCTGTCGGTGGTCAGGGCATTCTGCATGTAGTCGCTGCTGAGCCACTGCTTCTGATTCACAAAGCGCGGATCGGTCTCGACCAGGTAGTGGCTGTCACTCCCGGGTTGCAACTGGTAGAGGCTGTTATCCGGCAGACGGATGTCCGGTGAGACAGCGCGGATCACCGGCGTAATGGTCTGTCCGTCGACCACTGTTGCGGGCAGCGTAAGCGAGAACTGCTGACCGGCTGGTAACAGCAGCGGCCGGTCTTTGAGGCTGCCGAGTTTGTCCAGCGTCAGTGCGCTGTCATAGCGTAATCCGGCGGGCAGTAAGGTACTGCCGCTATCCGTGGCACTCAGCGCCACGGCGGTAACTGCCTGCTGAAGAGAAGGCGAGCCAATACTGTCGGCCTGCGCAGTAACGCCCTGCTGCTGCCGGTTGCCGGTCTGGTAGCCATTTCCCTGCGGCGCGGCGTTAGCCTGCCAGCTCAGCGTCTGCAGATCGATGGTCTCTGTCACTGGTGCCGGGCGATACGTTTTTTTATCTCTACCTTGTGACGTTTTGGTTCCGCCAAATTTCTTTTTCTTCTTCTTCGCGTACCAGCGTACCGATTTCCCGTCGTCCGTGGTGACGCGCGTTCCTTTCGTCGCCTGATTATTCAGCTCGCCTATCTGCCCGCCCAGCACGGCCCCTGCGACGATCTGGCTGTCGTGGTTGTTGAGACGGTCAGCGCTAAAGGTCATGTTACCGCCCGACAGGATTTTGCCTGGATCGCTCTCCTGGATCTGGGTTTCTTTCACTACTCTTCGGTAGTCATACTCATAAAACTCGCTGCCGCTGGTGCCGTCCGGCATTTTTGCCGTGTGCACGCCATATTTATTTTTTTTGCTGGTGTCCACTTTGGCCCAGTCGAAGCGGTCAGTATGGCCTTTGAGCACCGCGTCATGGTGCTGGCTATCTTCAGTCGTAACGACCTGCGTGGTCAGATGGCGGTTGGTATTGTTGATTTCCACCATGCTGATCGTGGCATCCTGCCCGGCCTCAATGGTTGCCCCGTCATTGTTGAGCTGCTGCCCCTGTCCGGTAGCCTGATAATTCGCATCCAGCTGGCCGCCAATATGCAGATCGCCATCACTGTAAATCAGCGCATGGTCGCGATTGTTCAGGGTGCCCGCCGCAATATCCATTCGCTGACGTGCAGCAATCACCGCCGCTTTGCCGCCTTCGCTGAGGTTGTTGAGCAGCGCGGCCGCAATGGCAATGTGATCGCCAAAGATGCGACCGGTGCCGCTGTTATTCAGCACGCCCGCCACCAGATGCGTCAGGCCACCATCAATCAGACCGCAATTATTCAGGGTGTCCGCTGCCGTGATGTCGGTCTGTCCGCCGCTGATCTCACCACCTGCCTGATTATTGACGTTCTGTGCAGTCAGGTAGAGCGCCTGCTGGGCCGCGAGGGTGCCGTCGTTGGTGACGTCGCCCCCTGTCGTCAGGCGCAGTGTGCCGTTGGCTTTGACCGCTGAGGTATTATGGAAATCACCCGCCAGGGCGATGCCAAGATCACCCTGCGATAGCACCTGCCCGTCGCCGCTCAGCGCAGCCGCATTGATCTGTACGTCGTGATCGGCGATCAGGGTGCCCTGCTGGTTGTTGATAGTCAGCGTCTGACCCGGCGCATTATTGATGGCCAGTGTCCGACGCTGCTGGGTTTTAGAGGCCACAGACCGGGCTGGCGCACTCTGCTGGATGGTCAGGGTATCGGCGGAGGAGATCAGCCCGCTGACGTTGTCCAGCGCCTGCTTCACGATTAATGCCAGCCGCTGGTTTGCACGTAACGCACCCTGGCTGTTATCCAGGGTATCGGCTTCGAGGGTTAAGCTGCCCGCTTCGATCCCTTTGCCGCTCTGTCGGGTATCGCGGTTGATCAGCGATGGCGTGGTAATCGTCATCTGCTGGCCGCCCTGAATCAGCCCGCTGCGGTTATCGAGTTGCTGGCTCAGCGACAGTAAGCCATCACCGACGCTTTGCACCAGCCCGTCGCTGTTGGTGAGCTGACCTGCCGTCAGTGATAGCGTGCCTGCCGAGAGGAGTTTGCCTGTCTGATTAAGCAGCGCATTTTGTCCCGCATTGAGCGTCAGATCGGTGCCGCCCTGTATCTGCCCCTGCTGGTTATCCAGCGCGCCACTGTCGATGTGAAGGTTACCGCCACTGGCAATCAGTCCGCGCTGGTTAGCCAGCGTCTGGCCGGACGTGTTAAGGGTGATATCCCCCGCCGACTGCAGTTTACCGTCACTGTTGTTCAGTGCCTGACCGCTGAACAACAGGCCGCCATTACCTGCGATTTGTCCCTGACTGTTGTTCAGCTCAGAGGCACCGATCGTGGCCTGGTTTCCGGCGGCAATAAAGCCCGTCTGGTTATCAATCGCACCACTGCGCAGATCCAGACTGTTCAGGGCAACGATGCCGCGCTGGCTGCCACTGTCGCGATTGATCAGGGCGTGGCCCTGGGTGTCCAGCGTCATGTCGCTGCCGGCCTGTAACAGGCCGCCCTGGTTCTGCAGCTCGCCACTGGTGAGATTAAGCCGTCCTTTACCGCCCGTCAGCGTGCCGGACTGGTTGTGAATGTCGCCTGCCGCAATCTGTGCCCCTTTGCTGCCGGTGATAAAACCACGCAGGTTATCCAGCGTGCCGCTGTAGAGCTTCAGGATACCCGCACTGAACAGGCCGCCTGCCGCGCCACTGTCACGGTTAATGAGCTCGTTGCCATGGGTATCCAGATTGAGATCGCCACCCGACTCCATCCTGCCTGCACGGTTGTTGAGCAATCCGCTATCCAGTTGCAGCGTGCCTTTAGCGCCCAGTTGCCCCTGCTGATGATCGAAGGTCTGCTGATGGGTGTCGATGCGGACATTCTGGCCCAGCATTACACCATTACGGCCATCGATCTGGCCGCTCAACAGAAGCAGATCGCCTCCTGCAATCAGCCCACCGCGCTCGCCGCTGTCGCGGTTAAGCAGTTCTCCGCCCTGAGTGTTAACTGATAACGCCTGGCCCGCCTGAAGCAGACCATGCTGATTATCAATGCGGCTGCTTTCAATCGTCAGTCCACGATCGGCATTGATTATTCCATCCGCGTTCTTCAGCACGCCGCTATTCAGTTGTACAGAACCTGCCGAGACCAGCGTGCCGCTGCTGTTGTCGAGATCGCCACTGCTGACCTGAAGATTAGCTCCCGCAACAATGCCCCCCGACATCGCGTTGTTCAGGGCTTTTCCGTGCGTATTCAGCTGCATATCCCCGCCAGACTGCAATCGACCGCCACGATTATCCAGCGCACCGCTGTTCAGCTCCAGCGCACCTCTGGCACTCATCAGGCCAGACCTGAAATCAGCAGCCTGCCCCTGAGTATCGATCAGCAGGTTCTGCCCCTGAATAACACCCCGGTCGCTCAGTATCGTTCCGGTGACGAGTTGCAGATCGCCACGCGCAACAATGCCGCCACGATCGCCGCTGTCGCTATTGTTCAGCTGCGCGCCCTGCGTATCCAGAGAAAGCGCCTGACCTGATTGTAATAAGCCTCGCTGATTGTCGAGCCTGCCTGTCTTGAGCGTCATTGCGCCGTCCGACATCAGGATGCCGTCAATGTTAGTCAGCAGGTCACTGCTGATATGGGCAGGCTGCGCAGCGGCGATGACGCCGTTCTGGTTATCAAGGTCGCCACTGTACAGAAGTAAAGCGCCACCGCTGATGAGTCCTGCTTTGCCACTGTTGCGGTTATTCAGCACCTGCCCATGTGTATCGAGCGTAAGAGCGTCGCCTGACTGGATCAGTCCGGTTTGATTGTCCGTTTTTCCACTGGAAATGCTGAGAGCGGTACGCGCGACCAGATTGCCGCTGACATTGTTCAGTTCGCCCCGCTGCGTATCGATATCTACATCATTACCCAGCACGGTTCCACGCTGATTATTCAGCGCCTGACTGCGCAGAGTCACCTGCCGGCTCGCTTCGATACGGCCCTGCGTGTTATCAATAGCCTCGCGGGTTTTCAGCGTAGCATCACCGCCAGTTGAGGCAATAAGGCCCTGCTGATTATTCAGATGCCCACCCGTAAGTTGCAGATTGCGGCTGGCCTGTATCGCCCCCTGAGCGTTTGTCAGGGTCTCCTGAACCTGCAGTTGCAGATTGCCACTGCCAGCAGCCAGCAACGTGCCGCTACTGTTATCCAGGCTGCCTGAAGTGAGATGCAGGTTACCGCCGCTCTCAATCCGTCCATCGCGGTTGTCTGCACCGCCTGAAGCCATGATCGCCATCTCGCCTGTGCCACGCTGCGACAGCAGACCCTGATGGTTATCCAGCGTGCCCGCTGTCAGTGTCAGCGCCTCTGCCTGGGTATGTCCCTCTGAAAGATCAATCCTTTCACCGCCGAGTGTTAGCGCACCCGCTGATAACAGATTGCCCTTATTTCCATCGAGGCGAGTCGCATTTAGATTCAGCGCGCCGCTGCCTGCCAGTTGCACCGTGCCGCCCTGATTATCAAGCGATGGCGTTTCAAGCCACAGTGAATCGCCGTTACCTGAAATGAGTCCGCCCCGGTTTTCAATGTGCTGAGCCCGCAGCCGGGTATCGCCCTCATTGCTCAGCGTGCCCTGATTGTTAAACAATGAACCAGTGGAAATAGCCAGGGTTTCACGGTTTTGCTGGCGTAGCAGACCACGATTGTTACTGATGTTTTGCGCTGAAACAGTCAGTCTGCCAGCAGCCAGCTTGCCATCATCATTATTAAGGTTCGTTGCAGACTGAACTTCGAGCGTGCTGCCCGCTATGGTTGCCCCCTGGGTGCTGATGTTTGTCTGGGTAGACGTCAGCACAATAGCATCAGCCGAAGTCTGGCTGCCGGTCATATCGACCTGGGCTCCCCGCGCCTGAATCTGGTTATGCGCCAGATTTTTGCCCTGTGCTGTAAGGTTACCCTGACTGGTCAGCAGTAAATTGCCGGGCTGACTCAATGTGCCATTGCTGTCAACGCCTGCCGCCAGGGTGCTGTCAGCGGTATTCTCAAGCGTGCTGGCAGTAAGCGTTGTGTTACTGCCAGCGCTTACCAGTCCGCTGTTGCGCAGCGTGCCGCCGGAGGTCAGCGTCACATCCTGCTGTGAGACGATATTTCCCTTATTCTGTAGATCGCCAGTGCTGGCTATCTGCAGTGCAGCCTGACTTTGCAAGGTACCACTGTTTTCCAGCCTGCCATCTGCCGTCAGATGCAGTTCACCTGCGCTGGCCCCCAGCTCGCCAGCATTGCGCACACCCACACCTTTCTCGGTACCGGTCAGGGTGATTTTATGGGCATACATACCACCGATTGCCGCGACGTCCAGTGCAAACTCAGGGCGTGTTGCCCCATCATCCGTTTTTACTGTGGTGACGTTGCCTTCAGCCGTAACCTGATTCCTGCCCGTAACCACATTAAGTTCACGGGCATGAACTTTCGCGTTAACCGCCACCGACTGCGCGATGATCTGGGTATAGTCCGCATCGCTGTCATTCAGGCCCTTACCTTCGATATTGATGCGGCCGCCATTCACATCAAACCCCTTGAGCTGACCGTTTTCGATCAGTGCCTGGCCGGTGGTAAGCGTATTGCGGCTGGCGTTAATAAATCCACAGCCGTTACAGGTAATGCCTGAGGGGTTAGCGATAACTACGGCAGCCCGTTTACCCGCCACTTCAATAAACCCGTTCAGCTGGCTGGGATTACGGCTATTCACTTCGTTGAGTATGACCGTCGCTTCCTGCTTTGAAAGCCATGGGTTAGCCGCCACCATGCCGCCAAGTTGAGTGGCGCTGTTCTGATGACTGTTGTTCAGGATTGCGCCACGCGCATCGACGTCGAGCTGACTGTACTGATTGCGTGAGACGCCCTGACTGTTTGGCGTCTGAATGTTGATTTGCGGCAGACCGTTAGCAGTGGCCATGACGGTGGGCTGCTGGCTGCCTGGCGCACTGCTGTCGGCCACAATATTGGCCTGCGCCGGCAGGCTGACCACCCCTGCCGCCAGCCAGAGTACAAAGCTGAGCGGTGAAATCCGTACCTGCGTCTCTGAATGAGAGGTGCGCTGACGGCATCGGGCAACGCGCGAATAGCCGCTGCGGGTGATGTCAGATACCACCACTAACATGCCGCGAACCCGATTGAAAATAAGGCGATAGCAAAGTTTATTCATAATGCGCACAGTCCATTGTCAGCAATATTGATGAAGGATTCAGTAATTCCAGTTCACGCTGAAACCAAAAGTCACAGGATCGGTTTTGAAGCCGTCCGGTTTCGACAGCGGAATTCCCGCAAAAAAGTCGTAACTGACCCCGGCAGGTATGATGCCGCCGCGTAATCCGACAACACCACCCGCCAGATGACGTCCCAGCGGCCCGCCCTGAGAGGCACTGTTGCCTCCCACCTCGCCATAGTCAGCACCCAGATAAAGTTCCTGAGCAGGCAGCGGCGTCTGCCAGGCCAGCGTGTTCTGTACAGTCCAGCCCCGGCTGGCACTGAGGGTGCGTTCCCCATCGAAACCACGCACTGTCCAGCGATTGCCAATCGCGAACTCATCCTGCGGTGTCAGCGGGGTGTTACTCATCTGGCGTCGGTATTGGATGTTGTAACTTAAACGCTGATTTCCCAGCGAAAACGGCGTAGTGAGGCCCGCCTGCCAGGTGAGAATTTTAGATAGCGCGGTAGCGTAGGTGGAGTCGTGATATGACTCCTCCCACGCAGGCAGTGCCCCGAACCAGCGGGTACCACGCTGATAACTGACACCGGCGTCCAGCGTGGCCGGGCCGATATAATGCCGGTGAGACAGACCAAGCCGCCATGCGCTGGTTCGACGCTCCTGGCTGGTAATTTCCGTATCATTGATGAAGTTACGCGACGCTTTAACCAGTACGTCGGCACTGACGCTGGTTTTAGCGGCGGCGTTACGATAGATCACCCGGCTGACCTGCGCATCCAGCGTTCGGCTCTTCCCGGCATAGAGAAAATCGCGGCTGTAACCTGCGACAGTCTGGTGATAGTCGTAATCGCTGGCGGTAAGACCAAATAACCAGTAGCCAAAAGGCACCGAATAATGCCCCGACAGGCTTTTGCTGCTTTTTCTGCCCGCAAATCCCAGGTCGCGGCTGGCGGTCAGATAGAAGAGATCGCTCAGTGAAGTCGGATTATCAAGCGCCAGCATAATTCCGCTCTGATAGCGGCCGGTACTTTCAGTACCCGAGTCATCGAGCCACACGCCGAGGCGCCAGAAGCGATGCTGAGTGCGTTCAATCACAATGTCGCTCTCACCCGGATTGAGTCCCGGACGCAGCGCCATACGCGCTTCCACAGTCGGCAGGCGCTGCAGATTTTCCAGCCCCTGCTCGATATCGCGCAAATCCAGGAGATTACCGGCATGGGCTGGCAATGCTGGCCACAGGCTGACGTAACGGGAGGAAGATGATGAAAGCTCTACCTTGTGGATTTTGCCAGGCACGATCAGCAGGTGCAGTACACCCTGACGCAAATCCTGCTGCGGTGCCAGCACGCGCGTCGTTACCCAGCCGTGATTAATCAGCCGGTTTTGCAGCGTGCTCATCAACTGGCTAATCCCTTTTACACCGAGACAGTGGCCATTTGCCTGACTGGCCAGGCGCCGTAGTGGCACCCAGTGCGGCATCGCCTCCAGCCCGGACAGGCTGACCTGCTGGATAACAAAACAGGGTGTTTCCTGCGGAAAATTCAGATGGGAAGGTGAAGGAACCTTCTCCGAAAGACGAATATCAGGTACCTGCGGCATCAGCCGCTGCTGACGCGCTTTCTGTTGCTCCTGCTGATGCTGCAACTGCTCATCACCCGGTGCAGCCTGCACTACCTGCGCATTAATCAGGAGGGCGCAAGGCAGAAATGCCAGCGCTTTAATAAGTCCTTTTGTTTCGAGCTGCATAACCTGTCCATGTAGCAAATGTGTTACAAAATGTATATCTGGTATTTTTTATGCGCACATTATGGCGTTGGAATTGAAAACCTCAAGAAAAAATGTAGAAAAACTTACAATAACCTTACACACCAGTACGATACAGACACTTTAAATCGGGCCATTTCATCCTAAATAAAGCTGTTTCATGGTGCCCGGTCTCATTTCATCAGGCGGTTCCAACAGGCTGCTGAAATGCAAGGGAAAGGGACAGCCCCATTTAAATAGCAATATATTCATTACTTTAAAAGAAAATGGGTTTTCGGAGGGTTAATCTTATTTCAGAATGCAGATGTTGACTGAATAAGACGTCACTTACTACGCAGTACCGCGCTGTTAATCTCTATTTTTCTATGGAGCTGTATTTTGCAGTTTTTCTGAAAGGGCCCTTCTCACCACATTCAGAAATCATCAAATAAAGTTAAGCAATGCAGTCTGTAAAAGCGGAGGCGGTTCCTGAGCGGCTATTGTTGTTAAGCGCCTGTTACGGCCATAAAAAAGCCCCCTCAGCATAGAGGAGGCTCGTTTTTAACCCGGTTCAGCGCGAAAGCTTAGTGCAGCTTAAGCCGCGGGCGGATCACCCGGTTGAGGCTGCCGACCAGCATCATCAGGCCGGTTTTAAAGTAACCGTGCAGCGCGATCTGGTGCATACGATAGAGCGAGATATAGACAAAGCGCGCAATCCGCCCTTCCACCATCATCGAGCCGCGCATCAGGTTACCCATCAGGCTGCCGACCGTGCTGAAGCGCGAGAGCGACACCAGCGAACCGTGATCTTTATAGACATAGGCTTTCAGCGGCTTACCGGCACGCTGCGCCAGGATATTATCCATCGCGCGTGAGGCCATCTGATGCGCAGACTGCGCGCGAGGCGGCACGAAACCGCCGCCCGGCAGCGCGCAGGAGGCGCAGTCACCAATCGCGTAGATGTCATCATCCAGCGTGGTCTGCAGCGTCTCTTTAACCACCAGCTGATTGATGCGGTTAGTTTCCAGTCCGCCAATCTCTTTCATAAAGTCAGGCGCCTTGATCCCGGCGGCCCAGACCATCAGATCGGCCTCAATAAACTCGCCGCCTTTGGTGTTCAGGCCGTTGTGCTCAGCGCTGGTGACCATGGTCTGCGTCAGAACACGCACGCCCAGCTTCGTCAGCTCCTGATGCGCCGCGGCGGAGATACGCGGTGGCAGAGCAGGCAGGATACGTTCGCCCGCCTCGACCAGCGTGACATTCAGCGCTTCACGTCCCAGCCCTTTAAATCCGTAGCTGTGCAGCTGTCTGACCGCATTATGCAGCTCGGCGGAGAGCTCAACGCCGGTGGCGCCGCCGCCGACGATGGCGATGTTCACTTTCTCCAGTCGGCCTTCGCTGGCGGAGAATTTCAGGAACAGGTTGAGCATCTCATTGTGGAAACGGCGCGCCTGATGCGGGTTGTCCAGGAAGATGCAGTGATCTTTAACGCCCGGCGTACCGAAATCGTTTGAGGTGCTGCCCAGCGCCATCACCAGCTGGTCATACGCGACCTCTCGCTGCGGCACCAGCACTTCGCCCTGCGCGTTGACTACTTCGGCCAGACGGATTACCTTCCGGCTGCGGTCGATGTCGGTAAGTGAACCCAGCTGGAACTCAAACCCGTGATTACGGGCATGCGCCAGATAGCTCAGCGCATCGATGCCTTCATCCATGGAGCCGGTCGCCACTTCATGCAGCAGCGGCTTCCACAGATGGCTGTGGTTACGATCGACCAGAATAATCTCGGCCTTCTTTTTGCGCCCCAGCTTATGACCCAGCTGCGTGGCCATTTCAAGACCGCCGGCTCCCCCTCCGACAATAACAATTCTCTTAACTGACGTAGTCAACAAAGACCCCCTCAAATTGTGAACCAAAAGTTAACCAAAGGTTAAATTAAACCTTAAGAAACATAGGGTTGGCGAAGATAAAATCGCAATCTGCTGGCAGAATAGCATGGCGAGAAGAGGAGAACATAAGAATATTGATATACATCAAAGCAGGAAAATAAAACTCAGATAATTACGTAACAAAAACAGGCACCCTGCGGTGCCTGCTCTGTTTAACCTGCTGTTTTGAAGGCTTTTATCCGCTGAAGATGGGAAGAGAGGCTTTTAAATTTGTGCCCTTCCGCCTCATCCCAGACAATCTCATAAAAGGGCCGGAGGTGATCGGCGCTGCGCTGGCTGTCCAGCGCCTCATCCTGCCGTGAGAGAAAAGTGAGACAGCGGCCACGGTTACGTTCGCGGAAATCGCTGACGCATTTGGTGGCGATATCCAGATACTCCTCAGGCCGGTCGATCTTCCCTTCCATGTTCTCATGCGGAAAAAGGTTGGGATTAAAGATCGCCTGGCGAATGCCGCACAGAAAGCCGATGCGTTCTGACCAGAAACCGCCGAGCCCGACGCCGCAGATCAGCGGGCGCTCATCGTCAGACTGCGTCAGCATCCTGTCGGTCTCTTTCAGCAGAAACTGCATATCGTGGCGCGGATGGCGGGTGCTGTAACTGAGTAACCTGACGTCAGGGTCGATAAACTGCAGTTGCAGCACTTTTTCGTGATTACCCGGACTGTTGGAATCAAAACCGTGCAGATAGATGATCATGATAATCCTCAAGGTAGTGATAGCGCCGGGCAGTCACTGTTTACCACGACGCCTTATGAGCCAGCCAGCGTTCCTGAAGCGCACTCAGTTGCTGGGCGTTGTTTTTCCAGCGATGCGTTGCCTGCAGTTCATCGCGGGTAAACCTGCCCTGATGATACAGCCGCGTAACCCGCTCTGACCCGACCGGGATCAGGTTATCCAGCACACTGATCGCTCCCTGACGCTGATTGCAGACCAGCACCATGTCACATCCCGCATTCAGCGACTGCTGCGCCCGCTCCGCATAGCTGCCCATCACGGCCGCGCCCTCCATCGAAAGATCGTCGGAGAAGATCACGCCGTCAAAGCCCAGCTGCTCACGCAACACGGTTTTCAGCCAGTAAGGCGAACCGCTGGCAGGCAGCGGATCGATATCGGTGTAGATGACGTGGGCAGGCATGATGGCATCCAGGGCCTGCTCCGTGATCAGGCGGCTGAAGATCGCCATGTCATGTTCACGCAGCGTCTTCTCATCGCGTGGATCGCGCGGCGTCTCTTTATGCGAATCGGCGCTGACCGCGCCGTGCCCCGGAAAATGTTTGCCGGTGGTTTTCATGCCCGCCTCGTGCATCCCCGCAATAAAGCGGCGTGCCACGGCCAGGGCGATCGTCGGATCGGCATGGAAGGATCGATCGCCGATCGCGGCGCTGATATGGCCCACGTCGAGCACTGGTGCGAAGCTGATATCGATATCCATCGCGATCATCTCAGCAGCCATCTGCCAGCCCGCCTGCTGTGCCCGCTCGCCAGCGGTCTCTGCATCGTGCAGCGCCGCAAAAGATTGCATGGCGGGTAGCTGGGTAAAACCGTCGCGGAAACGCTGTACGCGTCCGCCCTCCTGATCCACCGCCACCACCAGCCGGGTGTGCGATGCGGCGCGGATCTGACGCACCAGCTCGGCAAGCTGGGCGGGATCGTGATAGTTGTGGGCAAACAAAATTAATCCGCCGACCAGCGGGTGTTGCAGGATTTCGCGATCTTCGCCATCCAGTTCATAGCCGCCGACATCAAGCATCAGCGGGCCGGGCAAATGTGATTTCATAACCTGAATCCTGTAGCGCGACACAAGGGCATCGCGCGATTAAATCTGTTCCCAGCTCTGTTGAGCCAGTTGTTGTAAGGTGGCGTCGTCGCACTGAGCGGCGCGGAGCTGATACCAGCTGGCCATCAGCAGACGCAGCCAGGGCTGCCAGCGTCTGACCTGCTGCGTCAGCGCGGTCAGCGGCAGCTGCATCGCGTCGGCATAGCCGGTCAGCCAGTCGTGCTGATGCTGCGGATCGCAGGCACAAATCGCCGCCAGTTCCAGCGCGACGTCGCCATCGGCGGCATATTCCCAGTCGATCAGCCGCAGCCCCGCCGGGCTCTCGATGACATTGCCGGCATGGAGATCCATGTGCAGCGGTGCCAGCCGCAGCGGCTGCGGTTCCCCCTGCCGGGTCAGACGCCTGAGCGATCGCAGCCAGCGGTGATTGCGCTGCGGCGTAAGCTGCCAGTAGCGCCATAACAGCGGCAGCAGCGGCAGGCGATAGCCGGTCAGCGGCTGCTGATGGAGCCGCTGCAGCAGCGCCAGAATCTGCGGTCGCTGCTGGCTGAAGCGCAACGCATCCAGCGCCTCGCCCGGACACCAGCTCAGGATGATCCCCTGCGGGTTGCCCGCCACGGGCTGCGGCGCGAGGCCGCTGGCACGCAGTTTTCGTAACAGCCGGAATTCACGCTGCCGGTCAACAAACGGGATAACCGGCTGCGGCGCCGCCCGCGCGATAAAGGTGGCGCGCGGGGTGACAATCTTCTGGCTGTGGCCGGTCAGACCCGCGAGCGGCGTAACAGACGCCTTATCCAACCCGCCGGTGACCTGCCCGATCATCCGCTGCAGCGCGGCATCAGTTCTGGGCAATGCCGTTGCCGGACCAGACGATCTCACCGGTCTGAACCAGCATCAGCTGCATCTGCAGGGTCGGCGCTTTGACATCGCCGCTGGCGTTGCTGTAGAGCACATACTGCGCGTTAACGTTGCGCGCCAGGCCAATCGCTTTGCTGCGTGAGTTGAGGCTGTCATCCGGCGATAAGCCCAGCGCCTGCTTCGCCTGCGCCAGCTGATCGGCAGAAACCAGCGTGAATTTGCCGTTGTTATTCAGCGCATTCTGGATAGCCGAAGTGGCTTTCTCGCTCTGGAGCGCACCGTTGGTGCTGTTTTTAACCCGATCGACCAGCAGCACGCTGCCTGGCTCGGCACTGGCGGCCTGCAGCATTTTCGCCACCAGCGGCTGAACGCTGGCATCCCAGTTAATGGTGACCAGTTTCGGCGGCTGAGGCACCGGCTGCGGCTGCGGGACGGGCTGCGGTTCAGGCTGCGGCACGGGCTGCACCGGCTCCACAGGCTGGGTCGGTTCAACCGGTGCAGGCTGCTGCTGTTTTACCACACAGCCGGTCAGAATGAGCGCCATCAGAAGCGCTCCGGTACGATTCACACTGCGTATCACGTAGAAGGATCCTTAAAGATAGAGATAAAGACGAACCTTGCTGGCTGTCAGGTTACCCAGTTGCGAGGCGGCGACAATGCTTCCCTGCGCCGGAACGGTCACGGTCTGCGCCGGTTCCTGCGGGGTAATTTCCAGTCCTTTGTCGTCATACCAGTAGTAACGATAGTGGACAACGACCGGGGCTTCGCGCTGATTATAGAGCACGCTGGTGGCACGTTTCAGTCCGTCGTGCTCATCCAGCGCAGGCTCATCGGTAATGATCCCTGCCGACAGCACAGAGGATTCCATCACCAGTGACTGTGAGGTATTGATCATCGGTTTATCACTGCTGCACGCCGTCAGGCAGAGCAGGATCGGCAGGCCAGTCAGCCAGGATCGCATAGCACGTTTCCGTTATGGTCAGTTTGAGAGCATCGGGCCCAGCGGTTCGCCACCCACCAGATGCATATGGATGTGATAAACCTCCTGGCCCCCATGTTGATTGCAGTTCACAATCAGACGATAGCCATCCTGGTCGATCCCTTCCTGCCGCGCGATTTTCGCCGCGGTGGTGAACATCCGTCCCAGCGCATGTTCATGCGCCGCTTCTGCCTCGTTCACCGTCGGGATCAGCACATTCGGCACGATTAAAATATGGGTTGGCGCTTTGGGCGAGATGTCGCGGAACGCAGTGACCAGCTCATCCTGATAAACCACATCAGCGGGGATTTCGCGGCGGATAATTTTACTAAAAATGGTTTCTTCAGCCATGGTGCAATTCCTGTAGCCTGAGTCGTAATCAATGAGTATGCGGGAGAAATTTGTTTTCTTTCAACCTCAGGACCACTTTTCTTGCATTGTTCGCCTGCCTTTGCAGCAGCCCTGCGATTCCCCGCCCCCTCTGCGCTGCCACGCAGGCATTGCCAGCTGAAATCCTTTAAAAATGAAACGCTGTTTTATAAATTAGAATTTCACCCTCCTTTTCTTTCTCTCATTGCCATTTATTCGCCAGCCCCGGCCAGATTGCGAAGGTTTAGCGCGTCCGTCGGCTCTACTTTGCTAACCAGTCCGGGTGAGATGGCCGGCATCACCAGGGATACATTGCCATATAACCTCAAGGAGCATCCGCTATGCGCTCACGTAAAATTGGTATTGGCCACTATCTGGCCTATGGTTCCGGAGATTTTCTGGGGGCAGGCACCACGGCGCTCACCGCCGCCTGGCTGCTCTATTTCTATACCACCTTCTGCGGCTTAACCCCGATTCAGGCCACGCTGATCTTTGCCGCGGCGCGCGTGCTGGATGCCGTGGTCAGCCCGCTGATGGGCTTTCTGACCGACAATTTCGGCTCGACCTGGCTGGGCAGACGCTTCGGCCGGCGCAGATTCTTTATCCTGCTGGGCATCCCCTGCGTATTCAGCTACAGCCTGATGTGGGTCAGCGACATGAGTTTCTGGTGGTACCTCACCACTTACCTGCTGTTTGACATCATCTACACCATGATTCTGGTGCCCTACGAAACGCTGGTGCCGGAAATGACCGACGACTTTAAGCAGAAGACCCGCTTCTCTGGTGCCCGTATCGGCCTGGCGCAGCTGTCGGCGATACTGGCCGCCTTTCTGCCCGGCATTCTGCTGGGTATACTGGGCAAAGATAATCCCCTCTCCTTTTTCTACGCCAGCCTGGTGTTCTCGGTGATCTGCGCCCTGGTGCTGACGCTGGTCTGGTGCTTTACCTGGGAGCGCCATCCCGATGACTTCTCCGAAGAATCGCGCCGTGCAGAGCAGGAAAAGCAGCAGCTGACGCTGGCGCAGAACCTCAGACGACTCTATGTCGAACTGGCTTCGACGCTGCGCATCCGCATCTTTCGCCAGCATCTCGGGATGTATCTCGGCGGCTACATCGCCCAGGATGTATTCAACGCCGTCTTTACCTGGTATGTGGTGTTTGTGCTGATGCAGAGCGCGCAGGTCGCCTCCAGCCTGATGGGCACGATGGCGGTGCTGCAGTTTATCGCCGTGATGGCGATGATCCCGCTCTGCATCCGTATCGGGCCTGCGCCCGCCTATCGTCTGGTGGCAATCCTGTTTGGCCTGGCGGCGCTCTCCTACGCCGGATTGTGGTATGCCGGCATGAACGACAATCTTTCGCTGCTGCTTGCGATCTCCGCGCTGGCCGGGCTGGGACGCGGCGGCATTAACTATGTCCCCTGGAACACCTACACCTATATCGCCGACGTGGATGAGGTGATTACCGGTCAGCGCCGCGAGGGGATCTTCGCCGGCATCATGACCCTGACGCGTAAAGCCTCCCAGGCCGGAGCCGTCATGCTGGTCGGGATCGTGCTGCAGCTCTCCGGCTTTGTCTCGGGTCAGGCGACACAAACGCCCGCCGTCAGCCACACGATCCTGACGATTCTGAGCCTCGGCACCTTAGCCGTACTGGCCTGCGGCTTTGTAGTCTCACTGCGCTTTAAGCTCAACCTGCAGACCCATACCGTGCTGCGTCAGGAGACGCTGAAGATGCGTGAGGCGAACCGCACCGTACCGGAAACGCTCACGCCAGCGGCGCGCGACATCGTAGAGACGCTGGCGGGCATGCCCTATGAAAACCTGTGGGGCAATAACAACATCGGCTTTCTGAATCGCCATAAGCCTGCGGCGGCTAAATACCCTGCCCGCGCCCCGGTCACGCCCTCTCTGAACCCGACCTTAAACAGGAATAAATTATGATCCTCTACCCCGTAAAACAGAGCAGCCTCCTGCGGCAGCCGACCTGGCTGCTGCCGCGCCGCGAACTGGTTCAGCTGATTCAGAAGCTGACGCAAAATCTGATTAACATCACCGACGAAACCGGCGAATTTCTGCTGCGGCTGGACGATGGCAGGGTGATCGATACCAAAGGCTGGGCGGGCTGGGAATGGACGCACGGTATCGGTCTCTATGGCATGCTGCACTACTATCAGCAGACCGGCGACACGGAGACGCTGGCGATCATCGATTCCTGGTTCGCGCAGCGCCTGGCGGAGGGAACGCCGACCAAGAACGTGAACACCGTCTGTCCTTTTCTGACGCTGGCTTACCGCTATGAAGAGACCCGAAACCCGGCCTGGCTGCCGGTGCTGGAGCGCTGGGCAGAGTGGGTCATGTATGAGATGCCGCGAACCGCGCGGGGCGGCCTGCAGCACATCGTCTATAACAGTGAAAACAGCCAGCAGCTCTGGGATGACACGCTGATGATGAGCGTGATGGCGCTGGCAAAAATCGGCCAGCTGCTGAAGCGCGACGAGTGGATCGAGGAGGCGAGCTATCAGTTCCTGCTGCACACGCAGTATCTGATGGATCGCGAAACCGGCCTGTGGTTTCACGGCTGGAGCTTCGACGGTTGCCATAACTTCGCCAGGGCGCGCTGGGCGCGCGGCAACAGCTGGGTGACGATTGTGATCCCCGATTTTCTGGAGATGATGAACTGGCCTGAGCATCACGCCTCCCGCCGTTTTCTGCAGCAGGTGCTGGAGACGCAGGCTGACGCCCTCCGCGCCTGCCAGCACCCCAGCGGTCTGTGGCACACCCTGCTCGACGATCCCGACAGCTATCTGGAGGCTTCGGCCACCGCCGGGTTTGCCTATGGCATGCTGAAAGCCGTGCGCAAGCGCTATCTGCCCGCGGCGTATCGCGAGGTAGCCGAAAAGGCGCTGCGCGGTGTGATTGCCCATATCGATGAGGATGGCGAGCTGAAGCAGGTCTCGTTTGGCACCGCAATGGGCAGCGACCTGGATTACTACCGCGCGGTGCCCCTCACCTCTATGCCTTACGGCCAGGCGATGGCCCTGCTCTGTCTGACCGAGTACCTGCGCGTATATCTCTGAATCGCGCCCAAAAAAAGCCCCGCATAGCGGGGCTTTTTCACGGCAGTGACGCATCACATGCTGCGGATGTAATCATCCATGTCTGTCTTCAGGTTATCGGATTTGGTCCCGAAGATAGCCTGCACGCCGGAACCGGCCACCACCACGCCACGGGCGCCGAGGTTTTTCAGTTCGGTCTGGTCAACTTTGCCCACATCGGCAACGCTGACGCGCAGACGTGTGATACAGGCGTCCAGGTTAGTGATGTTCTCTTTACCACCAAACGCAGCCACCAGTTTGCCCGCCATCTCAGAGCCGGTCGCCGCAGACTGGTCGCTGCTGCTGCTCTCTTCACGGCCAGGGGTTTTCAGGTCCAGTTTGGCAATCAGCACACGGAAGATGGTGTAGTACACCAGGCCGTAGATGATACCGATAATCGGGAACAGCCAGATTTTGCTGCTGTTACCACTCAGCACGATAAAGTCGATCAGGCCGTGTGAGAAGCTGGTGCCATCACGCATGCCCAGCAGGATACAGATCGGGAATGCCAGACCGGCCAGCAGCGCATGGATCACATACAGGATCGGTGCCACGAACATGAAGGAGAATTCAATCGGTTCGGTGATGCCGGTCAGGAATGAGGTCAGCGCAGCGGAGATCATGATACCACCCACTTTGGCACGGTTTTCCGGTTTCGCTGAGTGCCAGATAGCAATCGCCGCAGCCGGCAGACCGTACATTTTGAACAGGAAGCCGCCAGAGAGTTTACCTGCGGTCGGGTCACCCGCCATGTAGCGTGGGATGTCGCCGTGGAAGACCTGACCTGCCGCATTGGTGTATTCACCAATCTGCATCTGGAAAGGAACGTTCCAGATATGGTGCAGACCGAATGGCACCAGCGAACGCTCAACCACGCCATAGATACCGAAGGCCACAACCGGGTTCTGATAGGCCGCCCACTGTGAGAACTCCTGAATCGCTGCACCGACAGGTGGCCAGATGAAGGAGAGCAGCACGCCCAGCACAATCGCCGCCAGACCCGAGATGATCGGCACAAAGCGCTTACCGGCGAAGAAGCCCAGATATTCAGGCAGCTTGATGCGGTAGAAGCGGTTAAACATATAGGCCGCGATGGAACCGGCGATAATGCCGCCGAGAACCCCGGTGTCGGCGAGGTGTTTCGCCTCGATTTCCGCTGCGGAGAGATGCAGCACCAGCGGTGCCACGACCGCCATGGTTTTCACCATGATGCCATAGGCGACAACGGCGGCCAGCGCCGAGACACCGTCGTTATTGGTAAAGCCCAGCGCCACGCCGATCGCAAAGATCAGTGGCATGTTGGCGAACACCGATCCACCCGCTTCTGCCATTACATGCGAAACCACTGCAGGCAACCAGCTGAAATTGGCTGAACCGACTCCTAATAAAATACCGGCAATCGGCAGAACCGAAACCGGCAGCATCAGCGATTTACCGACCTTTTGAAGGTTGGCAAAAGCATTTTTGAACATAGCGTGAAGCTCCTGAGTATGAGTGCATATTTGCGCAGTGCGCGTGGCAAAGAGGGAGGATTCCTTGCCGGGGTGGCGGTGACCGCCTTTTGATTTATTACGAAGGGTAAAATAAATACCGGCCTGTTACTTTGACGGCTATCACGTTTCAACAATCCCGGACGCGCACTTTACGAAATTTCTCACTGACCTGCACGATTAATCGGCGATAAAAAGCTGACCCTGTCTTTAAAAACAGGGTCATATGAGCAGATGACAGATTAATTACAGAGACTGAAATAAAAAGCGGGATCAGGCGCCCAGCTGGCTCATAGGGATATGAAACAGCGTAGAGAAGTTCTGTGTGGTGGCGGCGGCCAGAGTTTCCATATCCACCCCTTTCAGGACGGCCAGATATTCGGCCACGTCGCGGGTATAGGCGGGCTGATTCTCTTTACCGCGGTACGGCACCGGTGCCAGATAAGGGGAATCCGTCTCTACCAGCATCCGATCCAGCGGCACATAACGCGCCGCTTCACGCAGCTGCTCAGCATTACGGAAGGTAACGATCCCGGAGAAGGAGATATAGAAGCCCATATCCAGCAGCTTCGCGGCCGTGGGCTGATCCTCGGTGAAGCAGTGCAGCACGCCGCCGCAGCGCTCAACCTGCTCTTCACGCAGAATCGCCAGCGTGTCATCACGCGCATCGCGGGTGTGGACGATAATCGGCTTATTCAGCGCAATGCCGGTACGGATATGTTCGCGGAATGAGCGCTGCTGCTGCTCTCTGGTCTCGGGCTGATAGTGGTAATCCAGCCCGGTTTCACCCAGCGCCACCACACGGGGATCGGCGGAGAGCCGGCGAAACTCCTCAACGTCGTAAGCCTCTTCCTGATTCAGCGGATGCACACCGCAGGAGAGCGCAATGTTCTGCCGATCGCCGACCAGCGCTTTCAGGGTGTGAAAACCCGGCAGCGTGGTGGCGATGGCCAGCATGAATTTCACATCCCGGGCCGCCGCTTTGGCGATCACATCATCGAGGTCACGGTGGTGCTTTTCATAATCCAGGCCATCAAGATGGCAATGGGAATCAACAATAAACATAACTAGTCTCAGCGAGGGTTAGCGGATCAGGGTGGGCTTTTCGGTCTCTGCCCAGCTCAGCAGCTGATCCGTCAGTAAGAGTTCACGATTTACCGAGGCGACATGCAGCAGCTGCTCACGACAGCGCATCCACGCGCGGGTGCTGTTATCGAGTGCGCTGGCCGGGAAGTGGGCGGCCAGCAGCACCACCACATCCTGGCGGTCGCCATTGCTCAGCCACTGCGTCGCATTCTGCTGCCATTTCATTGCGTCCAGCAGCAGGGAGAGCAGCCAGCCAATTCGGGTGGCCGCATCCTCTGCATTCAGCACCGGCAGCAGTTGCAGGATATCGTGCTGCAGCGCGCCGGGCAGCGCATCGCACAGTTTCTGCCGCGCCTGCCACGGCCCGGTTTCCAGCAGGCTCAATGCCGCACCGGGCGCACCGGCACTCAGCCGCAGCGCCGCCAGCAGCATCTGTTCCTCATGTGAAGCGTGCTTTTTCAGCCAGAGCAGACTCTGGCCTTCATCCGGTGGCGTCAGCGGCAGCGTCATACAGCGACTGCGCAGCGTCGCCAGCAGACGCGAAGGATCGCGGCTGCTGAGGAAAAACCAGCTGTTGGCAGGCGGCTCTTCCAGCGTTTTCAGCAGAGCGTTGGCGGCCGCTTCCGTCAGCTGCGCGGCATCCGGCAGCCAGACCACTTTCGCGCCGCCCTGCTGACCAAAGTGGTAGAGCTTTTCCGTCACCTGACGCACCGCATCGATGCCCAGGGTACTTTTGCCCTTCTCCGCCTCGAGCCGGTACCAGTCCGGATGGGTATTCGCCTGCATCAGCTGGCAGCCGTGACACACGCCGCAACTTTTCAGGCCGTCCGGCTGCTGGCACATCAGCCAGCGACTTGTCCCCCAGACCAGCGCCTCATCGCCCATCCCGGCCATCGCCTGAATCAGCAGCGCATGATGCGCGCGATTCTCCTGATGCTGGCCAATGACATGACGATAGGGCTGATTCAGCCACGGATACCAGTTCATTACGCCTGCTCCGACAGCCACTGCGTCAGGGTCGCCTGAAGTGACGCCGTCACGTCGGTCAGCGCCTGCGTGGCGTCGATGGTCAGGATGGTGGGATCGTTGTCCGCCAGCGCCAGGTAACGCGCGCGGGTGCGCTCAAAGAAGCGCAGCGACTCCTGCTCGATACGGTCCAGCTCACCGCGCGCCCGCGCCCGCTGCAGGCCGATTTCCGGCGTAACATCCAGATAGAGGGTCAGATCAGGACGGAAGTCGCCCAGCACGGCATCGCGCAGCGTCTGCATCAGATCGCTGTCCAGTCCGCGTCCGCCGCCCTGATAAGCCTGAGAGGAGAGATCGTGGCGATCGCCGATCACCCAGGCGCCGCGAGCCAGTGCCGGTTTGATCACGGTCTCCACCAGCTGAACCCGCGCCGCATAGAGCATCAGCAGTTCCGCTTTGTCCGTGACCTGCTCACCCTCAATGCCCTGCTTTACCAGCACCCGCAGCTGTTCGGCCAGCGGCGTACCGCCAGGCTCACGGGTAAAGACCAGATCGGTGATGCCGCGGGCGTGCAGCGTGGCAACGATGGCGTCGCGCGCGGTGGTCTTTCCGGCGCCTTCCAGGCCTTCGATGACGATAAACTTACTGTTCATTTTTTTCCTTTAGCGTCTGCCGGTACACCTGCACCGCCTGATTATGGCTGGCCAGATTGGTAGTAAAGGTATGACCGCCCTTGCCGTCCGCCACGAAGTAGAGATAGTTGGTTTTCTCCGGATGCGCAGCCGCCAGCAGAGAAGCCTTACCCGGCATCGCGATCGGGCCAGGCGGCAGGCCGTTAATCATATAGGTATTGTAATCGCTGGCGGTCTCAAGATCTTTACGGGTGAGCGATCCATTGTAGCGATCGCCCATGCCGTAGATCACGGTCGGGTCGGTCTGCAGCCGCATCCCGGTCCGCAGCCGGTTGATAAAGACCGAGGCGACACGCGCGCGCTCCTGGCTGACGCCCGTCTCTTTTTCGATGATGGAGGCCATCGTCACCAGATCCTGAGGCGTTTTGTAGGGCAGATTATCCGCCCGTCCCTGCCAGACCTCGTCGATAGTTTTTTTCATCCGCTCATGGGCGCGTTCTAGCAGGGCCATATCCGTGGTATTCGCCGTATAGAGATAGGTGTCCGGAAAGAAGTTCCCCTCCAGCTGAGCCGGCTCAACCTTGAGCGCGCTGGCCAGAGTGGCAAACTGATCGTCTTTCAGCGTATGGCGGATGTAGGGTGCTTTACGCAGCTCGCTCAGCCACTCTTTAAGCCGCTGCCCTTCCACAAACCGTACCGGGAACTGCGCCTCTTTACCGCTGGCCAGCAGCTGTAACAGCGCACGTACCGTCATCGTCGGCTCCAGGCGATAGGTTCCCGCCTTGAAGGTGGCCAGTTCCGGCTCCAGACGCAACAGCGCACCAAACCAGATGCTGCGCGGAATGATCTTCTGATCCTCCAGCTGCGCCTCCAGTGCCACCCGGCCCGTACCGGCAGGCAGTGTGTAGATCGTCTCCTGCTGCAGCGTTAGCGGGGTCGCCGCAAACTGCTTAATCTGCCAGTAGCTCACTGCCGCCGCGAGCCCCACGATGACCAGCAGGGTCACGAGAATTTTTTTGCTTCGAGTCATGATGCTTCCATTATCTTTTCACAGCCTGCCTGCAGCTGATTAAACAGCAGGCGTTCAGTAAACTGTACCGCCTCAATCTGTCGGACCGGCAGTACCGGCATCAGCGCATTGCAGATGACGACTTCATCCGCAGCCAGCAGCTGCGCCGGTTCGCTTTGTACGACCTGGCAAGCCTGGCCCGTGGCCGCGAGTTGCGCCATCAGACTCCGCCGCATAATGCCATCCACCCCCGACGCTGAGAGATCGGGCGTGAAAATCTGGCTGCCCTGGCGCCAGAATAAATTGGCCGCACAGCATTCCACCACCCAACCTTCAGTGTCAAGCACCAGCGCCTCGTCGGCGTCCGTCTGGTCAAGATGAGCGCGGATCATCACCTGCTCAAGGCGGTTAAGATGTTTAAGGCCGGCAAACTGCGCGTTTCGCGCCAGGCGGATCGGGCTGATCCGCAGCGAGGCACCCCGCTGCTGTAATCCGGCGTAGTGCTGCGGCCAGGGGGCCAGCGACACGATCCGGGTCGGTTCGCCGCAGCCCTGACGACTGTAGCCGCGTCCGCCGCTGCCCGCGCTGATAATAACCTTCAGCACTGCCAGGGCCTGCTGGTGCGCAGCGGCGACCATCTCTGCTTCGAGCTGGTGCCAGTCAACCCCGCCGATCCATAACCGCTCGCAGCCCTGTCTGAGCCGCTGAAGGTGGCTTTCCAGCAGCACAATTTTACCCTGGCGCACGGCGGCGGTGGTAAAGCAGCCATCGCCGAACTGCAGACCCCGATCGGTGGCAGCCAGCGTCGGCTGTCTGATCCCGTTAATCCACATGCTTCTCTCCTGAGCCCGATTCACCCTGTCGGCGCCCGCCGCAGGATAAAAAAAGGCCCGCATCGCGGGCCTTGTCAGCTATCTGCAACGATTACACCTTACGGAAGATCAGGGAACCGTTGGTACCGCCGAAGCCAAAGGAGTTACACAGCGTGTACTCCAGGCCGGAAACCTGACGCGCGGTGTGCGGCACGAAATCGAGATCGCAGCCTTCATCCGGATTGTCGAGGTTAATGGTCGGTGGAACCGCCTGGTCGCGCAGTGCCAGAATCGAGTAGATCGATTCAACCGCGCCCGCTGCGCCCAGCAGATGCCCGGTCATGGATTTGGTTGAGCTCACCATGACTTTACTGGCCGCTGCGCCAAACACTGATTTCACCGCCTGGGCTTCGGCCTTATCACCCGCTGGCGTGGAAGTGCCGTGTGCGTTGACATAGCCGATCTGCTCTGGCGTGAGCTGCGCATCGCGCAGTGCGTTGACCATCGCCGCCGCAGCGCCTGAGCCATCTTCGGGAGGTGATGTCATGTGGTAAGCATCGCTGCTCATGCCAAAACCGACGATTTCCGCATAGATTTTCGCACCACGTTTCTTCGCATGTTCGTACTCTTCGAGTACCACGATGCCCGCGCCGTCACCCAGCACGAAACCATCACGATCTTTATCCCACGGGCGGCTGGCCGCTTGCGGGTTGTCGTTACGGGTTGAGAGAGCACGTGCCGCACCGAAACCACCGACGCCCAGTGGCGTACTGGCTTTCTCTGTGCCACCTGCCAGCATCACGTCAGCATCGTTATAGGCGATGATACGTGCGGCATGACCGATGTTGTGCACACCAGAGGTACAGGCTGTCGCGATAGAGATGCTTGGGCCTTTCAGGCCATACATAATGGTGAGATGACCCGCCACCATGTTGACGATGGTTGAAGGCACAAAGAACGGACTGATTTTGCGTGGGCCGCCGTTGACCAGTGAAGAGTGGTTCTCTTCAATCAGGCCCAGGCCACCGATGCCGGAACCAATTGCTGCACCCATACGGCTTGCATTTTCCTCGGTCACAACCAGACCGCTGTCCTGCATAGCCTGAATACCGGCCACAATGCCGTACTGGATGAATTCATCCATCTTGCGCTGATCTTTGCGCGAGATGAAATCATCACAATTGAAATCTCTTACCAGACCTGCAAAACGCGTTGCATAAGCACTGGTATCAAAATGGTCGATCAGGTTAATGCCGCTCTGACCGGCAAGGAGAGCACTCCAGGTAGACTCTACGGTATTGCCGACAGGAGACAACATGCCAAGACCAGTCACAACTACACGACGCTTAG
>Ga0308161_1000243_pt1 | contig 114048 bp, 113 predicted proteins | sample PhyFR2_FD_201034 | JGI IMG/M metagenome (GOLD analysis project Ga0308161, IMG submission 201034) | Phyllosphere microbial communities from UC Gill Tract Community Farm, Albany, California, United States - DLSLF.R2 | ecosystem: Host-associated > Plants > Phyllosphere > Unclassified | place...
TTGCTTATATCTGTCCCAGATAATCGCCTTCTGCTCTGGCGTGTAGTTAATCCGAGTTCTTCGTTTCATGGCAACGTCCCCCTTGATTAAGGATAGCGTTGCATCGACCCATTGAACTCACAGCCAGAAGCGGACGTTTCCAACATTTGCATTCACTAATCCGCGCAGAACAGACCTCACCGAATAGTCATGCAAACATGCCGGAATAATAAAGGAGCATTTTTGCGGGACACGGTCCGGAAAAGGTTCTGTAAACAGGCGGGAGGCTGCAGAAACGCTCTAAGGGCCTCCAGTAGAGGTCGTAGAGATGTTATGGAAATCCGAGTGATATTCAGTTTCGCTAAGAGCGTCGCATTTTTACAGACCTAAAAATACTTAATGATACTTTCATATACTTTAATTGACTTTTTATTTCATTGGTATATAGTATGATTCACACTTTCAAAGGAGATGCACATGAATGATTCGGCTGTAGTGGTTTTTACCGCTCGTGGTTTTGACCGTTTGTTAAGTGATGGAGGCTCTAGCTCATGGGTTCTTAGCGAGAAGCGCGCCTCGCGCTGCAAGTACGTCGTCTGTGTCCAGAACAGAGATCCTGCTGATAATCATAATAATGACTGGGGAAGTGTTTCTGACCCTCATAAAAACGCATTTTTCATCGGCAAAATCTCCGATGTTGTTGTTTCACCTGAGTGGGATGGGGCGCGTCCTACGAGGTGGCTGATCAAAGTTAGTGAGTATGCAAAGGTTGCATATCCCAACATGTGGGATGGAGCAAGAAACCCCGTTGCTTACTCATCATTAACTGATTTAGGTATTGATGAAAATGGTTTAAACTTCAAAGCAATGCCAGATGTTGATGTTAAGTCTCCAAAAGTCGCACAGAAGGAAGAGTCTTACCCATATGGAATCTCCATTCAGCAAGCCAAGATACTTTTATCTAAAAAGTATGATGTTTCCGAAGAAAGTATAGAGATAATTATCCGGGCATAACCACATCTTTCTTTTTGGATTGGGATATCGTTTAAATTTGTTGGAGGCTGTATAGATAAGGCATGGGGCGGAAGTTTTCTCGAAATCCCCTTGGCTCACTTCGAAAAAATGAAGTCAAAAGCACGTGCGCTAGCTGGGGTGAAAAGAAGTCATTCCGATGCAAAAGCGAATGATAAAAACACTTTCATCCGTATCGGGATGTCAGGCACTGGCGTAAGGCCTAACTATCAGGTTGAGTAAGTTAAGTGGAATGCAACATTGATTGAGTAAACTGTGAGCAGTGAAGCTGCTGCCAGAGGTACACCAATGCTGATCCCACCGAATGAACAAAGCCTGTTGCTGGCAGAGCGCTGGCTGAAACTGTTATACGATCTCGGGCGGGCTCAGGGCACACTCACCGCCTACCGCAGCGCCCTTCATCATTACTTTTCGTTCTGCAGCGAGAACGGAATTGAACCTGAAAAGGCCCGGTTTGAAGACCTGGCCGCCTACATCAGTCCCCAGTTGCCCGGTATGCCTTATCCTGCGGCCAGCGCCACACTTCAACTTCGCCTGTCTGCGATCCGTCTCTGGTATGACTTTCTTATGTATCTGGACATCTGCACGATCAATCCGCTGCCACGGTCCGGCACGCCAGGCATGCTGTGTTCCGGCCGGGGACTGATTCCCCGCGTCGTAAAGCTGCCCCGCATTCCTGACGATACACAGTGGCAGGCTTTTCTTATTCACGCCGCCGCTTCCCCGCTGCGTGACCGCCTGATGCTGGCATTGACCTATTACGGCGCACTGCGGCGATCTGAAATTACCTCGCTCAGCATCGACGATTTCGATTTCGCACACCGGCTCATTCGCATCCGGGCAGAAACCACCAAGAACCGGCGTGAGCGTATTGTCTGTTACAGCCCGGCCGTTACACCCGTGCTGGCCGCCCACCTTATGCAGATGAAGCAAGCCGGAATCGCCAGAGGAGCCCTGTTCCGATCCGCGTCCGATCGCAATCAGGGCGCGCCGCTTTCAATCTGGACATGGAGCAAAACGATACGGAAATGGGCGCTTGAGGCCGGGCTACCGGACATATCAACTCATACCTTCCGGCATCTTCGGCTGACGCACCTGGCTCGTGCGGGCTGGAAGCTGCATGAACTGGCTACCTATGCAGGACACCGCGATTTGGCCACAACACAGATTTATATCCACCTGTCGGGCCGCGATCTTGCTGCCAGGATGGCGGGGGCGATTGAAATGGCAGATATCAGAATGGCGAACCTCATTTTCAGCGCGGAGAAATAGCATGAGCTCACACACACCGATTAGAAGTATCTGGCGTCCCTTCTACATGGCTGAATACCGGCTTGAAAGGTCACTGACTTCCGCTGAACGAACGGCGCTGGCAAGCTCACACAGCCGGTCTGGAATGTTGCGGATGAAGCCTGAGCCGGACCTCATCAGGCCGCTGACGGATATTGCCGCCGGAAGCGGATGCGGTAGCAAAATCACCAGGCTCATGATCGCCAGGTTGATGCGTGAAATGCATGCAACCGGCACGCCCAGCTGGTGCTGGCCGCAGGAACACTGGCAGACACTCTGCCGGGAAGTCCGGGAGGGCCGTCCGTTAATGGCCGCCTTTGCCTGGCATCTTGCTGATTCGCATGATCCGCTCAGCCTGCCCGATATCCGGAAACCGGCACTTTATGCCTCTGCCATCTTTGGCCAGGCTGTTTATCACCAGGAACTGCAACGACTGACCGATACGCTGACGTCGCTGGGTTATGCCCCGGCCAGCCAGAAAAATCATGTCTCAGGCATACTGGCGACGCTGATGATCGTGAACAGGGATCCCCGGCTGGAGTCATTTACGCCGGAACTGCTCTGGCAGGTCCAGACCGGCATGGAGGCCGGAACTTCCCGGTATGTCGGTCGGGTTTCACACGCACTCGCCGCGCTGGGCATTATCAGCACACCAATGAGGATGCGAAACTACACGCAATGGTATGAAAAGCCTCTCGAAGGAATCGATCCGGCCTGGGTACACTGGTGCCGCCGCTGGCGCGAAACGTCGGTGCTCAGGCCGGGCACCCGTGAAAACCAGTACAGCTTTATTCTGCGCTGCGGCCTCTGGCTGGCAAAGGATCATCCGCAGGTGCGGGAACCGGCGGACTGGACCATGGAAACCGGCGCCAGCTTCATTGCGGCGGTAGGCCGGATGAACGTGGATGAGCTTCAGCTTGGCACGGAGAGGGGGACCAGGAAGTCGGCCCGCTCCGGCGAGCCCATGATGCCGCATTCAAGGGCGCATTTTATCTATTCACTGCGTCGTTTTATGATTGATTATGAAAACTGGGGCTGGGGCCGGCTTCGCTTCAGCCCTTCCCGTCATCTTTCCACGCCCGACACGCCCCTGTTCCGGCGCGGCGTTAATCCACGGGTTATCGACGATCCGGTCTGGCTTAAACTCATCTGGGCAAGCCTCAATCTGCGTCAGGAAGACCTGCTCACTGAAATACATTATCCGCTGGCCATGTTGCAGGCGATCGCCGTTATCTGGACCCATGCAGGGCTGCGGAAAAACGAGCTACTTCGTCTGACGACAGGGTGAATCACTCCGCAGGCGGATGACATCGTGAAGGAGGACGGAAGCATTATCCCGGCCGGAACGCTGTGCTACCTGAATATCCCCGCCGGAAAAACCTCAAAAGCCTTTGTTAAGCCGGTTGCAGCCGTGGTGAAAAAATACGTCGATCTCTGGCTGGATGAGCGCCCGACGGAACAGGCAATGCTGGCCGACGATCGAACGGGTGAGAAAGTCCGTCTTCTGTTTCAGTATCGCGGTAAGCCTGCCGGCGGCACCATTCTCAATAACACGGTAATACCGATGCTGTGCGCGCGAGCGGGCGTACCCTCAGAAGACAGCGGCGGTACCATAACCAGCCACCGGGGGCGGGCCTCCGCAGTGACCGCGCTGGCGAGCGTTCCTCAGGGGATGTCGCTGTACGAGCTGATGCAGTGGACGGGGCACTCTACGCCTCAGTCCACCATGCATTATCTTCGTATCCGCCCGACGCAGCTGGCAGCTTCGTTTGTCAAAGCAGACAGGGTTGCTCACATGATAAGCGTGCTCATTGACCACGATCCGGAAACCGCCAGCCTGACAGGACCCGCAACCTATTACGATTTGGGTGACTCATACTGCACGAACCCCTTCTGGAGCAGCTGTCAGCACCGGATGGCCTGCATCGGCTGCGATTTTAACCTGCTCAAAGACAGCGCGCGCGGGCTGATACTGGAAAGCAAAGCCTCAGTCAGACGTTACCTTGAAGAGGTTCCGCTCACGCCCGATGAGAAAGCCATCGTGGAGCAGGACGCAGAGAAAATTGAACAGGCACTTAAAAGATTGCCCCTTAAATCTGAAAGGTGAAAGGGGCCGCTTGGTGCCAGAAGCGGAAGTTGCACGCATTCCTGTTAATCAACCGCTGAACCACATAACAGAAGTAGAGTTCAGAAATGTTCTACTCCTGTCTATGCGGGAGACTTTTCAGCGCTCTACTGTAGTTTCCAGAGACGCGGCAGGCAAACGGGGCTGTGAACGTTGCCACCCTGCGCCGTAGCGGGTGTACTGCGGTGGTACTGGCAGAGTAATTTTCAGGTCGTCCGCAGCGGTCCGCGCCCAGAACGGATCGATCAACATATCGCGACCCACCAGAATAATATCGGCTCTGCCGTTTTGAAGAATGTCTTCTGCCTGACGGCCTGTTTCGATTAGTCCTACTGCTCCGGTTTTAATTTCCAGTTCGCGGCGCAGAAACTCGGCCGCAGGCACCTGGTAGTTGGGGTAGGTATTGACCTGTACCATCGCGATACCGCCGCTTGAGCAGTCTATCAGGTCGATGCCCTGTTCTTTCATCCACCGGCCATAGACCAGGAAGTCCTCCGGACGGTTACCCCCTTCTGCGTAGTCGGTTGAAGAGATACGCAGGAACAGCGGTCCCTTCCATTCGCTGCGCACCGCGTCAATCACTTCACGCACCATGCGGTAGCGGTTTTCCTGAGTACCACCGTATTCGTCAGTGCGCTTGTTGGCGAGCGGCGACAAAAATTGATTCAGAAGGAAGCCGTGTGCGCCGTGAATCTCAAGCACGTCGAAGCCGGCTTTCCTCACACGGCGCGCGGCATGGCGGAATGCATCGACCACTTCTTTTATCTGCTCAACTCGCATTTCCTGAGGCACGCGCGAATCAGGCGTAAACGGGATGGCTGATGGCGCAATAGACGTCAGATGGTCTATGCCCAGCTGTCGGCCGGCGTGACCTATTTGCGCGCCAGCTCTGGCACCGAAGCGATGGATCGCCGCAGTCACTCGCTGTAGCCCCTCAACGTGACTATCGTCCCAGATGCCAATATCGCCGGGTCCGATAGGGCCGTTTGGCAGCACAGATGCGGTTTCAAGCATAATCAGGCCTGCACCGCCCAGGGCGCGCGCGCCGTAATGAATAACGTGGAAGTCGTTGATATGACCATCGTCAGACGCGGAGTGCATGCACATGGGCGACATGGCGATACGGTTACGGAATTCAACGCCGTTAATGGTAAGCGGTTCAAAAAGTAAGGCTGACATGACATTCTCCAGAATGTGTTTCATATTTGACCCGCTGAAAGTAACATACAAACTTATTTAGTTAATACGGCAATAAAATGCGCATACTTACCAAAAGGTAACTTAGGAAAAAAATGAAAAAACTACGTAACTATGACTCAGCGCCCGGCTGCTCTATGGAGGCGGCACTACATATCATGGGGGGGAAGTGGAAAGGGGTCATCCTCTATCATCTGTTAAAGGACGGCACACTCCGGTTCAGCGAGCTGCAACGCTCAATGCCCAGCATCAACCAGCGGCTGCTGACCAAACAATTGCGTGAGCTGGAAGAGGACGGGCTGGTCACACGGGAAGTCTTTCCGGTGGTGCCACCCCGGGTTGAGTATTCACTTACCGACGAGGGGCGGCAACTGAATAAACTCGTTCTGGACCTGAGCCTCTGGGGCCGGCAATGGCTGGAAAGGCGCGGTATGAAAACGGCTGTCGAAGAAAAACTGGATGACCTGAAAAAGTTACTGGGTGAACCTGAATAATTACAGTCAGGTATTTTCATGAGATGTGTTTCTGCTGATGACGGAAAACACGTTTTGCTGTAGCTGAATATCTGACAAAATGATAATTGTCCATGTTATGAAGGTATGAGAGCATTACCTAAACTGGGCATTTTTTATCTAAATTATTATTTTAATAATAAAAAATGGCTTGCTGGTGAGTCCCTCCCTGGCATAAGCGAAAGTAAGTAAATCCAGAAAGTAAATTCTCGTTTTCTCTTCAATAACAAAAGAACAGAAATGGAGGGAACAGGCAGCATTCCCCTCTAACTTTACATCAATATTTACTCAGACCCGGCTGTGAGCTTTTAAAGGGCGGTGGTTGCTTTTCCCACCGGTTAATGACCAGCGGAGCCACAACGTTTCCAAGCACATTAAGAGTTGTTGTACCACTGTCAATAATACGGAAGATTCCGGCTATCAGTGCAACGGCATCAAGCGGCAGTCCCGCCGAGGCAAGCGTGGCGGAGAGAATGAGAATGGCGAACCCCGGTACACCGGCAGCCCCTTTCGATGTCAGCACCATCGTCACAACTAAGATCACCTGCTGCATCAGCGTCAGGTCGATACCGTAAAGCTGAGCCACAAAGATGGTTGCCACCCCCAGAAATATCGACGCGCCGTCCAGGTTAAAAGCATAACCCACGGGCACCACAAAACTGACGATCCGTGCCGGCACGCCATAGCGTTCGAGCTTGTACATCAGCTGGGGCATAACCGCTGCCGAAGCGGCGCTTGAGAATGCCAGCACCAGTTCCTGGCGGAAATGCTTTATCAGCTTAAAGACGTTTTCACCGATCAGCGCACAGATCCCGCCCAGCACAATCAGGGCAAATAAAACCAGCCCCAGATAGACGGTACCTACCAGTTTGAGCAGGGGTAAAAGTGAGGCAAAACCAAACGTGGATACGGTCGCACCAATCATGCCGAACACGCCAACCGGTGCATAAGCCATCACGATCGACACTACCCTGAACATGCCGTCGGATACGCTCTGGAGAACGCTGAGGATCGGTGCCGTTTTGTCCCTGGGAAGACCATTGAGCGCCAGGCCGAACAGTACGGCAAAGAACAAAACCGACAGAAGTTTGCCCTCAGAGAGCGCAACAAACAGATTATCAGGCACGATATTCTGCAGGATCACCAGTGCTCCCCTGGCCGGCTCCATTTTCATGTGCCCGTCGCCGTGCGCCATTCCCTGAATAGTAGTACCTTCGCCGGGTGAAATTAAGTTAGCCAGCACAAGGCCAAAGATGATGGCCAGTCCCGTCACGGTAAAGAAATAGCCCAGCGCTTTCACACCCATTCGTCCGAACGACTTGTTGTCACCGCTTCCGGTTATGCCAAGGATCATGCAGCAGAACACAATAGGCACTACGACCATTTTCATCATTTTGATAAAAATATCGCCAAGCGGCTTGAGAATTTCGTGGCTGACCCACTGCTGATATTCGGGGTGCGTATTAAAATACCAGCCCACAATGATTCCCAGTGTAAGACCAATAACTATCTGCCAGACCAGTGTTATTTTTTTCATTATGCCCTCGTTTAAAACAGGGGCAACCTCCGCTTGTATGAGGCAGAAGTTACGCTAAGTAAGTCGGGTGAAGGAGTGTTGTGGCATGACCTCAAGTCATGCCTGGGGGCTTATTTTGCGAAAAGCTGGCTCATATCCTTGAACGCCTTAAACTCCAGCGCATTGCCGCACGGGTCAAACAGAAACATAGTGGCCTGCTCGCCGACCTGTCCCTTAAAGCGGATATAAGGTTCGATAACAAATTTAGTGTTGAATGATTTGAGGCGCTCAGCAAGCGCTTCCCATTCTTCCCACTTCAGGATGATGCCAAAATGCGGAACCGGGACGTCATGACCGTCGACGGAGTTGGAGTGTACGCTCTCCTGCGATGCGGTTTTAGGGTGTTCGTGAATGACCAGCTGATGGCCGTAGAAGTCAAAGTCTACCCACTGCTCGCTTGATCGGCCTTCGCTCAGGCCAAAGACCTCGCCATAAAAATGACGGGTTGCTTTAAGATCGTATACAGGTATCGCCAGATGGAAGGGAGAAAGACTCATTTATGCATCCTCAGTAAGAATATTCGCCAGCTTGCGGCATGATCGTTAGTTTCTGGAGGCGCAATGTGTAATGCAGAGTCAGGCTTTCGTAGCCTGCGTGCATTAACATTACCGTCACAAATGAGCTTATTAATAATTTAATTTGATTAAAATCAATTTATATCTTTATATAGCACAAATAATATTTGTGTAGTGTGGGTGTGATGATCCGTGAGCTGAAAACGTTTCTGATGGTGGCGAAGGAAGGAACCTTTGCGGCGGCGGGCAACAAAATCGGGCTGACCCAGGCAGCTGTAAGCGCCCAGATGCAGAGGCTGGAGGCCGATTTAAACTTTCCGCTGTTTGACCGGTCGGGGAGGAACGCCCGTCTGAACCAGAAAGGGTTGCAACTGGTGTCTCAGGCAAAGGAGCTTCTCTCACTGTATGACGGTCTTGGTGAGCGACTCAACCGGGCGACACCCGGTAAAATCATCACGATAGGCGCCATTGCCTCGATACAGCGAACCCTGCTTCCTAATGCACTGACCGCCTTCTGCAGACAGAGTGCCGGATGCCGCATACGCGTTATACCGGGACTGTCGATGGACCTGATTAATCTCGTAGACGCAGGCGAAATTGATATGGCCGCCGTGCTGAAACCTCCATTTGCACTGCCGGCGGGGCTGATGTGGAGTGCGCTGGCTCATGAACCTTTCCATCTCATCGTGCCGAAAAATGTCGCCGGTGACGACATTGTCACGCTGCTGAGCAGCCAGCCTTTTATCCGCTACGATCGCTCATCCTTTGGCGGGCGCCAGGTTGACCGCTTTGTTCGGGACATGAAACTTTCGGTCAACGAAATCTGCGAGGTGGATGAGCTGGAGGCCATCCTCAAGCTCGTCAGTAATGGCATGGGCGTTGCCCTGCTGCCCCGGACCGCAGCCTGGCGGCGCTGGCCAGCCTCCGTCAGGGCAATCAGCCTCGGAGATAACGTATTTTACCGGGACGTGGGGCTAATACATCGCCCGCTGGAAAACCTTGACGATGATGTCAGGCGGATTTCCGAGCAGATTATACTGCTGGCAAACCGGCAAACCCTTGCGGCGCCAGCGTGAGTCTTAAGACGGGATGATCCTGCGCACGTCTCAGGTTCAGCCCTGCGGCGCGCCGGGCGTCACCAGCGTTGAATCAGGCACCTCTACCGCGTCACCGGTCGAGTAAAAATTTCCGCCCGCAATGTAGTGCAGGCTTCGCCAGTCTGCAGCTCCCCGTTCAAACTGCCAGTGCCCGTCCTTAAACGCGCGACTGTCCGCCCATGCTGCTTTTATCTCACCGATGAAGAGATCATATGCCTGCTGGTTATGCTCTTCAGGGATAAGTTCGCAACAGAGCCACGCCGCGCATCCTGACACCGCTGGCACATCCGCGCCGGGCAGCTCAAACAGCGACACTCCTGACTGCCTGAGCTTATCCGCTTCGCAGGACAGGGAATGCGACCCAAGGTAGTGCACAAGTGATGCCTGAGCGGCCACCGGGACCTGAATCACAAACGAGCGGCTTTTCTCAATCAGCTCGCGGGTGAAGGCCGTTTTGTCCAGCACGACGGTCAGCCGCGGCGGCTCAAAATCCAGCGCGCAGACCCATGAGGCTGCCATCACGTTATCTGTTCCGTTATAGCGCGCTGAGACCAGCGTTGCCGGCCCGTGATTAATCAGCCTGTAAGCTCTGGCTGGTTCAACAGGACGGATGTGTTCATTCATTTCTGTACTCCGTGATGCTATGACTGGTTTTCAAGGTAGGCTGCAAGGCTGTGATGGCCTGACGCGATCAGCTCCAGGACGTTCGCTTCCATTGCCTGCGCATCGCTGCAGGAGCGAGCGCTAAAAACTGCCTGCCACACGATGACCGTTTCGTCGCGATCGTTCAGTGGAACAAGGCTGACTGTTGCCACATAGTCATCCACGGCCAGCGGCGTCTCGATGAAACGATAGGAGAACGTACGCTTATCTGCATCCAGCATAAGCAGCTCTTCGCGAAGAACGTCGCCGTTTTCCAGCACCAGCCGGCGCCGGCAACCCGGCCGACCGTCCGGCTGATTGTTTTCGATTTCGCTGCTGCGGATGGCTGGATGCCAGTCGCTGATGCGTCCAAACTGGCTGAGCGTCTGCCAGACGCGGTCCGCGCTGGTTTTAACCACGGCATTAAAGTTCACTACAGACATAACAGTTCCTTTTTATTCTTCATTACAGGGAAAAGACGTTTCAGAATTTATTTCACCTGCAGACACAATATGAATACCCGGTTCGTGCGCCTTCACTGCGCTGAGCAGGTGTCGGGCTATCTCTTCAGCCGGGCTGAGCTGCCAGCTGCGTGGCAGAACCGGCGACAAGAGCCTGAGTGCAAGCTTCAGCGCCGTTTCGCCTGGGCGGGATTCCGCCCGATCGCCGGCAATAACGCCAGGACGAACCAGCGTCAGTGAGTTAAAGTTTTCACGCCCCAGCGCCTCTTCAAGCTCACCTTTCACGCGGTTATAAAAAAAACGGGAACCGGTGTTCGCGCCAGCTGCGGAGGTCAGCGCGAAGGCTGAGGCACCGCCAGTACGCGCCAGCCGGGCAAACGTCAGCGGATAATCATAATCAACCCGCCGGAATGCCTCCCGGCTGCCCGCCTTGCTGATTGTGGTACCAAGCGCACAGATAACCGCGTCAACGCGCCACGCCGGATCGTCAGCGTCTGGCGCATCAAAATCGATAAGGGGATTGATGAGCCGGGTCCGGTCAGTCAGACTCAATGCGAGAGGTTTTCGCGTAAGCGCAATGACGGTACCGATGTGCGGGCTGGCCAGTGCCTGACGCAGGACGTGGCTGCCGACGAGTCCCGTAGCGCCGAGCAACAGCAGCCGGACGTCCGAACCTGAGGACAGTGGCCTCTCCATCTCAGTGCCCTGCCATCGGTTCCAGCGCTTCCCGCACCGGAACCTCACCGTCGGTCAGTTCAATAATGACGCGACTGATGCGAGGCTGAGCGATAATTTCAGCCAGCGTGGCCGCCACGTTATCGCGGGTGACCTCACCATAAGGTATCGCCAGCCCGGCCCGCACATACCCCGAACCCTGGTCGTCCAGCAACAGGCCAGGACGCAAAATGACCCAGTCCAGCAGGCTTGCGACCAGCATGACTTCAGCCTGCTTTTTAACCCGCATATAGTTTTCAAAAGATGGCGAGTTGGACGCATCCCTGGAGGCTTCCGGAAATGCCGAAACCAGCAGAAAGCGCGAAATTCCGGCCAGTGCAGCCGCCTCTGCTGCTGTCTTCAGCCCTTCACCGTCGACGGCGTTTGTCATTTCAGGACCGCCTTTGCCGCCAGCACCGGCTGAAAAGACCACCACATCGCAGCCTTTCATAAGCGTCGCCAGGGCTGCCGTATCCAGCTCCGTCAGGCTCCCGCTGACGGGCTGTGCTCCCTGCTGACGAATCACCTGAGCCTGATCCGGGTGCCGATGCAGCGCATGAACCGTGAACTCTTTCTCTGAAAGCATTCTGGCCAGCCGAAGGCCGACCTTACCCGCGCCGCCGATAATAAAAACCGTATTCATATAAACTCCTGTGCGTATGGGTTTGCTGCTAAAACACCGACGGTCAGCTCGTGAACTGATGATAGACTTTTGCAATAACCTGCCAGCGATCGTCGATCCGGATGAGGGTCAGGTAATCGTTATAATCGGTGCCAATAGCATCATTTTCCATATCTACGCGCACCACCGACGTGGTCGGGGTGATCGCCAGTACATCAAGATGCGTTTCGATCTCTGGTGCACTGCCATTTTCACGAACAAATTTGTAGAGGTTGTCGACAGGTCCTCCCAGCAGCTCACCATCAGTAAAGCCATACATGACGGCATCTTTATGAAATGCCCCGGCCAGAGTTTCGGCACTGCCTTGTTTCAGGCCGTCAACGTAGCGACGCGCCGTGTCGAGAACGGCCTCATAGGCAGATACTGGGACGGTTTTAATATTATGGTTCATGTTTTTTCCTCACTGGATTTCGCCGCGCCTGACGACCAGGTGCGGCGGTTGGGGGAAGGCTACCGTCAGGAAGCGGCATGGGTATGATAGATTTTGCTCACCACGGTCCAGCGTCCGTTGACCTTCAGCAGGTTAAAGAAGTCCGTAAAGCGGAAGCCTGAAATATCGTCGGTATCGATACGCGCGCTTGCTGCGGTGCCCACGATGTCAACACGTACGATGGCAGCCTTCGCCTCAGGAGAGGGGCGGAACGCGGTATCAATGGTGTCGTAAAGTCCCTGAATTGAACCGCCTGTAAGATTTGCGTCTCCATCAACGCCAAAGATTGTCGCCTGCTCACTAAAGGCAGGCTTCATTATTTCACTTTTCGCCTGCTTTCCACCTTCGTTGTACTGGTTGAGTACGTCCACGATAGCGTTATATTCCTGCACGTAGGTTAGGTCGGTCATATCATCGGTCTCCGGTTTTGTTGTGGCGGACATCCGCAGGGATGCCCGTGAGTCGTTTGAAAATCGTCTTTGTTACCAACAGCAGCATCAGCCCCGCAGTAACGGCGGCCAGGCCGGTCAATACCTCAGCGTGCTGTAAAACGTCCCGGACGCTGAAGTCGCCGTCCAGAAGCACCTGAACGTCAGAAATAACGCTCCCGGCAGCGGCATAAACATACGTGCCGGGGATCAGCCCAGCCACGGTCGCAGTCGCATACTTTCTGAACGATATACCGCTGATCCCCAGCACGTAGTTCAGCGGCGCGAATGGTAAAACGGAGCTCAGACGCAGCAGCAAAATTACTGGCAGGGCATTGTTCTGCGACAATGAAAGCAGGTTGTTCAGATAGCGGTTCCGGCCTGCAGCGCGCGATGCAGCCGGAAGTAACTGCTTTTTGCTGATGCAAAACGCGAGCAGCGCGGAGGTGGTGCCCGCCAGCAGGGCCAGCACGGTTCCGCCGGCCGCACCAAACAGCCATCCGGCCATCGCGGTCAGCAGGGAAGCCGGGAAAAACATCAGCGTAGCCGCGACAAAAATAACGAAATACAGCACAGCCCCTGCTCCGCCAGAGGACTGCAGATAATGACTGACGGAGAACGCAAAGTCTGACATGTGCTTCATCCATTTGTGTAGTAATCACTATGTAATGTTATTATTGTATAGTGATCGCTATGTAATGTGTCAAGAGAATGATGATATGCCTGATGTAAAGACGAAAAATGCAGCTGCCCGTGGCGAAAAGCCTAAAGGCCGTCCGCGCAGCTTTAATCGCGACAGAGCCCTCATCAGGGCGCTGGAGATCTTCTGGCGTAAAGGATTTGAGCCCGCCTCCGTTGCTGAGCTCTGCGCCGCGATGGAAATCAATCCGCCCAGCCTTTACGCCGCCTTCGGTAATAAGGCGAAACTCTTTCTGGAGGCCGTGAGCTATTATGAAACGGTCTACTGGAAGGCAACCTGGGAGCGGCTTGAAGAGGAGCCGGATATCACGCGGGCGATTGATAAATTCTTCCTCGAAGCGGCTGATATTCTGCTTTCCCCTTCCGTACCCTGCGGCTGCATGGTGGTACTTGCCGCCATCAATGTATCTCAGGAGTCCTCGGACGTTGTGGAGGCCGTAAGTATCCTCAGGCAGGAAGGAAAAGATCTGTTTGAAAAGCGACTGCGCAGGGCCGTGACGGAGAAGCAGCTGCCGCCTGATACCGGTACCGCTGCGCTGGCGACCGTGCTTAATACGCTTCTTGAAGGCATGTCAATTGAAGCGAAAGACGGCGCCACGCCGGAAAGTCTCAGAGAGACCGGGCAATATGCTTCACGTCTGCTGCCCTGAAAAAACAATGATCGCACAAAATGCAATTACCGACACTAGACGACCGGTCAGTTTTTTGGCTATGCTAGCCGGACTATGAAAAAACAAGCGACAGACGTGCGTCAGCACATCATTGATGTTGCCCGGACGCTTATCACCCATAAAGGATACAGCGCTGTAGGACTGGCTGAGATTGTTAAAGCCGCCGGCATTCCTAAAGGATCGTTCTATTACTACTTCCAGTCCAAAGAAGAGTTTGCGGAGGCCCTGCTGGAACACTACTTCAACCATTATCTCGTTCAGGTTGAAGAGCAGTTGTACGGCAGCCAGCCCGCCAGAGAGCGGTTGCTACGCTATTTTGCGTTCTGGAAAGACACGCAGGGAGCCGACCTGCCGGAAAGCAAATGCCTTGTCGTCAAACTCGGTGCAGAAGTCTGCGACCAGTACGACAGCATGCGCAGCGTCCTGGCAAACGGAACCCGAGAAATCATTCTTCGGATCACGGCGTGCATACAGCAGGGGCAGAAAGATGGCTCCCTCACATCGTGTGTGGATGCAGAAGTCCTTGCAGAAGAGCTTTACCAGCTCTGGCTGGGCGCATCCCTGATGGCAAAAATCCACGCACCTGAACAGGCTTTTGACAAAGCAATGAGTGCAACAAAACGGCTGCTCGCGTAGCCGCATTTTTTTCTGTCAATTAACTAGACGACCGGTCAATTATTATGGAGTTATCATGACTGACAACAGCACCCGAACCGATCTCTTTTCTCCCGTAGCGATGGGGAAACTACAGCTAGCTAACCGTATCGTTATGGCGCCTGTAACCCGCAGTCGCTACGGCGAAGATGGCGTACCCGGTGAGTTACACGCGACTTACTACGCACAGCGTGCCAGCGCCGGCCTGATCATTTCAGAAGCCACGAATATTTCAGCTCAGGGCCGCGGCTATGCGGCAACGCCCGGGATATGGAGCGAAGAACAGGTGGCTGGCTGGAGAAAGGTCACTGACGCCGTTCATGCAGAAGGTGGAAAAATTGTCTGCCAGCTGTGGCACGTAGGTCGCTTTTCAAGCGTTGAGCTGCAACCCAATGGCGAGTCCCCTGTTGCCCCTTCCGCTATTCAGGCCGAGGGTCAGACCTATACCGTTAACGGCTTTGTGCCGGTTTCTATGCCGCGTGCGCTCGAAACCAGCGAGATTGCGGGCATTATTGAGCAGTACAAGCATGCTGCAGAAAGCGCTCTGCGCGCAGGTTTTGACGGCGTGGAAGTGCACTCTGCCAACAGCTACCTGCTCGATCAGTTCCTGCGTGATTCAACTAACCACCGCACCGACGCCTATGGCGGATCAATTGAAAACCGCGCACGCCTGACGCTGGAAGTCACTGAGGCAATCGTCAACATCTGGGGTAATGATCGCGTAGGTATTCGCTTGTCCCCGGTTACCCCTGACGCGGGTAACACGCCGCCGGACAGCAATGTGATGGCGATGTATGGCTATCTGATCAAGCAGCTTAACCGCTTTAATCTGGCGTATCTGCACTTTGTTGAGGGCGCAACGGCAACCTCACGCGATGTGCCTGCTGACGTGGATATGGATGCGCTGAGCGCACAGTTTAACGGTCCGTTTATCGGGAACAATAACTATGACCTGGAGATGGCCATCAGCCGCCGTAACGCCGGGCTCATCGATGCTGTCGCCTTCGGCCGCCTGTTCATTTCTAACCCGGACCTGGTCAGGAGACTGCGTTATGGCGCCGGGCTGACCATCGCGCCGAAAGAAGCGTATTACGGCGGTGGCGCGGAGGGTTATACCGACTGGCCGGAAGGTAATTACTGATAAACCACACCGGCGGGTTCTGCCCGCCGCCTGTTCCCTGATAAAGAAGGATAAGAAAATGAATCATCTGCAGAACAAAACAGCTGTTATTACTGGCGCGTCATCAGGCATTGGTGCCGCAACCGCGCTGGAACTTGCCCGTCATGGCGTAAATATCGTTGCGGCCGCACTGGATCAGAGTGGCCTTGACAGGCTGGTAAAGGATATTGAGTCCGCTGGCGGCCATGCTTCCGGTCTGGTGACTGATGTGACAAGTCTGGAAGAGACAAAGGCGTTAGTAAAGCATGCTACTGATACCTTCGGTGCTGTTGATATCCTGATTAATAATGCCGGATTAATGCTGTTTTCCGCCTGGAGCGACATCGCGTGGGACGACTGGAACAAAATGGTCGACGTCAACATCAAGGGGTATCTGAATGCGATTGCATCCGTACTCCCGGTTATGCTCAGCAAAAGTGACGGTCAGATTCTGAACATGGCTTCTGTCGCGGGGCATCAGGTTGACGCCGGCGCGGGTGTGTACAGTGCGAGCAAATTCTTTGTACATGCCATGACGGAATCTATGCGTAAAGATCTGGGCGTGAATAAAGGCATCAGGGTGAATACTATTAGCCCCGGCGTTATCAACACCGGATGGGCTGATAAGGTAAGTGACCCGGAAGGACGTAAGGTGGCTCAGGAACTGACAAAAATTGCAATCAGCCCGCAGGATGTGGCAAATGCGGTGGTCTACGCGCTTAACCAGCCTAAAAACGTGACAGTCAACGATCTTATAGTCTCCCCTACGAAGCAAAACTGGTAAATCAGAAGTGGCAGCCTGCTGGTTGCCACTTCATTTCTGAAATAGCCGGCTTCAGCCTATTGTCTTTAGACGGAAGCAGTCTGCAGCGCATCAAGTAACCTGCTCCCCATTGATTCATAAATGACAATCTAAACAATGTCCACAGATCGCTCATAGCTGCCCCTACCTAACGTCTTGATGGGCAGCTTCGTGCCAAGAGCGGAAGTTTCCAACGCTATTATTTTTGCCAATCTAAAGGGAGCAGGTCAGGAAGGCCGCAACATTCACTTGCCAGCGCACAGATGCTCATTAATACTGTATATACGAACAGTATTAATGAGCGGAAATTTATGTATGTCACAGCAATTCCCATAAACTCTCCACTGCTATGTATACGGATCATCCTGATACTAGAGCCCACGCTTATGACGCAGCTTTCGTGTTCAGCCTTAACACCGCAATGCATAGAGAAGCGTTCTGCTATCCAAAAATTCGTATGGCTTTTTAACAGCATGCGTGCTTGCTGGAGGTAGATATGCACATGTTTGGACTTGCCGACGTCAACTCCTTTTATGCCAGTTGCGAAGCACTTTTCCGTCCGGATTTGCGTGGTAAGCCGGTTGTGGTACTCAGCAATAACGACGGTTATGTTATCGCGCGCAGCGCAGGTGCAAAAGCGTTGGGCATAAAAATGGGGGCCCCCTGGTTTCAGATAAAGAATCAACCTTATCCAGAAAAGGTCTTTATTTTCAGTTCGAACTACGGGCTTTACCATAATCTCAGCCAGCGCGTGATGACTGCGCTGGAAGAGTTGACGCCTCGCGTCGAGCAGTACAGCATTGATGAAATGTTTCTCGATCTGACCGGAATTAACGGATGCGAAGACTTTGAGCATTTTGGTCGTCGACTGCGGACTCACGTGCTGAATACGACCGGGCTGACAGTGGGCGTCGGTATGGGGCCGACAAAAACACTGGCGAAATCTGCTCAGTGGGCAAGCAAGGAGTGGAAGCAATTCAGGGGCGTACTGGCGCTGACGCCTGAGAACCCGAAGCGAACCGCTACTCTTCTGGAGAATCAGCCCGTCGAGGAAATCTGGGGAGTTGGTCGCCGCATAGGCAAACGCCTTAATCTGATAGGTATCCATAATGCCCTGCAACTCTCACGCGCCCACCCTGCCCTAATCCGCAAAGATTTTAACGTGGTGCTGGAGAGAACCGTGCGCGAACTAAACGGCGAATCCTGCATTCCCATCGAGGAGCTCCCGCCGGCCAAACAGCAGATATGCTGCTCAAGGTCCTTTGGTGAGCGCATCACCTCAAAGGTGGCCATGCAGCAGGCGCTTTGCCAGTACGCCACTCGCGCGGCTGAGAAGCTCCGGGGGGAACGACAGTTCTGCCGGCGCATCAGCGTATTCATCCGGACGTCGCCGCACGCCGTAAATGAAGTGTTTTACGGGAACACCGCCGGTGAGAAACTGATGCTGCCCACGCAGGATACGCGCGACATCATTGAGGTGGCCATGCACAGCCTGGACCGCATCTGGCTTGATGATCGGCGGTACATGAAGGCCGGCATCATGCTTGATGACTTCACCCCAAACGGGGTCAGCCAGCTGAACCTCTTTGACGACGCGCAACCGCGGGCCAACAGCGCACAACTGATGAAAGTGCTCGACGGCATCAACCAGTCCGGGCTGGGTAGCGTGTGGTTTGCAGGACAGGGTGTCAATACCGAATGGAAAATGAAGCGGGAAATGCTTAGTCCTTCCTGGACTACACGCTGGTCAGATATTCCTGTTGCACGTGTATTGTAATCAGACCTGATATGCAGAATGTATGTCTTATTGATTTGAATTTGTATTCCACATAAAATTCCTAAATGATTTTGCCATAGCAATTAACGGGATAAACCATGAAAGGTTTGGTATATAAGTATTTGATAAAAAATAGGTTTCTAAGAGTTGTAGTATCGTGGAGTTGAACTAAATGCGCATGTTTGGCGGAAATTTAGAAACAGAGAATGCTTAGCTTAGCTTTCAGGCCCCTGATTTTTACAAGAAGCACATTAGTAATAGAGAAACTATGTTCTATTATAATATCATTATCAGATTTAGCTCATTTCCATGATACAAAAGCTTCGTCTGATAATTACCGCTTAGTTTTTGTTAAAAACTCCGATTCAAAATCATCTTCTGTTGTACTGGAAACGTCTTTCAGCGAAGAGCTGATTATTAAAGATATTGATAATTCCGTCCTTTTAGAACTAACGAATCCTAGTAATCATTCAACACCCCACTATTCAGAAAAAATTGGCACATTTAGAAACACCTTGGTGGAATACAGCCTAGAATATGATTATGGATTCGTTGAGATTGTAAGTCATTGGGATGAATTTATATCACTCTATAATAATAACCTTTCGACTTATATGAGTGGGTTTTCTTTCCATAAGGCCAGGAAAGAAGTTGCAAATGCCGAGACAGACTTCGCAGATAAAATATCAAAAATAATCAGCGAAATAACCTCGAAAATTTTAGCTATACCTGTGTCATTAGTTGCGTCTCTTGGCCTGTTAAAAGTTAACAGTAAAAGTGAAATGCTGATAATTTTCTCCGGAATTATTCTGGCTTCTCTCTTTGGTCATTTCACACTTAGTAACCAGAGAAATCAACTCGAAAGAATAGATCATGCAAAAAACATTATTTTTAAACCTTTAGTTAATAGTGAGAAAAAATACCCTACCGAGTTAAAGTGTGATATTGATTCGGCACTTACCGAGTTAAGTAAAAACTATGTAAAATGTCAGAAAACCATAACTAAGCTTATGTTCCTTTCATGGCTTCCAACCTCTGTCGCTGCGGGTATATTTATATCCAAGTTATTTTAACTCCAAAAAATAACCCTAGCTTGATAAGTTCCTTGAACAATTAAAATCAAAAATTTCATGCTGAGTTGGACGTAATTTATATGTTAATAAACTCATGGCGGTTAGGAGAAGCTCATGGCCTGCTGTTTGTTAACCATTATTCAAAAATTAATAAATTCTCATCAGTATAGGTAATCAAGGTGAACTTCCACTCCTCGCTCATAGCATACTTCACCTACCCACCGTCCGCTTCGTGCCAGAAGCAAACATAAAAAGTCAAAAAGGCCCCCTCTTCTACTGCGCCCTTATCTAAACAGTCTGGCTGCTGCTTTTAACGTCGCCTGTCGCCTCTTTTCAATAAAAGGCGCGGCCTGCTCCTGGGCGTTTTTTAACTGTTCTTTAGATGCGGTACGGAGTGAGCCGCAGGTAAAGGGAGGTTCGGGGTCATATTCCAAATGCAGTTGAATAGTCTGAGCAATATTGCTTCCGTGAATTTCTGACACAACGTTGAGCGCAAAATCGATACCTGATGTTACGCCTGCGCCGGTGATACGATTATGGTCACGAACTACGCGCTCATTGACCGGCTCCGCACCTAACAACGCGAGTTGATCCAGTGAAGCCCAGTGCGACGTTGCTTTATATCCATTCAGAAGCCCTGCTGCGCCCAGAACCAGCGACCCAGTGCAGACAGACGTCACCAGCCTGGCGTGTTCACTTTGGGAACGGATAAATGAAAGGACGTCGTCATCGTCCATCAGGTTTATCTGTCCTGGCCCACCGGGAACACAAATTACATCCAGTTGTGGACAGGTTTTAAATGTGGTCGTTGGCTGTATAGCCATCCCAAGATCGGACACGACAAGATCCCGGTTTTTCCAGATGAGATGAACCTGTGTGTTAGGTGCCCTGGCAAAAACTTCATACGGGCCAGTAAGATCAAGCTGAGTAAGCGCCGGAAACAGGAGCAGCCCGATGGATGTGCAGACAGAATCACTCATAGAAAATCCTTCTATCTTAAAAAGATATAATGGCTTTTCCTTTAATAAAGACAACCCTTTGCTTAAAATACTGACGCGCGCCGAATACATGTCATGCTCAACCCGGCGGTATTATGCTGGCGTTAAACGATGTCTTGCTGGCCTGACATCCTGACGGCTACGACGCGGGGGTCAGGCGCAACGTCATCCGAAACATGACAAGATTTATCCGCCCGTTTTTTCACGCTTAGCCATTGGTAATAACGAGCCGCCCTGTCACATGGCCCTGCGCGCTGAGTTCGTGTGCAGCCGACACCTCCTCAAGCGTGAAGGTGCGCTCCACCGGCAACGTGAACGCACCCGCGACAAACAACCTTGCGGCACGCTCCAGGGCTGGTGTGGCGTTACTGTCCTCAAACAACGTTCTCACCCCGTATTTGGGCGCCTGGAGGTCGGAGATTGAGACAACGCTTGACGGCGTACCGGTAATCGCCACCAAATCAGGTATGACGCCGGAGCCGGCGATGTCGACGGCCGCCTGTACACCGCCCACAGCTAGCGCGGCAACCCGTTCGGGAAGTCCGGGGCCGTAGGTCGTCGGAATCGCTTCCAACGATCGCAGATAGGGGTGCTTCGCCGCGCTAGCCGTGCCAATGGTATGGATGCCCGCTGCCCTGGCGAGTTGAATGACCGCAGAGCCAACCCCACCGGCGGCACCGCTGACTAACAGCGTTTCACCGGCTTTCAACGCTAACGCTTCGATGATTCGGGTGGCCGTCTCGACAGCCACCGGAAACGCCGCCGCCTCTTCAAACGAAAGGGTTGCAGGCTTGTGAGCCCATTCATAAAGGATCGCATATTCGGCCATTGTCGCATGGCCTCTGCCAAAGACCGGATCGCCGACTGACACGCCGGTCACCTCTTTCCCCACAGCGTCGACAACGCCCGCCGCGTCGTAACCCACGCCAGCCGGAAGCTCAAGCGGCATCATCTCGTGCATATATCCCGCGCGAAGTTTCCAGTCGATCGGATTGATGCCAGCCGCTTTGACTGCGATGCGTATCTGGCCAGGGCCGGGTTCAGGTAGATCGATATCTTCTACCTTCAGGACCTCTGGGCCGCCATATTCATAAAAACGGACTGCTTTCATTTGATAACTCCTTACCCTGTGATGAGAGGCCCTATCTTCCACTGAACCATAAATGGCGTATAGTGCTTAAAAACAAAACAGATTGTCTCAAATATGGAACGAAATATGGATCTTAGTGCACTCGCCGATTTCAATCTCGTTGCCACTCATGGCGGGTTTGGGCGTGCCAGCCGCGCGAGTGGACGGCCGAAAGCGACCCTGTCGCGCCATGTCAGCGCGCTGGAAGAGCAGATGAAAGTACGGCTGATCGAACGTGGTGGGCGCACGCTTCGTCTGACGCCGGAAGGCGCGATCCTGCATGCCCGTACCCTTGATCCCTTTGACGAAATTACGCAAGCGCTGGCAGAACTAAAAGCGGGCATAGGCCAGCCGCGTGGCGTATTGCGCGTTAGCGTGCCACTGTTATTCGCCGATGTCTCGGTTGGGCGCTTAAGCGCGGCCTTCTATGCCGCCTACCCCGAGATACGACTTGATGTCATCGCGGAAGATCGCCTCGTCGATTTGGTGAGCGATGGCTACGATGTCGTGGTGCGCTTCAATCCGCGCCACGACGACACGCTGGTCGGTCGCAAGTTTTTGAACGATCGCCTGGTACTTGTTGCGCCTCCACACCTGCCGCAGCCGCATTACGACGAGGAACCGCTGAAGCTGCCAGCGGTTGTACGCGCCGGTCGCGCCGTGGTTCCCGAATGGTCCATCATCGATGCTTCGGGCCGCGTGCGCACTTATCTCCCACAGCCAGTCATGTGCCTGTCGACGCCTTTTATGGCGCGCGATGCGGTACTTGCTGGCGCTGGCGTGGCCGTATTACCTCGCTCTGCCGTTGCTGACGCGTTAGCCTCGGGCCGGTTGGTCGAGTGGGGCACGGCGCAGGTGCCTGCTATCGAAGGTTGGGTACTGCACGCGTCGCGCCGACTGGTAAGTCCTAAGGTGAGCGCGTTCGTGGCGTTCCTGTGCGAGCACTTCGCCTGATGCGCGCATCGAAGCCGGTGGCTGTGTCCGCCCAGCCCAGCCGTACCAGACTCAAGCCAGCCACGTCCCGATGGCGCGGCGTTGACGTCCGCAACCTTTTGCGCACGTCAACGCAGAAGTCACGCGTGCAGAAGCTGCCCTGAAACAGGCCGCCGCAGCATGTGTTCCGCCTACTGTTCGGGAGGGATACGACGTCAGGCACTCTCCAGATGCACCGCGAGCCAGCGTCCGTGTTCATAGCGCAGCAAACCGGATGCCTCAAAGCGCCAGAGGTGAAGCCAGCCGTTATCCAGCAGTTGCCGGATGACCTCATGCTTTGCGATTACCGCTTCAATGGCAGTTTGCGGAGCATCGATGACCACGGTCAGACGCAGCGGCTCGTGCATCCAACGCTTGCCGTCATGGAGCGACTGCCGTGACAGACCGATGCGCAGATCGCCGCCGTTGCCCTCGAAGACGCCGATGCGTCCACCTACGACGTTATGCAACACCTTGTTGCCGCTGCCCAGCCTCTGCGGATCGCAAGTGGACGCGTGATACTGCCAGTTGATCCAGTGTGTGACCAGCATCGGGGCGGTCATCAGACCTTCCAGCAGGCTACCGTCAACATCCTGACTGGCATCGTAGTCATGCAGGAAACTGCGCCCGCTCAGGACTACGCCACGGCTGCGCTGACGAGGCGCGATCAGAAAGGCGGCGTTGCCAGCAAGCCCCCATTCAGGCCGGGTTTGTGCACCGTCGTTAGCGCGACGACGTAACTGCCCCAGTAACTCATCTTTAGGCGCTCGCGGGTCCAGTTGAAGATCAGGCACGCGGGCGCGGCGAACCTGGTCACAGGCTTGATTAACAATGGGTTGCAACCACGCGCAGCGCTCACGCGCACCTTGTGGCAACAGGTCGAGATCAAACCACTCGATTTCATCGGTGGTGGTATTGTGCAGCGCCGCCACAAACGCCGTGGAATCCGGGACGTTCACCCCCTGCAATTTCAGCCCCTGGCGTACCGCTGGCTCGTTGAGCAACTGCGCCAGGCTGCGCGCATTCACTTCGCCGGTCTGGCCACAGCATGCACCGCAGTCCAGTGCCGCTGCGTGGGCATTGTTGGCTGACTGACTGCCATGCCCAACGAGAAGCACTATCGGTGCCAGACGTTGTGTCAGGCCCATGGCATGAAGAATGCCTGCCGCCAGCTTAACTTTGGCCGCTGTATCCAGCCCAACCAGTTGAGGACGGCAGATCTCACGGTAGCGCGCGGGCAAGCCATCCTGGTCGTCGCGGGGACGTGCTTTTTTGCCTGGCAGTAACCTGTTCATCAGCTTGACGGAGTAGCTCAACCCGGCCGCTTCCACAAAAGAGAAAGCGGCACCCGGCCAGTGGCTAATGGCATGCCACTGATCGGCCATGGCAAACCGGGTCTGACGCGATCTGCTGGCTGCGCTTTGCCGTGCGGTATCGGCTTCGCACTGCGTCGAATCAGCACAGACAATACGGTCGTTGACCTCTATGGAAGGCGCAAGTAAGCCAGGTAACTGGGGACGCCGGGCTTGCGTAGCCAGCGGCGTGTAGGCAACCGGAAGGCCGAAGAATCCTGCACAGCCGATAGTCTGCATGCCAGGACTGGCGGCCTCCAGGGCGCGGCGCAACGGTTCACTACGCACATCAATGCAGAAGGCGGCCTGGACGTCGACAGCCTGCGCGCCCACCTCCTGGCCCTTTATCGAAGTCAGCCGATGCGCCAACTCACGCTGATAGCCGGTTTCCAGAGCCAGCTGCCAGACTTCGTCAACCAGCATGGCCTGTTCGGCCTCTTCCAGCACCTGAGGGGCTTGTGTCCAGGCGTGCTGAAGCGAGATAAATGCCTGCCGGGTAGCCGCATCATCTTTGCATTCTAAAAGGATCATGCCCCAGGCTAAACGAATAGCCAGCAACTCGCGCAGGTGCGTATCTTTGCCGCCCGCCAACTCAGCCTGCCAGCCCAGATATGCGCACCAGGATGCCCACCCATTGACGGTAAGCAACACCGATTCCAGATAATCTGCCCACACCGTTTCAGGCAGGCCCAAACGCTCGATGACCCAGCGCCCGGCATCCATGGCGTTATCCGGCAACGTCTTGATAGCCTTGTGGATGTTCGGTAAGCCCATTAACAAACCAATACCATGGTCGTGCTTCAGAGTATCTCGCCAGAAGGTGTACAACCCCTGGTGGCGATCGGGCTGCCAGCTCGCCTGATGTTCGTCGAAGTAAGCGGCGCAGGTCTGGCTAACCTGATGCGTGATCGCTTGCCGCCAGGATAACCTTTTGTGGCGATGGGGATCGTTGTCGAGCATATCGATGAGTAGCGGTAATTGTCCCTGCCGGGCGCTTGCGTGCAGCGCCTGGGTACACTGTTCAGCCGTCAGGCCAGCCGCTTGCGCCTCAGGTAGCTGACGCAGCGCATGGGTCAGATCGGCCATGCTAATGCGACCTTCGCGCCAGGCCAGGCTCTGCCGATCTCGCGGTGGGAAGACCTGAATACCACCGAGCACCGCCATCCGGGCAGCCACCTTGCGCACCGGCATGCCGATACGCGACCAATGCGGATTGACCGCGATAGCACGATCCAGTGGCCATGCAGGTGCAATCGCATGGCAGGCCTGCTGGCAGGCTTGCTCGATCGCAACCTGCCGTGAATCTGCATTGGCTGCGGATTGCGCCAGGCTCGCCGAAACGGGTTTCTCTTTGTGGGTCAGTGTATCCATCAGGAAACTCTCCAGTTTAGTGGTGTTAGTCAGTGCGGCCTGTCGGCAACAGGCGCATCAGGGACGTCAGGCTCAGCGGGCGTGGACGTTGCGGAAACCCCGTTCGCTGGCCATAGAAGCAGTGTCAGACGCGTATAGGCTTCGTCCAGGTAAAAACCCGCGTAGCTCCACCGACGCCAGCGCGACAAGCGTTGTGGCTGCTTTTGCAGCAACACCTGACAGACATACAGTGCTGCCATACCTGCCAGCGCGATCAGGCCCAGACGATCATCAGGAGCGTCCTGCAAACCGAGCGGCAGCGTATGCAAAGCCAGGGCAATCATCGTCAGGCCGATAACCGTGAAGAGTCCGAAAAGAGATTGCAGCGTACGTGTCGAACCGTCTTGCGCGTCAGGCAACCACAGCAAGGGCGCCCACGCCATGCCCAGCACAACACTCCACCACCAGGGCCAGGCGGCAAGACCTGCCAGCGTCAGCACCAGAAATACCGCTGAAATCGTTAATAGCGGGGCAAGAAGCACGCTCACCGTGCCGGGCAAGGAAACCCGGTGCAGCGCCTGCTGGCGAGTGTGTCTTACGCCTTCTGACGCGGACAGAAAAGCATGTGCTTTGTAGAGCGAATGACCAATGAGATGCAGAGCCGCCAGGGTAGTCAGGCCAAGTGCGCACTCAAGCAGCATAAAGCCCATTTGCGCGACGGTAGACCAGGCCAGGCGTACTTTTATGCTGATGCGCGTCAACATGACCATGCCTGTCAGCACCGCGGTCGTCAGCCCAAAAACCAGTAACAAGACTCGCGCAGCACTGGCCTGTTCTACCATCGGTGCGAAGCGAATCAGCACAAAGCCACCAAGATTGACGACGCCGGCATGCAGCAGCGCAGATACCGGCGTTGGGGCTTCCATCACCTGTATCAACCAGCCATGCACGGGCAGTAAGGCTGTGCGGAGAATGACCGCCATCACGAGCAACACGGCGCTCGCCTGCAAGGACACAGACGCACCCTGCTGGGCGATGTGCATCCACAGGGCTGACAGCGAGAAACTGCCAACATCCCACCAGGCCAGCGCGGAAGCGCCGAGCAACATCACGTCAGCCATCCGATCGGCAATGTATTTTTTGTGTGCCGCAAACAGGGCAAAGGGGCGATCCGGGTAAAAGCAAAGCAGGTGTTGCAGCGCTATGCCTACAGCGGCCCAGGCCGCGATGAGCAGCAGCCAGTTATCGGCCAGCAAGAGCAGATGGACACTGCCCAGAACAGCGGTCAGTGCGCCCATGTAGCGTCGCTGGTTGGCTTCCCCTTCAAGATAACGCGCAGAAAACGACGCGATGACGTTGCCGAGCAGCTGCACCAGCAAAGCCAACACCAGGCCAAACGTCGTGGCTTTGACTATGCCGGGCCATTGCACGACACGGATGTCCGCAGTAAGAGACAGTCCGGTGAAGACAATGGAGCCATACGACAGAATCTGCAAAACACGCCAGAGTGTCGGTGTAGGCACCCCGCCCCACCGCGTCAGTGCCGTTAACCCGAACATTAAAATTGCCGGTGCTAAAAAACAAACCAGGTAAAAAGCTTCAAGGATATTCATCGCCTAGCCCTTATGAATGTGACTGAGGGTATGTTCCTTGACGCAAACTATTCTGTAAAATATATTTATTTGAATAAATCAATACTTAAAAACGAACGATGAACCTTAACCAGCTAAATTTCCATCACCTTTTTTATTTTTGGCGCGTCGCCAAACTCGGGCACCTGACGCGGGCTGCCGAAGAGTTGGCGACCTCTCAATCGGCCGTTTCGGTGCAAATCCGACAGCTTGAGGAACGGCTTGGCGAAAGTTTATTAATCCGCAAAGGCCGCCGCCTGATCCTCACGGACACAGGTCAGCTGGTCATGGCCTATGCCGACAATATTTTTGGACTTAGCCAGGAGATGCTGGGACGCTTAAAAGGCCGTTCAGCCGGTGTCACACGGTTACGTGTGGGCAGCGTGGCAACCCTGTCGCGCAATTATCAGGAAAACTGGATTCGGCCTGCACTTACCGACCCTACTGTCGTGCTGACACTGGAGTCCGGATTGCTGGAAGGCCTGCTGGTCAGGTTGATGCAACATCAGCTCGATGTGGTGCTGGCCAATGAGACCGTTCCCGTGGACCCCGATCGTCCTTTGCACTTCGTGTATCTGGGCAGTCAGTCCATCTCTTTAGTCGGCCCGGCGAGCAAATGGGCATCGCGCCGTCTGCGCATCCCGGAAGATCTGGATAACGTGGAAATTGCCTTGCCCGGCCCACGTCATGCCTTGCGCGCGCAGTTTGATGTGCTGTGTTCTGCGGCGGGCGTAACGCCCAGAGTGCGCGCTGAAGTGGACGACATGGCTATGCTGCGTCTGATCGCTCGCGACAGCGGCTGGCTCACCGTATTGCCCGAGGTCGTGGTTCAGGATGAACTGCGTACCGGTATCCTTGTCACCGTAGGCCAATCGGCGGAGTTGCAGGAGCGCTTCTACGCCATTACCACGCCACACCGGCACCGTATCGACGTGCTGGAGCAACTCCTGACGGGGGCGCAAAAACGCCAGGCAGAAGGCTAAGCATCGTGCCGAGACAGGCAGCCTGACAACGTGCAGTTGACAGGCAATGGGCACGATGATCTCGCCCTTGTTTAGCGTGTTTCTCTGCCGGAAGCGGTCCGCTTCGTGAAAAGAAAGTGATTTCATTTGGGATCACCTCATTGCGTAACAGCTTGCTGTCATGCTTTTCGCAAAGCGGATCACAAATCGGCGCGTCAGATAACCCACTGCACAATTTAATATTGAATCTCCATTTTCACAGTGCCAGGATAAATCGGCATTACGCTTGTTACCGATTATCGGGCAAAACCTGAATGCAGGCTGGGGGATATTCCCTTCACCGCTGTATTTATGTTTTGCCCGATTTTGTTTCAGGAGTGAGCGATGCTGGTCAGACAAATACTGAATAATAATGTGGTCAGTGCGATTGATGATAACGGCCTTGAAGTTATTTTGACCGGACGCGGTCTGGGATTTAATACGCACAACGGTGCCAGTATTCATCCCCACGAGGCAGAAAAAATATTTCGTCTGGAAGATTCATCGATCTCTGCACGCTTTAAAGATCTGGTCAGTGAAGTGCCTATCGATATTCTCCAGCTTACCGCCGATATTGTCAGCCTGGCGCGCGAACAGCTGAATCATAAATTAAGTGAAGGGCTGTATGTTACGCTGGCCGACCATCTTCATTTTGCCCTGGAACGTCATAAAAATAACGCGCTGCTCGCGAATCCACTGGAGTGGGAAGTGCGCCATTTCTACACCGCTGAGTATGCGATTGGCCGTCAGGCGCTGGGCATGGTGGTCGCCCGCACCGGCATGCTGTTACCGGACAGTGAAGCCTGTAGCATTGCACTGCATATCGTTAACGCCGGGCTTAACGACACGCTGGGAAAAACCGCAAAAATTACCCAGCTCCTTTATCAGCTGCAACAAATCGTAAAATACTTTTTTACCCTTCATACAGATGAACACAGCCTGAATTACCAACGCTTTATTACGCATCTGAAGTTTTTTGCCCAGCGGGTCATCGATGGCGAGGTGTTAAATAATAACGATGACGAGTTTTTTGCGCTGGCGCAGCAGCGTTACGCGCGCACCCTTAAATGCGTTGACGCCATTAATGAGTTTGTTAAAAAACATTATCACCACAGCATGAGCAACTCTGAAAAACTCTATTTGACAGTGCACATCGAAAATATTGTGCAGCGCAGCGCGCCCGAGGTTTTACCCCCTAAAACGTAATGAAAAACCCATTCCGGCTTGTGACTGTTCAATCAGGCAAACCCCAGAAGCCTACCCACCCGGTTAACCCCGGTCATTGTGGATGACGTCATATTGACTTCAGTCTGGAGGGATTTATGAATTATCAGGACACCGCACAGCAAATCATTACACTGATTGGCGGGAAAGATAACGTACTGTCTTTATTTCACTGCATTACCCGCCTACGTTTTTTACTTAAAGATAACAGCCTGGCCAACCGTCAGGCGCTTGAAGCGCTGGATGGCGTGATGGGCGTTAACCTTTCTGGCGATCAGTTTCAGCTAATCATTGGCAATGAGGTTGACCCCTTGTGCAAGGCGCTGCTGAGCCAGTTGCCGTTACAGGACACCCCGCAGCGCGCCCCGTCGCGCAGCCATCCCGTCTCGGCGCTGCTGGAGGGATTATCCAGCATCTTTTCGCCCATTATTCCCGCCATTGCCGGTGCCGGTATCCTCAAGGGGATACTGGCGCTGTTGGTGGCGTTTCACTGGCTTGAAGCGCATAACCAGAGCTATCAGGTGCTGTTAGCCATCAGCGACGGCGTGTTTTATTTCCTGCCGCTGGCGCTGGCGTTCAGTGCGGCAAAGCGGTTTGGTGCCAATCCTTACGTCGCCGTGGCGCTGGCGGCCTCGCTCTTTCACCCTGCCCTGCAAACCCTGTTCAACGCCGGTGAGCCGATCCACTTTCTGGGATTACCCGTGCCCGCGGTGAATTATGCCTCGACGGTGATTCCGGTGCTGCTGTCGATATGGCTGCTGAGCTATGTGGAACGCCTGATCGACAGCCTGATGCCCGCGGCGCTGAAAACCATGTTTGTTCCGCTCCTGAGCCTGCTGATTGTCACACCTATTACGCTTATCGCCATCGGCCCATTGGGGATCTTTGCCGGTAACGCGCTGACCGGCGGCATTATCTGGCTGGTGGAAAACATGGGGATTGTCGCCGGCATTGTAGTAGGCGGGACATTATCGCTGATTATTATTACCGGTATGCACTATGTACTGGTGCCCGTCATGATCCACAACATCAGCCAACTGGGTTTCGACCCGTTTAAAATCCTGTTTTATGTTGCCAATCTCGGTCAGGCAGGTGCGGCATTCGGCGTATTCCTGCGGGCCAGAGATAAAAAGCTTAAGTCACTGGCGCTCACCACCAGCTTCAGCGCCGCAATGGGCATTACCGAACCCGCGATGTACGGCATCAATATTCGTTACAAACGACCGTTTGCTGCTGCCCTGCTCGGCGGGGCCTGCGGCGGCGCGTTTGCAATGGCAATGGGCGTAAAAACCTATGCGTTTGCGCTCAGCGGACTGCCCGGCATTCCTGCGCTGGTCGGCCCGACCTTTATCTATGCCCTGCTCAGTCTGGCAATCGCCTTTGGCAGCGCCGCGCTGCTCACCGTGCTGCTGGGTTTTGATGAGTCGACCCAGCAGTCCGCCGCCGATGTGGCGTCCGCACCCGGTCTTCATCGTCACGATCCCGAAAAACTCTTTGCGCCCGTGAGTGGTGAGATTACGCCGCTGAGTGCGCTGGCCGATCCGGTTTTTGCCGACGAGATTTTTGGTAAAGGACTGGCTATCTACCCGACGAGTGGCGAACTGCGTTCTCCGGTGGACGGCCGAGTCGAGTCGCTGTTTGAAACCCACCATGCGCTGGGGCTGAAGAGCGACACCGGTGCGGAAATCCTGATCCACATTGGCATCGACACCGTCAAACTCGGCGGCCGCCACTTCACCAGCCATATTCAGCCCGGACAGTTTATCGGCACGGGCGATCTGTTAGTCACGTTCGATCTTGCCGCGCTTCAGGCCGAAGGCATCGACCCGAGCGTAATTGTGATTGTGACTAACAGCGAGCGCTATGGCGCTATCCACCCGGTCAAAGCCACCGGGAAAATCGCCTGTCGCGATGCCTTTCTGACACTCACCGCCGCAGCGGTTTAAGGAGCAAAATATGACGTATCCAACAGCCTTCCCTGAGGGTTTTTTGTGGGGCGGAGCAACCGCCGCGAATCAGCTTGAAGGTGCCTGGGATGTCGGTGGCAAAGGATTATCGGTTTCCGATGTGTATACTTTTGACACGGCTACCCCGCAATCACAATGGCTGGATCAGTGGCTCAGCATGACGCATGCTCAGGTCGCAGAAGCCCAGAACCCAGACAGTAAAAAGTATTATCCCAAGCGCAAAGGCAACGGCTTTTACACCCATTTCAAAGAGGATATCGCGCTGTTCGCCGGTATGGGATTTAAATGCTTTCGTATGTCGATTGCCTGGACGCGCATCTTTCCGCGCGGCGATGAGGCGGAACCCAACGAGGCGGGCCTGCAGTTTTATGATGAGGTACTGGATGCCCTGCTCGCACAGGGTATTGAACCCATTGTCTCGCTGTCGCATTACGAGATGCCGCTGGCGCTGGTGACAGACTATGGTGGCTGGCCGAACCGTCAACTGGTGGACTTTTACGTCCGCTTTGCCACCACGGTATTCACCCGCTATCGCAAGAAAGTGAAGTACTGGATGACCTTTAACGAGATCAACTGCGTGAAGCACCATCCGTATGTGAGCGTGGGCGTGATTGAGGAAGGTCATCCTCACCAGGAGCAAGCTAAATATCAGGGCGCGCACCATCAGTTTGTCGCCAGCGCGCTGGCCACCAAAGCGTGCCACGCGATTATCCCCGGTTCTCAGGTGGGTTGTATGATCAGCTATCAGATCCTCTATCCGCACACCTGCCATCCGGATGACGTACAGGCCTGTGAAGAGATGCAGCGCGTGTCGTTATTTTTTAGCGATGTGCAGGCGCGCGGTTATTATCCGGCTTATGCCGACAGAATGCTGGCGGAAAAAGGCGTACAGCTCATTAAGGCCGTGGGCGACGATGAGATCCTGCGGCAACATCCGGTGGACTTTGTTTCCTTCAGCTATTACATGTCCAGCACCGTCAGCGCCCAGCCGGAAAAACTGACCGGCGCGCAGGGCAACCTGATTACCGGCGGGATTCGTAACCCGCATCTGGCGACCAGTCAATGGGGTTGGCAAATCGATCCCAAAGGCCTGCGGCTGGCCCTGAATCAGCTTTATGACCGCTATCAAAAGCCGCTCTTCATCGCCGAAAACGGTCTGGGTGCGGTGGATACCGTCAAGGCTGACGGCAGCATTGATGATGATTACCGTATCGACTACCTGCGCCAGCATGTGGCACAGATGAAAGAAGCGATTGCCGACGGCGTTGCACTGTTTGGCTACACCTGGTGGGGGCCGATCGACGTCGTCAGTGCCGGCACCGGGCAGATGTCCAAACGCTATGGTTTTATTTACGTGGATCAGGATGATATGGGCAACGGCACCCAGACGCGTTCATTGAAAAAGAGCTATCACTGGTATAAAAAGTTGATTGCCTCTAACGGTGAAGACACCGGCTGCTGATCCGGTTTATCGCCATGATCATGACCTGCAGGCAGGCGCTGTCGGCAGGTCATGTTATTTCAGCCTCTGCCATGCTGATGCGGCAGACTGACTGCCATCTGAACCCCAAGGAGAAGGTTGATTTGAACACCCTGCATCTGGTCGATCCCGAACTGCTGCCCGCCCTGGCAAACAGTGCGCCGCTTGAGCTTACCCCGGAAACCATTGTGGCGCTGCGCCGCGAACGCCAGGACGCCGCCGTAAAACAGGTTCAGACCTACCGTGACGGCGGACTGTACATTGAAGAACACAGCATCGATTCCCCCGACCATCCACCCGTCAGAGTCTGTGTGATTACCCCGGTCAGCACGACCCCAAGGCGAATGGGCATTTTGCATATTCATGGCGGCGGTCATCTGTTTGGCAGCCCGGAGCAATCCCTTTCACTGACCAGCGTAACGGCACTGCGCCACAACTGCGTCGTGGTCTCAGTGGACTATCGCCTGTCACCGGAAACGGTTTTTCCAGGTTCGCTGGAGGACTGCTATGTGGTACTGAACTGGATGGTGCGTCAGGCCGACATGCTGGGCATCGATCCGGCACACATTGGTTTAATGGGCGACAGCGCCGGTGCCGGGTTGGCCGCCTCGCTGGCGCTGCTGGCAAGGGATCGCGATGGCCCCAAACTGGCCTTCCAGAATCTGATGTTCCCGATGCTGGATGACCGCACGGTGACGGAAACACATCCCAATCCCGTGACCGGCGAGTTTGCCTGGACGCGCGAATATAATCGTATTGGCTGGACCGCACTACTGGGCGAGGAACCCGGCAGCGAAACGATCTCGCCTTATGCCGCACCGGCACGCGCCAGTAACCTCGCCGGGCTTCCGCCCGTCTGGATAGGTGTAGGAACGCTGGACCTGTTTCTGGATGAGAACCTCGACTACGCACAACGGCTGATCCGTGCCGGTGTCGCCGTGGAGCTGCACGTCTGGCCCGGTGCCTTTCATGGCTTTCATGCCAGCGACACGGCGGCAGTGTCGCTACAGGCCAGGGAACTGCGCCAGCGCTGGCTGTCGCGCTTTAATCCCTGTCCATGACGCCAGGATCAGTCCGGTCTGGCAATTGGCCTGCCAGAATTTACGGCTACCGTTAACTTACCCGGAGTCATCCATGCAAACGCTGCACATCGTACCCCGCCTGATGAAAGCGCTACGTGCGGGGAAAAAACGCCATACGATACGCTGGCAGGAAGCCAAAATTACCCCAGGACCGCTGCGCTATATCAGCAGCGAAGACCCGGAATCCGTCGTCATCGTTAACGTTGAACGCGTGGTCACTCTGCCGCTGTCCTCCGTGGCGCAGTATCTGGGTAAAGACGATGAGTGGCCCGATGCGGTGCTGTTAGCAGGAATGCAGGCGCATTATCCGGCGATTCAGCTCAGGTCAGAGGTTGAGGTTATCCATCACTCAGCGCCGCTTGAGGATGAAACCTGACGACGCTGTTTTCACCGGAGAACGTCATGTTAGATGTGCTTAAACAGCTGGAATGCAGCCTGCATCATGAAAAGCGCCACGATTTAGCGTGGCTTGAACAGACACTGCATCCCGAATTTAAAGAGATCACCCTTTCAGGCACGCTGCTGAACCGTGAGCAAATCATCGCGGCGCTCATGAATGAAGAGAACGCGCAGGCCATTATCAGCAGCGACTTTCAACTGATGGAGGTCGGAACCCAGCATGCCATTTTGCTTTACCGCACCTCACAGCCGGACGGCAGCCGTGCCGCATTACGTTCGTCCCACTGGGTGTTATCCGCAACGCATGGCTGGCAGATGATTTTTCATCAGGGCAGCACGGCAGCCGCCAGGTCATAGTTTGGGGTTTGGGGTTTGGGAAAAAAGCGTGGGCTGTCCACGCAGCCGTAAAACAGACCCACAACCTATTGCAATCATGGCCGACAGGCGGCCATGCGCGTTATTTCACCACAGGATTTTTCTGCAGCGACAGCGCATCCATAAACGCGTCATCTAACTGGAGATGCGCTTTCACCAGCTCACGCGGCGTTCCGGCCAACCACTGATTGAGTGAGATATCGGCGTAATAGTCACTTTTGAATAACTCCAGGAAACGCAGCGGCCCCTTGCCGGTGTTTTCAACATAGTGGCCCATGGCGAAGGGCACATAGCCGACATCCCCTGCCCGATAATCAAATGTTCTTGCCTGACCCGATGAGGCAAAAACGCCCATGCGTCCTTCCCCTTCCAGGTAGTATTGCCATTCATCGTTATTCGGGTGCCAGTGCAACTCGCGTAATCCACCGGGGGCGATTTCAACCAGGGCTGCCGCGATGGTTTTGGACACCTTAAAGGTTGAGGAGTCGGTGATTCTGACCGTGCCGCCCGGTGCCTTTATGGGTTCCTGTGCCAGCATGTGGTGGGTAAAGGTACGTTTGGCTTTGGTTGCGCCTTTCACCGCCACTGACTCCAGGCTGCCGGGCACCTTCGCGGCAAAAATATATTCATCCGCTGGCGAAGGCAGGTGGTCGAAGGTAGATACCGGGACGTTGAAGTTTTTCGCCAGAATGTCCGGCGGGATATGTTTGAACCAGTCGGATAACAGAAACGTGCTGTCCTCATCAAATCCGCCATCGTCGAAGGCCAGCAGAAACTCGCATCCATCAGGCCCGATGCCCTGAATTGAGTGCGGGATGCCCGGCGGGAAATACCATAAGTCTCCCGGGCCAATATCATCGATAAACCAACTGCCATCGGTATCAAACGCGGTGACGCGGGCGTTGCCATAGGTCATGTAGGCCCATTCGCCCTCTTTATGCCAGTGTAATTCGCGGATGCCGCCGGCATTCAGGCGCATGTCCACACCGGCAATGGTGGTCGAAATGGCTAATTCACGTTTGGTGACCTGGCGCGTCCATCCGCCGCTGCTTTTGCGCACGTGCGCATCACTGAATGAAAAACGCAGGTTCGGTAACGTCCCGCTGTCGGTCGAAGGTGGATTAACAATATCCGGATTTTCTGCTTCGCGGATGGGATCGTGCGGCCCGGGATCGCGACCACCGGTCGGAAAGGACTGAATGCTGTCATGCGCATGAACCTGTCCAGCCGCCAGCGCCACCGTCCCGCCTGCGGCAAACGCCATAAAACTTCTTCGGGTTAATTTACTCATTAATAAAATACCTCATTCCTTGCTGATAAAATCGCCGACATGCGCTGCCATAAGTAATCTATAGCGGGATAAGTTAAATTTTATTAATGGTATATGTAAATTTTGATGACATCCGCACGCCCGATCTGGCGCAGAAATTATCAACCGGTGCTAACTCTTTTCAGCTGGTTGATGAAAGGTTAACTTTTCTTATCGATATCAGCCCGCAACTGGCACAAAAGGGTAATTTTCGCGCGTAATGTCAATATCGACGCCGATCATACTTCGTTACAGGCCTGCTCCGTTTTCGCCGCGCTTGCGGGTTGATTGCTGGCATGGCGCAGTGCCGCAGGAAAGTATTAACCCGGTCAGTCTGACAACCGCGCACGGGAATGATTGGGGGATATTCAGGCAGGCGTCAAAATCGCCGGGGTGCGGGCTAATGCATGACCGGGAAGAGGTGAAAGCCGGGAATCATACGGCGGGATTGCTGGGCTACACAGGGGCGCTGTGCGTCCGGCCAGGCCGCATCTGCGCCAGCCAGACGACAGGGACAGGCTGTCAGAACAGGACATCCTGACGCGGCGATGGGGCTGCGGACTGCGGCGCGCGGGCTGAGAATGCTGCACCTTCAGCCTGCTGCGGACAAATCGGGTAAGCGCGGTGGCGCTCTGGCAAATTCACAATAATGATGCTGTCTTCAGGTCCATCAAGCACATCATCCATCAGGCTCAAATATTCATAAGGATTTTGCATAAATCGTCTCTGTTCCGTTATCCATAGTGAAGCAGGTCATACAGCAAACACAGGCACGATATGATCATTGCCAGGGATCGATAATAGCTGCTGAGCACCATGTCACAAGCAGATTACGCTTATATGACAGCCAACAGGCGAAAACAGCGGCGTGCGCCAGGCACGCCGCACCCGGTCAGAAGAAGCCCAGCGGCTGAATGCTGTAGCTCACCAACAGGTTTTTGGTCTGCTGATAGTGATCGAGCATCATCTTGTGTGTCTCGCGCCCAATGCCTGATTTTTTATAGCCTCCAAAGGCGGCATGAGCGGGATAAAGGTGATAGCAGTTGGTCCAGACGCGACCGGCTTTAATCGCCCGTCCGACGCGATAGGCCCGGTTGATATCACGTGTCCAGACACCCGCGCCCAGGCCATAGATGGAGTCGTTAGCAATGGCGATGGCCTCCGCTTCGTCCTTAAAGGTGGTAATGCCCACCACCGGACCAAAGATCTCTTCCTGAAACACCCGCATGCTGTTGTTGCCTTTCAGCAGCGTGGGCTGGATGTAGTAACCGCTGGCAAGCGAGTCATCGAGCTTCTCAACGCCCCCGCCGATCAGCACCTCGGCACCTTCCTGACGGGCGATTTCCAGATAAGAGAGGATTTTATCGAACTGCTGCTGAGAGGCCTGCGCGCCCACCATCGTCTCCGTATCCATGGGATCGCCGCGCTTGATGGTTTTGATACGTTTGAGCACCGCCGCCATAAAGGGTTCGTAAATCGACTCCTGCACCAGCGCCCGTGATGGACAGGTACAGACTTCGCCCTGATTGAGGAAGCCGAGCACAACGCCTTCCGCCGCTTTCTCAATAAAGCTCTCTTCGGCCTGCATAATGTCTTCGAAGAAGATGTTTGGCGATTTACCGCCCAGCTCAACGGTAGACGGAATCAAGCTTTTCGCGGCCAGTTCCAGGATATGACCGCCCGTGGCCGTCGATCCGGTAAAGGCCACTTTGGCAATGCCCGGATGTGAGGCCAGCGCCTCACCGGCTTCTTTACCATAACCGTGGACCACGTTAAGCACGCCCGAAGGAAGCAGATCTTTGATCAGGTCAACAAACAGGGTGATCGACAGCGGCGTCTGCTCTGCGGGCTTAAGCACTACGCAGTTGCCTGCCCCCAGTGCCGGTGCCAGCTTCCACGCCGCCATCAGTAGCGGAAAGTTCCACGGGATGATTTGCGCTACCACGCCCAGTGGCTCATGGAAGTGATAGGCGGCGGTAAATTCGTCGATCTCTGCAGCGCTGCCCTCCTGCGCTCTGACGCAACCGGCAAAATAGCGGAAGTGATCCACCGCCAGCGGCATATCAGCGGCCAGGGTTTCCCGCACCGGTTTGCCGTTGTCCCAGGTTTCATTCACCGCCATATATTCCAGCTTCTCTTCCAGCCGGTCGGCAATCTTGAGCAGCACCAGCGCGCGCTGCTGAGGCGAGGTTTTCCCCCATGCGTCCGCCGCAGCCGCAGCGGCGGCGACCGCGTTATCGACATCGGCCTTGTCTGAGCGGGGAAAGGCGCCGACGTCAGAGCCATTAACCGGCGAGGTATTGTTGAAGTAGTTGCCATTGACCGGCGCAACGAACTCACCGTTGATGAAATTGCCATAGTGCTTTTGCAACGTGATGAGAGAACCGGGTTCTCCTGGCGCGGCATAACGCATGTTGAATCTCCTTACGCAGTAGGATGTGAAACAACTTTGAAACCTATTGTTAACATATTAGATCAGCGTCAGCCTGACAGGTTTGTTATCCCTAAACTGTGACCGCGACGAAGGAAAATCCGCGATGGGTGCACTACAGATAATTCCGACTTTTTGCCGCTTCGCCAGTTAACTGGAAACTTTTGAGCACGATGGGGTCAATATGGGGATATGTTCACTCTGGAGGTAAGTAAGCATGTTAGCTTCGGCTTTCACCTTAATGCGCGCTAAAGCAGATTTCGTCCACCAGTTCATCCGTAATCCGCGCAAAATGGGCAGCATTACTCCTTCCTCTGATGCGCTGTGCCGCACCATGGTTGAATCGGTGGAATGGAACAGTCAGTTGCGGATTGCCGAGCTGGGTGCGGGAGACGGTGTGTTAACGCGTCGCCTGCTGGCTCAGATGGCCCCGAACGCGACGCTGGATGTGTTTGAAATCAGCAGCACGCTGGCGCAAAAGCTGAGCGCGCTGGATGACGCGCGAATGACAGTGCGCACCTGTTCAGCGGAGTACCTCAACGGCAGCTATGACGCCATCTTTTCTGGCCTGCCGCTGTTGTCGTTGTCGCCGGAACTGCGCGATGCCATTCTGCAGGCGGTTTATCACGCCCTGGGACCCAACGGCGTCTTTGTGCAGTTCCAGTACACCTCACTGACCCAGCCCGATCTGTCACGTTACTTTACCTGGGAACGCCGACGGGTATTAAAAAACGTCCCGCCAGCCTGGGTTTATCGCTGTACCCGCCACTATGCGCCCTGAGCGCTGTTAACCGTCGGGCGCGTTTGCAACCAGAAATGGTATAAGACGCTGCGCGCCCAGTCCGCCCCCTGCAGTTCTTCCCCATCGCGCTCACAGGCTTCCGGCAGGCACGCGTCCATTATGCGGCGGTCAAACTCCGGATGAAACTGCACCGACAGCGCACAGGATGAATAGCGCAATATCTGGCAGCCATCCTTTTCCGATACGGCCAGTACTTTGGCGTGAGCTGGCGGCGTAATCACCGACTGACGATGTGAAAGCCAGGCCTCAAAGGTATCTGGCAAGGTGGCCAGCAGAGGATCGTGAAGGGCCTGCGTCGTCGTGGTTAACCTAATCAGCCCGCGCTCCCAGTCATTGGGATTGTCGTCCACCTTCCCCCCCAATGCATAAGCCATAAGCTGGTGTCCGTAGCAGACGCCGAGCAGCGGTAAACGCGCCTCCATTGCCGCCCGAATCCAGGCCGCCGTGCGTTCACTCCAGTCCGCATGATCGGTCACCATCGCCCACGAACCGCTCAACACCGCACCCGAGATTTCAGTAAACTGCGGCAGCGTTTCGCCCAGATGGGGACGGACAATAAGGTAATCGTCGGGTTGTAAATTCAGCGCCTCGATAAACCATACCGGTTGTTCACCGATTTTCTCGACCACGTTGGCGGGAGGAACATCTAACTGGATAAGGGCAAGGGGCAATACAGGCGTGGAAATCATACCGAATCGAATCCTCAAAAGGGTTGGCGTTTCGGAAGATCAGTCTGACAGTAACGATTGTAAAAGTCTTATGAATTTTTTTGGCGTTATTTTCTGCTTAACTAAATAAAAAATGTTAATCATTGCCAGAACGGCGCAGGTTCGTGCCATGATTAGCAGGTATCGGGTTTATTTTTAAAGGATGACATTGTGGCAGTGCGGCATTTCTTTATGGTTCTGATGGTGGTTTGCATCTGGGCCTTTAATAACGTGGCAGTAAAATGGGGATTAGTTGAGTTACCGCCATTGTTTCTCACGTGGATGCGTTTTGCGGTGGTGGCGATTGTGCTCGTCCCGTTTTGCCGTATTAACCGTCAGCAGCTCCCCTGGTTAGTGCTGCTGGCCTTCACGTTTGGTTTTATGCATTTCTCACTGCTGTTTGTCGGCATGCGTTATACCGATGCCGGAACGGGTGCCATTGTGGTGCAGTTGGGTACGCCGATTGCCATGCTGTTGGCGATGGTGGTGCTGAAAGAGAAGCTGCGGCTGATTCAGCTGATCGGCATTATGATCTCGCTCAGTGGCGTGGTGGTGCTGTCCGGTAGCCCGACCATTCCTGCCTGGTGGGTGCTGTGTATACTGCTGTGCAGCGCCACCGGCTGGGCCATCAGCAACCTGATTGTGAAAAAATCGCCGCCGATTAAGCCTCTGACGCTGACAGGCTGGATCGCCTTCCTTGCCCTGCCGATTGTCGGTGCCGCCAGCTTTATGCTGGAGTCCAATCAGCTCTATGCGCTGCAACATGCGGGCTGGCGCGGCTGGTTTGCCATTCTCTATAGTGCTATCGCCTCCTCGGTTGTGGCGTACACCTTGTGGTATGCGTTGCTGAAGAAATACAACGTTAACCTGATCATGCCTTACTCGCTGCTAACGCCGGTTCTCGCGGTATTAATGGGCATCGTGGTGTTGGGTGACAGCCTGAACAGCTTCAAAATCATTGGTGCCTCGCTGGTCATCCTGGGAACCACCATTGCGGTGATTAACCTGCGCAATCTGCGAATGCACGCCCGGTTCCCGCGCCTGCGACGCCGTTAGTTCAGGCTGCTATGCTTCAGAGAAGGTGTTAACTCTGGAGCCTGTTGCATGAATACGTTGACCAGCTCGCTGTGGCAGCAGATGTGGCAAGGATTGCATGGCAATCATGCGCCGCAGCCGCTGCCCTTATTGACCGATCCCGCCACTTTTTCTTCCGCTTATGCCGTCAGTGAACTGGCGGCGACCAGCCTGGGCTTAGCCATGCAGGGCGTGGCCGATCTGCTTAACCGTCCTGCCCGCGCACAGGTTAACGTCCGGCTGGCATCCCGCTGGTTTCAGCACAGCTTTATGCCGCTTAATCGCAGTGCGCCTGCACTGTGGGACCCCTTTGCGGGGGATTATGCCTGTCAAAACGGCTGGATTCGCCTGCATACCAATGCTCCCCATCATCGCCTGGCAATGGAAAGTATCCTTGGCCGTCACCCGGACCGGACGGCGCTGGCGCGTGAAGTGGCTCACTGGCAGGCCGCCGAACTGGAACAGGCGGTGATTGAGGCTGGCGGTTGCGCGGCGGAAATGCGCAGCGCCGACGCATGGCAGCAGCATCCGCAGGGGATGGCCGTCATACATGAACCGCTGTTCGCCCGACAAACCCTGGCCGACGGTCCCGCCGTCGCGTGGGCATTGCCCGAGGCGCGCCCGTTACTCGGCATTAACGTCCTGGATCTGACGCGCATTATTGCCGGTCCGGTGGCGACGCGGTTTCTTGCCAGCCTGGGCGCCAACGTCTTACGGATCGATCCGCCCGGCTGGCAAGAGCCTGGAGTGGACGAGGAGCTGGCCTGCGGCAAACGTCGGGCCGTGCTGGATTTAAAACAGCCTGCCGACCGGGCGCAGTTTGTCTGGTTGCTGAAACACGCGGATGTGATTGTGCACGGCTACCGCGCCGACGCACTGGAAAAGCTGGGATTAGATGCGGAATCGCGACAGGCGCTCTGCCCCGGCCTGGTCGACGTCAGTTTAAACGCCTGGGGCTGGCAGGGACCGTGGCGTAACCGGCGCGGTTTCGACAGTCTGGTGCAGATGGGTTGTGGCATTGCCGAACAGGGAATGCGATGGAAACAGCATGATGCGCCGCTACCGCTTCCGGTACAGGCGCTGGATCATGCCACCGGCTACCTGATGGCCGCCGCAGTGCTGGCGGGACTGCGTCAGCGACTCCAGCACGGCAACGGCAGTCAGATGCGCCTGTCGCTGGCGCGCACCGCCTGGCTACTTGAGCAGCACCGGTACGGCGCGAACGCGCAGCAGACCGGCATTACGCCGCAGCGCAGGGACAATCAGCCCTGTTTAGAGCTGACGCCGTGGGGCATTGGTATCAGGTTGCGATCCGCCGCCTGGCTGCCCGGCACCACATTACAGTGCGCCACGCCAGGAAGCCCGCCGGGTACGCATCCGGCGCAATGGTGAATCAGGCGTCGTCGCCCTGCTCGCTGGCGCTCTCCACCAGCTCATCGTACATGGCCTGAATCGCCTCACGGCTCAGTAGCGCCAGGGTACGATAAAACGCCGTGGTAGCATGGGCTTCAACTTTGCCGAGAAACGCACCGCACCATGGCATCAGGTACTCGTCAAACAGCGCCAGCTGGGCCGCGTTTTCATCCGCTGCCGACTGATCTTCCAGCCATGACGCCGCCAGCAGCAGGCCACCAAAGTGGTCGGCCGGTGCATCACCCAGCGGCATGCCGCGCGCGGTCAGAAACGCGCGGATGTCGGACTCCGGCTTTCCTTCCGGCCAGTCAGACGCAAACGGCGACACCTTGCAGTCGCTGCCCACAAACAGGGCATCGTAGTCTGCCGCCAGCGCCTGCGGATCGCTGTTTTGCTGTAAGCGCGTCAACAGCTCATCCTGCTCCAGCGGCCACTGCGCCGCCAGTTTACCTTCACGAATCAGCGTAAACAGCGGGGCCAGCAGCGCATCCTGCGGATGGCGGTTAAACAGCGAACCGATAATACGGCACAGAATGGAAAACTCATTCATGCATCAACATTCCTTGAGGGAGAGAAATTAAAAGTCCGCCAGCTCGGCGATAGGTTTGCCGGTTCGCATTGCCAGAAAGTCCAGCAGGCGGCGCGGCGTGACATTTAACACGCGATCCTCGGGAAAATCCACTTCTCTGGCGATGCGCAGGCAGTGCTCGAAGTTGCCGAGGTTAAATGCCGTGTGGGAATCGGAGCCAAACGCCTGTAGTACGCTTTAGGATCAGGCAGTAATGATAAATTATTTTAACGCGATTAGCTTATCTTCCTGTCCACTTAACTTTCTTGAGCGTTTAAAACCCCAGACTTTACTACAAAGCATGTTTTCAATAGAATTTAAAATTCAAAATTTGACTTATGATAGATTCGTAGTGAAAATATTACGTTCCTGGTTGATTAACGACCCCTGCCAAATTAATATATCAGCTCATTATATTTCACATTCTAACTCTGGCTAACTAATGAGTGAATTAGAAGACTTTAAACTAATTAAAGAATTACTATTGGATTTTTTAAGCAAAAAGGAAATCAAAGCAAAATTTTCTCATGTCATTAACAATCAATATAATGACTGGGAGAAATGGTTTCAGATCGAATTTGAGTATTTCTTGCTAAATGAAAAAAATTATCATACCAGAAGAGAACTTAAGGCCAACTCTGATAAACGAAGCAAACTTAATCGTTTATATATGTTTGTAGACCTTATATTCAGAAAACCAAACACCGCTAAAGACCAATACATTTATATTGAATTTAAACGAGCTGTTAAAGCAACAACACTCGTTAAAAAAATGCTGGAAGACATTACGAAAGTCAGATCAATCGTAGCATCCCATTACGTTGAAACCGAAATTAAACAGCGTTCTTTCTGGTGTATAGGCTTTTATCATTCATTTCAACCCTTAACTGTGAATCGAGCACAAGAAGAAATCGATCTATATACTAAAAAGTTTCACGAACCTTTCTACCTTTGCTCTTGTAGAGGAAAATCACATCATGAAGACTGCCCTAAAATCGGCATTGTAATTATATAACATTGATTATGTCGGGGTAATTTGAATCCCGACATATTAAACGCGTAAGCCACTGCAAAATCCTCTGTTTTTTGGATGTTTTACAGCATACTGAATGCTTCACTTAACTACTTTAGTACCAGTGACGATTAAGGCCTTTTACATCCTTACTTATCGTAAATTTACCGCTCTCATTAAGGTTGAAGTTTAGGCAGCGTTAGCATGCGTACTCGATGATACGATCAATATTCCAGATATTAATTCCATCATTCTCTATGCTCTCCCCGCGCTTTACCAAGAAAATAAGCAGCACCATAACCAATCACAATTGCCCCAACGAAACCGCACAATTTCAAAGCCAGACTATCGAACACAAACAATGATGCAAGAGCAATAAAGCTCATCGCTACTGTAATTGTCCCTTCAAGAAGGTGTGCCGAGAGCTTAGCCAGCAAGTTTACAGATTTCATTGTTAATCCTTTTACATCTCTGTGGATGGCTGCTGATAAAGTCCAGGTAGAGTTTCAGGCTCTTAGTGTTGGTGCAAAACACCACTCTCCACGGCTTTACATATTCGTTAAAAAAGCTATTCCCCTACTTTATCTGTCACAGGCTGGCTCTTTAACCTTAGCGTCGAAAGATGCCGGGCGGCTAAAAAAAATCAGCCTGTAACTCAGTTAACCTAACGCTGAGAATATGCCTTCAGGAATGAGCATCCGATAATACGGCACAGAATGGAAAACTCATTCATGCGTCAACATTCCTTGAAGGAGATAAATAAAAGTCAGCAAACTCGGCGATGGGTTTGCCGGTGCGCAGTTCCAGAAAATCGAGCAGGCGACGCGGCGTGACATTTAACACGCGATCCTCGGGAAAATCCACTTCTCTGGCAATCCGCAGGCAGCGCTCGAAGTTGCCAAGGGTGAAAGCTGTTTGGGAATCGGAGCCGAAGGCCAGCCGCCCGTCCGCTTTGCCGACTGCTTCCGCAATCGCCCGACAGTAGGGTTCACTGCCGGGTCGGGAATGGGTAAAGGAGGAGTTATTCAGCTCCAGCGCCACGTCGTAGTGCGCGGCGGCTTCGGTGATAGCGGGAATATCGACGGGATATTTTGGGTTGCCGAAAATAATTTGTGAACACATAGTAACGTTTCTTGAAGGTTTGTATACCTGTATCTCCCTTACCTCATATGAAAGAACACAAACATTAAAAAATTTTAGGATTTCGCTGATGTTTTATGCAAAATATCATTGCTCACAAAAACCTTGAGGTGTATCTTTAGCACGCTGCTTAGTTAAGCAGCAAATACTTATAAGGATATGAAATGACTCAACATTCAGAATCTTTTGCAAGCATCGAGCAGATTACATCTCGCCCAAACTTTTCAGCAGATTTAGAAATTAGTGTAGATAGTTTTAGCTCGCTTATAGGCCGTTATCATCTTGGTGAAAGCGTTCAATGTCAGGTAAAAACTGAACATGGAATCTGTGGACAAAAACATCAAAGAGGATATGTAGGTCTTACCAAAGATGGCAAGGAAGGGCTAATTGGTGGGATTTGTGGTGAGAAATATTTTAAAGAAGACACTCTTTTCGTTCAGGAAAAGAATCGTATCGATGCAGAAATTGACAGAAGAGAGAATCTTGAGAGACTACTTAGCTATAAAGAAAATTTTTTATCCCTTTACAATATCTATGATGGCTTCACCAAAGATACAAAAGCGTTAAAGAAAAAAACAGATCACCTCTATAACGGTTTTCCTGACATTGTTTTGACATACTTGTATCAAGCACAAAGGACAAGAAACTGGGATCTTAATGTTGACGTTTTGCGTCATACAAGAGGCGAAAAAGGAATGACAAGCAACTGGTACATTGAGAAACTTTGTACATTTCCTCCTTTACCCTCGGCTCAAGAAATCCAAAGCCTGTTAGGTCGATTTGAGAATCTTCAAAATATTTTCAGTGAAGCATGTTCTTCGAATATAGAAGAATTACCCACCCCTAAACTAAAGGGCTACATAAAAAGCTTGTCTGAATTTACTGAATTAGAAATGCAATTCCAAAAATACAAAAAAAATACAGAAGACTTTACACAAGAGCATAACTTAAATAATTTGTACTACGTATGTGCTAACAATAAAGATAAGCTTTTAACTGTTAAAACCGCCTTATCTCTTAATATACCCACCCCTTCAGAAAGACAAATCACATCTAAATGTGATGAAATAGAAAAGACAACCAAAGAAAGGTTCAATAATTGTCAAGTCAGGTATAATAAAACGGTTATGAAATTTAAGAAAAACAGCCTTGGTTAATTCACGTATGAAAGATGAATCAACGCAACTAAAGCTCTATAACCACCGTCTATAAAAGTTACTAATCTAAAGCGAGAGGCCACCTTATCGGTGGCCTTTTAGTGTATAATCCTACCACTTTCCACATACTCGAAAACAAACATGGATCTCCTGACTTTTTTTTAAAATCATTCACGTACTTTTCAAAACTCTGCCTGAAGAAAAGCAAAACAAGATTGTTGATACAATAATTGAAAATTTTCATTCTGTTTTTACCAGAAAGAAGAACACTAAAGAAACAATGCAAGAAGCCACTGAGATAATAACTCCAACACAGTGGAATACTACTTCAATTGAAATTGGTAATTTATTGCCACAATACTTAAAATTTAGCAAAAAAAAGAAATTTACTGAATCTGTTATAGATTTGGTGCAAAGTGAAAGCTTCCTTGAAGAACTCAATGCTCGTACTAATGAAGTAAAAACTGATGATGAAAATTTATACATTGAGCAATGTTCTCAAGAAATGAGAAAACTAATCTTTGAAATGCTTAAAGATAAGAAATGAAAAAAAGGCCGCTATGATAGCGGCCTTTTTTTATAGTAGTGTTTGTACTTTTGTAAGTATCCCGCATAATCGTGCCATTCATGTTTAGAGATCATCCGGCATAATCAATCTGCCAACGAAGGAGATCGCTATGCCTAAAGCCCGTTTTACTGAGAATCAGATCATCGCTGTGATTAAGTCGGTTGAAGCCGGACGAACCGTTAAAGATGTCTGCCGGGAGGCCGGTATCTCTGAAGCCACCTACTACAACTGGAAGTCCTGATACGGCGGTATTCTGTCACAGGCTGGCTCTTTAACCTTAGCGTCGAAAGATGCCGGGCGGCTAAAAAACAATCAGCCTGTAACTCAGTTAACCAAAGGCCGAGAATATGCCTTCATGAATGAGCATCCAACAATAGGGCACAGAATGGAAAACGCATTCATGCATCAACATTCCTTGAGGAAGCGAGGTTAAAAGTCCGCCAATTCCGGGATCGGTTTGCCGGTACGCATTGCCAGAAAGTCCAGCAGGCGGCGCGGCGTGACATTTAACACGCGATCTTCGGGAAAATCCACTTCTCTGGCGATGCGCAGGCAGTGCTCGAAGTTGCCGAGGGTGAAGGCCGTGTGGGAATCGGAGCCAAAGGCCAGCCGTCCGCCCGCTTTGCCGACTGCCTCGGCAATCGCCCGACAGTTGGGTTCACTGCCGGGACGGGAATGGGTAAAGGAGGAGTTGTTGAGCTCCAGCGCCACATCGTAGTGCGCGGCGGCTTCGGCGATAGCGGGAATGTCGACGGGATATTTTGGGTTGCCGGGATGGCTGATGATGTGAACCAGTCCACCCGCCATCGCGGCGATCATCGCCTCGGTATTCTGCGTCAGATCGCGCGGGGCATAAACCGGTTCGTGAAAGCCCGCGACAATCAAATCCAGCGATTCCAGCATCGGTCCGGAGCAGTCAATCTCGCCCTGCTGGTTCTTAATGTTGGCCTCGATACCGCGCAGAATCGCCACGCCATCAATGATACGAGGCCAGATGCGCATATTGACGAAATGCCAGTAGTGCGGTGCATCGGCCATGTCCGGGCCGTGATCGGTAATGGCAAACAGCTTCAGGCCATTTAATTTAGCCTGGGCCACATAGTCATGCAGCGTGCTGTAGGCGTGGGTACTGGCAACCGTGTGCATATGGAGATCTACCGGATACATTATCTGCTCCTGCAAAAAGCCGGTTAAGGCATCAGTGATTAATAGCCACGCTGGCGATCGACGTAGCCCTGAGGATGTCCACCCGCTTCGAGCTGACCGATGGCACGGGCAATAAAATCCATCGCTTCTTCTTTCAGCGTGACCGCCGCATTATGAGGCGTAATTGTTACGCGCGGATGGAACCATAAGGGATGATCGGCAGGCAGCGGCTCGGTCTGAAACACATCCAGTGCGGCGCCCTTCAGCTGTCCGCTATCAAGGGCGGCGAGTAAATCCGCTTCCACCACCTGATCCCCACGGGCGAGGTTAAGGAAAAACGCCCCCTGCGGCAACTGCTGTAACAGCTTATAATCAATCAAATTGCGCGTTTCCGCCGTGCTGGGCAGCAGGTTGATCAGCACCCGGGTTTCACGCAAAAAATCATCCCGCGCCGCCGGTCCGGCAAAGCTGGTCACGCCGGGGATCTGCTTCGCAGAGCGGCTCCAGACGCGCAGCGGAAATCCAAGGGCGCTAAGACTTTCGGCGACCTGCTGCCCAAGCACGCCTGCGCCTAAAATGCCGATGTGAAAGGTTTCACGCGGATATGACGGCAAAGGCTGCCACTGCGCCGACTGCTGCTGCTGTTGATAGTCGTCAAAACGTCGGAACCAGCCTAATACGCGGCACAGCGCGTACTCCTGCATTTGCCGCGCCATGCCGGTGTCTTCCAGCCGATAGAGCGGAACGTTGTCCGTCAGCATATCCGGGTACTGCTGCAGTTGACGCAAGATCTCATCCACGCCCGCGCCAAGCGCAAACACGCCTTTTAAATCATGGCGGCCGCGCAGCATCTCTGGCGGCGGCGAGCGCACCAGCGCATAGTCTGCCGGGGCGTTATCACCCGGAGCCCACAGGCGCACGCGGGCCTGGGGCAAACGTTGCTGCAGGCCATGTATCCAGTCCGGGGCGCTCTGCGACGGATGAAACCAGACGATCTCCATACTGCTCTCCTTTTATTTCAGCTTCGGATAGACGTGCACATGGGCACGCGGTGCCCTGTAAAAGCATCTTTTTTCTAACATACCGCAAATAAATAATTCCTGCCGCTTCACATTTCCGTCGCACTGAAGGGTGAAAATTGCGGTTAAGGTCTAAAGTTGTTGGGTGGTCAATGCGTTACACAGGGCCGCATTTCGGACAAGGAGAAACACCGATGATGAACACTGAGGTAAAAACGAATAAACGGCCTCAACGCCATGCACCCATTCTGCTTAGCGTGCTACTGAGCGCCAGCGTATTCAGCACCTGGGCAGCAGAGGATTCCCGATTACTGAACACGCAACCGCAGCCGCCGGATGTCCGTTTAGGGCCGCTGTTTAATGCCGTGCAACAGGCAAAATTCTACCCCGATCAAAAAACCTTTGCCGACGCGGTACCTAAGTACGATCCCTCGTCAATTCTCGCCGACTGGCAGATGCAGAAAAACCAACGCGGCTTTGATTTAAAACGTTTTGTCGCAGCAAATTTCACCCTGCCCACCGATGGCGATAAATATGTGCCACCAGCAGGCCAGAACCTGCGCGACCATATTAATGGCCTGTGGCCGGTGTTAACGCGTACCACCAACAGCGTGGGAAAATATGACTCGCTGCTGTCGCTGCCTAAACCTTATGTGGTGCCGGGCGGGCGATTCCGTGAGGTCTATTACTGGGACAGCTATTTCACCATGCTGGGCCTGGCAGAAAGCGGCCACTGGGACAAAGTGCAGGATATGGTCGATAACTTTGCTTCCCTGCTGGATCGCTATGGCCACATTCCTAATGGCAACCGGACTTACTACCTGAGCCGATCACAACCGCCGTTCTTTAGCCTGATGGTTGACCTGCTGGCAACGCATGAGGGCGACAAAGCCTACACGCGCTATTTGCCCCAGTTGCAAAAAGAGTACGACTACTGGATGGCAGACAGCGACAGCGTTGCGGCAGGCAATGCCAGCAAACGGGTGATCAAGCTGGCCGACGGCACGCTGTTAAATCGCTACTGGGATGCGCGCGACGTTCCGCGCACGGAATCCTGGATGGATGATATTACGACGGCGAATAAAGCCCCGCAGCGTAACAAGGCCGAGATGTACCGCGAACTGCGTGCCGGTGCCGCCTCGGGCTGGGACTTCAGTTCACGCTGGTTTACCGACGCGCACAATCTTTCCACCATCCGCACGACGCAGCTGGCACCGGTGGATCTCAACAGCCTGATGTTCCATCTGGAAAAAACCCTGTCTACCGCTTACCGCCTGAACAAGCAGGACGATCGGGCAAGGTTTTTTGCTGACCGGGCAGAAAAACGTCAGGCGGCGATCAACCGTTACCTGTGGGATAGCAAGCAGGGCTGGTACGCGGACTATGACTGGAAGAAACGCCAGATCCATCCACAGCTCACCGCTGCCACGCTGTTTCCGCTCTATATGCAGATCGCCAGTGATAAACAGGCTGACAGCACCGCCAGCGCAGTGGAAAAACAGCTGCTGAAACCGGGCGGTCTGGTGACCACCACGGTGAACAACGGTCAACAGTGGGATGCGCCTAATGGCTGGGCTCCGCTGCAGTGGGTCGCAGTAGAAGGCCTGGAGCACTATAAAAAGCCCCAGCTTGCACAGCAGGTGGGCTTACGCTTCCTGCGTAACGTACAGCTGACCTATGACAAGGAACATAAGCTGGTCGAAAAATATGTGGTGGAGGGCGCGAACCTGGGCGGCGGTGGCGGTGGTGAATATCCGTTGCAGGATGGCTTTGGCTGGACCAACGGCGTCACCCTGAAACTGCTGGATAAATATTGCCCGAAAGATAAAACCTGTAACAGCGCACACGATATTCCCGAGGTGCAAAGCAACGCGAAGTAACCGATAGCTGGCCTTCGCCACGATAAAAAAAGGGCCCGCAGTCACCTGCGGGCCCTTTTTTACGTCAAGTTCTGCGTTAACTGCGCACTTTGCGGTAGATAAACAGCACAACGATGGCGCCAATTACCGCGACAACGAAGCTACCGAAGTTGAACCCGTCCACACGGCCAAAGCCGAAGAAGGTACTGATCCAACCACCGACTACGGCACCGATAATACCCAGAATCACGGTAATGATGAAGCCACCACCATCTTTACCTGGCATGATCCACTTCGCCAGGATACCGGCGATTAAACCAAAGATGATCCATGAAATAATACCCATCCGTTACTCCTTCCTTTTGTTAGTCAATGGCGATCGCCTGATTAATCAAGCGGTTCACTGCGCATAGTATAGACATGTTTTTTAAAAATGTAGCGCAAGCAGCTAATGATAGTGGTTATTGTGTTAAAGCTTTATTATTCTCCGCCGATAACGTACGGGTAGTAACAGGATAATTACATGAAAAAGCGTTGCTCATCTGGAGCCAGCAAGTGAAAGAAACCGATAAAGAACAGTACCTGAAACGTGGCACGCTGGCCGTGCTTGGCGTGATGAAGGACCTGCTTCAGTTACAAACACCTTTGCTGGTGAATTTTTCACGCGGGCAGTTTATTAGCCGTATGCTCGCTGCCGATGAAACACGTATCGTTTTTGATCTGGGGAGCAATAACCTGGATAACGACTACGCGCTGCACTGCAATGAAATCACGATTTTTGCCGAAACCCACGGTGCCAAAATTGAATTCGCCCTTGGAACACTGGAAAAAACCGACTTTGAGGGACTGCCTGCTTTTCAGGCCGCCCTGCCGGACGTCCTTTGGCAAATCCAGCGCCGGGAATTTTTCCGTATCAGCGCCCCGATGGACCCGGAGTTTTGGTGCCATTGCCAGTGGCCTGACGGCTCGCCGGCTCGCCTGCGCTTGCAAGATCTGTCCCTGGGCGGGATTGGCGTGCTGGTCGAAGAGGCAATGCCGGAGGGGCTAAAAAGCGGGGATGATTTTAGCAGCCTGCAGGTCGAACTGGGTGAATTCGGTCAGTTCAACGTCAGCGCTAAGCTGATGCACATTGGCGAGCGCAGCATTATTACCAATAAAAATGAGACGAAAGTGACCCCTCGCCTGAGTTTCCGTTTTACCGCGCTTGAACCCCATCAGGAACGGCAGTTACAGCAAATTATTTTTGCCTTAGAACGCCAGGCGCGCGACAAAGCACAACGCTTCCAGTAACCCGCGATTCACCCTGCGCCGCACACCGGCGGCGCATCCAGGCTATGCTTTCCCTTGCTTTCTCGTTTAACCGGAACCAGCAAGGAGAACATCCCCAATGGAAAACTGGCTCAATTCGCGTCATTTTCAGTCAATTTTTTTCAATCAAACGCTCTGGATCAACAGCGCTGTCGTCATCGTTGCCACCCTGGTCATTTACTGGTTGCTGCGCAGCCTGATTCGTTTTACCTCTAACCGTATTGCCCACTACAGCGAAGCACGCCACGTCCGTTTTACCGGCATTCTGGTCGAGATCTTACGCAGCACCAGCCAGTTGCTGCTGCTGATTTTTTCCCTGCTCATTGCCCTGCGCTTTATCGATTTACCCGATGCCTGGCGCGCCACGATCTCTCACAGCTGGTTTCTGGCCTTGATTGTGCAGATCACCCTGTGGATCGACGGCGGTATTCGTCTGTGGTTAAAAAGCCTGCTGCGCGATCCGCTGCATGTGCGCAACCCTGTCACCACCGTGATTCTGGGGATTTTGCTGCGCATGCTGGTGTGGGTGATGATGCTGTTGGCCATTTTGTCGAACATGGGCATCGACATTACGGCGCTGGTTGCCAGTCTGGGCGTGGGCGGTATTGCTATTGCCCTGGCGATTCAGACGGTACTGAGTGACGTATTTGCCTCACTGGCCATTGGTTTCGACAAGCCTTTTGAACACGGTGATTTTATTGTGTTTGGCGACATCGCCGGGACAATTGAACACATTGGCCTGAAAACCACGCGACTGCGCAGCCTGAGCGGCGAACAGATTGTCTGTTCAAATACCATTCTTCTGCAGCAAACGATCCATAACTACAAGCGCATGCAGCAACGCCGCATCGTATTTAAGTTTGGTATCAGCTATGCCACCTCTTCTGAGCAGGTGCGCGAGATCAGCGAGCTGGTGAAAACCATCATTCAGGGCATCGAGATGACACGCTTTGACCGCGCGCATTTTCTGGCGTTTGATGATTCAAAGCTGACGTTCGAAGTGGTCTATTTTGTGTTGAGTGCCGACTACAACCAGTACATGGATATTCAGCAGGAAATCAACCTGCAGCTAATGGCGGCACTCGAAGAACGCAATGTACGCTTTGCCTTCCCTATCCGTCAGGTCGAATTCAGCGGGGGCAGTTTGCCGCCGGTCGATCTAAAGCCGGTTCCCGATGATGACGCGGCCCAGCTACGCCGCGCGAATCGTTAAGCGTCGGAACGAACGGAGGATCGCGGCACGCTGTCCGATCCTCCGCCCTTACCCAGGCTGATAACGACAGCGGGCCACGGCCTGAAGCCAGCCCTGATAGCTGTCCTGCATTTTCTGCGCCAGCTGCGGGCGCGGCATCACGACGTTACCGCCCTGTAATGCCTGCATATCACCGCCCTGCTGCCACCATCCCAGCTGTTTACCTGCCAGCAGTGCCGCCCCCAGTGCCGACGCTTCAGCGGTGGGCGCGCAATGCAGCGGACGCTGCAGAACGTCAGCCTGAAACTGCATCAGCCAGCGGTTTTGTGTCGCACTGCCGTCAACGCACAGCGCAGGCAGCGGCTCACCGCTCGCCTTTTCCATGGCGAAAAAGACATCGGCAATTTGCCAGGTAATCGACTCCAGCGCCACCCGCGCCAGCACTGCCGGGGTCGCCGCATCGGTGAGGCCACAGAGCATGCCGCGAGCTTTTAAATCCCACCAGGGCGCGCCCAGTCCGGACAGTGCCGGGACAAAATAGCAGCCCTGATTATCATCACAGCTTTCGGCCAACGCCGTTAACTGCTGTGGGTCCGTCACACCCAGCATTTTCCCCAGCCAGGCCGCGCCTGAGCCGGTGTGAGTAATATTGCCTTCAAACGCGTAGCGCGGTTGCCCGTCGTGCCACGCCACGGTAGTGCTGAGGCCATTGTCGGTCAGGATTGGCGTTGCCATTGACATCATGAGCGAGGAGCCGGTGCCATAGGTTGCCTTGACCACTTCGGCCTCGCCACGCCGCTGGGCATAGAGCGCCGCGTGGGAGTCGCCAATACGTGCCAGAATCGGGGTGCCTGGCGTCAGACCGGCCATATCGGTTAAGGCGACGACGCCAGCATGACCGGCTGACGCGGTAATCTGTGGCAGCGCGGCGCGCGGCAGGCTGAACAGGGACAACAGTTCATCATCCCAGTCGTTGCTATGCAGGCTGTAAAGCTGGGTGCGTGCCGCATTCGCATGGTCGGTGACGAAGCATTCTCCTGCCGTCAGTTGCCAGGTCAGCCAGCTGTCCACTGTGCCAATGCATAATTCGCCCGCCGCTGCTCTGGCGAAGCCATCAGGCAAGGACGCCAGCATGCCGGTCAGCTTGGCGGCAGGAAACATGGGATCGACCGCCAGGCCGGTCAGGGCGGTAATCGTCGCGGCGCAGCCTGACAGATGAAGATCGCGGCAAAACGCTTCCGAACGTCGGTCCTGCCAGCTTACCAGCGGGGTTAACGGCACGCCGTCGCGGCGCTGCCAGATCAAAACGGATTCGCGCTGATTACTGAGGGCGATCGCCGCCACCGGCGATCCGGCGCACTGGGCCAGGCAGTCGGTTATCGCCTGCCTGACCGCCCGCCAGATAGCCATCGGGTCCTGCTCGGCCAGGCCAGGCTGCGGGTGCAGCAGCGTCAGGCCCTGACTGCCCCGCGCCACCACCTTTCCCTGCCGATCCACCGCCACCGCTTTAGCGTTGGTGGTGCCTTCATCGATAGCAAGAATCACCGGTTCATGCATCGTCAGCCTCCTGTGCAGAGGCGCAACGCCTGGGCCGCTACGCTGCTGGCGTCAATGCCATGACAGGCTCGGGTTGAGGCGCGATCGCCGGCAATGGCGTACTCCCCATCGGCAATGCCCAGGCGCAGCAGCCTGACCGCTACTCCATTTTCAGCCAGTACCTCTGCAACCAGGCTGCCCACGCCGCCATTCACGTTATGCTCTTCAACCGTAATCACCGCACGGTAGTGGCTCAGCAGATTATGTAACTGCTGAGTATCACAGGGACGAATGGAAGGCACGGCGATCACCGCGGCGGAAACGCCCTGCGCTTCCAGTTGCTCTGCTGCGGTAACGGCTTCGTGTACCGTCGAGCCCATGGCAACAAGGGCGATGTCATGGCCTTCGTGCAGCACATCGATCTTGCCGGGTTCAAAGCGGTAATCCTCATCGTGGAGCTGAGGCAATGCTTTTCCATCCAGCCGGATGTAAACCGGCCCAACGTGATCAAGGGCATAGTCGATGATTTGGCGGCACTCCACCGGACAGGAAGGCGCGTAAATTTCAATATTGCCAAACCCGCGCAGGATGGCGATATCGTCAATGCTGTGGTGCGTGCTGGCAAGTGGCCCATAGCTGGTCCCCGCATTCAGCCCAAACAGCTTGACGTTGGTATTGTTATAACAGACGTCGATCTTCACCTGTTCGTTGGCGCGCGAGATCAGAAACGGCGCGGCGTTGCAGGTCACGGCCACTTTTCCGCCCAGCGCCAGACCGGCAGCCGTGCCCACCAGCGCCTGCTCGGCGATACCTACGTTGACTAACCGGCCGGGAAAGGCCTTGATGAACGGCGCAATTTTGGCCGTTGAGGTGGAGTCAGCCACCACAGGAACCACATCGATACCGCGTTCAACGGCCGCCATCAGTGCCTCTACCATCACCTCAGCCAGATGTTGTGCATTACTCATCGTTCAACTCCTCCAGTGCCCGGTCGATTTCTTCCCCCTTGGGCACCCGGTGGTGCCATTCAGCTTTGCCCTGAATAAAGGAGATGCCAAAACCTTTTTCCGTGTGCGCGATAATCACCTGCGGCTTGCCCTTTACCGCTGGTTGTTCCAGGGCGCTGACCACCGACGCCATGTCATTGCCGTTGCATTCACTGACCGCCAGGCCAAAGGCGCGCCATTTCTCTGCCAGCGGGTCGGTATTCATAATGTCACGTGTCGATCCCGCCAGCTGTAGCTTGTTTTTGTCGTTAATCACAATCAGGTTATCCAGCCCGTAATGGGCAGCGACCAGCGCGGCTTCCCAGTTACTGCCTTCTGCCAGCTCGCCGTCGCCGGTGACGACAAAAATACGCCGCCGACTGTTGCTCTTCTTCGCCGCCAGCGCAATGCCCACTGCCACGGGCAATCCATGTCCCAGCGCACCGGTGTTGAGCTCCACGCCGGGCGTTTTTTGCCGCACCGGATGCCCAGGTAAAGCCGAATTCGCCTGTTGATAGGTTGCCAGCCAGTCCAGTGGAAAATAACCGGCCTCCGCCAGCACGCAGTAATACCCGCCTACCGCGTGCCCTTTTGACTGAATGTAGATATCACGCTCGTCATCTTTCATACGGTCTGGTGCGCAGTTAAGGATGCGGAAGTAGAGCGCGGTCAGGATCTCCACCTGCGACAGGTCGGCCCCGGTATGGCCGCCTGCCGGGCTGCCGGCATTAAGCTGAATAATGCGACGGCGCACCGACCGCGCCCGTTTTTCAAGCTCATCTACTGAAAGCGTAAAAGGATTCATATCTCACCTTTTGAATTTTAAGTCGACACCGAATATATATTCAGGCTGGGCGCAAAACGCCCATCGCTGACAGCGAACACATGCACCGATCAGCGCGATCGGATCTGTCAGGTGAATATCCTTTCTCTTTATGAATATATATTCAATAATGATTTTATATTCATTGCCACTATGCGCTTTGCGGTCAGTCACGTCTACGGATGAAGTGATAAAAAGCGAAAAGGATCACAAATTGCCGTGGATTGTGATTTTCACGCGAGTGGTTAACAATGACGGCCAGGACACGAGAGGAAACACTGATGGCGAAACAGGATGAACAGCGGCTCATGGTAAAAATTGCCACGCTTTACTATGTCGAAGGCAAGAAGCAGTCCGACATTGCACAGTTACTCAAGCTGTCTCAATCGTTTGTGTCGCGCATCCTGAACCGCAGCGTGAAAGAAGGCGTGGTTAAAATCAGCGTCGTTCCCCCTGCCAATGTCTTTCCGGAACTGGAAAAAGCCCTGGAGCAACGTTATCAACTGCCGCAGGCCATCGTGGTGGACGTGCCAGAACACGCCTCCGCCGGAGAGATCAAACAGGCGATTGGTTCGGCGGCGGCCCACTATCTAGAAACCCGGGTGCGCGCGGATGAACTCATTGGCATCTCCTCATGGAGCGGCACCATTCGCTGTATGGTGGACGCCTTGCATCCCCTTAATACCTCATGTAAAGGCGTGATTCAGTTGCTGGGCGGCGTGGGTGCCAACGGAAACGTGCAGGCCACGATACTGACGCAAAACCTTGCTGCACTGCTGAATTGCCCGGCCTGGCTGCTGCCCTCTCAGTCGATTGAGCACTCAGTGACAGACCGCCAGCGGCTGGCCGCCAATGCGGACGTCGCCGAGGTGCTGAATAAATTTAATGAGGTGGATTTAGCCATTGTCGGGATTGGCGATCTTGAACCCTCTGCGCTGCTGCGTAATTCGGGTAACTATTACGATGCGACCATGTTACGTACCCTGGCCGGGCGCGGGGCAGTCGGCGATATTTGTCTCCACTACTTCGATGAGCAAGGTCAGCCTGTACTGGATGCCGATGAAGATCCGGTGATTGGTATGGAACTGGAACAGGTCCGACAGTGTGCGCAGGTTGTGGCGCTGGCGGGCGGTCAAGAGAAGGCGCAGGCGATTCGCGGGGCGCTGCGTGGCGGCTATGTGAATGTGCTTATCGTGGATTACCCTACCGCAAGGCTGCTGACAGCTTAACGGTTCTCTCCTCACCTGCCGGAAAGGAAGGTGAGGAGAGAACACGGGATCAGCTGTTTGCGCGGTAAGCCGTGGTGACTTTCCACAAGTAACGGGGTGCCTGGGCGGCAGGATGTTTATTTTGCACGTGCTGATAAAACTCGTCCGGCGTCATAGAATTAATCATGGCGATTGCCCGGTCACGATTGCTGGAGAAGGTGCGCAGTAAGGCACCGGCGCCGTTAGCATAGGAAACGATGGTGGCGTAACGCAGCGTGAGAGGATCGCGAATCCCTGAAAGCGCCGACTGCTGCAGAATTTTGATGTAGGCAGTACCAATATCAATATTTCTGGCCGGATCGCGCAGCTCTGCGTTGCTCGGCTGACCGTGACGGCCCTGGGTGCGGTACACTTCCCGGCCTGCGGTCGATGCTTTGATCTGCATTAATCCCACCGCATTGGAACGGCTGACCACGCCGGGGTTTCCACCGGACTCCACATTAATAATGGCGCTGATCAGTTTTTCGTCCACACCATACTGGTTGGCGGCCGTTTCGGTAAAGAGTGACCAGGTTCCGCTGATGCGTGAAGGCGCGGCCTGAGTTAACGGCGTATTCTTCTCTTTAACGTAGGTATGCGGCGGTTCACTGGCACAGCCCGTCAGCAGCAAGGCTGAAATGACAAAGTAGCGAATTTTAAGCAATTTTTTATCTCGTCGCAGAAGTGGCGGAAGCTATCATACCGAGCCGGCAGAATTGCAAAATTACCGTTTATCCTAATTACAGCAGTCTGATGACATATTTGCGGTTTTTCGCCATTATCGTGATGTCTGTCACTGACTAATTTCAGGAATTTACTATGACGTCACGTTCTATCCGTCTTATTGCCCCTTCAGGCTATTGTCATAATCAGCCCGCTGCCCTGCTCGGGGTGGAACGCCTGCGTGCGGAAGGACATCGCGTCGACAATGACGCCGTTATCGCGCGTCGTTTTCAGCGCTTTGCCGGCACCGACGATGAGCGACTGGGCGATATTAATGAACTGGCTGATTTAGCGACCTTACCCGATATTGTGCTGGCGGTGCGCGGCGGCTATGGCGCGACCCGCCTGCTGCCGTCGGTGGACTATGCGGGCCTGAAGCGCCGTTTTGCGCATCAGCCGCTGGCGCTCTGTGGGCACAGCGATTTCACCGTACTCCAGTTAGCCCTGCTGCAACATGCTGGCGTCATCAGCTTCAGTGGACCGATGCTGGCGGGCAATTTTGGCGCTGAGGTTTTATCCGAATTTACGCTGCAGCACTTTTGGCATGCGCTGACATCACCTACAGTCAAGGTGGCCTGGCAGAGCACGACGCCCGATCAGGGTCGCTGGCAGGGGACGCTGTGGGGCGGGAATCTGGCGATGATCAGCTCGCTGATTGGCACGCCGTGGATGCCGCAGATTGAGAACGGCATTCTGGTGATTGAAGATGTTAACGAGCATCCGTTCCGCATTGAACGCATGCTGCTTCAGTTACATCAGTGCGGCATTCTGGCCCGGCAGCAGGCGATTATTACCGGCAGTTTCACCAGCACCGCCCTGTCTGAGTACGACAACGGATTTGATTTTTCCACGGTCTGGCAGCGCATTCGTGACATTAGCGGTCTGCCGGTCATCAGCGATCTGGACTTCGGTCACGGTCCGGATACCGTCACGTTACCTTTGGGTGCCACGGCAACGTTGCAGGTGAATCAGGGTCAGGTGGCATTACAGGCAAGCGGACATCCCGTATTGCACACATAGCTGAAGTTGCAGGAGATCGACATTGAAGCCGCTGTATGACGATTTGTGGATCTCAACGCCGGAATTCCCGGAAGAAGATACCGAAGACATAATGATGCATGGTTTTTTACTGCGTCATCCGCGCGGCAATTTACTGATTGGCCGGGTTGAAAACCCGCTGGATCATGAGGTACTGGCCGATGATAACGGTGTGATCCGGCATTATCTGACCCACTGGCACGAATCCGCGCCCGGTGCGGCGCGCATTCAGCAGCGCTTTAACAGCGCGCTCTATTGTCACAGCCGCTCACTGGGGCAGATTAGCCGTTTTGTGGAGCCGGACGACACCTTTACCCAGCAGGAAACCCATTTCGGTGATTTTCATCTGTTGCCGACGCCCGGTCATACGCCGGGCAGTTGCAGCTACCTTTACCATTCACCTGGCGGTCTGACCTACTTATTTGTTGGCGATACGCTGACGCGTCATCATGACCGCTGGGTCACTGTGCTGGTGCCCGAGAGTAATCCTGCCGAATTAGCCGCTTCGCTGGAGCTTTACCGCACCCTGCGCCCGGATGTGGTGCTGATGAGCACCACACGCGGTCACCTGTCCTGGCAGAAAGTGACCCTGCCTGGCTGGCTGGCTGCTATCGATGAGGCAGAGTTGCAACCGCTGGATCTGCGCCAGCAGGTGCTGCTGTAATCACAGGACTTTGGTCAGATAGTGACGCTGATGATGACGGATATACTGGTCGAGCGTTAAACGAACGCCGTAACCCAACTTTTCATAAAACGGCCGCGCCTGAAAACTGCCGGTATCCACCTGGGCAAAACGACATCCTCGCTGGCGCGCTTCCTGCTCGGCCGCCAGCACCAGACGGCTGCCGGTGCCCTGCCCACGCAGCGTATGACTGACCCAGAGTAAATCGATACGTAGCCAGTTACCGGTCGTGGTACCGGTCAGTCCTGCCAGCTTCTTTCCCTGCGGATCGTAGATAAACAGCCCCAGCGGTTGAATTAACGCCGCATCATAAAACTTGCTGTTATGGGCATTCAGGCCCAGCCGGAGTTCATCCAGATCTTTACTGGTCACTTTGTCAGTAACGGTAATCTGCATTGGCCTTCCTTATCGCGGCGGATCAAGAGTCGTTACGCTGCCTGTCGTCATAACGTTCCAGGCTCAGGGCGTCCACGTCACGCATCGCGCTGCGGCTGCATGGCACCAGCTTGTCGCTGTCATGGTAAACGAAGAAAGTGTCGAGGTTGCTTTTGTTGACGATAAGCTGGTCGCCGTTGCGAAAGCGCGTAATGGCAACATTATCGCCCCCATTAATACGGGTGTGCAGCTGCCCCGCCGCAATCTGGAAATGCTGTTGAGGCCAGGAAAGGGTACTCAGGCCATATTCCGCCCGTGAAATGGTCATGGTGGGTCGTCCGGGACAATGAAGCTGGAATTCGCTTTCGCTCCACGCTGACGCGCTGTAACAGGCCAACAGGCACAGGGCAAGACGGGCTGCTTTCATCTGATTCCTCCGCTGAATAGGTGATTCCACACTGTCAGAGGAGTTTACCACAGACAAAGCCAGGCGAAGAAAGAGCGGAAAGATTACCGCAGTGGATGGGGCATAGCGGATGGCTATGCGTTCAGATGCGCTTTGCAACAACGAAAAACGGAACCGGCGGCAGGGTAGCTGTCAGGCCACCAATGCCCTATTCTGCCGCAACTTCAGCCGCGACCAGCATCAACGCCAGACCGGCCTCTTCGCTGTCGAAGCTGCTCATGACGTCGCGAATGTCAGATGCACAGGCAATCACCTGCTGCCTTTTTTCTGCATCCAGTGCTTCGATGGCGTGGCGAATAATCATCAGGCTGGCTTCTTCTTCTTTCATCATTTATCCCTGAATTTGCTTAAGCGATACGCAAAGATGGCAAGAATAACGTTTATTCGACCTCAAAGTCATCTTTTGCATTTCTGTTGCTTAACGATTGAACAAAGCGCAAATCAGCCTGTGTAGCAGAACTGCTATGATCATGTTATTTGTGGCGTTACACGATAGAATCGTTCACCGCTTTCATGGACTCGGGCAGGAACAGGATATGTTGCGATCGCTGGTTTTCATTTTTATGGCACTGCTCACGGGCTGCTCATCGTCGCCGAAAGGCGTGGACTGTCCAGGTGAAGTCAGCACCCTTTACGGGCAGTCGTTGGGCCAGACCCAGGGCACTATTTTCGATCTGGTGACATCCTTTCGCGTCAGTCGTGACGGCGCCAGCGTGCAGAGCGGCCCGCTGCAGTCGCAGGATCGCTTTCAGTACATTCCTTCCGCCGTGACGCGCGAAGGTTACTACGCGCAACGTCTGTCGGATAAACAGTTCCGGTTGATCAATCCCTATCAGGACACCCTGATCACCTGGACCTGCCCGTAAAGGGGTGATTCCTGTCACGGGATGATATAGTGTCAGGAAACGTCAAGCGACAGGTCATCCTTCACATGGAAAAGCGTCTGGATAACAACGGCTATATCGATTTCCCCTTCCCTGCGACCCGCAATGAAGACGGCACCCTGAACCCGTGCGGCATCGATTTAACGCTGGAGACGGAACGCCTGGAAGAAATTCTTGTGCTTCGCCATTCCGCTAACCTGCAGCGCCTGGTCGAAGAGGTGAATCTTCAGGACGGGTTATTTATGACGCTGGCCTGCGACTGGCAGCAGCAGGAAAACGCCGTGTGCGGTTTTATCGATGTTGCCTTTCGTCCCGAATTGCCTGGCCATTCCCATGATGAGGCGCTGCAGCTGGAAGCCGCGTTTTATGCCTACCTGAAAGAACAGGCGCAACAGCATGCGCTGGCAGACGATGCTCTGGTTAACTATGCCCGATCCGTGCTTGACTGGGGCTGGTCACCGCTGCAGCAACGCCAGCGCCGCTACGAAAAAATCACTATTCAGTATTACTGCCCGCAGTCTGATGATGCGGAATGGTGCTTTGACCATCTCCGCCACTTTCTGGTGAGCTGGTATCCCAAACACATCGCGTCCCCCCATCGTCTCGTGGAATGAAACAGCTGGTAATGATTTTTCTCCTCCCCGATTCGCGCGGCGTTGGTCATCGCGTTTTCCCGCTTCACGCCCCTGCCTGAGCGCCTTGTGGGGTAAAAAAGGCCCCTTGCGACCGGTGTTTTCATCTGGTCATCGCGCACTCAACAGAAGATTAATGCGCCCTGGAGCAGCACGACGGCAAAGGTTTGCTACGCTTTAAGTGACTGTGATAACCAAGGAGATGAAGCATGTCAGGAAAAATTGAAGATGCAGTAAAAGAAGTCGCCGGTGCCGCAGAGCAACAATGGGGTGAGTTTACCGACTCCCCGCGCCATCGTGCCCGTGGTGCAGCTCGCCGCTACACCAACCAGGCATCCTACGCCGCTCGTGATGCCGCTGATTGCATCAAAGATCAGGTACAGTCTAACCCGTTTGCGGGTCTGGCCGTGGCCGCCGGTGTTGGCGTGGTGCTTGGCTTCCTGCTGAGCCGCAAATAAGTATCAAAAACGGGAGCGCTTGCTCCCGTTTTACCCTCACGCCAGATCCCGCAGATGATCGTCTTTATTTAACGTCATCAGTGCCGGTATAGAGACCAGCGCGGTCGCCATCATATACCACGCCGGAATATCCAGATTTCCTGTCTGCTTAATCAACCCGGTAATAATCAGCCCGGCACAGCCTGAAAAAACGGCATTCGAGAGTGAATACGCCAGCCCCAGTCCGGTATAACGCACCCGCGTAGGAAACATTTCAGCCAGCATCGCCGGCCCCGGCCCTGCCAGCAAGCCCACCACACCGCCAGCCATAAATACCACCAGCGCTTTGCTGTATAGCGTGGCCGTTTCCGCCTGCAGCACCTTCAGCAACGGCATCGCCAATACCAGTAACAGCACACTGGCCACCACCATCACCCGACGTCGCCCCACTCTGTCACTCAGCATGCCCGCCGGAATAATGGTGACCGCGAATCCCAGATTAGAGATCACGGCAATCAGCAACGCCTGATGCTGCCCGGTGTGCAGCGCGGACTGCAGATAGGTAGGCATAATTACCAGGCAGGTATAACCCGCCGCTGACCACAGCATCACGCGCGCAATCGCCAGCAGAATGCTTTTTAATGTTTGTCCCCGGTCCGCGTGAATGACCTGCTGCTGTTGCTGGCGCACAAAGCCCGGTGTTTCGTCCATGGCCAGCCGCAACCAGAGCGCAACCATCCCTAGCGGTAACGCCAGGATAAAGGGAATCCGCCAGCCCCAGGCCAGCATGGCTGGCGGACTGAGCGTATACGACAGCAGCGCCACCAGCCCGATCCCTGCCAGCAGGCCGAGTGCGACGGTCAGCGACTGCCATGCGCCATACAGGCCGCGCTTGCCGCGCGGTGCAAACTCGGTCATCAGAGACACCGCGCCGCCGTATTCGCCCCCGGCAAAAAGCCCCTGCAGGATGCGCAGCCCGGTCAGCATCAGCGGTGCCGCAATGCCCAGCGAAGCATAGGTGGGCACGAGGCCGATGGCAGTGGTCGCCAGCGTCATCAATACCAGCACCATAATCAGCGTGGGTTTACGACCGATACGATCGCCAATTCGACCAAACACCAGCGCGCCCAGTGGCCGAAAGAAAAACGCGACCGCAAATGAGGCCCAGGTCAGAATCAGCCCGCTCAGCGCCGACTCGCCCTGTAACTGAAAAAAGTTCTGGGCAATCAGCGTGGCGAGAAAGCCATAAATGGCGAACTCATACCATTCAATAAAGTTGCCCACCGAACCCGCAACCAGTGCGCGTCGGTGTTGCTTTACCTGGGGTGAAGCGGTTTCCATTTGACTCTCCTCACGTTGCCGTCTGCAAAACCAGTACGGTGATAAGAGAGATAGTATAGAATTCCAGCAGATAAGGTTATGTATCCCAGACGAGAATAATGACATCACAACATCACGCCCTTTACAGCCACCTGAGCCGCGTGCTCAGCGCCGAGAGCAATACTCCGCTCTATAAACGTTTTACGCAGGTCATTAAAGATGCCGTGCGCGACGGATTGCTGCGTAATGAAGAGGTGCTGCCCAGCGAACGCGACTTTTCTCAACAACTGGGTATTTCACGCATCACGGTGCGTAAGGCGATGGATGCGCTTGCTCAGGAAGGGATCGTTCACCGCTCGCGTGGCTATGGCACGCAGATTTGTAGCGCACTGGAATACTCGCTGAAAGAGCCACAAGGGTTTTCACAACAGGTGGTCTTGCGCGGTAAAAAGCCCGACACGGAATGGCTGCAAAAGCATCGCATCCGCTGTGAACATGCGATCGCACAAAAGTTGCAGTTGCCGCCGGGCAGCGAGGTGTATTTGCTGAAACGGCTGCGTTATGTCGATCAGCAGGCTGTGTCGGTGGAAACCTCCTGGGTGCCGTGCGAATTAATCAACGATGCCAGCGACATCGGCATTTCGCTGTACGACTACTTTCGCCGTCACCAGATTCAGCCGGTAAAAACGCAAAGCCGCGTCAGTGCGCAGATGCCGGATGCTGAATTACAGCGCCTGATTGCCCTGCCCGAGCTGATCCCGGTACTGGTGATTAAGCAGTTGGCGCTGGATGCACATGAGCGCCCACTGGAATACAGCATCAGCTACTGCCGCAGTGATATGTACGTGTTTATTGCCGAGTAAGGCACTGCTGCCAGTGGCGGATCAGGGCTGCCCGATCGGGGGCGCTGTCGCCGCCACGCTGCGACACCACAAAGGATGCGACCGCGTTGCCCAGCGCCACGGCGTTTTCAAGTGGCCAGTCAGATGCCAGCGCGGCCAGTAAGCCCGCGCTATGGCTGTCGCCGGCACCGATGGAATCGACCACGGTTGTTTTGAATGCCGATCGCCAGCCATGCTGTCCGTGATGGCTGAACCCGGCACCTTCACTGTCCAGCCGCACCACCAGCGGGCTGGAAAAATAGTCAGACCACCGGGCGATCAACGCCTGCGCACTAAAACGCTCAGATATCGCTAAACGCTGGTGCCAGACGTGTTCCGCTTCCTGTCGGTTAAGGGTAATCACGGGCTGCAGCGCCATCAGCCGCTGCCAGTGATGCTGGCTGATATGCGGCAGACGCGGGCCAAAATCGATCAGCAGCCGTTGCCTGTTCGCCACTTCCTCCAGCCACGGCACCAGGATTTCTGCATTTTTACCGCTGAGTTGATAACCCGACACATACAGCCAGCCGTCCTCTTGAAGGGGGACAGACGCCAGCATCGCCTCATCCCACTGGTTTTCCACCCCGGCCATCGACAGAAACGTCCGCTCACCGTCGGGTTCGACCAGCGCCAGGCACCAACCGTTGTCGCCCTTACGGGTTTCCGTGACGCTGGTCAGGCCACAGGACGCCAGTTTTTTCCGCACCTGATCGGCCCAGATGCCCTGGCCCAGCGGTAACGCGTTTACGGCATCCAGCCCCAGCCGGTGCAGGGCCAGCGCCACGTTCAGCGCGCAGCCACCTACGCTCAGGCTTTGCTGCTGAAGCTCGCTGTCACCGCCGCGCTGGGGAAGCTGTTCGGTGTGCGCGATGACATCCACGACGGCCGCGCCCAGTACACAGATTGCGGCCTTATTATGTAATGTCGCTACGCTGCGCGGATCAAGCATATGCTGCCTCCCGCTTCTGGCGAAAAGCAGTAAACGCACGGCTGTACGCTTCGAAGTCCAGTTGATTGACGCTGTCCAGCTGCTGCCTCAACGCGGGATCGATAGCGTCGATACCGTTAAGCGCGCCACAGATAGCAACGGCCATTGCACCAATGGTGTCCGTATCTCCGCCAAGGTTCGCGCAAAGAATGGCACAGCGATTGGGATCGGTCTTTGCCAGCTCAACCATGGCAATGGCGGCGGGCACCGACTCGATGGTGCTGGTGCCCGTTCCCACCAGCGCATAGATTTGATCCATAGTGGATTCAATACCGCGTCCCTGCTCAACCACCGAAAACGCCAGTTCCAGACGCGCGGCCATCGACGCACTAAAGGTGGTTATCTGTCGTTCCTGCGCCGTCCGGGCAACGGCGGGCAGTGCGTCGCGTATTTCTCCCCAGCCTGCGCCCTCCACGGCACGTGAAACAGCCCAGGCAATTACGGTCGCCCCGGCAATCGCCACATCGGCCTTGTGCGTTGGGCTGGATGCCAGCGCGACCGCATCAATAAAACCCGCTAAATCACGCGCGGGTAACAGGCAGCCCAGCGGAGAAATGCGCATGGCCGCACCATTCGTCAGGCCGTTATTTTCCAGCGCGCTAATCGGCTGACCGGCCTGTAAGGCACGCAGGGCAATTTTTGAGGTTGGCCCCAACACATTTTTATTAAAAGCATCAAACCCTTCTGCCCAGCGCAGGATATTCATCCCAATCGTTTCAGCGACGATCTCGCCATCGTGGCTGATGATGGCATCTGCCAGCGCCAGTGCCATGGAGGTATCGTCGGTGAATTCGGCGCGGCCAAAATAGCAGGCGGCGTTGTTCTCCGCCGGGCCGGGCAAAAAGCGATCTATCCAGCCAAAGTGCTGTTTCACGCGGCTACGCGGCCACAGCTCTGACGGCATGCCCATGGCATCGCCAAGTGCCTGACCATAAAACGCGCCGGTAATCCGTTGTTGTGGGGTAATCATTTTTTCTTCCTTATTTTTGGCTTTCCGTCACGGCGGCAGGATCAACCACGTTGAGCTCATCGCTGCGCTTTTTGGCATCGCGAAACAGCAGAATAAATGCCACGGTGATCAAGACGATCATCACGCAACCAAACAGCCACATCCCAGCCCAGTTGAACGTCAGGCCGTTGCGCGGCTGACTATAGGCAAACATCTCCTGCATCAGGTAACCGCCCAGACGATAGCCCAGCAGGCTGCCTATCCCCTGACAGGCCAGGGTAATTAATCCCTGCGCTGCATTACGCATGCTGACCGGGGATTTTTTATCGACGTAGATGTAGGCGGTAATAAAGTAGAAGTCATAGCTGACACCGTGCAGCAGGATGCCCATAAATAACAGGCCATAGGTGAGCAGGTTCTGGTCGCTGCCGAAGACAAAAAACAGATAGCGCAACGCGGCCGTTACCAGGCCCAGCAGCAGCACGTTTCCGATCCCAAAGCGTTTGATAAAAAACGGCAGCGCCAGTAAAAACAGAATTTCGGACATCTGCCCCAGCGTCATCCAGCCGGTGGCATGGGCCAGGCCGACCTCGGTCAGATACCCTTCCGCAAAGATGTAATAAAATGCCAGCGGCATGCTGAACAGGAAGGAACAGACAAAAAAGACGAGGAAGCTGCGATCTTTCAGCAGATGCAGGGCATCCAGTCCCAACGCCGTTCGCAGACTAAACTTGCCCGTGCTTTTAGGCTGGGTGGCGGGCAACATAAAGGCGAACAGGCCTAACAATAGTGAGCTGGCGGCGGTGATCAGCAAAGGAATATTACTGGCGGAGATATCGCCAAAGCCCAGTAGTGACGGCAGAAAACCACAGACGATACCGGATGCGATCCAGCCGAGCGTACCCAGTACGCGGATGCGTGGATAATCGCGCTCGACATCTGCCACGTGCGAAAACGCAATACTGTTAGTGAGCGCAATGGTGGGCATATAGGTCAGCGCATAAAGCAGCAACAGGGGAAAGAAACCACTGAAGTGCGTTTGCTGCGCCGCGAAATACATCAGCCCGGCGCCCACGATCATCAGCACGCCCAGCACCTTCTGCGCCTGAAAGAAACGGTCTGCCAGGGAGCCCACCAGAATCGGTGACAGGATGGCGGCAAGGGAGGTACAGGCATAGCACCACGCAATTTCGACGGGCGTGAAACCATTTTTGCTGAGAAAGGCCCAGAGCGGGACAAACCACGCGCCCCAGATAAACCATTCCACAAACATCATAAATGACAGGCTGGCCGTTTTCGTTTTCATTATAGAGTGTTCCCTGGTGTTGGTAAGGCCAATCTAACACCACGTACATAACCTTTATAATACCTTTAGCTGAAATTTTGAGCTACATCGCACTATCTTTCCTGCCGTTGGCGACCTTATACGCTGTTAAAGACGCCCTCTGGGTGAGGCGAAACATGACGGCTGATTCCGTCAACGGGCTTTGTTGCATCAGGACGCAAGCGGCCCGCGGGCCAAAGCGGTTATCCGTGAGTATGGTGCGATTAGCAGTATAAACGCTAAAACGATGGGCGATGAGTGGTAAGCAGTAGGCTTTGGGCTTTGGCTGTGGGTTGTAGGTTGTGGGTGACAGTAAGCCGTAAACAGTGAACCTTAAACATAAAGCCCAGCCCACGCCTGGCTTCAGGCTGATGGCTGGACTTGTCAGGCTCCAGGGAAACACCGGGTGCGGTAAAGCGCCGTCATCCACGACAGCGCCCATCCCAGAATCAACACACCTTCAGTTGTGAAATCTGCGTGGCTTTTCCATACGGAATCCCATCCCGATGAGTCGGCCAAAAATAAAGCGCAGAAAGGGATACTTACGGATGATGTCAGGCATTTTACTTTTGCCCTCACTGCCCGGTTTCTTTTTACTGCTCATTTTGATTTGCAGGAACTGCGTTGCAACGGTGGGAAACTGGCGACGCTTCTGCACTTTTTCCAGATCCCTTAACGTGATCTTTCCCTTTAACAACGGCAGGGTCAGCAGGTTCGCCGTGGCAACGGCATCCTGGATAGCAAGATTAACGCCAACGCCACCAATCGGAGACATGGCATGAGCCGCATCACCAATACAGAGCACGCCCGGCTTCGCCCACTGGTTGAGCCTGTCGATCCGGATAGACAGCAGTTTGAATTGATCCCAGTTGTCAATTTCCGCCAGGCGCGCAGGACGAAAGGGAGACACGCTGGCAATCTTGTGTTTCATCGCCTCAAGCCCCTCGGCCTGGAGCGCATCAAACTGCCCTTTCTCGATGGTCAGCCCGCACTGCCAGTAATCGCCCCTGTCGATGACGATAAAGTTGTTGCGCGGCCCGGTATGGCCCATGCCTGACTGGGGATCGTCAGACTTTTTGTCCAGACGAAACCACACCACATCACGCGGCGAGCCAAAATGCTGACTCACCAGGCCGGCCTGGGCACGTACGTTAGAGTTACGACCGTCAGCACCAATCACCAGACGGGTACGGATCTCAACCGGCTGGCCTGCCTGTGACGCGACAACACCGCTTACCTCACCCTCTTCTGTTAGCAGCTGCTTTAAGGTCGTGGATTTCAACAGGGTAAAGCCGGGAAACTGTGCGCTGCGTTCCGCCATGAAATTCAGGAAATCCCACTGTGGCATGAATGCGATAAAACGACACTGGAGCGGCAGACGCGAAAAATCGGCCATCGTCACCTCCTGGCCGCCCATTTCCGCCTGCAGCTTTTCTGCGCGCTGGTGAGGCAGTTTCAGCAGGTCATCCAGCAGACCCAGATGGTGCATCACCTCAAGGGTGGAAGGGTGAATAGTGTCACCACGGAAGTCGCGGAGAAAGTCGGCATGCTTCTCGATCACCACAACCTGCAAACCGGCACGCGCCAGTAAATAACCCAGCATCAGACCGGCCGGGCCGCCGCCGACAATACAGCAGTCAGACATAATGTGTTCAGTAGATGACATGGCTTACCCCTTAAAATGTACGTTGTCAGTGTAGGCCAGCACGGATGATTTAAGTACCGAGGGAGTACAGGGATATTGCACAGGTCGCTGCCAGAAACCGCGCGCTGACGCTGTCAGCCGGGGTGATCTTCTTTTATTTCAACCAGCACCAGCGGGCATTTTCTGACCTTACAGGCGTGATGGTATGCCATGGAGCACACCGAACAATAGTCGGCAGAATCGGACTGGTATTCATACTCCTGAAAATAGCGGAAGCCGCCGCTGTCCGCGTCGGCGCGTGCGCTGTAAAACGCGTGATCAGCAAGCTGCTCATCCAGTTGCATGAACGTCAGTGCTGAAGGGTTGTGGTAACCCACTTTAATGCGATATGTCGTCATACCTCCATGATTACCCTGATGGAACCGGGTAGCAAATTGTTATCATTGTTGATTGTGATAGACAGCGGTTATCAGAACAGCCCTTATCAGAGGCAGATGCACAGCTATAACATTTTAGCTGAGCAATTATCACAATAGTTACGAAGCTGCTGGGTAAGTGCGTCTTATTATGTTATTCACTCGTTCGACCTCCATCAAAATTGATAACTTATTGCTGTTAACCTGAAAAAATGGCGTTTAGCTCTTACATTTAGCGATCAAATGACATCTCGATAAATGACAACATTGTCAAAAAGATTAAATAAATTTCATTGAATTGTAAGTGAACACACAAAGATCAAATCGCGTTGACTATCTCGTGCATCATTGCGTAAAAATTAAGCAAGCAACATATTGCTATCATATTTAAAATACACCATTAATATTATGATCATAATTCATCTTTAGCCTCACAGGAATTAACAACACATTAACGCCACGTGTTATTGATATGTTGTTTTTACAAAAATTTAATCAATGGACCGTTTTTATCTTAAAGTGTGATAATTTTATTGATCGCATCCTTAATATTAATAGAAAAATCCTGGGGAGGATGAAATTATCTGAATTCATAAAAAGTATACTGTCTTTTTAAGTTCACAATAAATGGCACTGTTGTGGGATAAATTTCATTTTTGCGTTAAAAATAAATGAAACATAACACTTTAGGATTATTCCATGTCCATTGCGCCATGCAATCGCCCAACGCGTTGAATTAGAAGGTTTAATAATGCTATGTTTATCTCACCTTCCTTAACGAGCAGCAAAACAAGCTTATGAGAAGGATTACGAGAGAAAGTATATATTGCTTTAGTTGTCGCTACCGATGTGAATTAGCCAATGAGCTAACAGAAGAAATTAAACGGTGCCCGATACAAAAAGTGGTTATTTGGCCAGCGCGGAACTACTACTTAATTAATGGCATTCTTTCCGTCGTTTCTGGTCTATATGAAAGCTTATTTACAAAAGGTTGTATATTTGTGGATTTTTCAACACACAACATACGCTTTTTTACCAGTCATAACTGGCTGGATTATTTGAAATCGCAGAGTTTAATTATCATCCTGGTTTGCGACCGCAGACTGGCATCCTTAGCTGCTTTCTGGAAAAAACAGGATAAAAGTATTAATACGGTCATTTACCCAGGAACAGCCATCGTCGATATTAAAAAATCAATTAACGCATGTTACTACGGTTTAAAAGGAGGTGAAAAAAAAGGGATTAATCCGTTAACCACTGATGAGGTTAAGTTTCTTGATCTGGTCAATCACGGATTTTCTCTGAGTGAAATATCAAAAAAAATGGAGCTTAGCGTTAAAAAAATTTACTGCATCAAAGATTCGGTTCGTAGGAAGACGGGAAGCAGCCTGAATCAGTTGTTCTCCAGTTAAAAATGTAAAAGGAAAATACCTCATGTTAAAAACCAAAGCTATGGCCTTATCCCTGTTAATCAGTGCGACGCTGATATCAGGACAAGCATTCGCGAATTCTGATAACACCATTAACTTTCAGGGTGAAGTGAGCGATGAAACTTGCTCAGTCAACGTGAATGGTAATAACAGTGCACCGCTGGTGTTGATGCCGACAGTGGGCGTGAACGAACTGGATGCAAGCGGAAAAGTCGCGGGCAAAACGGACTTCTCCGTCGCTATCAGTGGCTGTACCGGCTCGACTAATTCAACGCGTGTATCCACCGTATTTATTGGTAACAACGTGAGCGACACCGGTAATCTGAAAAACAGTGGTAATGCTGAAAACGTCGAAATTCAGTTACTGGACCCCACCGGTGCAGAGATTAATTTAACCAGTACCTATATCGGTGATGGTGATTTAACCCTGAGCTCCGGCGAAACCGAAAAATCGGCTACCTATGCCGCGCAGTATCTGGCGACCGACGTAGCAACGGCGGGTACCGTTAGTGCTTCACTTCAATATGCGGTGACTTACCAGTAATACTGATCCGGTGCACGTCAGTTGTCTGGCGTGCACCATAAACTATTGAGAACTGATTTATGTTTATTCGCAGACTGTTATTGGCGTTGACGCTCTCGCTAGCAGTAACCCCCGCATTAACATTGCCCTTTTACGCAAACGCCAGCGTGACGATTATGGGCAGCCGTATTATTTACCCTGGGCAGGCGCGTTCTGTGGATGTGCAATTTAAAAATAACGATGCCATTCCCTATGTTATTCAGAGCTGGTTTGATAACGGTGACGAAAACTCACAGCCAGAAAATCGCGTAAATACGCCTTTTATCATTACACCGCCGGTATTCCGCATTCAGCCGAAGGCAGGTCAGATCGCGAAGGTTATGGTGAATAACACCGTTGCACAGCCTCAGGATCGTGAATCTGTTTACTGGTTTAATACCCTGCAAATTCCGCCATCAAATATAAATCAGGATAAGACACAGAATGTCATGTTGGTGGTATTGCGTAATCGCATGAAGGTTTTTTATCGCCCTGAGCGTATTGGCGCACCAAAAAACATCCTGAAAGGCATAACAGTCACTCCCCTGTATCAGGCGAATAAAGGCAATGGGATTGAAATTGACAACCCACAACCCTGGCATGCTTCCCTGGTGGATGTTGTTTTAAAAGTGGGGAATCACACCTTTAAAAGTGAGGCCGATATGGTCTCGCCCTTTGCAAAGCAAACCTATTGGTTTAACAACAGCAAACGTTTGCAGGGTGCAGGCGTAGTTTCAGTCTCGGCAGTTAACGATCAGGGAGCTAAAATCAGTGAAAACTTTACGGTTGACGTTAATTAGCCCGAAACTTATTGCTTTTACCGTCTCGGCCTGTTTTTCGTGTTATGCCTGCAGTGAAGATTATTATTTCGACGCCTCACTGTTTAAAGGGGCGACATTTGGGAAAAACATTGAACAATTCAACCAAAATGCAATTCCTGAAGGAAGTTATCTTGTTGATATTTACCTCAACGATAAAATAATTAAATCCGGCGTCAAAATTAACTTCAAAAAATTCAGTGACGAGGGAAAGGTGGAACCTTGCCTGCCGGAAGAGATCGTCAGATTAATGCAGTTAAAAAACCAGCGGGTTGAACAAACGACAGCCCACTGTCAGCCATTATCAGACTGGACGGAAGCAGGCAGCTGGCGTTTCGACCAGGCTTCACTTCGTTTGCAGTATATGTTCCCCCTTGCCAGCCTGAATCGGGTTCCCCGTGGCTATATCCCCGTTTCTGAATGGGATGAAGGCATTACGGCGTTATTTCTGCGTCACAACACTAACTTCACCTGGTCGGAAAACCGATCGTCTGATTATCGTTATCAATATTTGTGGAGCGGCATTACCGCAGGCACGAATCTGGACAAGTGGCAGTTTCGTCATCAGGGCAATATGCGCTATCTGCGCAACAGTCATAGCGGAAGCCGTTATCAGTATAATCAGGTGAGAAGCTGGGTGCAGCGTCCTGTGGAGAGCATAAACAGTCAGCTCTCATTAGGTGACAATTATACCAACAACTCGCTGTTCGGCAGTCTTGCCTTTAACGGCATTAAACTCGCCTCAGAAGAACGGATGTGGCCGCAGGGTAAACGGGGCTATGCGCCGGAAGTCCATGGTGTTGCCACCTCTGATGCCCGCGTTGTCGTTCGGCAGCTCAACAACGTGATTTACGAAACCAGCGTTCCCCCCGGCCCCTTTGTTATTGATGACTTATATAACACCAGCGGTCAGGGCGATCTTGACGTTGAGATTATTGAAGCCAACGGCAAGCGGTCCACTTTTACAGTGCCCTACTCGTCCGTGCCGGACTCTGTTCGTCCAGGAAACTGGAAATACGCGCTGGCGCTGGGGCGAGTGCGTCAATATTACAGCGTGGAAAACACGTTTTTTGAGGGGGTTTTACAGCGCGGCATCAGTAACCGTTTTACGGCAACGATCGGCTCGCGGCTGGCGAAAGACTACCAGGCCTGGCTGGCGGGCGGCGTATGGGGTTCACCGATGGGCGCCGTGGGGATGAACACCATTTTTTCACAGGCGCGCGTTGAGCAAAATAAAAACACCTCGGGCTGGCGCGCGGAGTTGAGTTACAGCAAAACGTTTGAAACTGGCACTAATCTGGTGTTGGCGGCCTACCGTTATTCCACCAGCGGCTTCCGCGATCTGCAGGACGTGTTGGGCGTCAGAAGGCAGAATGACACCGGCATCAGCTACTACTCCGATTCGATGAATCAGCGCAATCGGTTATCCGCCACCCTGAGCCAGTCATTTGATAACCTCGGCATGATCAGCCTGAGTGGCAGCACGGCTGACTACTATAACAACAAGTCACGCATCACCCAGTTACAGCTCGGTTATAACAATAGCTGGAAAAAAATCAGCTACGGTTTCAATGTCGCGCGTCAGCGCACCACATGGAATACGACGCGCGCCGAGCTAAATGTCTTCGATCAGCCGGATGACAGCCGCCAGCAGCGTTACACAGAAAATACCTTTTCATTTACGGTTTCAATGCCTCTCACCTGGCACAACACCGCTTCTGTTTCCTATCACTACAACCAGTCGAAGCAGACACAAAGCTCATCACTCTCCCTGTCGGGCTCAGCAGGTGACAACCGCGATATCGCCTATTCCCTTTATGGCGGTAGCGAGCACTACCGCAACGGCAACAGTGGACATGCACTGAACGTCGGTGGAAATGTTCAGCAGAATACCCGACTTGGGGCGTTCCGGGCCAACTACGGCCAGGGCGAAAGCTATCGCCAGGCTGGACTGGGTGCTTCCGGCAGCCTGGTTCTTCACCGGGGAGGCATCACACTTGGCCCTTACAGCAGTGATACTTTCGCCCTGGTGCAGGCCGATGGCGCACAGGGCGCACGTGTGCGTAATGGTCAGGGCGCCGTTATCGATCGCTTCGGCTATGCCATTCTGCCCTCCCTGAGCGCGTACCGCGAAAACAACATTAGCCTGGACACGCTGGATATGAACGCCGATGCCGAGCTAAGCGGAGGGAGTCATCGGGTTGTGCCTTACGCTGGCGCGGTGGTGCAGGTGAACTTCGCCACGATCAAAGGCAAAGCAGTCTTGATCTCGCTCACCAGTAATGAGGGGGAAACGCCACCTATGGGCGCGGAAGTCCGTGATGCGGATAACACCGTCATCGGCGTTGTTGGCCAGGGCGGCCAGCTGTACGCACGCGTACCTCATGACTCCGGCACGCTCAAAGTCATCTGGGATAACGACGGTCAACAAACCTGCCTGGTGAATTATCAAATTACCGGAAAGCACAACGATCACATGATCCATCTTCCCGGCTTGTGTAATAAGGAGTAACGCGTGTTGCTGATAATAACGCTTTTGTTGATCGCCACCGGACTGATTCCGCTTCCTTTACTGGCAAACTGTACGGTCGTATCCAGTCAGAGTCAGCTTTCTACGGCGGCTAAAAATGCTGGCTATACCGCGAAGTTATGGACCGGTGCCTGTGATGAATGCACGGGGAAACTGCCGTTACCTGCAATAATTAATATCAATACAGGTAGCCTGTTTCAGCCGGCAGGCACATTACTGGCCAGTGCGGTGGGTGATCCCGTCAACACGCCCATGCGGGATGCTTTTACGCCGAATCAGATTCTGTTCCGCTGCGATGCGGGCGATGTAGATAAACTCTATGAAATGTATTCCACTAATGGCGATTGGGATACAGCGGGCAAATATGCCACGAATGAAGTTGAAGGCGCTTATTATGATAAGGCCAAAAACGTGGCGGTCAGAATGACCAACCTCTCTACGGGGGAATATTACAGTCGCTACTGGAAAGCACGACAGCTTAATGCCAGCGACTGGTATTCTGACGGGGATAAAATCTATATTCCTGCCAGCGCGTTCAGCCGTGTGCTGTACGAAATGTTTAAAATTGATGGAACTGAGCGTTTCATGAATAGTGAGGCGTATTATCCTGATAAGAACAACCAACCTCGTGGCTATATCGCGTTTAAAGGTCCCGGACTGGCCAGCGATGATCTGAAACCCGGTGACGACCATAGCACTAAGTATAGTGGATGGCATTTTAACTGGCCTGTTGGCTGGAGCTCCTTCAATACGGTCACCTACGTTCGCGGCGCTGCCTGCGAGGTGCAGGATTATCCTGCTGTAGTATCTCTGTCGGTGATCAGTGTAGGTGCTCTGGCTGATGGTGGCAGTAGTCAGGCGCCTTTTTCTGTCAATTTGCGCTGTGAGGCCGGGGCGATCTCCAGTATCAACAACTCCACCATAACATCAGCCAACGTCGCGATGGGGTTTCTGGTAAACCAGCCCCGGGCCGTTACGATGGCCAACACACTCGGCCTGACCACCAGCAGCGGCGGATTAACCTGGCTGCTCGACACAAACTATGGTGATGACAATGACAGCGCCGCCTCGGGCGTGGGGATAAAAATTTATAACAGCGCTGGTGCCGCACTCAACCTGTTACCGGATATGACCAGCACCGGCACAGGCAATGCACGCGGGTGGTATGCCTACAAAGACCTGACCACGCTTGCGTCATCAGACAACGGCGAGATCTACAGCGGCGATTTTACTGCCTCTCTTGAGGCTATTCCGGGACAAGTTATCACTTCAGGAACCGTTAATGCACAGTTACAAGTGGTGGTCAGCTTTCAGTAGCAGCCTGTTTTTCCTCACGGCGATGCTGTCAGCCCAGGCAACGGCCGTTGTGAACATTGATAAAACACGTATTGTTTTCAACGCTAATGAAATGGCGCAGTCCATTAACCTGGTCAATAGCGAGAGCAGCCCTGCCGTTTTGCAAATCTGGACGGACGATGGCGACATTCATGCTTCGCCGGATAAGAGTAAAACACCGGTCATGGCCATACCGCCGGTATTGAAAATGCTGCCTGGCGAATTACGCTCACTTAAGCTGATGCTGACCTCGCGGGCGAAACTAAAAGCGGGTAAAGAGACGTTGTACTGGTTGAATATTTACCAGATACCCGCGCTCAAAAAATCGGATAACCCGGGCGAGCAAAAAGTGATTCTGCCGCTGCGTCTGCGCCTGAAAGTGTTTATACGGCCGACAGGGCTTGGTGCGCCTCAACCGGAAGATGCACAAAAGCTACGCTTTACCCGACAAAGCCAGCAAATCATGATTTCTAATCCAACGCCCTGGTATATGAGCCTGAACGTCAAAGTAGAAAAAGAGGTGCTGAGAGATATTATGGTAGAACCACAGTCTTATGTTGCGGTACCAGTCACCACACCGCTTAATCCTGGGGCAAACGTGGAATATGAAGTGATTGATGACAGGGGTAATGCTGAGAAATATTACAGCCCGCTTCACGCTAGTGTCGGGCAGTAGCCGAATTGAGTCTCTTTGGCTCAGAGTATAAAAATGACATTATAGTATGTCGTGGCGACTCTGTAATCTGGGACTGAAAATCGAAACCTCAGGGCAGTCTCAGCATTAATATTTTGTTGATGAAATACCGAGCTAAAGAGGACAGTTTCAACCGTCCCCCTGAAATGGTTGTTCAAGACAGATTACGCGCCACCGCGTCATACACTTTAGTCCAGCTAATTCCACGCAATCCATTTTTCTCATCATCCGGATGTAAAACTTGATGGATTTCTCTGTCCTGAATAGGCGCGCCACCATCTATAGTGCTCTGGTTGGGAAACAAGGCAACTGTCGGTGTCTTCACCGCAATGGCAAGATGCAAAGGGCCGGTATCACCAACAATCAACGTATTAAAACCACTTATTTTCTCAGCCAACTGTATTAAATTTGTACTTCCTGCCACATTAACTACTCTGTCACTTTGCGATTTCATCCCGTCAATAATGCGTTGATTGAGGGTTTTCTCTCCGGGTGCACCGATGAGTTCTATGACCACATCGCTATGCTCATCAATTAATTTGCTAATTAGCTGCGAAAAAGCAGATTCCGGCCAACACCGCTCGGTGCTGGATGCACCTGCATGTATGCCAATAACACGCTTATCTAAGACTTGAGGCTTATAAGGTGCAGGAATAAACATCGATTCGGACTTTACTGTAATGCCTACCGACTCAAGCATTTCTATTTTCTGGCGAATAAAGTGGATATTTCCTTTTGTCCTGTTATCGTAAAATGCTGACAAACAGTTTTTCAGAACAAAGTCTTCCCTGCCTTGATAATCAGTATAATAAACATCCTTAAAAATATAACGAGAACCTGCTAGTGAAGCGGTAATGATGTCATAGGGCGTTCGCGAATGAAGGATAAAAGTTGCATCGATCTGATTTTTTCTTAATGATTTTATCAAAGAGAGCATACCTGAAATCTTCCCTCCCCAATATAACACTTCATCAAAAATATCGCTCTCTGCCACCAGAGGATGGTTTCTTTTTAAAATGACTAATGTAATTTTGGCATTAGGCCAACGCTCTTTTATTGCCCTAATAGACGGCGTGTTAAATAGAAAGTCACCTAAAGCCGTATTCGAAATAATAGCGATGCTTTCGATAACGTCTTTTTCTGAAAAACGGACAATTTTTTTCACACGATAACCGGTCACTTTCCATATGGAAAGGAATAATTTTGCAGCGAATTGTTTTGCGATTTTACTCATTAAAATTTTCCCGACTTAAGCCTTATTATCCTAACGGTTTAGCCGTAAAGATCATTGCCGATGCCGTTATCGTGCCAGACGCATCATATGCTCATTAACATTACGCTAATACTCAAGCCACAGTATATATTATAAATTACCCGGGGCGAAGAAGCTGTCTGCTCTGATTCTATACACACTCTGATGATGAGATGATGGCGTAGCCTGATGGTTCGATTTTTTCCTTTTCCTTCATTTTTTCTTAATTAGAGACAAAACAGGCCAATTTAAGTTCAAAGCATCCAATGACCTGCTTCACTAAAAATATGACGTTATGTCTGAATCCCTTGTTCACTTCCCTCTCGTCAATCACACCACCGGGAGCGATAAACGTTAGCCTATTCATAAGTGTTTTTTCTAAACGTCAGAAACCATACCGGCATTTTCTGCTAATTCAGATAGCAGTAAAACTTCATAAACCGCGATCGCTTTTATCAAGATGGAAGAAAGCTCAGGGGACGGATACTTAGAAATTACTCAGTCATAAGTCACCGTAACAGACAGCAAAACATTATGATGATCGAGGCCAAAACTGACGGTTGCTGCTGTTTAAAGAGACTTTTAAGAGGCCCGTTTTAGAGCGATTTTGGGGAAAACTCTGCACAAAAAAGCCAACATAAACTTCACATCTATGTTGGCTTGATGTTACAGAAGAAGGATTACATATTCGCGATAATCGCGTCACCAAACTCTGAACATTTCAGCAGTTTAGCGCCATCCATCAGACGTTCGAAGTCATAGGTCACGGTCTTGGCAGCGATTGCGCCTTCCATGCCTTTAACAATCAGGTCTGCGGCTTCGAACCATTCCATATGACGTAACATCATTTCAGCTGACAGGATTACGGAACCTGGGTTCACTTTATCCTGACCGGCATACTTAGGTGCTGTACCGTGGGTCGCTTCGAACAGCGCGCATTCGTCACCGATGTTTGCGCCGGGTGCAATACCGATACCGCCAACCTGCGCCGCCAGGGCGTCGGAAATGTAGTCACCGTTCAGGTTCATACAGGCAATAACGTCGTATTCAGCCGGACGCAGCAGGATTTGCTGCAGGAAGGCATCAGCGATCACGTCTTTAACAACGATCTCTTTACCGGTGTTTGGATTTTTGAACTTCATCCATGGGCCACCGTCGATCAGCTCGCCGCCGAACTCTTCTTTCACTAACTGGTAACCCCAGTCTTTGAATGAGCCTTCGGTGAACTTCATGATGTTGCCTTTGTGAACCAGAGTCAGTGAATCACGATCGTTGGTGATGGTGTATTCCACTGCCGCACGCACCAGGCGCTTGGTCCCCTCTTCCGAACATGGCTTAACGCCAATGCCGCAGTTCTGTGGGAAGCGAATTTTCTTCACGCCCATTTCTTCGCGCAGGAATTTGATCACTTTGTCCGCTTCAGCCGTGCCCGCTTTCCACTCGATACCTGCATAGATATCTTCGGAGTTTTCGCGGAAGATCACCATATCGGTATCTTCAGGACGTTTAACCGGGCTTGGTGTGCCGGTGTAGTAACGAACCGGGCGCAGACAAACGTACAGATCAAGTTCCTGACGCAGCGCAACGTTCAGAGAACGGATGCCGCCGCCCACTGGCGTTGTCAGTGGACCTTTGATCGCTACGCGGTATTCTTTGATTAAATCGAGGGTTTCTTGCGGCAGCCAGACATCCTGACCGTAAAGCTCAACCGATTTCTCACCGGTATAAATCTCCATCCAGGAGATTTTACGCTCGCCGTTGTAGGCTTTTTTCACAGCGGCATCAACCACTTTCAGCATCACTGGTGAAACATCAACACCGATACCATCCCCTTCGATGTAAGGGATAACCGGGTTATTTGGAACATCCAGTTTACCTTGATTCAGGGTGATTTTCTGACCTTCCGCCGGAACAACTACTTTGCTTTCCATTAACCTCTCCTTCGAGCGATTTTTTGTTAATGATTTGTAAGATGCGCGTCAATACTACTTGAATATTGACGCTACGCCAATCACCGCAATTTCGCGTTATAATGCGCTGAATGTTTCAGACTGCAAAGCGTATGCGAAAAACTAATCAGACTTCTCAACCAAATAAACGATTCAGCCGACAAACCCGTCCCGTACAGCGCAAGACTGTATCGCCCCCTGCCGTCCGGCGCGTGCTCCTGTTCAATAAACCCTTTGATGTGTTGCCGCAGTTCACCGACGAAGCCGGCCGCCGCACGTTAAAAGATTTTATTGATGTCAGCGAGGTTTATGCCGCGGGTCGCCTTGACCGCGACAGCGAAGGACTGATGGTGCTGACCAACGACGGCACCTTGCAGGCCGCGCTGACCCAGCCCAGCAAGCGCACCGGCAAGGTGTATTATGTGCAGGTCGAAGGCGTGCCGGAAGAGCAGGATCTGCAGCCACTGCGGGATGGGGTTACGCTGAAAGATGGCCTTACGCTGCCAGCCGGCATTGAAAAAGTAGCGGAGCCTGACTGGCTATGGGCACGCCAGCCGCCCATTCGTGAGCGCAAAGCGATACCGACGCAGTGGCTGAAAATCACCCTGTTTGAAGGGCGTAACCGTCAGGTCAGACGCATGACCGCCCATATTGGCTTCCCGACATTGCGCCTGGTGCGCTATGCGATGGGTGACTTTGTACTGGATAATCTGGCCCCTGGCGAATGGCGTGATATCAGCACCTTAGTCTAAGCACTGTTATCATTTCCATAACTTCAAGTTAACAATTCCGGAGGATTGATGTTTAAACCGCATGTTACCGTAGCCTGTCTGGTCCAGGCTCAGGGTAAACTGCTCGTTGTCGAAGAGCGGGTGAACGGCCTGGCAACCTGGAACCAACCTGCGGGTCATCTGGAAGCGGACGAAACCCTTCTGGAAGCCGCGCAGCGTGAACTCTATGAAGAGACCGGTATTGAGGCCGCTGTGGAGTATTTTATTGGTATTAACCAGTGGATTGCCCCTGATAATACGCCTTTTGTGCGGTTTCTGTTTGGTCTGGATCTGGACACCACCCTGCCCACCGCGCCGCAGGACAGCGACATTGATTGCTGCTGGTGGCTGGCGCCAGAGCAGATACTGACGGCGTCTAACCTGCGTTCGCCGTTAGTGGCAGAGAGCGTGCGCAGATGGCAACAGGGCGTGCGCTACCCGTTAGACCTGATCAGCCCGTTCAACTGGCCGTTTCATGCAGGTGCGCACCCGACTTCAGCGTGATAGAATGCGCCGCCTGTTTTATTGTTTTGCGAGCTTGTGATGTCTGATAACTGCCAGAAAAAAGTGATCGTCGGGATGTCCGGCGGCGTCGATTCTTCCGTTTCCGCCTGGTTACTGCAACAGCAGGGCTATCAGGTAGAAGGCCTGTTCATGAAGAACTGGGAGGAAGACGATGGCGAGGAGTATTGTACCGCCGCTGACGATCTGGCGGATGCACAAGCCGTGTGCGACAAACTTGGTATTAAACTGCACAAGGTAAATTTTGCTGCAGAATACTGGGATAACGTCTTTGAGCACTTCCTTGAAGAGTACAAGGCGGGCCGCACGCCAAACCCCGATATCCTGTGTAATAAAGAAATTAAATTCAAAGCGTTTCTGGAGTTTGCCGCAGAAGATCTCGGCGCAGACTTTATTGCCACCGGACACTATGTCCGCCGTCAGGATATCGACGGGCGTAGCCATTTGCTGCGCGGCCTGGACGGTAACAAGGACCAGAGCTACTTCCTCTACACGCTCAGTCATGAACAAATTGCCCAGAGCCTGTTTCCGGTGGGCGAGCTGGAAAAACCCGAAGTGCGCCGCATTGCTGAACAGCTGGAATTAATCACGGCAAAGAAAAAAGACTCTACCGGCATTTGTTTCATCGGTGAACGCAAATTCCGCGAATTCCTGGCACGCTATCTGCCCGCTCAACCGGGTGAAATCGAAACCGTTGATGGCCAGATTGTCGGTGAGCACCAGGGGTTGATGTACCATACGTTGGGCCAGCGCAAAGGGCTGGGCATCGGCGGCATGAAAGAAAGCAAAGACGATCCCTGGTACGTGGTTGATAAAGATGTCGCGCGTAACCGCTTAATCGTGGCGCAGGGCGGCGATCATCCGCGTTTGATGTCGGTGGGCCTGATTGCTCAGCAGCTGCACTGGGTGGATCGCCTTCCGGTTAGCGCCCCGCTGCGTTGTACGGTTAAAACCCGCTACCGCCAGACCGATATCCCCTGCGAGATTATTCCGCAGGGCGATGACAAAATTGAAGTGCGGTTCGACGAACCGGTTGCCGCGGTAACACCGGGGCAGTCTGCGGTGTTCTACCTTGGTGATGTCTGCCTGGGTGGCGGCATCATTGAAGAACGTTTGCCTTGGGTTGCCGCATAATACCGGCGCTAATAACGCGTAAACTGGAGTGACCGTGGCAAAAAACTATCAGGAAATTACCCTTGCGCTGGCGGGCATTTGCCAGGCTGCCCATCTGGTTCAGCAGCTCGCGAATCAGGGGCACTGCCAGCCTGAAGCGCTGACGGTTTCCCTGCGCAGCGTACTGGATCTTAACCCGACATCCACGCTGGCGGTGTTCGGTAACAATGAAGCCAACCTGCGCCTTGGGCTTGAAACCCTGATGGCGGTGCTGAACAGCAGCAACCGTAAAGGTGCCAGCGCCGAGCTGACCCGTTACACACTGAGCCTGATGGTGCTGGAGCGTAAGCTCAACGCCAACAAGCAGGCCATGGCCACGCTGGCCCAGCGCATCAGCCAACTCGATCGCCAGCTGGCGCATTATGAACTGGAATCTGACACCATTCTGAGCGCGATGGCGGGCATTTATGTCGATGTCATCAGCCCACTCGGCCCACGTATTCAGGTCACCGGCTCGCCGGCCGTACTGCAGAATTCCCTGTTACAAAGCAAAGTTCGCGCCACGCTGCTGGCCGGTATTCGTGCCGCCGTACTGTGGCAGCAGGTTGGCGGAGGCCGACTGCAACTGATGTTTTCGCGCCAACGCTTACTGCGCGAAGCCAAAGCCCTATTATCCCGCCTGCCACTGACTTACTGAGTCCGTGGGGCAAACACCGTTAAATAAATCAGGAGTTGCACTGATGGAATTATCCTCTCTGACCGCCGTCTCACCTGTCGATGGTCGTTACGGCGATAAAGTCAGCCCGCTGCGCGCGATCTTCAGCGAATTTGGTTTGCTGAAATTCCGCGTTGAGGTTGAAGTTCGCTGGTTACAAAAACTGGCTGCGACCGCAGAGATCAAGGAAGTTCCTGCATTTGATGCGGACGCAAACGCTTTCCTTGACGGAATCGTTGCCAGTTTCAGCGAAACGGATGCGGCGCGCATTAAAACCATCGAGCGCACCACCAACCATGACGTAAAAGCCGTTGAATATTTCCTGAAAGAAAAAGTCGCTGACGTGCCTGCACTGCATGCGGTGTCTGAATTTATTCACTTCGCCTGTACCTCTGAAGACATTAACAACCTGTCTCACGCCTTAATGCTGGAAACGGCGCGCCGCGATGTCATCCTGCCTTACTGGCAGCAGTTGATCGCCGCAGTAAAAGGTCTGGCACAGGAATACCGTGATATCCCTCTGCTGTCACGCACCCATGGTCAGCCCGCAACGCCCTCTACCATGGGTAAAGAGATGGCTAACGTGGCCTACCGCATGGAACGCCAACTGCGCCAGCTGTCGCAGATTGAGGTGTTAGGGAAAATCAACGGTGCCGTCGGTAACTATAACGCCCACATCGCCGCTTACCCGGAAGCGGACTGGCATCAGCTGAGCGAAGAGTTTGTGACCTCGCTGGGCATTACCTGGAATCCTTATACCACCCAGATTGAGCCGCACGACTATATTGCCGAGCTGTTTGACTGTATCGCCCGCTTTAACACCATCCTGATCGACTTCGATCGCGATATCTGGGGTTATGTGGCGCTCAACCACTTCAAACAGAAAACCATTGCGGGCGAAATTGGTTCATCGACCATGCCGCACAAAGTTAACCCGATTGATTTTGAAAACTCAGAAGGCAATCTGGGCCTGGCAAACGCGGTGATGCAGCATCTGGCAAGCAAACTGCCGGTTTCACGCTGGCAGCGCGATCTCACTGACTCTACCGTCCTGCGTAACCTTGGCGTGGGCGTCGGTTATGCGCTGATCGCCTATCAGGCGACCCTGAAAGGCATTTCTAAGCTGGAAGTGAACCGCGATCGCCTGCTCGACGAACTGGACCACAACTGGGAAGTCCTGGCAGAGCCGATTCAAACCGTGATGCGCCGCTACGGTATTGAAAAACCGTATGAGAAACTGAAAGAACTGACTCGTGGCAAACGCGTTGATGCGGCCGGTATGCAGGCCTTTATCGACAGCCTGGCGCTACCGGAAGAAGAAAAAATTCGCTTAAAACAGATGACCCCGGCAAATTATATTGGCCGCGCGATACAGATGGTTGACGATCTGAAATAATATCCTCTTTGCAGACCGGTTCCCGCCGGTCTGCGTTAACCTGCTGTTTAGTTCATTTCGCATATACTTATTAAAATTCGTTTCGATCTGATGCTAAAGGAAATCCTATGCGTGTTCTGGTTGTGGAAGATAATGCCCTGCTGCGCCACCATCTTTCGGTACAACTGCGAGAAATGGGTCATCAGGTTGATGCTGCTGAAGATGCCAAAGAAGCCGATTATTTCCTCCAGGAACATCTGCCCGATATTGCGCTGGTTGATCTGGGATTACCCGACGAAGACGGCATGTCTTTAATTCGCCGCTGGCGCAATGACGCGGTGCGTCAGCCTATTCTGGTGTTGACCGCGCGTGAAGGCTGGCAGGCGAAAGTGGAAGCGCTGGAAGCCGGTGCAGATGATTATGTGACGAAGCCTTTTCATATTGAGGAAGTCGCCGCTCGTTTGCAGGCATTAATGCGCCGCAACAGCGGTCATGCCTCGCAGATTATTGCTATGGCCCCTTTTCAGGTCGATTTATCCCGTCGCGAACTCACCATTAACGACCATCCCGTTAAGCTGACCGCGTTTGAATATACGATTGTCGAAACATTAATTCGCAATGCCGGCAAAGTCGTGAGTAAAGATTCCCTCATGCTGCAGCTTTATCCCGATGCAGAGTTACGTGAAAGCCACACGATTGATGTATTAATGGGACGCCTGCGTAAAAAAATTCTTGCGCTGCATTCTGATGAAGTTATCGCTACCGTTCGCGGCCAGGGCTACCGCTTTGATCTCTGATGATGTCGTGGTTTAAACGCTATCGCCCTATCTCGCTGCGGACGCGCTTCTTACTGGCCTCCGCAGCCATTGTATTAATCCTCTCCCTTTCTTATGGCATGGTTGCGGTCATTGGTTACGTGGTGAGTTTTGATAAAACCACCTATCGCGTCATGCGCGGCGAGAGCAATTTATTTTTTACCCTGGCACAGTGGAAAGATAATAAGCTCACCATCGCCCAGCCTGAGCGCACCATGCTCAATTTCCCCACCCTGGTGTTTATTTACGATGAACATGGCAAGCTGCTCTGGCAACAGCGCGATGTGCCGGAAATTCGTGAAAAGATCCAACCCGAATGGCTGTTAAAGCCCGATTTTTATGAGATAGACACCAGCACCAGTACCAGCCGGGCCGCCATGGGCGATAACCTTAGCGCGCAGCAGCAGCTTCATGCCTGGGATAATGACGACGACGATCAGGACACCTTTACCCACTCGGTGGCGGTAAACCGTTATGACGCCACGACAAACCTGCCCGCCTTAACCATTGTGGTGGTCGATACCATTCCGCAGGAGCTTCAGCATTCCGATGTGGTCTGGTCATGGTTCAGCTATGTGCTGGCGGCTAACCTGATTTTAATCGTGCCGTTACTCTGGCTGGCGGCACACTGGAGTTTGCGTCCGATTGGGCACTTAACGCTTCAGGTGCGCGAGCTGGAAACCGGGCAGCGTGAAAACCTGGACGATAATCCGCCGCAGGAGTTACGCTCGCTGGTACGCAACCTTAACCTGTTGCTGACCAATGAGCGTCAGCGTTACACCCGCTACCGCACGACGCTGGCTGACTTAACCCACAGTCTGAAAACCCCGCTGGCGGTGTTACAGAGTACGCTGCGTTCGCTGCGCGGGGGTAAAGAGCTGACGGTGGAAAAGGCCGAGCCGATCATGCTGGAACAGATCAGCCGCATTTCGCAGCAGGTAGGATATTACCTGCACCGTGCCAGCATGCAGGCCGATCACAATCCCCTGCAGCGCGATCTGCATTCGGTATCAGGTTTGCTGGACAGCCTGTGTTCGGCCCTGAACAAGGTTTATCAGCGCAAAGGCGTGGAAATCACCCTGGATATCTCGCCGGAAACCACCTTTTTCGGCGACCAAAATGATTTTATGGAAGTGCTGGGTAACGTGTTGGATAACGCCTGCAAATACTGTCTGGAATTTATCGAAGTCAGCGCCCATCAAACCGAGCACGCCTTGCACCTTTATATTGATGATGACGGTCCGGGCATTCCTGAGAGCAAACGCGACATGATTTTTGTGCGCGGGCAGCGTGCGGATACCTTGCGTCCCGGTCAGGGGCTGGGGCTGGCGGTGGTGCGCGATATTCTCGAACAGTACGCCGGTAAGGTTATCGCCTCCAGCAGCCCGCTGGGCGGTGCCCGCATGGAAGTGGTGTTTGAGCGTCAGGAAATGGAACATCGCCGCGAGTAGTTCAGGCTATGGGCTGTTATACTGGCAGGTATTTACAGCCCTTAGCGGAATCTCTTTATGGATTATCAGCTCGATCTCAACTGGCCCGATTTTATTCAGCGTTACTGGCAAAAGCGCCCGGTGGTGCTGAAGCGTGGCTTCAAGAACTTTATCGATCCCCTCTCGCCTGATGAACTGGCGGGATTAGCCATGGAAAATGAGGTCGACAGCCGTCTGGTCAGCCAGCAAAACGGCAAGTGGCAGGTCAGCCACGGTCCGTTTGAAAGTTATGATCACCTCGGTGAAAACAACTGGTCACTGCTGGTACAGGCGGTGAATCACTGGCATGAGCCTTCCGCCGCGCTGATGCGCCCTTTCCGTTTTCTGCCGGACTGGCGTTTAGACGATCTGATGATCTCCTTCTCGGTACCCGGCGGTGGCGTTGGCCCCCACTTTGACCAGTATGATGTCTTTATCATTCAGGGTACCGGCCGTCGCCGCTGGCGCGTCGGGGAAAAAGTGCCGCTGAAACAGCACTGTCCTCATCCAGACCTGCTTCAGGTCGAGCCATTTGACGCCATCATCGATGAAGAGATGGAACCGGGCGATATTCTGTATATTCCACCGGGGTTCCCGCATGAAGGCTACTCGCTGGAAAATGCCCTGAATTACTCGGTCGGTTTCCGCGCACCAAGCGGGCGTGAGCTGATTAGCGGCTTTGCCGATTACGCACTGGCGAATGAACTGGGCAGCCTGCGTTACAGCGATCCGGATGTGCCCACGCGTGATTGCCCGTCGCTGATTCTGCCGCAGGAGGTTGAAGGCCTGCGCAAGGTGATGCTGGATGTCGTGAATCAGCCGCAACACTTTGAGCAATGGTTAGGTGAGTTTATTTCACAGTCCCGTCATGAACTCGACGTGGCACCGCCAGAACCGCCTTACCAGCCTGATGAGATTTACGATGCGCTGCAGCAGGGTGATGTCCTGTCTCGCCTTGGCGGCTTACGTGTTCTGACGCTGGGCAATGCCGTTTATATCAACGGTGAACGTGTTGAGTGCGCGCACCCGGCCGTGATGACCGTGCTGGCACATAACCATGAAATCGCCCTTGCGGATCTGGGTGATGCGCTGGACGATCCTGCCGTGCTGGCACAGATCGCTGGCCTGGTGAACGCCGGTTACTGGTTTTTTAGCGCCGAATAAGCCCTCGTCCGTTGCAACGGATGTAAAGGCCGCGCTGTTCGATTCAGGACAGCGCGGCCTTTTTTATTCAGGCTTTTTTCTGTCCTGCCAGCTCGGCCAGACGGACAATCACATCCACCGACTGCGCCATAATATTCAGCGAGGCAAATTCATGTTTGCCGTGATAGTTGTAGCCACCGGTAAACAGGTTAGGACAAGGTAGCCCTTTCCATGACAGCGACGAACCGTCTGTGCCGCCACGAATCGGTTTCACCACCGGCTCGATGCCACAGTCGCGCATCGCCTGCAGCGCCAGCTCAATGATATGCGGGAAAGGTTCGACTTTTTCGCGCATGTTGCGATAGCTGTTGCTGATCTCCACGGTAACAGAGCAGTCCGGATGTAATCCCTTGTTAATGTCAGCCGCCACCTGTTGCAGCGTGTTTTTGCGCTGTTCGAAGGCTTCAGTATCGAAATCACGGATGATGTAGTGCATTTCAGCATGCTCGACCGTGCCTTTCATCTGGTGCAAATGAAAGAAGCCCTCATAACCGTCCGTGCACTCCGGTTTTTCGCCAGCAGGCAGCGCGGCATTGAAACGGGTTGCCAGCTCCAGCGCGTTAACCATCACGTTTTTAGCAGAGCCGGGGTGGACGTTATTACCGACCACTTTGACAAACGCCGAGGCGGCATTGAAGTTTTCGTATTCGAACTCGCCCACATCGCTGCCGTCAACGGTATAAGCCCAGTCAGCCGCAAAGCCTTCGACATCGAAATGCGATGTCCCACGGCCAATTTCTTCGTCCGGCGTAAAGGCGACTCGAATCGCGCCATGCGGAATATCGCTTTCTGCCAGCCGCGCCATCGCCGTCATAATCTCTGCAATACCGGCTTTGTCATCGGCACCCAGCAGCGTTTTACCGTCAGTGGTAATCAGCGTGTGTCCGATCAGCTTATGCAATACCGGAAACATCACCGGCGACAGCACTTCATCGCCATTCCCCAGAGCAATATCGCCGCCCCGGTAATTTTCGATAATCTGCGGATTGACATTTTTCGCGGTGAAATCCGGCGACGTGTCCATGTGTGAAATAAAACCGATAACCGGCGTTGGCCAGTCAACGTTTGCCGGTAATGTGCCCATCACACAGCAGTGATCGCTCAGGCTCACATCCACAAAGCCCAACGCCAGTAGCTCTTCCTGCAGCTGACGGGCCAGCATCCATTGCCCTTCGCTGCTGGGCACCTGACGCGCCTGAGGTTTCGCCTGAGTTTCCACTGCCACATAACGCAAAAAGCGTTCAAGTAATTGCTTCATATATCATCCTTAAAAATTGCCGCCAATTATTATTAACAGACGGGCAAGAGGTCGCGTTGCGTCAAATCATTATCGTTCAGGTTAGCCCTGCTGCGGCAAATTAAGAATGCCAACGGGCATAAAAAACCCTGCAATGGCTGTTTTTTTGCGGCACGTTGCTCAGGTTTTCCCTCGCCGCAGCCTGTTGAGTGCCAACTGTGCGAAAACAGGGCCGGTTGCACCGCGGGCAGAACGTGAGCTGAACAGGGACAGGTTAAGCGCGGCGTAAACCGAATCATCGCGAGCGATAACAACATGATATGGCGGTATCGCTGAGGCGATCAGGAAAACAGAGAATGACGGAATGCTACCGGAAACGGAATAAACAGCGGGCGAACGGTCCGCTGTTTATTCCGTGGCGTGATGCTTTATTTGTGTAGCCCGTGCAACAGTTTATGTACAAAGGCAGGCACCACGTCGCTGGCCAGCCCATAGTGACTTTCGGCAAATTCATTGCCAACCAGGCTGGGCTCCAGGTTCAGCTCTACCGTATGGGCGCCCTGCAGTTTTGCCTCGTGGACAAACCCGGCGGCCGGATAGACATGGCCCGAGGTGCCAATGGCGATAAACAGGTTCGCCTGCTCCAGCGCCTGGTAGATCGCTTCCATGCCGAGCGGCATTTCACCAAACCAGACGACGTGCGGACGCAGCACCGAGGGAAACTGACAGCAGGTGCAGCGATCGTCTGGCGTCACATCCTCCTGCCAGTCGATAACCTGACCACTGCTGGCACAGCGCACTTTTAAGAGTTCACCGTGCATATGCAGCACGCGGCTGTTGCCCGCGCGCTCGTGCAAATTATCGATATTCTGCGTGACCAGCAGAAAATTATCGCCCAGCACCTGCTCCAGCTCGGCCAGCGCCAGATGGGCGGCATTGGGTTGAATTTCCGGCTGCTGTAACTGCTGGCGGCGAGCGTTATAAAAACGCTGGACCAGGGCCGGATCGCGCCGGAAGCCTTCTGGCGTGGCGACATCTTCAACCCGGTGTTCTTCCCACAATCCGTCGGCGGCACGAAACGTGTTAATGCCCGATTCTGCAGATATCCCAGCACCCGTTAAGACAACGATTCGCGGCAACGGGTGCGCCGCCAGCTCGGCCTGGCGATCGCGTTCGAAAATACGCTGACGAAAGCGCTGATGCACTTTCCGGCGCGTTTTCTTCAGGCGGGCAAGTCGTAAACGGCGACGAGGTGTACGCATAAAGTCTCCTGGTGCGGTCGCAAAAAAAAAGCCACCGCGGGTCAATATATTTAGGGCAATCGGGCCCGGTGATCGGTGTAACGTTAATTCGCCCTGCTGTCAGCGCGGATCAGTCATGCGACGCCCAGGGTGCCGCATGACGCGCTTACTGTCCGCTCAGCACGCGAGCGGGATCGATACGACTGGCGCGCCGCGCCGGATACCAACTCGCCAGCAGGCTTAGCACAATAGCGGTAATCAGCACCGAAAACACGTCCAGCCAGTGTAATTCAGACGGCAGGAAGTCGATGAAGTAGATATCGCCCGCTAACAAATGGTGACCGGTCAGGGATTCCAGCCCTTTCATCAGCGAAGTGAGGTTGAGCGCCACCAGCACGCCGACCACCACACCGCTTACGCTACCCAGTAAGCCTGCCAGCAGGCCGTACCAGATAAAAATGGCGCGGATCAGCCCGTCTTTGGCACCCAGCGTGCGCAGTACGGCAATGTCGCTGCTCTTGTCTTTCACCGCCATAACCAGCGTGGAAACGATGTTGAAACAGGCAACGCCAATCACCAGCACCATCGCCAGATACATGATGGCGCGAATCATTTGGATATCGCGGTACATATAGCCGTAGGTGCCAATCCAGCTTTTGATATAGACATAAGAATGCGTCACTTCTCCGGCCGCCCGTACCAGTTTTGACGCCTGGAAGGGATCGTTCATTTTCAGGGCAATGCCGGTGACGCTGTCGCCCATATCCAGATATTGCTGTGCGTCAGCAAGCGGCACTAAGGCCAGGCTGTGATCCAACATGCCGCTCAGCTGCAGAATGCCGCTGACCTGCAGCCGGATACGCTTGGGCTGCAGGAGCTTATTATCGCCATCATTGTTCGGGATCATGATGGTGATCCAGTCGCCCTGCTTGACGTTAAGCGCCTGCGCAATGCCGCCACCCAGGATGATTTGCTTTTTACCCGGCGCAAAGGTCGACCAGGCATTGTCAGTGACAAACTGCGGAAGCGCGCTTAAACGCGGCTCCTGCGCGGGATCAACCCCTTTCACCTGCAGCGCTTCCATCTTTGCGCCACTTTCAATCAGTCCGGTAAAGTTAATGTAGGGTGCTGCCGCCGCAATGCCGGGAACCTGCTCAATGGGCGCAATCATCGACTGCCAGCGCTGAAAAGGCTGATTGACGGCTTCGATTTCACCGTGCGGCACGACGGCCAGAATGCGCTTGTTTAGCTCACGCTCAAATCCGTTCATGGCGCTGAGACCAATGATCAATACCGCCACGCCCAGCGCAATCCCGATGGTTGAAATAACGGAGATCAGTGAAACCATTCCTCCCCGACGGCGGCCACGGCTAAAACGCAGCCCCAACAGCAGCGATAACGACGATCCCATCAGACAGCTCCTGCAAGGATAATCCGGTCGCTTAACTGACCGTCACGCATCTCCATCTGCCGCGACATGCGTTTCGCCAGATGCAGATCGTGCGTCACCACCAGAAATGCGGTGCCCTGACGCACATTCAACTCACCTAAGAGTTCGAAAATAGCATCGGCGTTACGGGCATCCAGGTTACCGGTCGGCTCATCGGCCATGACCAGGCGCGGGCGGTTAACCAGTGCCCGGGCGATAGCCACGCGCTGGCGTTCTCCCCCGGAAAGTTCTGACGGGCGATGCGCCGCGCGATGTTCCAGCCCCACGGCCGCCAGCATCTCCCGCGCGCGGGTTTGCGCTTCGCCTTTGGTCACTTTGCCAATCAGTAACGGCATCGCGACATTTTCCAGCGCGGTAAAGTCCGGCAACAGATGGTGGAACTGATAGATAAACCCGAGTTCGCGGTTGCGCAGCTCCGCTTTGGCAGACGATGACATACCGTTCAGTGAGCGACCGTCAAACACCACTTCGCCCGAGGTGGGCGCATCCAGCCCGCCCAGCAGGTGCAACAAGGTGCTTTTCCCTGAACCCGAACTGCCGACAATCGCCATCAGTTCACCGGGTTGCACATCAAAGGTCACATTGCGCAGCACGTCGGTCTGCACGCTGCCTTCCTGATAGCGTTTGCACAGGTCACGGCACTGCAACAAAGGAGAGTTACTCATAGCGTAAAGCCTCAGCGGGTTGGACGGCGGCAGCGCGCCATGAAGGGTAAAGCGTAGAAAGCAGCGCAATAATCATTGCACTAAAGGCGATAGTGACGACCTGCCACACATTAATATCGACGGGCAGGGCCGCGCCATCCAGGAACAGGCCAATGACCGGCATCAGATGATTAAGCTGGCTGGCTAACAGCACGCCAAGCAGCGCACCGAGCAGCGTGCCGATGATGCCGGCGCTGGCACCCTGCACCATAAAGACGGCGACAATCTGACGGCGGGTTAATCCCTGCGTTTGCAGGATAGCGACTTCGCCCTGCTTCTCCATAATCAGCAGGCCCAGCGAGGTAATAATGTTAAAGGCGGCAACGGCAATGATCAGGCTCAGCAGCAGCCCCATCATATTTTTCTCCATGCGCACGGCCTGGAACAGGTCCCCTTTGCGTTCGCGCCAGTCCTTCCACACCATGCCTGGCGGTAAGGCCTGCTGAGTGACGCTGTCAACCTGTAACGGTTTATCCAGCCACAGCCGCCAGCCGGTAATGTTCCCCGCCGGATAACGCATGATGCGTGAGGCATCCTGCTGATTAACCAGAATCTGGTAACCATCGACTTCACTGTTAGCCGCATAGGTTCCGGCAACGGTAAACAGACGCTGGCTTGGTACGCGGCCCATCGGTGTAAACTGACTGACGGACGGCACCATCAAGCGCAGCATGTCACCCCGTTTGACGCCCAGTTGCGCGGCCAGCTGTTCACCCAGAATCACCTTGTATTGCCCCGGCTGTAGCACGCTTTGCTGCGTGTTCACGAGGTAAGGCGTCAGCGGGTCTTTTTCATCCGGCTGAATGCCTAACATCACGCCAACCGAAACGCTGTGTGAGCTTTGCAACACCACGTTCGCCGTGGTTAACGGCGCGATGCGGTTAATCCCCTTAAGCTTCAGGTCGGATGCCGGGAATTGTTGAGGATTAATGCTGCCTTTGTCGCTGGTCACCAGCGCCTGCGGCATCAGGCCCAGGATGTTGCCCTCAAGCTCTCGCTCGAAACCATTCATCACAGACAGCACAGTAATCATTGCCAGCACGCCAAGCGTGATACCAATGGTGGAGAGCCAGGAGACAAAGCGACCGAAACGGTCTGCAGCTCTTCCGCGCATGTAGCGCAGACCGATAAATAGCGCGACAGGTTGATACATGGAATCCAATGTACAGTTGCTGGAAAATAAGTAGAGAGGATGATAAAGGAGCGGCTCACTTTATGAAACCTCTAACCCTCTGAGTCTGCTGCAAAGTTGTATCAGAATAGGTTATCAGCGGGTTGATGCACAGGATTAGCCTATAAAGATGATGTTAATCGTACGATGATGCAGCGTGAGAGCCGATATAATCATTACCGTAAAGAGATGACGGCAATGAACGTTACTCTGATGTACCCGTTTGACTTTCCTGCGAACGTTGTTCGCAAAAAAGATTTACACACAGCAACCCTTTAGTCACGCCTGCTTTAAGGCGAAGCGGTAGAAAAAATCTCCCACAGAGGTGATCCCCATGGCGTATTATGGAATGATTACGCCCTGGTAAAAATGGAGCAACCTCGAGATCTCATGTCCGAACCGACTCGCTATACCCTGCCCGTGAAATCTGGCGATCACCGCCAGCTCGGCCAGCTGACTGGCGCTGCGCACGCGGTTGAGTGTGCCAGCATTACCGAGCGCCATGCTGGTCCGGTGTTAATGATCACACCCGATACACAAACCGCCCTGCATCTGCTGGACGAGATCCGTCAGTTTACCGACTTGCCGGTCGCACATCTCGCGGACTGGGAGACGCTGCCCTACGACAGCTTCTCGCCGCATCAGGACATCATTTCGGCACGCCTTTCCACCCTGTACCAACTGCCCACCCTGCAGCGCGGCATGCTGATTATGCCGGTGAACACGCTGATGCAGCGCGTTTGTCCGCACAGCTACCTGCACGGTCATGCACTGGTCATGCAACAGGGCCAGAAACTGTCACGCGATCGCCTGCGCGATCAGCTTGAGCAGGCGGGTTATCGCCATGTGGATCAGGTGATGGAGCACGGTGAGTACGCAACCCGTGGTGCTTTACTCGATCTGTTCCCAATGGGCAGCGAGCAACCTTACCGCATTGATTTCTTCGATGACGAAATCGACAGCCTGCGCCTGTTTGACGTCGACAGCCAGCGCACGCTGGAAGCCGTTCCCGCGATTAATCTGCTGCCGGCCCATGAATTTCCCAGCGATAAAAACGCCATTGAGCTGTTCCGCAGCCGCTGGCGTGAAATTTTTGATGTGCGCCGTGAGGCCGAGCATGTTTATCAGCAGGTGAGCAAAGGCACCCTGCCCGCCGGTATCGAGTACTGGCAACCGCTGTTCTTTGAACAGCCTTTACCTTCGCTGTTTAGCTATTTGCCCGACAACACCCTGATTGTTAACTGCGGTGATCTGGAAGGCGGGGCAGAACGATTCTGGAATGATGCCAACGCGCGCTATGAAAATCGCCGTGTTGACCCCATGCGTCCGCTACTTGAGCCTGCCACGTTGTGGCTGCGCCCGGATGCATTAATGGGCGAGCTGAAAGCCTGGCCGCGCATCCGTATGACCCACGACGTTCTGCCAGCGAAAGCCGCCAATACCAACCTTGGTTATGAATCCCTGCCGGATTTATCGGTTCAGGCGCAGGCGAAAGCCCCGCTGGATAACCTGCGCCAGTTCCTGGAGCAGTTCAGCGGCGGTGTGGTGTTCTCCGTGGAAAGCGAAGGTCGCCGCGAAAGCCTGCAAGAGCTACTGGCGCGGATTAAAGTGCGCCCCAAGCCGATTCATCATCTGAATGAAGTCAGCGCTGGACAGCATACCCTGATGATCGGTGCCAGCGAGCGTGGCTTTGTGGATACACAAGGCAACCTGGCGCTGATTTGTGAAAGCGATCTGTTGGGCGAGCGCATCATCCGTCGCCGTCAGGATACGCGTCGCACCATTAATCCGGACATATTGATCCGCAACCTTGCGGAGCTGCACCCCGGTCAACCGGTGGTGCACCTTGAGCATGGCGTGGGGCGCTATATCGGCATGACCACGCTGGAAGCGGGCGGCATACAGGCGGAGTACCTGATGCTCTCCTACGCCAACGATGCCAAGCTGTATGTGCCGGTTTCCTCGCTGCACTTAATCAGCCGCTATGCGGGCGGTGCCGATGAAAACGCGCCGCTGCATAAGCTGGGCAGTGATGCCTGGTCACGCGCCCGCCAGAAAGCCGCCGAGAAAGTGCGTGACGTCGCCGCCGAGCTGCTGGATATTTACGCGCAGCGCGCGGCAAAAACCGGCTATGCGTTTAAGCACGACCGCGAGCAGTACCAGCTCTTCTGCGAAAGCTTCCCGTTTGAAACCACGCCCGACCAGGCCCAGGCCATCAATGCCGTGCTGAGCGATATGTGCCAGCCGCTGGCGATGGATCGTCTGGTGTGCGGCGATGTGGGCTTCGGTAAAACGGAAGTGGCTATGCGTGCCGCCTTCCTGGCGGTGGAAAACAATAAGCAGGTTGCCGTGCTGGTGCCGACCACGCTGCTGGCGCAGCAGCACTATGATAACTTCCGCGACCGTTTCGCCAACTGGCCCGTGCGTATCGAAATGCTGTCCCGTTTCCGCAGCGCCAAAGAGCAGAATCAGATATTGCAGGACGCCAGCGAAGGCAAGATCGATATTCTTATCGGCACCCATAAGCTGCTGATGAGCGATATCAAATGGCACGATCTGGGCCTGCTGATTGTGGACGAGGAGCATCGGTTCGGCGTTCGCCACAAAGAACGCATTAAGGCGATGCGCGCCGATGTCGATATCCTGACGCTGACCGCCACGCCCATTCCGCGTACGCTGAATATGGCGATGAGCGGGATGCGCGATCTGTCGATTATCGCCACACCGCCCGCGCGCCGACTCGCGGTAAAAACCTTTGTGCGGGAATATGACGATCTGGTCATCCGTGAGGCGATTCTGCGTGAAGTCCTGCGCGGCGGGCAGGTTTATTACCTGTATAACGATGTCGAAAATATTGAGAAAGCCGCTCAGCGGCTGGCGGAACTGGTACCAGAAGCACGGGTTGCCATCGGTCATGGGCAAATGCGCGAGCGCGACCTGGAGCGGGTGATGAACGACTTCCATCATCAGCGTTTCAATGTCCTGGTGTGTACCACCATCATTGAAACCGGTATTGATATCCCAACCGCCAATACCATTGTGATTGAGCGTGCTGACCACTTCGGGCTGGCGCAGCTGCACCAGTTGCGTGGGCGCGTGGGCCGCTCACACCATCAGGCTTATGCCTGGCTGCTGACCCCGCACCCAAAAGCCATGACGACCGACGCGCAAAAACGTCTGGAAGCCATTGCCTCACTGGAGGATCTGGGCGCAGGCTTTGCACTGGCCACGCACGATCTGGAAATTCGTGGTGCCGGGGAACTGTTGGGTGAAGAGCAAAGTGGTCAGATGGAAACCCTGGGCTTTTCACTCTATATGGAACTGCTGGAAAATGCGGTTGATGCCCTGAAAGCGGGTCGGGAACCGTCACTGGAAGATCTCACCAGCAATCAGACGGAAGTCGAATTGCGGATGCCCGCGCTGCTGCCGGAAGACTTTATTCCGGACGTCAACACTCGCCTGTCACTGTATAAACGCATTGCCAGTGCCGAAGCAGAAGATGAGTTGCAGGAGCTGAAGGTAGAAATGATTGACCGCTTCGGGCTGCTGCCCGATCCGGCCCGTAATCTGCTGGATATCGCCGTCTTGCGGATGAAAGCCAAGGCTCTTGGCGTGCGTAAAATCGAAGCCAGCGATAAAGGTGGCTATTTCGATTTTGCGCCGCAGAACTGCGTGGACCCGGCCTGGCTGATCGGCCTGCTGCAAAAAGATGCGCGGCAGTGGAAGCTTGAAGGCCCGACGCGCCTGCGCTTCACCCGTGAACTGGCAGAACGCAAGGTGCGGATGGAGTGGGTGCAGTCGTTTATGTCCCAGCTAATGGAAAACCGTATCGCCTCCTAGCCCGCCACATGGCGAACAGCACCGCAGTGCGTGCATAAAGCCGCCTTAATGAAAGGCGGCTTTTTTTTGCCTGAATTCCCGCGTAATTATTAAGCCTGTGCGGCTTTCACAGAAATTGCGCGTATGAGGCGCTGCCCGAATCTTCTTTATCGGGCCAGCGGCGGGGCAAACTGCAGCGCACCTGCGATACGGTTCCAGGCATTGATGGCCCCAATTGCCGAGGTCAGGAACATCACCTCCTGCGGCGTAAACAGGGTGCTGAGGTTATCGTACAACGCGTCCGGCACCGGCTGCTGTGACATGAGGGTTAATGCTTCGGTCCATGCCAGAGCCGCCGCTTCACGCTCGGTGTAAATGCCTGCATCACGCCAGGTTGCCACCAGATCGATTTTGGCCGCAGCCAGCCCTGTTTTACGCGCTATGTTGAGATGAAACTGCAGGCAAAAGGCACAGCCATTAAGCTGTGACGCCCGGAGCTTAATCAATTCAGTCAATGACTTATCCAGGCCAGCGTTGTCAACCGCCTTGCCCAGCATGCTCAGGGCAGCGACAACTTCCGGCGCCGCCCGCTCAAACGTGGACCAGTCACTTCGGTTGTGAGAATGCGATGTCATAAATAATCCTGTCTGTTAATATAAGAACTCGAACAACAATATAAGAGTTCTTATATTATGCGCAAGTCAGGATCGCACAATCTGCCGCTGCCAGGCCCCGGAGAAGGTATGCGAGGCACGAAAGGCCACATTGGCTACCTGCTCCGCCAGGCACATGCTGTTCACAAGATACGGATGGAAAATGCCTTAAAAGCCACCGGCCTTACCCTGCCCCAGTTTTCGGTACTGACCATGCTCGCTGCCTATCCGGGTGCATCGGGCGCGGAACTGGCCCGGCTGTCGCTACTGACGCCGCAGACAATGAGCGTGATTGTCAGCAACCTTGAGCGGGCGGGCATGATCCACCGTCGCCCACACGACGAGCATGGCCGAATCCAGATCATTGGTCTTACGGATGACGGATTGCAGGTGCTGGCACGCAGTAAAGCCGCCGTGCAGTCGGCAGAGGCCGGTTTGCTGTCCGGGTTGTCCCCTGAGGATGAGGTGGCCGTGCGGCGCTGGCTGGTTAATGTTGCGACCTTGCCGACTAAAAAGGAGTGAAAGCTGTATTATCCCGGCTGATCCCGCTTCGGCTCATCGCAGAACCGTGCTGGCAACGGTTTTTTAACGCGCCGTGAGGCTGGCGAATCAGGCAACCTTTTCGGTTAACGCACAATCCTCAGCCATAAAAAAAGCGCATCCAGGGATGCGCTTTTGAGTTTCATACTGTGCTGTGTGACCGCAATGCGGCAATCTTTGCCCTTGTCCCTTATGCTTTATCGCCGTTCAGGATTAACTGTCCGTTACGGTCTACCGGGATACGCGTACCGGGATCGTTTTCCATCCGGATTTTACCCTGCTGGTCGCCGATCTTGTAGGTGACGTCATAGCCCAGCATTTTTTCTTGTTTGTCGTATACGGTTTTACAACGCTGTTCAGAGGTCGTGTAAGTATCACGATCCTGCATACCGCTCTGAACCTGGTTGCCCGCATAACCGCCCGCAAGCGCGCCGGCTACCGTTGCGACGTCGCGTCCACGACCGCCGCCAAGCTGATGGCCCAGAACACCACCGGCTACCGCACCCAGTACTGAACCGGCGATACGGTTTTCATCCTGAACCGGACGACGGTGCGTCAGCGTCACGTTACGACACTCCTGACGCGGTTGTTTAATCGATTCTTTAATAGGTGTTGCTGACAGCACCTGTGCGTATTGAGGACCGCGATCAAACACGTTAATGCTTGCTACGGCGGCAACACCCAGTGCCGCTGCCACGCCAATACCGATACCCGCTAACATTGATTTATTCACAGGAAGTTCCTCCTGAAAGTGTTACCGCGCATTCCTGCCGCTGGGATATCCCTTACAGCTCTGGCAGAACCGACGTGCGCGACTCGCCGTTTGGTTGAGATAAGTTTTACAGATGTAAAGCTTTTGCAATATCAGATAATGGGAAGAAAATCGTGCAGGAGGGCTTAGTGCCACCTTTTAGGAGAGTTCTGAGCAGTCGATACAGGCTAAAATACCGCGCTGATTTCATTATCTTCAGGAAAGTTAATAGTGAAATCAGCGGGTTAAAAACAATCTTACTGATGCGTTTAGTGAAGTTTCAAACGGGGACGAATGACCCGGTTAAGGCTGCCTACCACCATCATCAGCCCGGTTTTGATATAACCGTGCAACGCCACCTGGTGCATACGGTAGAGAGAGATATAGACGAACCGGGCAATGCGCCCTTCTATCATCATGGAACCTCGCATCAGATTGCCCATCAGGCTTCCAACGGTGCTAAAGCGTGACAGGGACACCAGCGAACCATGGTCTTTGTAGACATACGCTTTAAGTGGCTTGCCCTGATACTGCAACAGGATGTTATGCAGCGCACAGGAAGCCATCTGATGAGCGGACTGGGCGCGCGGCGGCACAAATCCCCCACCGGGTAAGGCGCAGGAGGCGCAATCGCCGATAGCGTAGATATCTTCATCCAGGGTGGTCTGGAGCGTCTCTTTCACCACCAGCTGGTTGATGCGGTTGGTTTCCAGTCCGCCGATCGCTTTCATAAAGTCAGGGGCTTTTATGCCCGCCGCCCAGACCATTAAGTCCGCTTCGATAAACTCGCCGCTTTTGGTATTCAGGCCCAACTTTTCCGCGCTGGTCACCATCGTTTGTGTCATTACGCGCACGCCAAGTTTGGACAGCTCCTGATGTGCCGCGGACGAAATGCGCGGCGGCAGGGCTGGCAGAATACGTTCGCCCGCTTCCACCAGCGTGACGTTCAGCGCCTCACTGCCCAGCGCTTTGTAGCCGTAGCTGTGCAGTTGCTTAACCGCATTGTGCAGTTCTGCCGAGAGTTCAACGCCGGTTGCGCCTCCGCCGACAATGGCAATGTTAACCTTCTCTACCGCACCTTCGCTGGCAGAGAATTTCAGGAACAGGTTGAGCATTTCATTATGGAAACGGTGCGCCTGCTGCGGGCTGTCGAGGAAGATGCAGTGATCTTTAACGCCTGGCGTGCCGAAGTCGTTTGAGGTACTGCCCAGCGCCATCACTAACGTGTCGTAAGCCAGCTCGCGCTCAGGCACTAACACTTCGCCCTGAGCGTTGACGACTTCGGCCAACTGGATGACTTTTTTCTCACGGTTGATGTTGGTCAACGAGCCCAGTTGGAACTGAAAACCGTGGTTACGGGCATGCGCCAGATAGCTCAGGGCATCAATGCCTTCATCCATTGATCCGGTCGCCACTTCGTGCAGCAGCGGCTTCCACAGATGGCTGTGGTTACGGTCGACCAGGATAATCTCGGCTTTCTTTTTACGTCCCAGCTTATGCCCTAACTGCGTGGCCATTTCCAGGCCGCCGGCACCACCGCCCACAATAACAATTTTCTTAACAGATGTAGTCAACAAAGACCCCCTTAAATTGTGAACCAAAAGTTAATCAATGGTTAAATTAAACCTTAATAAACATAGGGTTGGCGACATAATTTCGCTATCTGCAGGCAGAATAGCATGGCGGGCAGAGCGGAGCCTCAGAAAATTGATGTACATCAAATTTAGCAGACAGTTCCTGGCAGAACCGGTCAGGCGATCGGGCACCGCCTGGGTGCCTGATACGTTAATCCGCGGTTTTGAAGGCTTTCAGACGTTGCAAATGCGGCGAGATGTTGCGGAACTTGTGGCTTTCGCTTTCGTCCCAGACAATCGGATAGTAAGGATCTAACAAGGCAGCGGTGCGCTGGCTGTCGAGAAGCTCATCATGGCGGGATAAAATCGTCAGGCAGCGGTCACGGTTGCGTTCACGAAAGTCACTCACGCACTTGGTGGCGATATCCTGGTACTCTTCCGGCCGGTCTATTTTACCTTCCATGTTTTCATGCGGGAACAGATTGGGATTGAAAACGGCCTGGCGAATCGCACATAAAAAACCAATTCGCTCTGACCAGTATCCGCCCAGTCCGACACCACAGATAAGCGGTCTTGGGTCATCGCTCAGGCTGAGGATTTTATCGGTTTCTTTGAGCAGAAACTGCATGTCATGTTTGGGATGGCGCGTACTGTAACTAATGAGCCTGACATCGGGGTCAATAAACTGCAGTTGCAGCACTTTTTCATGGTTGCCCGGACTTGAGGAGTCAAAACCGTGGAGATAAATAATCATGGTTATCCTTAAGGGTCATCATGCCGGGCAACCTGTGTTTACCGCCTGGCGTTACAAGGCTGCTTTATGCGCCAGCCAGCGTTCCTGCAGTGCACTCAACTGCTGTGCATTATGTTTCCAGCGGCTACTGGCCTTCAGGCTGTCCCGGCTAAAGGTGCCCCGATGGTACAACTGCACAACCGGTTCCGCCTCGATCAAGGTCAAATTATCCATTACGCTCACCGCGCCCTGGCGATCGTTACAGACCAGAATCATGTCGCAGCCAGCAGACAAAGACTGCTGTGCGCGTTCAGCATAGCTGCCCATTACCGCCGCACCTTCCATTGAGAGATCGTCAGAGAAAATCACGCCCTTGAAACCCAGCTCCTGACGTAGCACCGTTTTCAGCCAGTAAGGCGAGCCACTGGCAGGCAGCGGATCGGCTTCTGTATAGATCACATGCGCGGGCATAATGGCGTCCAGCGCCTGCTCACTAATCAGCGTGCGGAATATCGCCATGTCGTGCTCACGCAGTACGGCTTCACTACGGTCATCACGCGGCGTCTCTTTATGGGAATCTGCGCTGACCGCCCCGTGACCGGGAAAATGCTTCCCGGTGGTTTTCATCCCCGCCTCATGCATACCGGCAATAAAACGTCGCGCCATCGCCAGCGCAATAGCCGGATCTTCATGGAAAGCGCGGTCGCCGATGGCGGCGCTGATATGGCCGATGTCCAGCACCGGGGCAAAGCTGATATCAATATCCATAGCGATCATTTCGGCCGCCATCTGCCAGCCAGCCTGCTGAGCCAGCTCGCCTGCCGTGGTCATATCATTGAGCGCCGCAAAAGACTGCATGGCTGGCAATTGAGTAAAACCGTCACGAAAACGCTGTACGCGTCCGCCTTCCTGGTCCACCGCCACCACCAGACGTGTGTGCGAGGCCGCACGAATCTGACGCACCAGTTCCGCCAACTGAGCGGGATCGTGATAGTTACGGGCGAACAATATCAGTCCCCCCACCAGCGGATGGCGGAGGATCTCGCGCTCTTCTGCATCCAGTTCGAAACCTTCAACGTCCAGCATTAAGGGGCCGGGAAAACGTGTTGTCATAACCTGAATCCTGTCTCTCGGCGTAACGCCGTTAAATCTGTGACCAGCTCTGTTGAGCCAGCTGTTGTAAATGCTCATCGCCACTCTGTTCAGCGCGCAGTTGATACCAACTGGCCATTAACAGATGCAGCCAGGGCTGCCAGCGTGAAACCTGCCGCTGCAGTGAGGCCAGCGGTAACTGCATGAGCGCCGCATAGTCACGCAGCCAGGAGAGCTGTTGAGTCGGGTCCGACAAACAGACGGCGGCCAGCTCAAGCGCCACATCGCCGTCTGCGGCATATTCCCAGTCAATGAGGTGCAGCCCCTGTTCTGACTGAATCAGGTTAGCGGGATGCACGTCCATATGCAGAGGAGCAAGCCGTAATGGCCGGGGCTCGCCTTGCCGCGTTAACCGTTGTAGCTGACGCAGCCAGCGGTGTTGTCGCTGCTGGCAACGCTGCCAGTATTGCCAGAGCAAGGGCAACAGAGATAAACGATAACCGGTGAGCGGCTGCTGATGAAGCTGTTGCAGTAGCGCAAGGACCTGACGCCGCCCGGCACGAAACCCGGCATCACTCATGACCTCGCCCTCCTGCCAGGGCAGAATAATGCCATGGCGGTTAGCTGCCAGCGGAGCCTGCACCAGACCACTGGGCCGTAATTTACGCAGTAGCCGCCCTTCGCGCTGGCGATTAACAAAAGGTATCGGCGGCTGTGGCGCCGGACGGAGAAGACGTCGTCCCTGCTGAGTGACGATGTGACAGCTCTGCCCGGTTAATCCCGCTAACGGCGTTACAGTGACCTGTTGCTCACCGATGGTTGCCGTGATCAGTTGCAGAAACGCCGCATTAATTCTGGGCGACACCGTCACCAGACCAGATAATTTCGCCCGTCTGTACCAGCATGAGCTGCATCTGTAAGGTCGGTGCTTTTACGTCGCCCTTCGCCGTGCTGTACAGCACGTACTGTGCGTTCAGGTTACGGGCCAGGCCAATCGCTTTACTGCGCGAGTTCAGGCTGTCGTCCGGCGACAGCCCCAGCGTTTGTTTCGCCTGCGCCAGTTGTTCTGATGACACCAGGCTGAATTTACCGTTGTTATTCAGCGCGTTCTGAATAGCGCTCGTTGCCTTTTCACCCTGCAACGCACCATTGGTGCTGTTTTTGATGCGATCGACCAGTAACACGCTGCCCGGTGTAACGGTGGCGGCACGAACCATCTGCGCAACCAACGGCTCAACGCTGGCATCCCAGTTAATGGTCACCAGCTTAGGCGGTTGTGGAATAGGTTGCGGTTGCTGTACCGGTTGTTCCGGCTGAGGAACAGGCTGAACCGGCTCCACAGGCTGAGTGGGTTCAACGGGTGCAGGTTGCTGCTGTTTTAGCACGCAGCCAGAAAGAATAAGCGCCATCAACAGCGCGCCAGTACGATTAACACTGCGAATCACGTAACAGTCCTCAGAGATAGATATAGAGACGAACCTTGCTGGCCGTCAGGTTACCCAGTTGCGAGACGGCAGCAATGCTTCCGTTCGGGGGAACCGTGACGATCTGTGCGGGTTCACGCGGCGTTATTTCAAGCCCTTTGTCGTCGTACCAGTAATAACGATAATGCACAACCACCGGCGTTTCACGCTGATTGTAGAGTACGCTGCTGGCGCGTTTCTGACCGTCGTGGTCATCCAGCGTCGGCTCGTCAGTAATAATGCCCGCCGAGAGCACCGAGGACTCCATCACCAGCGACTGCGACGTATTAATCATCGGTTTATCGCTGCTGCAACCGGTAAGGCTCAGCAGCACAACAGGCAGGCAGATCAACCATGAACGCATAGCAAGGTTCCCTTAAGGGATCAGTGTGACAGCATCGGGCCAAGCGGCTTGCCGCCCACCAGATGCATGTGGATATGGTAAACTTCCTGACCGCCATGTTTATTGCAGTTAACGATCAGGCGATAGCCCTGCTCGTCAATGCCTTCTTCACGGGCTATCTTCGCGGCAGCCGTGAACATCCTTCCCAGTGCCTGCTCGTGTGCCGCCTCAACATCATTGGCGGTCGGAATCAGGATATTGGGCACAATCAAGATATGCGTGGGCGCCTGAGGTGAAATATCACGGAAGGCCGTGACCAGTTCATCCTGATACACCACGTCGGCGGGAATTTCACGACGGATAATTTTACTGAAAATCGTTTCTTCAGCCATAGAGCAATTCCTTTAGCCTGGAGGGTAATACCTCAGTATGCGGGAGAAATTCGTTTTCTTTCAACCTCAGGCTGTTTTTTCTTATACCAACTGGCTGTGTTTAACGCATTCCGCGGTTTGCCTGGGCGCGAAAACTATTTCCCCCCTTTTCTCGCCGCCTTCCGCCCTGATTTTCACACTTTCTTTTACTGCCTGCCTGGCCGCTTATTGCTGTCGCGCAGATGGACAGCGATACACAGCAAAATGCGGCGCGGGTGGAAGAAACGGCGACGGCGACCGCAAATTTGCAGCTGTTATCGGACCCGCTGTTGCAGACCACGGCAAAATTTGTGACTCGCGAAGCCCTCTGATGCCTCTTAGAGAGGTTTAGCACAGCCTTCTTTCAGGCTCATCCAAATGGCAAAAAAAACCGCGTTGAGCAGTGACTCAACGCGGTTATCGCGGTGTAAAACGGCACTATGCCTTTTTACATACTACGGATGTAATCATCCATATCGGTTTTCAGGTTGTCGGATTTTGTGCCGAAAATCGCCTGAACACCTGAACCTGCCACCACGACGCCACGCGCACCGAGGTTTTTCAGTTCCGTTTGATCCACTTTGCTCACATCGGCGACGCTGACGCGCAGACGCGTGATACAGGCGTCAAGGTTAGTGATGTTCTCTTTACCACCGAATGCAGCCACCAGTTTGCCCGCCATTTCACCGCCGGTCGCTGAAGAAGACTGTTCGCTTGCGCTGTCTTCACGTCCTGGCGTTTTCAGATCCAGCTTAACAATCAGGACACGGAAAACGGTGTAGTAAATTGCGGCATAAATCATACCGACGATAGGGAACAGCCAGATTTTGCTGCTGTTACCACTGAGGACGATAAAGTCGATCAGACCGTGCGAGAAGCTGGTGCCATCACGCATACCGAGCAGGATACAGATAGGGAATGCCAGACCTGCCAGAAGCGCGTGAATCACATACAGGATTGGCGCAACGAACATGAACGAGAACTCGATTGGCTCGGTAATACCGGTCAGGAACGAGGTCAGCGCAGCGGAGATCATGATACCGCCCACTTTGGCACGGTTCTCAGGTTTGGCGGAATGCCAGATAGCAATCGCCGCGGCAGGTAGGCCGTACATTTTGAACAGGAAGCCACCGGAAAGTTTACCCGCAGTCGGATCACCCGCCATATAGCGTGGGATATCACCGTGGAATACCTGACCTGCGGCATTGGTGTACTCACCAATCTGCATCTGGAAGGGAACGTTCCAGATATGGTGCAGACCAAAGGGTACCAGCGCACGCTCAACTACGCCGTAAATACCAAATGCCACTACCGGGTTTTGGTACGCCGCCCACTGGGAGAAGTCCTGAATCGCGGAACCGACCGGAGGCCAGATAAACGACAGCACCAGACCCATCGCAATCGCCGCCAGACCGGAGATAATCGGTACAAAGCGCTTACCGGCAAAGAAGCCCAGATATTCAGGCAACTTAATGCGATAGAAACGGTTGAACATATACGCGGCAATGGAGCCGGCAATAATGCCGCCCAGCACCCCGGTATCGGCAAGGTGTTTCGCCTCAATTTCCGCCGCAGGAAGATGCAGCACTAAAGGTGCCACCACCGCCATGGTTTTCACCATGATGCCGTAAGCGACAACCGCGGCCAGGGCTGAAACCCCGTCGTTGTTGGTAAAGCCCAGTGCCACGCCAATGGCAAAAATCAGGGGCATATTGGCAAAGACCGATCCACCCGCTTCCGCCATGACATGCGAGACCACCGTAGGTAACCAGCTGAAATTTGCTGAACCCACACCTAATAAAATACCGGCGATCGGCAAAACCGATACCGGTAGCATTAGCGATTTACCAACTTTTTGTAAGTTGGCAAAAGCGTTTTTAAACATAGCGTGAAACTCCTGAGTATGTGTGCGTTTTTCGCGCAGCGCGCGTGGTAAAGAGGGAGGCGCTTTACCGGTTGGCGTTATCCGCCATTTTGATTTATTACGAAGGGTAAAATAAATTACCCTTCGTTACTTTGACGGCTATCACGTTTCGCAAATCAGAACGCTAAAGCACGTAACAATAGTGATTTTATTGAGTATTTTTCAGGCAAAAAAATTGACCCTGTATGAAAAAAACAGGGTCAACCAATAATATTTCGTATTTATTACAGCACCTGAAATAAATCAGGATGCGCTGGTCAGGCGGCTCATTGGAATATGAAACAGCTCAGAGAAGTTCCGGGTGGTGGTTGCCGCTAAGGTTTCAATGTCCACGCCCTTTAGCACCGCTAAATAGTCAGCAACATCTCGCGTGTAAGCAGGCTGGTTCTCTTTACCCCGGTACGGCACGGGGGCCAGATAAGGGGAATCCGTTTCGACCAGAATGCGATCGAGCGGTACATAGCGCGCCGCGTCACGAATCTGCTCTGCATTGCGGAAAGTAACAATGCCTGAGAAGGAGATATAGAAACCCATATCCAGTAGCTTTGCCGCTGTCGCCTGATCTTCCGTAAAACAGTGTAGTACACCGCCACAACGTTCGACCTGTTCTTCCTTTAGGATGGCCAGCGTGTCTTCACGTGCATCACGCGTATGCACGATAATGGGCTTGTTCAGCGCAATCCCGGTACGGATGTGTTCACGAAACGAGCGCTGCTGCTGCGCTTTGGTTTCCTGCTGATAGTAGTAATCCAGCCCGGTTTCGCCCAGCGCAACCACCTGAGGGTCGGCGGCCAGACGACGGAATAACTCGACATCATACGGCGCTTCCTGGTTCAGCGGATGCACACCGCAGGAGAGCGCGATATTTTCACGCTCGCCTACCAGCGCTTTCAGGGTGCTAAAGCCGGGTAAGGTCGTGGCAATCGCCAGCATAAACCGGACGTCACGCGCCGCCGCTTTGGCAATGACATCATCGAGATCGTGATGGTTTTTTTCATAATCCAGGCCATCGAGATGACAATGGGAATCAACAATAAACATATTTTTCTCAGTAAATTAGCCAGGTACGTGGGGCTTCAGATCGTCCGCCCAGATCAGTAACCGGTCAGTTAACAGGAGTTCACGATTCACTGCCGTAACCTGTAACAACGTTTCACGGCAGCGCATCCAGTCATGGGCGCTGTTATTGAGCGCCGTTTGCGAGAAATGCTGCGCCAGCATCGCTACCACGTCCTGGCGATCCACGTTGGTGAGCCACTGGCTCGCGCCCTGTTGCCATTTCATCGCATCCAGTATTAATGACAGCAGCCAGCCGATACGCGCCGCACCATTGTCAGCGTTCAGCGCTGGCAGCAGTTGCAGAATGTCCTGTTGCAGGGCACTCGCCAGGGAATCGCAGAGTTTTTGCCGTGCCTGCCAGAGTCCGTCTTCCAGCAGGGCCAGCGCCGCGCCAGGTGCACCGGCGCTCAGTCGCAGCGCCGCCAGTAAGTTCGCCTCATCATGCGCGCCTTGCTTTCTGAGCCAGGCCAGACTCACGTTTTCGTCCGGCGGTGGCAATGTCAGCACCATGCAGCGGCTTCGTAGCGTGGCCAGCAGGCGGGACGGTTCACGGCTGCTTAAAAAAAACCAGCTATTCGCCGGCGGCTCTTCCAGGGTTTTCAGTAAGGCATTGGCCGCCGCTTCACTGAGCTGTGCCGCATCCGGTAGCCATACCACTTTGGCCCCGCCCTGCTGCGCATAGTGATACATTTTTTCCGTTACCTGACGCACGGCATCAATGCCCAACGTGGCTTTGCCTTTTTCTGCTTCCAGCCGGTACCAGTCAGGATGGGTATTTGCCTGCATCAGTTGGCAGCCATGGCAGTGGCCACAGCTTTTTAATCCGTCACGGTACAGACACATCAGCCAGCGGCTTATTCCCCACACCAGCGCGTCATCACCCATACCATCAATCGCCTTAACTAACAGCGCGTGATGGGCACGGCCATCCTGATGCTGACCAATCACCTGACGATAAGGCTGATTTAGCCAGGGATACCAGTTCATGCCTGCTGTTCCGCCAGCCAGGCCGTCAGGGTGGATTGCAGCGCGCGGGTCACCTGCTCAAGCGGCTGGGTAGCATCGATCGTCAGGATGCTGTCGTCCGCAGCAGCCAGCGCCAGATAGCGATCACGTGTGCGTTCAAAAAAGCGCAGTGACTCCTGCTCAATCCGATCTAATTCCCCGCGAGCGCGGGCACGCTGTAATCCGGTTTCCGGCGTGACATCAAGATACAGCGTCAGGTCAGGACGAAAATCCCCCAGCACCGTATCACGTAATGTACGCATCAGTTCCGCATCCAGCCCGCGACCACCGCCCTGGTAAGCCTGGGACGAGAGATCGTGGCGGTCCCCTACCACCCAGGCACCGCGCGCCAGTGCGGGTTTAATCACCGTTTCCACCAGTTGTACCCGCGCGGCATAAAGCATCAGCAGTTCCGCTTTATCGGTGACCTGCTCGCCCGCTATGCCCTGCTTGACCAGCACGCGCAGCTGTTCTGCCAGCGGTGTGCCACCGGGTTCGCGGGTAAAGACAATGTCCTCTATGCCACTGGCGCGCAGTGTTGCGACGACCGCATCGCGCGCTGTGGTTTTCCCTGCGCCTTCCAGGCCCTCAATAACGATAAACTTACTGTCCATTTTTTTCCTTTAACTCAAGCCGGTAGGCCTGCACGGCCTTGTTGTGGCTGGCAAGATTAGTGGTAAAGGTATGCCCACCTTTGCCATCCGCAACAAAATAGAGATAGTCGGTTTTTTCAGGATGGGCGGCCGCGATTAAGGAAGCTTTGCCTGGCATCGCGATGGGTCCCGGCGGCAGGCCACTGATGATATAGGTATTGTACGGCGACGGCGTTTCCAGATCTTTGCGCGTCAGCGTGCCAGTATAGGCCGCTCCCATGCCATAGATCACGGTAGGATCGGTTTGTAAACGCATCCCCACGCGCAGACGATTAATAAACACAGAGGCCACTTTGGCCCGCTCTTCGCTGACGCCAGTCTCTTTTTCGATAATCGACGCCATGGTGACCATCTCCTGCTCATTTTTATACGGCAGGTTATCCATCCGGCCCTGCCAGACTTCATCAATAGCCTTTTTCATCCGTTGATGCGCGCGTTCCAGTAAGGCGACATCGCTGGTATTGGCGGTATAAAGGTACGTGTCCGGGAAGAAGCTGCCTTCGAGTTCGTTTTCGTCCAGCTTGAGCGTGCTGGCAACGGTCGCGTACTTGTCGTCCTGTAGCGTATGTTTCACATAGGGCGCTTTGCGTAATTCGCTCAGCCACTCTTGCAAACGCTGACCTTCAACAAAGCGTAGCGGGAATTGCGCCTCTTTACCGCTGGCCAGTAGCTCCAGCAAGCTGCGTACCGTCATCGACGGCTCAAGGCGATAGGTTCCGGCTTTAAATTTGGCCAGCTCTGGCTCAAGTTTAAGCAATGCACCAAACCAGATGCTGTGAGGAATAATGTGCTGGCTTTCCAGCTGCGCTTCTAAGGCGACGCGACCGGTCCCTGCCGGCAACGTATAGATCTGTTCCTGGGAAAGGGTTAAGCGGCTGGCAGCGAGTTGTTTCACCTGCCAGTAGCTTACGGCTGCCGCGATGAGCAGGATGACCAGCACGCTCACCATTATTTTTTTGCTTCGGCTCATTATGCTTCCATTATCTTTCTACAGCTTGCCTGTAGCTGGTTAAACAAGGTGCGCTGGTTGAATTCCACCGCATCAAGTTGTCGAACGGATAATACCGGCATCAGCGCATTGCATATGACGATTTCATCAGCTGCCAGTAGCTGCGCTAATCCCGCCTGTACCACCTGACAAATTTGGCCTGCGGCACGCATTTCCGCTATCAGACTCCGCCGCATAATGCCGTCAACGCCCGCCTGATCCAGCGCCGGAGTAAAAAGTGCGCCGCCGCTTCGCCAGAATAAATTAGCCGCACAGCATTCCACCACCCAACCTTCAGTGTCAAGCACCAGCGCCTCATCAGCGTCTGTCTGCTCAAGATGGGCACGAATCATCACCTGCTCCAGCCGGTTCAGGTGCTTAAGACCGGCAAACTGTGGCTGCCGAGCCAGACGTACCGGGCTGACGGCCAGTTTGACGCCGGTTTGCTGTAACCTTGCATAATGCGCTGGCCAGGCGGATACCGAGACGATTCGCGTGGGGCCGCTACAGCCTGTGCGGCTGTAGCCGCGCCCACCGCTGCCGGCGCTGAGGATGACTTTAAGCACTGCCCTGTCATGTCCGCTCGCCGCCTGTTGCATCTCCTGCGCCAGCGCAGACCAGTCAACACCACTCAGCCACAACCGTTCACAGCTTTGCTGCAACCGCTGCATATGCATGTCAAACAGGACGATTTTGCCCTGACAGACGGCGGCGGTGGTAAAGCAGCCGTCGCCAAACTGTACGGCGCGATCGCTGGCCGCCAGATGGGGTTGTTCAGTGCCGTTTATCCACATTGCCCTTACTCCGGTGTCAGCATGTTGTTCAGCGATGGCCGTGATTTTATCGTTTTTTCTGGGCCACTGAATAGAAAAAAGGCCCGCATTGCGGGCCTTTACAGCAATCATAAACGCGATGTTTAGATTTTACGGAAAATCAGCGAGCCGTTGGTGCCGCCGAAGCCGAAGGAGTTACAGAGTGCGTATTCCAGTCCCGAAACCTGACGTGCGGTATGCGGTACGAAATCAAGATCGCAGCCTTCGTCAGGGTTATCCAGGTTCAACGTCGGTGGAACCGCCTGATCGCGCAGGGCCAGAATCGAATAAATCGACTCAACCGCGCCCGCCGCACCCAGCAGATGGCCGGTCATGGATTTGGTCGAGCTGACCATCACCGTCCTGGCTGCTGCACCAAAAACCGATTTCACGGCCTGGGCTTCTGCTTTGTCACCCGCTGGCGTTGAAGTACCGTGTGCATTGACGTAACCAATCTTGTCTGGCGTCATCTGCGCATCACGCAACGCGTTGATCATTGCAGCGGCTGCACCTGAACCGTCTTCCGGCGGTGAGGTCATGTGATAAGCATCGCTGCTCATCCCAAAGCCCACGATTTCCGCGTAGATTTTTGCGCCACGTTTCTTAGCATGCTCGTACTCTTCCAGTACGATAATGCCCGCCCCGTCACCCAGTACAAATCCATCACGGTCTTTATCCCAGGGACGGCTTGCCGCCTGAGGGTTTTCGTTGCGCGTCGACAGCGCACGCGCCGCGCCGAATCCACCTACGCCAAGTGGCGTACTGGCTTTTTCCGCACCGCCCGCCAGCATCACGTCAGCATCGTTATACGCGATGATACGTGCAGCATGACCGATATTGTGCACGCCAGAAGTACAGGCGGTCGCAATGGAAATGCTGGGGCCTTTTAAGCCATACATGATGGTGAGATGACCCGCCACCATATTGACTATCGTGGAAGGCACAAAGAATGGGCTAATTTTACGCGGGCCGCCGTTCACCAGAGAAGTATGGTTGTCTTCGATCAGACCCAAACCACCGATGCCCGAACCAATTGCTGCGCCAACCCGGCCTGCATTTTCATCGGTCACAACCAGACCGCTGTCCTGCATGGCCTGAATGCCTGCCACGATGCCGTACTGAATGAAGTCATCCATCTTGCGTTGATCTTTACGAGAGATAAAGTCATCGCAATTGAAATCTCTTACCAGACCTGCAAAACGTGTTGCATAGGCGCTGGTATCAAAATGGTCGATCAGGTTAATGCCGCTCTGACCGGCAAGGAGAGCACTCCAGGTAGACTCTACGGTATTGCCGACAGGAGACAACATGCCAAGACCAGTCACAACTACACGACGCTTAG